>Ga0335084_10002967_pt1 | contig 16520 bp, 17 predicted proteins | sample Lox_Sample_44_FD_206721 | JGI IMG/M metagenome (GOLD analysis project Ga0335084, IMG submission 206721) | Soil microbial communities from Loxahatchee National Wildlife Refuge, Florida, United States - Lox_Sample_4.4 | ecosystem: Environmental > Terrestrial > Soil > Wetlands | place: USA... | reverse complement strand
CAGCAGAGCGACCAGCGGATCGGTGTCGGCCGGGTTCTGTTCCCAATAGAAGTGGAAGCCGCGACGGTCAGCCGGAGGCGGATTTTGTTCGACCAACCGGTCTATCCGACGCATCGCCGCTTCGACCAGCATCGGTGGGACGACGTTAGGAATGATAACAGAACCGCGTTCTGCGAATCTGCGCAGATGGTCGTCGTTCAAGGGGGACATGACAGAGCTTTCTCTACGTGTCAGCACCTGCGGCCCGTCGCGCGGGACCGGCGAGGTGTGATCGATCGATCGGGAAGACGCCGCTCGCAAGGGTGCGAGGACGATCTCAATTCCTGCCCGCAAAGGTGCGGACGAGCCGTTAGCGGCTCAACAGGAAGAAAACCGAAGCGATGTTGAGAGTGCTGATCATCATCAGAATATTATTCAAAGCGGCGCACCGACGCAAGCCTTGAGCGGCGATCAAGCCTGCGGCCGGCGTCGCCTCGGCCTTGAGGGGTCTATGCGCTATCGTCACGAAACGTGGGACGGAATGCGATGGCCGCGGCAGCGACGCGCACGATTCATCGTGCGGACGAACAGCGCTGATGCGGACGGCGAAATCGTATGGTCCTGGCCTCCCGACGCTTTTGGCGCCAGGAATTGCGCGTGCACCATCGTGGCGGCTGTCCCGGAGAGACCGGCCGATGACCGATGCCGACAACCTCCTCAAGGCATGGCCGCCACGTAGCCGTAATAGTTCATGAGGAAGTCGTCCAACGGCAGGGCACCGCTCTGCGGGACCTGATAATTCTCGTCACCCCACGTGAAGATGGTCATTTTCACGTTGCCGCCAGACCAGTCGATCGTCGATCGCAGGACCACCCAGTGCCGATCCATGAGCATCATCGATCCGGACTCGGATTGATGCGATGTCTGGATCATTTGGTAATCGATGAGCAAACAGACACGGTAGCCCGCTGCGAATAGTCGGCTCGCTTCATCCATGTTGGCCGTGTCCCGTTGGTGGCGAGCAATATTCGCATCCTCTCTGATGTCGCGATAGCCGGCCTGGTCGAACCACCACGCCATCTCCATTTGGGTCGTGGCTCCAAAGAGTCCTTCGCGCGTGTCGCCCCACCATCTTTCGCCGGTAGGGTCGCCAAGATGGTCAGCGAGAAACCAGTTCTCCGAGCTGCGGAGGCTTGCCATTGTCAACCAGTCGACTGGAGCAATCTTCGAGGCACTGAAATAGTGGCGAACGTCGCTCGATGGCTCAATGGACAACCTGTTCAATTTGGCTTGGCCTTTTTCATATAGATCGATTGCATACAGCGCGTATGTCAAAGGATGGTCGTTCAGCAAGTTGAAGAGCATCGCAGCAGGTCCGCAAAGGTTTGCGTCGCCTTGACGCAGCAGGCCGGGGTAGGCCAATCGCATGAGTATGCCAACCCCGACTTTGTCCCGATCGAGTGTCGGCCATTGACCATGACCCCTGAGCCGGAGAAAATCGCAGACGCGATTGGCGGCATGAACTCCGGCCGAGTTCAGCCTGTATGGTCCAAGTCTGTTGATCTTGTCTTTCGCGTCTTCGACAAACGACTCGAGCAACGCGTGTGACCGGTCCATGATGGATTTGGACTTCTCGGCGAGCATCTTCAGGTCCGCAAGCTCGCTCGTGCTCACGGTCCAGTTGCTGATCGTGGCTCGAAGGATCTCCACGACCATGACGTGACTGAGGAAGTGGTTGTCCTTGAGCGCGGCGCGGAGAGCCCTTGGAACCGATCCGCTCTGAAATTCACCCCATTGTCCGCCCGTACCCGGTGTCGCTGCTCCGGCTGGATCGGGTGTTGCAACAGGTCGGGAGGCAAGCATTTCCATCTTGGCGAGAACCACCCCATCGGGATCGACGAAGCCCGATTGTTGCGTTGGAAAATGCTGTTTTTGAAAACGCAGGATCGCCGTGCAAAGCGCATCGCTCGCTATGCCTGAAACCACGCGATCGGTGGAAAGGCCGGCCTGTGCCCCGCCGTCCAACGTCGGAATGAAGTTCAACGACATGATGACGTGAAACTGGTCTTCGATCCGGTTTTGGCACTGGGCTCCGGTAGCGGCGTGTCGCCCGACGCGTGATCGCAATGGCATGGTAAACCTCGTCACGGTTCTTGCGCGTTTGGTCTCGTGAACCAGCTCGACCAATGAGCGATTGAGCACCCGAAATCTTCATACCAGGGCGCGCACCGACGGTGTCAGTTGAAGGAGAGACGTCCAAAACCGGCGGTATGAACCATGCCGCACTGGCTCATATCTTTCTCTTCTCGCGATTTTCACCGGAACATTGGTGTCCAACCAGCGGGCGGCTTTGGGGTTGGCGGCATTGAAAGCCTTGAATTTGGCCAAGCGTCCTTTGGCGAATACTTGTTGCTGGCTTCAGCACGACGGGAAACCAGCTTGCGAAGCCGCGCCAGAGATTCAAACGTCAAAAATGCGGTTTTCTGCGACCGACTGAGTCGGCTCCGGGTCAAAACCAGCAAGTCTCAGATTGAGAACAACAGGAGACTTTGGCTATCGTTTGCATCGTTGAGACCGCGCTCTGCGCCGGGATCGAAATCCCTTCATTCCACGATCCGGTGCTTCTTCGCCCGCTTGCGGCCGGCGTGGTGTTGCCGATCGGTAGGATCGGCGAGGAATCTCTTTTGCCGGGTCCGATTTGCCCGACGGGCCGCGTCGCAAAAATCCTGTCAAGCGTCTGCGGTGAAAATATTTCTGTTTATCGGAATGCGGAATCAGGTGTATGGTCAGCCCGTCCCGCCTCGGCCTTGAGGGGCGTATGCGCTATCGTCACGAAACGTGAAGCGGGATGCGATGGCCGCGACAGCGACGCGCGCGATGTCTCGTGCGGACGAACGGCGCTGCTGCGGACGGCGAAATCGTATGGTCCTGGCCTCCCGACGCTGAGGCCAAGTTCGCTGGCGTGACGAACGCTGCGGACGACGGGGGCAAGAAAGCCCGGTCCCCGGGGAGAGTACGTATAAGTCGTAAAGCCATTGCGCAGGGAATGCCGGTGATCGGCTGAACCTGTGGTTCCTTCCCCGTGCTTTTTCACTGCACGGGGGCCATGGGCGAGGCCGTCGCCCGGCATTCCCTGCGCCCTCTTGTTTTTCAGAGGGGCAAAATTATCGCAAGGCCCGGGCGAATCGCGCCGCGGGAATGCTGATGCTTGCCCTCATGAGCCGTTTGACAGGTTGAATCCGAAGCCGGGTGGCTCAGTCAAGGTCACGGTCCTCGCGGTGCCGAATCAGGGGCAGGGGCAGGGGCCCGATGCGGATCGCCAATGTCCAGTCCCCTGCACAAGCAAACAAGACATTGCAAAAGCCCCAATCTGATCCAAGTCGCGGGCTAGATTTGGGGCATTCTATCTGCCTCTGATTCGGCGGACCAAACGTGATTCGCGAAGGGATGTGGCTTATGGGATTTTTCAAGCGTGATGTTGCCCCGGTCGAACGCTTCGAGCGTGCCCTCAAGGACAAGCAGGCGGCGCGGGCGCGGCTTGCGGAGCAGCTCGGCCGGGCCGAACAGGTCCTCGCCGACATGCGCACCGCGGCCGAGCAGCTCGCGGTCGCCGGCGCCAGCAATACGAAGCTCGAGCGCGCCGAGGTCAAGCTGCGCGAGGTCGAGGATCGCGCCAAGAAGCTGCGGGCCGAACTGGCGGAGCTCGACGAGCAGATCGTCGCGACCGAGCGGGCCTGGGCCGATGCCAAAATCCAGCGCGAGCGCGACACGACGGCGGACGGCATCGAGGCGATGGTTCTGGCCATCGAGCAGGCGGCCCCGAAATTCGAGGCGGGCGCGCGCTCGCTGATGGAGGCGGTCACGAAAGGCGGCACGCCATTGCCGGATGCGAGCCGGTTCGCAACCAGCGTGGAAGCGGTGCGCCGCGAAGTGCTCTCCGCCGTCGAACTGCTGTGCTGGGAGCTGCGCTCGACCGCCGTGCGCACGCGCGCCGGCAACGCCAATGTCGCGCTGCTCGCTCAGGCCGAGCCGGAGCAGCCGCAGCTTCCGGAGATCGAGCGTCAGGTGATCTATACGCTCAATCCGCTGCGCTGGCGCGAGGGCAGCGAATGGCGCAAGGCCCAGGCGTTCACGCTGGTCGACCTGCCACGGACGCTGCTGACCACGGCACTGCGCCATCAGCACGTCGATTATCCGAATGCGCGGCGCGTGCAGACGCTGATGCAGGTTCATGGCGGCGAGCCGCTGCGGAGCGATCTCGAGGCTGACGATCCGCAATTCATCGATCTCGACGCGCTCGCTACCGGCGACAGCGAGAGCCCGCGCGCCGACGTGGCCTGAGCGCGAAGGGGACCTGCTCCACGCCGCGCATTGCGTATCGCCGGGCAAGAGAGATTTAAGAGTATGCAATTGGTCGGCGGAAAGTCCTGGTTTGGCGGAATGACGCTCGCTCTGCTCCTCATTGGCGTCATTTTTCTCGTCACGGATCCGGCCGCGCGGGCGGAAAACCTCGACGAGGGCAAACCGGCGGCAAGGCTGTTCGCCGACGGCTGCTCGTCTTGTCATCACCGCGCCCGCGGGCTCGCCAAGGGACGTTTCACCGTCACGCTGTATTTGTTCCTGCAGCAGCATTATGCGAGCAATTCGAGCTCGGCCTGGGCGCTTGCGTCCTATCTCGCATCCCTCGACGATGCGCCAAACGGTCAGACGCGGAGCGCCAGGACAAGGCACTCGCCCTCCCGCGCGCCGGGATCTCTGCAGCGGCCACCCATGCCGATACCGCAACATTGACGAAGCGCGATCGTACCGTCGACTGCGCTTCACGATTTGCGTCCGCTGCAAGCGGTCGTGTTTGGCCCGCGGACCCGAGATGGGCTATGCTGCCCGCGATCGCGGTCAAGTCGATGATCGGGGGCGACAGGCCGAAGCGGGACGGCATCCATGATCACCATTCCTGAGCTGGCAGCGGACGAGCTGGAGGAATTTCTCGGCTCTTACATGCGTCGCCGGTTCGGCGCGTCCCAGATGCGGCTGGCCGAGTGCGTGACGTCGGCCGCGCGCATGGCTATCGAGTGCATCGGCAACAGCGACGCGCTCTACCACAATGTCGAACATACGCTTCTGGTCACGCTTGCAGGGCACGCGATCTTCCGCGGCCGCGCCTTGCACATGCATGTGACGGCGGACGACTATGCGCATCTCATCATTGCCTGCCTCACCCATGACATCGGCTATGTCCGCGGCCTGCTCAGGGATGACGACGCGGACGGCTTTGTGATCGATGCCACGGGGAAGAAGCTGACGCTGCCGCGCGGGTCGTCGGATGCCGCGCTGATGGCCCATCACGTCGATCGCTCCAAGCTCTACGTGTTGCGCCGCATTGCGGGGATTGCCCCGCTCGATCCCCAGCGCATCGCGGACGCAATCGAGGGCACGCGGTTTCCGCCGGCGGCGGGCGAGCAATGCGATGAGGAGGCGTCGATCGTGCGCGCGGCCGACTTCATCGGCCAACTCGGCGATCCCAACTACATCCGCAAGGCCAATGCGCTGTACCACGAGTTCGAGGAGGTCGGCATCAACCGCCAGCTCGGCTATGAATCGCCGGCCGACATCATCAATCGCTATCCGCAATTCTATTGGGACAGTGTCGCCCCGCAGATCCAGACCGAGATCGGCTATCTCAACATGACCTCGGGCGGCCGCCAGTGGATTGCGAACCTTTATGCCAACGTATTCCGGGCCGAGCGCGACATTGCGCTGTCAGGGCCGCAGCAATGACGGATGCCGCGAGATGCGAAGGGCGAGCGGCGCCCGCTATGACAACGGACCACCGGCTTCGGCGAGGCGGCTGAGAAATCGCAGCGCTCGCTTCATTCCGCGCATGGCGTGGTGCCGGAATGCACGAAGTCGAGCGCGCACGCTGGCTGGCGCAGGCTTGTGCTGCGCCCCGTCAAGCGCGATCCGCGGATGTTGCAAGGAAATGGCGCGCTCTAACATGGAAATGTCTCCACGGCCGGCCTGCTCGGCAAATCACGCGCCGACGCGGCCTATCATGTTGGCTGTGGACCAATGTTTCAAGGACGTCGGATGGGGTTGTTCGACAGGTTCACCGCGTCTGCTGCAATGCATTTCGCGCGTGCGGCGCAGCAATGGTTGACCTGGGTCAATGCATCATCTGATGATCGCGTTTCGCTGAACAAAAATGTGAGGGAAACGCCATGGGAGATCTTGCTCAGTTTATCGCTATGCCGATCGACCGGACCGATGATGGCCTCGTGCCGGGCGAGCCCTTCAAATGCGCAAGCCCGGCCGCCGCGATCGAGCGCGCCAAGGGCTATTGGAAGGTCTTTGGCCATGCCGGAGCGGTCGCTCTCGTCCGCACCGGCTATCCCGAACAGACGACGACAGTGCTCGGACGTTTTGGCGCCGTGCCCGACCAGTTGCGATTTGAGGAAGGTTCGACCTGACGCCCGTCACTCTCAAGGCGAGCACACCGCCGGGGAGGCAAGGGGCCATGCCTCACTGATGCAGCCCACAACACCTTCGCCCGGCGTGCCGTTCGTGCTTTACCGCTATACCATGGTCCGAACGCGCACCACGATACTATCGCGGTTCTCTCTGCGGAGGTGGAGTCATTGAACCTCCCGTCTGCGTGGTTGACCAATGTGATCGCCGCTAGAGGCGACGCACGAATGCTCCTCCCATCCATCGGTGCTGTCAAGCCGGATCACTCCGGGACGGCTAATGTCGGGTATCGCCGCGCTGGCCGAATTTTACGGTATTTCGGCGCGCTTCATCGGGACTTCGATCGCATTGCGTGGTAGTGTCCAAATAGAAATGACGCACCGCATTCTGGTCTTCTACGGCTCCTACCGCTCCGATCGGATGGGGATCCGCTTGGCTCGTTTCGTCGTCGCCGGCTTGCAGGCGCGCGGGCTGGATGTCGAGCTGATCGACGCCAAGGCCGTGGGGCTGCCGATGCTCGATCGCATGTACAAGGAATACAAGAGGGGCGAGGCCCCCGCCGCTCTGGAAAAGCTCGCGGGCCAGATCCGCGACGCCGATGGATTTGTCTTCATCACCGGCGAATACAATTGGGGTGTCCAGCCCGGCCTGAAGAACCTGACCGATCATTTCCTCGAAGAATGGTTCTGGCGTCCTGCCGCCATTGCGAGCTACTCTGCGGGGCGTTTCGCCGGAGCCCGTTCGGCGACTGCGTGGCATGGTACGCTTTCCGAGATGGGCATGGTGGTGATCTCGAGTTCGCTTGCGGTGGGGCCGATTGCCCAGACCCTCGGCGGGGAAGGGGAGCCGATCGGGGAGGGCGGCCAAGCTCTGACGCGTGCTTTTCCGCGCTTCGCGGACGACCTCTCGTGGTGGATCGAGGCGGCGAAGACGCAGCGGCAACGAAAGGCGCCGCCCTATTGAGTGGGGACTGCCCAATTTTGTTCGCGTTCTTGCCTTGCTTTGAACAAGCCGGACTGGAGTGTGGGGTGGGGGCCGAACGCCATCGAGCTCGTGCCGCCGGAAATCCGCCGGCCGCTGTTGCGTGCGTGACATTGGACCCAAATCCGGAGCGCCGATGCAGTCCACATTGAATCCCAAGCACAAGAGTGCGGATGAGGTCGTCGTGATCGCACCCGATATGGTTCGGGTCGCGCCTGGGGACGACACGCACCAGAGCGGCAAGACCCGTCTGTCCGATTCGCCGATCCGTGCAGGCTCCGACGCCGCGGCCGTGCCGCCCGTTGATGCGACATTTCGGGCTGCGGACGTCAACACCGCAAAATCCGGGGGCGAGCCGCGCTCGTTCGGCAGAAGCGCGGTGCGGGTGCTCAAGAGCTTTGTGATTGCCATCGTGCTGGCCGCGGGAAGCGGCGCGATCGCCTATGGCTGGCAGAATTACGGCGACACGGCCAAGACGATCGTTTTCGACTGGTTGCCGCAGCACGTCCCGACCTCGATCCCATCCCTGTCGTCGCTGTTGCCTTCGACATCGCCGCGTCAGGAGGCCGCGACGCCGGCCGAGCAGCCGAGTGCACCGCCCGCCCAGATGGCGACCGCAGTGCAGCCGGCGGCGTCGGATACGACGGCTTCGGTGGCTCCGGCGACCGACGCTCCCGCACCGGTCGCCGCCGCGTTGCCCGGCGAATCGACCCAGTTGCTGCAGTCCATGGCGCATGACCTGGCCTCCCTCGGTCAGGAGATCGTCCAGCTCAAGACCAGCATCGAGCAGCTCAAGGCGAGCCAGGAGCAGATGGCGCGCGAGCTCGCCAAGGCGCGTGAACAGAACGCCCGGCCCAAGGTCGCCGTCGCGACGCCGCCGATGCGACCGGCCGCGCCGACGCTGCCGCTGCGCCGGCCGCCGCCCTATCCGCCGACAGCCGTTGCGCCGCTATCACGGGCGCAGACCGTCGGCGCCGTGCCGCCGCGGGCAGGCCCGCCGCCGATGCCCTACAACGCTGCGCCTCCGGTGCAGCTGCAACCTGATCCGCCTGCCGGCGCGGATGCCGAAGATGGCGGGCCGGTGGTGCGGCCGCCGCTGCCGGTGCGGTAGGATGCCGCTTTGGCGCCTGCCTTGCCAAGGCGGGCGCAAGGCTATTGCTTGGTGCGAATGAGCCCGGCGAGGCTGGTTTTCTGAGTCTCGCACCAAGTCGCCATGCCGAGGCGCCGCTGGTCGAAATCCGTCGACTGGGTCGCGATCGCGACTTCCTCCATCAGCGTATCGTCGCCGCGCTCGCCCATTTTGCCGCCGGTGTGCATGAAGGCGATCGCCTTGCGCACCTGCTCGGTGGTGCCATCCGGCAGCTGCATCTCCTTCGCCTTCTGCAGCAGGTCCTGATACGCGACGTCGGTGTTGGGGCATTCGACCTTGGCGGCAAAAGCCTGCAAAACCAGGGTCACGTAGGTGGCGCGTGGCGAGTCGGATTGGGCGTGGGCCGCAACGGTCAAAAACCCCGAAGTCAAAACAATCAAAGCACCAAGTCGCATGTCTCTTCCTCCCTTTTGAAAAGCCTAGCGCCGAGCATGTGCCGCACGCAATGGGCATTGGCCCCGTTGGCACCACTGCGCAGCTTCGGTCTGCGGGCAGCCGGATTGCGTGGCGCTGTGGCCCGCATGCAATAGCGGGGCGACGCCATCGGGGGGCCGCATACTTATCACCGATTGGTCTTGGTTTGGTCAAAGCGCTGCGTCGATCTAGCCCCGCACCGAAGATCGCCCTCATTCGGGCATTGGACCGGACAAGGAATGCCAATGCAGCCAGCACCGAATCCGCAGGATGTCGATCCGAACGAGATCGGGATCGTGCCGGAGAATGAAGAGCTCGTCGGCTACGTTTACAAGCGCGTCGTGCGCGAAGTGCTCGCGCGCATCGACCAGCGCCTTGCTGAGCTCGAGAAGGCGGCCGCGCCCGACCCGACCGAAGCCTCGGTGTTTCGTTCGGCCATTGCCACGGGCGGCGGCAATTCCGTCTTTCGCCGCTGGGGAGTGCGCATCGCCGTCGCCTCGCTGGTGTCCGTCGCCGTCATCGGCGGGGCCGCCGCCTGGTATTTTTCCGACAGCGACGGGCCAAGGGCGCTGATCGCGCGCCTGGTGCCCTCGTTCGGGTCGAGCGGCTCGGCGCCGCAGGAGAGCCAGCCGCAAAAGGACGGCGAGGACACTGCGATGGACGCGAGCACGCGCGGTACGCAACCCGGTGCGACGGATAGCGCCGCTCCGCCGGCAACCTCGCCTGGCTCCTCGGACAATGACGCGCGGCCGGCTGCTGCGACCTCGCCGGAACTTGCTTCGCTGGTGCAGAAGCTCACGACCGATATCGAAAATCTCGGACAGGGCATCGACCGGCTCAGGATGAGCCAGGACCAGATGAGCCGCGACAACGCAATGGCCATGCAGCAGCTGCAGGCCGGGCAGGACCAGCTCGTCCGCCTCATCAAGCCGTCGTCGGCCCAGAATGCCAATGCACAGGCCAAGCCTTCTGCGTCACAGCGGACCGTGACCCGGCCGCCGCGCGCACCCAAGCCGGCGCCGAGCCTGCTGTTCCGTCGCGCGACCTAGCGATCGTTCCGATCGGCAATCCCCGTGGGGTCAGCTAGCGCGCAGCGAGCCGGCGCTCCTGTTCCTTGAGCAGATCATCGAGCTCCTCGGTCTGGTGCGCGATGCGATCGGCGTTGCGTTCTTCGTCGGCCGCGCCCGACTGCGATGCCGCCTGTTCGGTGATCTGGCGGATATTGTCGCGCAGGATGGCGATCCGACGGGCGAGCTCGGTGGTCGACAGCGAACTGAAATCGGTCGCGCTCATGGTTTTCCCCGCAATCGTTTCCTCGCGGCGAACGGCTCCGGCATCCGCAGAGCTGTCGCGGCTTGAAAGTCTATCATGGCCCTCGGCCGCCGCCATCGTCATTCGAACGCAGGTACGACCGCAGCCATTTGCCCCTGACCACCGGGCCCGGCGTTGATCCTGATCAACTTGTCAAAAAGCAGGACTTGTCGAAAAGCAAGGCACGCACGGGTCCGCGCGTCCGGCGCGCCTTTGGCGCCCGGGCTTTGCGTGAAGCACGACCCTCCACTCGAGAGAGGGCGCAGGGAAGGCCGGGTGCAGGCCGCACCCATGGCCCGCCAGCAACAAAAAAAGCTGGCGGCAGTTACCACAGGCTTGGCCGAACATCCGGCCTTCCCTGCGCGGTGGTCTTCCGGCTTATACGCGATCTCCCCGGGAACCGGGCTTTCTTGCTCCCGTCGTCCGCAGCGCTCGTCACGCCAGCGAACTTGGCCTCAGCGTCGGGAGGCCAGGACCACGCGACTTCGCCGTCCGCATCGATGCCGATCGTCTTCGGCACCGACACGTCCACCGCATCCCGCACGCAACGTCCGTGACGACGCGTCCGCCCCTCTTCAATCGCGCGCGGGACGGGCCGAGAATGCATCTGATTTGGGGTCGGCGTCAAGGTGTATTCTGAAAAACAGAATGCGCCCGCCGCGTCAAATTGGCACGACGGGCAGATTGCGCATGGCGATTATGCGGGGTCCGAGGTTTGCCGAAATGTGAGCCGGCGCACCCATCTCCCGGATGCGACGGCATAGCGATTAGCGTCGTCATCGCGTGCCTGGCGTGGTGCGAGTCCATCAGCCGCTTTGACGCGGGACGCGCCAGCGGCCTGAGCGGAAGGCGGGTGGCGCGTCCAAGATTGGAGGTCGTGGATATCTTCCGCGGCCATGGTTCGCGTTGCGTCAAGCCGATGCCGGCCATGTGAGCCTCCAGCAGTTGAAGGTGATGTCGGCGATCGAGCGCTGCCGCACGGCGGAACTCGGCGGCCATGTCGCGCGCTGCCCGGATTGCGCCTATGCGACCATCGCCTACAACTCTTGTCGCAACCGGCACTGCCCGAAGTGCCAAGGCGCCGCGGCGAAGCAATGGCTCGCCGACCGCGAGGCCGAGCTGTTGCCGGGGCCGCACTATCGCGTGGTGTTCACGCTGCCTGCGGCCATCGCCGACATCGTCTACGATCTGCTGTTCAAGGTCTCGGCTGAGACCATGCTGACGATTGCCGCCGACCCCAGGCATCTCGGCGCCCGCATCGGCATCACCACCGTGCTGCACACCTGGGGCTCGGCACTGACCCATCACCCGCATGTGCACATGATCGTGCCGGCCGGCGGCCTCTCGTCCGACGGCCAGCGCTGGATATCGTGCCGGCCGGGATTCTTCCTGCCCGTGCGCGTGCCCCGCCTGTTCCGCCGTCTGTTCCTGGAGAAGCTCATCGCCACCCACCAAGCCCGCTGCCTGAGCTTCTTCGGCGATCACGCCCATCTGGCTGATGCGCAGTCCTTCGCAACCTATCTTGCGCCGCTGCGCAAAACCGAGTGGGTCGTCTACGCCAAGCGACCATTTGGCGGACCTGAGGCAGTGCTGGCCTATCTGTCGCGCTACACCCACCGCGTTGCCATCGCCAACAGCCGCTTGATCACCTTCGACGCGCAGGCCGTCACCTTCAAGTGGAAGGATTACCGCATCGAGGGCCGCGATCGATACAAGCAGATGACGCTCGCCACCGACGAATCCATCCGCCGCTTCCTCATCCACGTGCTGCCAAAAAGCTTGCACCGCATCCGCCACTACGGCCTGTTCGCCAAGAGTGCTTGCTCTGCCGCTCTTTCATCAATCGCTTCATCGTTCGCCAGCTTGCTGGATCGGTCAGATCCCAATCATACGGCTCGCCCGCGGCCCTCAAATCCCCATAGCCCCCTGCGGCACGGCCTCACGTTCCCTTACCCGCGGTTTCCTCCCCTGGAGGCTTTCGGACGCCGGCCGCCGAACACGCGGTGCCGTCCCTCATGCGGCCGGCATCCTTGCCCGCTCGCGTCGACGCGCTCTCCGTTAGAGAAGCCTGTCGACTGCCAGCGCGCCCCGTCTGGAAGCCGCTATGCGCCCAGCCGACGCGCCGCCACGTCGAGTCCGGCCCCCAACCGCACCGCCCCGGTACGCCCTGACCAGTCGACCAGAGCCCGCGCCTCGGCGGCCATCTCGGGCAGCGGATTGCCGCGTAACGCCGCTGCAAGCACGCGGCCGCGACGCACCAGGAAGTCGGCCAACGGCATGGTCTCGCGCAACGGCCGCGCCTCGATCCGGTAGAAGGCTTCGAGCTTGGCGCATTGGTCCTCGATCATGGCCGGATCGGCGAGGATCCGGCCCAATTCGATGAGCGCGCGTCGTGCAAGGTAGTGGTTGTGAGCCAAGACCTTGCCGCTCAGCAATGTCTCCGCCTCGGCAACGAAGGCAACGCGTTTATCGTCGTCCTCGGCGAGCCAGGCATTGGCGGCCAGCAATGCCGGTCCCCAGTAGCTCATGGCGGTCCTGCGCGCCAGCAGCAGCCCCTCCGCGAGCAGCGGGCGGGCGAGATCAGGGCGTCCGCCCTCGACTTCGACCTCGGCAAGGAAGGCGAGGTTCTCGGGCTCGAACCGCCATGCCTCCAGTTCGCGCACGATCGCGCGAGCCCGCTCGATATGCGGCCGTGCCTCTTCCGCGCGTCCGAGCTCCAAGAGCGGACCAACACAAGCGTGATGAGCGATCATCTCGGCTCGGTTCTGCCCGACCGCGACGGCAAGCGCGACCGCCTCCTCACCGGCAACCAGCGAGTCCTGCAGCTTCAGCTCGAAGAACATCGTGTGCGCGTGCATCGGCCGGTTCGAGACCTCGACCCGGCCCAATCCGATGAGCCGGCTCTCTTCGACGCAACGGCGGAAGTAATCGGCAGAAGCGACATTGTCGCCCCGCGCATATTCCGCGTCGCCCAGGCCGCCTAAGGCGCGTGCCTTGGCCTCGGCGCTGCCCGAGCGATCGGCCAGATCCAGGGCGGCGCGGTGCTCGACCAGGCACTCGTCGACTCGGCCCAACGGAAAGAAGAGGTTGCCGCGCGTGAAATGGCAGCGGGCCTGAATATCCAGCCAGCCGCCGCTTTTCGCCAGGACCTGCGCGGAGGCGACATCGTCGAGCGCCGCCGGCAGCTCGTCGAGGATGCGACGGGCCGCAGCGCTGCCCAGCAGCGCAAGGCTTCGGTTTCGCCGATCGCCGCCGGCCTGCGGCGTTTCCTGGTACGCGGCTAGCGCGTCGCGCGACCGGCCGGCGTCCAGCAGCGCATCCCCTTTGAGCAGCAGCAGCGCCGCCCGGCTGTCCGCCGCCGCGGCAAGCGCCAGCCCTCGCTCGACCAGCGGCAATGCCTCGGCGGGTCGATAGCGTCGGAGCCGATCCTCGGCCGCCAGATGATAGGCGTCGGCGGCCGCCGGCGATTCGGCGCGATCGAGATGCGAGGCGCGCAGGATCGGGTCGCGTCCGTCGAACCAGTCGGCAGCGCGAGCATGCAGCGCGCGCAGCGCCTCGGCGAGCAGAGAGCGCAGCACCGCCTCGCGGATCAGCGCATGGGCGAAGACCAGTTCCCGCCCGTCGGTACGCAGAAGGCCGGCACGCAGCAGGCTGGCGACATCGAAGGCTGGATTGCCGACCAGGGCCAGCAGCGCTGCCGGATCGAAGCGCTGCCCCAGCACGGCAGCGGCATGGAGAGCGGCCCTGTCAGCCGCTCGCAATCGATCGACGCGCGCGACGACCAATCCGCGCAGCGAGAGCGGCAGGTCGCCGGCGGTTTCCGCGACATTGCGCAAGAGCTGTTCGAGGAATAGCGGATTGCCGCCGGCCCGCTCGATGCATTGGCGCCTTGTCGTGTCGGGCAGGACCGCCAGGTGGCCGGCGATCGCCGTGGCATCCTGCGTCCGCAGCGGCCCGACGTCGATCGTGACCAGCGGCGCAACCGCCGGCTGGCTGCGCAACGCCTCATACAAGTGCTCATTCTCGGGTCGCGACGTCAGCACCAGGACCAATGGCCGGTCGATGCCGATGGACGTCAGTCGGACCAGCGCCTCCACCAGACTTGCGTCGGCCCAGTGCAGATCCTCGACCAGCAGCAGCATGGGTGCGCGTGACAGCGCACGCCGCACCAGGAATGCCAGCGCCTCGTCACGGCCACGCCGCCTGCTCGCTTCGTCCGAGGCGTCGATCAGGCTGCGCAGCGCCGGCGCCAGGGGCGCTTCGGCCAGCTCGTGCAGAAAGGGTTGAAGCCGCGCGTCGACGGGCTCGGCGGCGATCAATGCCCGCACTGCCGCCAGCCTCGTGTCAGGCGCCGAATCAGCCGCCAGCTCCAGCAGGCTGTCGGCCAGCCGCCGCAGCGGATCGCGCTCTTGCCCGGCCCCGAAATCAAGCACGTGGCAGACATGACAGGGAATGGCCCGCCGCATCGCCAGCGCACAGGCTTCTTGCCCCAGCCGGCTCTTGCCGATACCTGGCTCACCGCGCACATAGACCGTCCCGCCGCAGCCGGTCCCCGCGCAGCTGTCCAGCAGTGCCGCGATCTGCGCGAGCTCGGCGCGACGGCCGACGAAAGGCGTCAGCGACGTGGCCGGGTCCGGATGCGCCAGCGCGGCCAGCCGCCAGATGTCGACCGGCTCAGTGAAGCCCTTCACCGCATAACGGCCGCGCGCCTCGAACTGGGCGTGGCCGGCCAAGGCGCGTTGGACCGGCTCGGAGACAAAAATCTCGCCAGCCGGCGCGAGATCGGTCAGACGTGCCGCGAGGTTTACGGATTCGCCGATCGCGGTATAACCGCCGCCCGATACTCCGACGATCACTTCTCCGACTGCCAGGCCGGCATGCATCGAAATGTCGCGGCCGAGTGCGCGCGAAAGCTCCGGCATGCGGTCGCGCAGTTCCGCGGCCGCGTGCAAGGCGCGAAGCATGTCGTCGTCATGCGCCACAGGGGCACCGAACAACGCCATGACCGCGTCGCCGATGTGCTTGTCGACGGTGCCACCGTGCCGCTTCACGACCTCGTCGGCAGCGCTGAGGTAGCGACCAAGCAATTCATGCAGCCGTTCGTCCGGCAGATCGCGCGATAGCGCCGTGAAACCGCAGAGATCGGCAAACAAGACCGCGACCGGCCGGCGCTCCGTATCGAACTTGGCCGCGGCTCTGGTCTCGCTCGCTGGAGCGTCGAGCTGCGCGATCGCTTCCAGCAGTCGACGGCGATGGCCAACCGAGTCAATGCCGATATCGCGCAGATCGTCGGCGGTGAGTTGCCGCAGCGTGACCGGATCGATGTGGTTGGCCGCAAACGCAGCCGCGTATTCCTCCAACCCGAGCTGCCGCAACCAGGCCGACACGTCCATCTGCCGACACCTCGCCGATAATTTGACGACCCTGCTCACAACGACCCGAACGCCGGGTCGCCACGAGCGATCGGCGGTTCAGTCCGAAAAGGAAATCGAAGATCGCAGCAGTCGCTTTGTCAAGGCATCCGGCCCACTAGGTAGGTCGCTTGCCATTGCACCATCTCCGGCATTACCTCAGCGATTCAATTCACTCCTCGAGGTCCGGATGCGCTTCCGGCGATGGAAACCAGTCAGCCGGCCGAACGGGTCGTTGAGCCTGCCTACGCCGGCGAAAGAACCAGTGCCAGTGAGCATTGTTGACCAGCATCCCGCCGCGGCAGCTTAGTCCCGCGCGCCGAACCCGGCTTTGGGTCAAAGGACTAAACCGCTCGCGGCGGTAGGGCGCCGCGGCTGGCGGCGGAGGCAAGACGATAGCGCAACGGGTGGGATCGAGGGGTTCAGCAATCTCACTCAAGACAGGAGCATCCCCAATGACCAAGCAGGCCATCAGCGCGTTGCGCCAGCGCATGATCGAGGACGTGGCGATCCGCAAACTCGCGCCGAAGACCCAACATGGTGAGCCTCCAGCAGTTGAAAGGTGATGTCGGCGATCGAGCGCTGCCGCACGGCGGAGCTCGGCGGCCACGTCGCGCGCTGCGCGAATTGCGCCTATACGACCATCGCCTACAACTCCTGTTGCAACCGGCACTGCCCGAAGTGCCAAGGCGCCGCGGCGAAGCAATGGCTCGCCGACCGCGAGGCCGAGCTGTTGCCGGGGCCGTACTATCACGTGGTGTTCACGCTGCCCGTCGCCATCGCCGACATCGCCTAAGGCTGTCGTCTAC
>Ga0335084_10002966_pt1 | contig 16520 bp, 12 predicted proteins | sample Lox_Sample_44_FD_206721 | JGI IMG/M metagenome (GOLD analysis project Ga0335084, IMG submission 206721) | Soil microbial communities from Loxahatchee National Wildlife Refuge, Florida, United States - Lox_Sample_4.4 | ecosystem: Environmental > Terrestrial > Soil > Wetlands | place: USA... | reverse complement strand
TTCGGCCGGGTCGTCGCCGGCATGGACGTCGCCGACGCGCTGACGAGCGAATACGGCGAGGGCCCGGGCGGCATTCGCGCCGGACATCAGGATCCTGTCTTCGCGGGCGGGAACAAGTATCTGCTCGAGCAGTTCCCGCACCTCGACTACGTCAAGACCGCGAAGATCATCGGTCAGGCACCAGGCACCAGGCACTAGGCACCGGGCTTCGCGGGAACCGCGCTCAGAACACGAAGGGAATGAAGCGCTTGCGCGTGGCCATGAACCGCCGGTACGGCTCGCCGAGCGCGGCGGCGAGCGCGCGCTCTTCAATGCGCACGCGGTACGTGTAGACGATCGCGATCGTCCCGGTGAGCAGGGCCACGCTCAGCCAGTTGCCGAGCGCGATGCCGGTGCCGGTGAACATCAGCATGCCGCCGCTGTAGGAGGGATGGCGGACCCAGCGGTACGGCCCGCGGTCGATCACCGGCTGATCGGCGCGCGTGCTGACGTCACCGGTGAAAAACTCGCCGAGCACGCGCCAGCAGTAGCGACGAAGGAGGCTGCCGGATACGAGCATGGCGAGTCCAATCCAGAACATCGGCAGCCGCCACGACGCCGGGGCGGCGGTCGGCGCGATCCCCGAGACCCAGAAGGCCACGATGCTTCCGAGTTGATTGCCGATCAGGATCACCCTGAGCGATCCCGCGTCGGGCGAATCCGAACGCGCGGCGCCCGCCCGCGCTCGCTGAATGAGCGCGAACTCCGGCCAGTAGGTCCACAAGAAGACGAGCCAGAAGACCAGCGCATACGGCCACGTGAACGCGAGCGGGTGAACGGCGAAGAGCCGGCTCATCGGCCTACCACAGACGCCACGGCAGCGTGTCGCGGTCGAGGTACGAGATCAGCGCACATTCAGGTCTCCTTCATTCGATCACCGCAAACTTCGCGAGCGCGCTCTCCTTGATCGCCAGGCCCAATCCCGGCACGTCGTCGGCGAGGTTGATCGCGCCGTCCACGGCCGTGGGCTCGCCGTCGAAGAGGTACCAGAACAGCTCGTTGCCGACCTCGACGTCGACCGGCGGAAAGTACTCCGCCATCGGCGAGTTCAGGCTGGCCATGACGATGTGGTAGTTGTGCATCTGGCCGGCGTGCGGCACGACCGGGACGGCGAACGACTCGGCGAGCGCGGAGATCTTCCGCGCTTGTGTGATGCCGCCGACGCGGTTGGTGTCGAACTGGATGTAGTCGACGGCGCGCGCTTCGAGCAGATCGCGGAACTCGTACTGCGTGAAGGCGTGCTCGCCGCCCGCGATTGGAATCCGGCCGAGCGCCTTGAGCGCCGCGTAGCCGTGCAGATCGTCGGGGATCACGGGCTCCTCGAGCCAGCGCAGGTTGAAACGCTCGAGCCGCGGGATCATCCGGCGCGCGTAATCGAGGGTCCAGCCCATATACGCGTCGGCCATGATGTCGACGCCGTCGCCGACGACCTCGCGCACCGTGCGCACGAGATCGACGTTGTGCTCCATGCCAGCCGCCCCGTCCATCGGCCCCCAACCGAAGCGCAGCTTCATCGCCCGATAGCCCGCGTCCTGGTACTTCTTCGCCTCGGCCGCGAGCTCGTCCAGCGGCTGGCTGTAGAGGCGGCTCGCGTAGACGGGAATCGTTCGCTTGGTTCGCCCACCGAGCAGGCGAAAAACGGGCTGCCTGGCCGCTTTGCCGAGCACGTCCCAGATCGCGATGTCCACGGCGCTGATCGCCGCCATCCCCACGCCCTTCCGCCCAAACGCCATCGTCTTGCGGTACATCAGCTGCCAAAGCCACTCGACGTCGAATGGATCACGGCCGACGAGCAATGGCTTGAGGTACAGATCGATCGTCTGCTTCGTCACGCGCGGCGCCAGCGCGGCGTTGCCGAGGCCGACGAGCCCGGCGTCCGTGAACACCTCGACGATGAGCCAGCCGTGGAACCGGAAGCCGGCCATCGTGTCGGCGGACTCGCCCATCAGGTCCATGGGATTCGTGCAGAAGTGCGGCTGCGGCGCGACGGTCGGGCCGCGCCACTCGACGACGCGCGTGCGGATGTCGGTGATTTTCACGCGATGCGACTCCTTGAGATCACCATGTTCCCTCGACGACTCGTTTCCCAATCGGCGCGATCCGCGGGATCGTCGCCAGAATCACGCCGAACGCGACCACGTGCAGGGTCCCGACGATCGAGAACACCGTCTGGTACCCGAACCCGAGATCGAGCAGACGGCCCGCGGTGAGGTTCATCACGAGCCCGCCCATCGCGCCGCCGAAGCCCACGAGGCCCGCGACCGACGCGACCACGCGGCGCTCGAAGAGATCCGTCGGCACGACCATGACGAGCGTGGACCACGACTGCTGGCCGAAGAACGCGATGCAGAACAGGGCGATTGCCCACTCGACCGGCACCCTGGTGACGAAGATGATGCCGGGCATCAGCGCCGCGCTGAGTCCGAGCGCGAGCTTGCGCGAGACGTTCACGGTGCGGCCGGCCGCGATGAGGCGGCTCGAGAGCCATCCGCCGCAGGCGCTCCCGACGCCCGACGCCGCGAACGGCAGCCAGGCGTAGTATCCGACCTGCTTCACGTCGAAGCCGCGCGCATCGTACAGATACTTCGGCAGCCACGAGATGTAGAAGAACCACGCGGCGTCCGTGAGGAACTTGGCGAGGACGAGTCCCCAGACGGCACGCCGCGCGAGCAGCGCGGACCACGACGCGCGCGCGGAGGCCCGGGAAGGCTCCTCGGCGCGTACGGGTGCCGCCGGGACGCGGATCCACCACAGCGTCCACGCGAGGCCGGAGGCCGCGCACGCCACGAACACCCAGCGCCAGGTGCCCCACACGAGGATCGCGGCGATCGCCGGCGCCGCGACGACGCCGCCCACCGCCGTGCCGGCGTTGACGATCCCCATCGCCGTTGCCCGTTCGCTCACCGGGAACCACTCGGCGACGATCTTCGTGGCGGCCGGGAAACCGCCGCCCTCCCCGGCGCCGAGCAGGAAGCGGCTGGCCGCGAGCATCCAGAAGGACGCGGCGAGGCTGTGGCTCGCGCACGCCAGGGACCAGAAGGTCATGATCACGAGCAGGCCCCGCCGCGTGCCGATCCGATCGACGAGCACGCCGCCGCCCGCGTACATCAGCGCATACGCGAACAGGAACACCGACGTCAGCGCGCCGAATTCCGTGTTCGTGAGGGGAATGTCGCGCTGCACGGCGGCCACGGCCACCGGCAACGCTTGGCGGTCGAGGTAGCTGATCGCGATCGCGACGCCGACGATCAGGGCTACGCGCCATCGAGGCATCAGAGGCGGGGTATACGATATGACGGGCTCTTATGAACTCGATAGCGTTTCTCGGCGTGGGCACGATGGGCGGCGGCATGGCGGCACGGCTCGTCGGCGCCGGATTCACGGTCACGGTCTGGAATCGTCATCCGTTCCGCGCGCAGACGCTGGCCGAGCGGGGCGCGCGCGTCGCGGCATCGCCGCGCGAGGCGGCGACGGGCGCCGACCTCATCATCAGCATGGTCGCCGACGACGCGGCGTCGCGCGCGGTGTGGCTCGGCCCCGACGGCGCGATCGCCGGCGCGCAGCGCGACGCCATCCTCGTGGAGTCGAGCACGCTGTCGCCGGAGTGGATCCTCGAGCTCGACAAACTCGCGCGCGCGCGCGGCTGCGCGTTCCTCGACGCGCCCGTCACCGGCAGCCGCACGCACGCGGCCGCCGGCGAGCTGCTGTTTCTGGTGGGCGGCAGCGCGGCCACGATCGAACGCGCCCGGCCGGCGCTCGAGGCGATGAGCCGCGGCATCGTCCATGTCGGGCCCACCGGCAGCGGCGCCAGGCTCAAGCTCATCAACAACTTCCTGTGCGGCGTCCAGGCGGCCGCACTCGCCGAGGCCGTGGCGCTCATCGAGCGCCTCGGCCTCGACTACGCGAAGGCCTTCCCCGTCCTCGCGGACGGCGCCCCGGGCAGCCCGCTCGTCAAAGCCGTCGGCGCGCGCATGGCCGCGCACGAGTACGCCGTGAACTTCGCCCTCGCGCTCATGCACAAAGACCTGACGTACGCGATGGCCGAAGGCGCGCGCGTCGGCGTGCCGCTGCGCACGGCCGAGACGGCGCGCGCACTATTTGCCGAGGCGATCAATGCGAGGCTCGGCGACGCCGATTTCTCCGCGGTCGTCGAGCCGCTCCGGGGGCCTACGTCCTGAGTCCGTCGTCGGTCTCCTTCTGCCCTCTGCCTTCTGCCTTCTGCCTTCTGCCTTCTGCCTTCTGCCTTCTGCCTTCTGCCTTCTGCCTCACTGCCCCCCGCCGCCCGTGCGCTTGCCCCACGTCGGCGGCGGCGGCTCCTTGCTCAGCCGATCGACCGGATGCTCCTTGAGCTGGCGGAGCGCTTCGGCGACCGCGCGCTCGAGCTGCGCGTCGTGCCCCGCAATCACGTCCTTCGGAAAATTCTCGACGTCGACGTCCGGCGCGACGCCTTCGTTCTCCACGGCCCACTTCCCCTCGCGCGAGAAGAAGCCGCCGCGCGGCGCGATCGCCGACCCGCCGTCGATGAACGGCGGCGTATCGGCGGTGTGCACGAGCCCGCCCCAGGTGCGCTTGCCGACGAGCGTGCCGATCTTGCGCGCGCGGAACATGTAGGGCATGAGGTCGCCGCCCGACCCCGCCATCTCGTTGATGATCATCACTTTCGGTCCCCAGATGCCGGCGGCCGGGCTGGTGAACGGGTAGCGATCGCCCGCGACGTTGTTGAAGTAGCCGTCAAACGAGCGCTCGAGCACGTCGATGATGTAGTCGGCCGCGGACCCGCCGCCGTTGAAGCGCTCGTCCACGACCACGCCCTGCTTGTCCTGCTGCGCGAAGTAGTACCGATTGAAGCTCGTGTACCCCGGCTGGCCCGTGTTGGGCAGATAGACGTAGGCGAGCGTGCCGTTCGACAGCTTGTCCACGAGCCGCCGGTTGTCCTCCACCCAGGCGCGGGTGCGCAGCGTCTGCTCGTTGGCGACGGGCACGACAATCACGCGGCGCGTGCCCTCCATCGCCGGCCGCGGTCCCACCGTCAGCGTTGTCTGCCGGTTCGCGGTGCCGTCGAGCAGACGGTAGATGTTGTCGGGCGCACGCAGCTCGACGCCGTTGATGGCGAGGATGTAGTCGCCGATGTTGACGTCCACGCCCGGCGAGGCCAGCGGCGCGCGCAGATCGGGATTCCAGTTCTCGGTGTCGTAGATGCGCGTGATCTTGTAGCGCCCGCCGTCGATCTCGAAATCCGCGCCGAGCAGCCCGCCCGGCACCGCATTCGGCACCTCGGGCATCTCGCCGCCGCGCACGTACGAGTGGCCAATCGAAATCTCCGCGCCCATCATGTCGATGAGGTAGTTCAGATCCGCGCGGTGGTTGACGAATGGCAGGAGCTTGCCGTACATCTCACGGTCCTCGCCCCAGTCGGTGCCATGCATGTTCGGCACGTACAGGTAGTCGCGCTGATTGCGCCAGCCCTCGTTGAAGATCTGTTTGAACTCCTCCTTCGGCTCGAGGTACATCCGCAGCGACACCTCGACGCGGCCCTGTCCGGCCGCCGGCGCGTTGCGATCGGCGTCGACGATGAAGATGGGGACGGCTGCGGGTGCGGCCGCGGCGGCGCCGCCGCGTCCCCCGCCGCCTCCCCCGCCGGCGCGGTACACGAGCTTGCGACCGTCGGCGCTGACGTCGTAGGTCGTCGCGCCGGCGACGAAGGGCGCCGCGCGACGATCGCTGATGCGGTACCGCACGAGCGTGCTGCCACCGCCGCCGGCGCCGCCCGCCCCGCGACCGCCGCCGCCCGCGCCGGCTTCGAGATAGAACACGGTGCCCGGGACGCCGGCGCGCAAGCGCGAATACTCGCGCGCTGGCACGCCCTGAATCGACAGGATCCGCTTCGACAAGCCGTCGAAATCAATCGAGACCGTCACCGGCGCACGCGCCGGCCGCGCCGGGGCATCGCCGCCCGGCTCCTCGGTGGTGGCTCCGGCCCCACCCGCGCGACCGCCTCGTCCGCCGCCCGGCGGCGCCGGCGTGCCGGTGCCGACGCCGCCGTCCTCGTCACTTTCGGGCAGGAACGGCGACGCCTCGCCCTGCTTCAGCACTGCGAGGTACAGCCCGAAGTTCTCCGTGTGGTCGTACGACGTCATGTCGAGCCACTGTGACTGCAGCCCGAAGTCCGTGGACGCGAGGAACCAGAGGTACTTCCCGCCCGCGTCCCACGCCGGCCACACCGCATCGGACAAGCCGTCGGTGACCTGCTTCGACTCGCCCGTCTCCGCGTTGGCGATGAAGATGACGTGGTACAGCGATTTCAACCGGCTCGAATACGCAATCCACTTCGAATCCGGGCTCCACACGGGATTGAGCGTGCGCTCGGGCACCATCCATGGGTCGTTGCCGACGACCTTCGTCTGCCCGCTCGCGACGTCGAGCACCCACACGTGGAGGTTCGTGTCGGTGTAGAGAATCTTCTTCGAGTCCGGCGACCAGGCCGGCGTGTAGTAGTGCGTGGGATTGGGCAGCGCGATCTCGCGCGGCGGCGTGAGGCCGTCCTGTGCCTCGAGCACCAGCTTGTACTCGCCGCTCTTGTCGCTGAAGTACGAGACGTACTTGCCGTCCGGCGACCACGCCGGATCGCGCTCGGCGGACCCGCTCGAGTGCGTGAGGTTGCGGATGTCGCCCTTCTCGGCGGGAATCGTGAAGATCTCGCCCCGCGCCTCGGCGGCCACGCGCTTGCCCGTCGGGGACAGCGCCAGGTTCGTCATGCGCGCGGTCACGTCCTCCCAGCGCGGCATCATCCACGGGAAGTCGCCCGTCGCCGTGATCGGCACGACGTGCTCCTGGCCCGTTTGCGGGTTGAGCTCGTGCACGTATCCGGCCTGCTCGAAGACGACGACGCCCGCGCCGGCGTCCACCGTCTTGACGTCGTAGTCCTTGAACTTCGTCTGCTGCGCGAGCTTCCTGCTCTTCGTGTCGAACGACCAGACGTTCATGACGCCGTCGCGATCGGACAGGAAGTACACGACGTCGCCGACCCACACCGGATCCACGTCCTTCGACGTCGTCCAGGGCGGCGTGACGAGATCGAACGTCTTGAGATCGACGATCCAGATCGGCCGATTCTGGCCGCCGCGGTAGTTGCGGCGCTCCTCGTCCCATGAATTGTTCATGCGATATGCGACGTGCGTGCCGTCGGGCGAGATCTTGCCCTGATAGGCGCGCGGCAGCGCCATCGGCGCCTCGACGCCGCCTTCGACGGGCACGGTCCAGAAGCGCGGCGCGCCGCTCGGCGCCCACGTCGCCCGCGACGACGCAAACACGATCGACCGGCTGTCGGGCGTCCACCCCTGCACGTCGTCCGCGCCTGGGTGCCACGTGAGGCGGCGCGGCTCGCCGCCTTCCGCCGGCATGACGTACACGTCGGTGTTGCCCGCGTACTGGCCGCTGAACGCGATCCACTTGCCGTCCGGCGAAAACTTGGGATTCGTCGTCAGGCCCTGGAAGCTGGTCAGGCGCCGGGCCGCCCCGCCGGCGCGCTCGACGCTCCAGATGTTGTTCGCATACGCGAACGCGATCCGCGTCGCACTGACGGTCGGCGACCGCAGCAGCCGCGTGCCCTCCGGGGCGGCGCTCAGCTGCGAGTGCCAGAGTGTGCCGAGTACAAACAGACAGACAAGCGCAAGCAGGACGCGCCGCATTGGCATGGCAGAACCCTCCGGGTGTGGCGTATCGTAGCACCTCATGAGACAGCCAACTCGACGCGACGCCATGAAGCGCCTCGGTGCGGCCGGTGCGGGATTCGTGCTCGCACCCGCCGTGATTCGGGCGCAAGGCATGGATCTCACCGTGGGCGGGACGCCCGTCGAGATCGCGATCTCGTCGGTGAGCAACGCCACGGTACGCATCACCGTGCTGCCGGTCACCGACAGCCAGGCGGCCGCGGTCGTCGAGGACGGCGCGCTCGTGCAGAGCGAGTGGACACGCCAGGCGACGCGGTCCCGGATGCTGCGACAGCTCGCGTCGGTTCGCGCCGGCAGCCTGACCGTCCACGTCTCGTCGAGCCCGCTCAAGATCGACATCGAGGGCAACGACGGCCGGACCGTGCAGACGCTCACCTTCGACGACGGTGCGCCGGGCATGTCATTCGTGCTGCCCCGAGGGCCGCTGCTCGGCCTTGGTGAGGGCGGATCGCAGTACGATCGCAAGGGCGCGACCGACCGCATGCCCAGCGGTCAGGCCTCATATCTGCCGAATACACCGCGCGGCTACCGGCTGGCGACGCACGGCGGGCGGGTGCCGATCCAGTGGCTCGTCGGCACCGACGGCTGGGGGCTCTACATCCATCAGCCGCTCGGCGCGTTCGATTTCACCGGAGACACCGGGAAGTTCACGCCGCCGGCCCGCGCCGGGGCCTTCGATCTGTTCGTCGTGGCGTCCAAGGACCCAACGGTCGTCGTCGGCGAGTACGCGCGCATCACCGGGCGCGCCGAGATGCCCGCGCTCTGGACGCTCGGCTATCTCCAGTCCCATCGCACGCTCGCGGGACCCGATGAAGTCAAATGGGTGGCGCGCACGATGCGCGAGAAGAAGCTGCCGTGTGACGGGCTCATCTATCTCGGCACGGACTTCACGCCATCCGGCTGGAACACCCACAACGGCGAGTTCACCTGGAACGAGAAGAACTTTCCCGATCCGAAGGCGATGATTGACGAGCTGCACGCCGAACACTTCAAAGTCGTGCTGCATGTCGTCGTCGAGGCCGGGAGCGCTGCGCGGCCAGGCACGCTGAAAGGGAGCGTGAGCGACCCATGCACCGCGCCCGCGCTTCCCCCTGGCCGCACACCTGACGGGCAGTGGCCGCCAGATAGACAAGTCAGCTGCTACTGGCCTGCGCACAAGCCGCTTTACGATCTCGGCATCGACGGGTGGTGGCCCGATCAGGGCGACGGCCTCGACGGCCCCTCGAAGCTCGCGCGCATTCGCATGTATTGGGAAGGCAGCCAGCTCTGGCGTCCGAACGAGCGGCCGTTTGCGCTCCATCGCAACGGCTACGCCGGCATGCAGCGCTACGCGGCGTTTCTGTGGTCCGGCGACGTCAACTCGCAGTGGGAGACGCTCAAGAATCACGTCCCCGACGCCGTGAACACGTCGCTCTCCGGCATTCCGTTCTGGGGCACGGACATCGGCGGCTTCATTCCGACGCCGGAGTACACGGGCGAGCTCCACGTGCGCTGGTTCCAGTTCGGCGCGTTCTGTCCGCTCTTCCGCGCGCACGGCCGCGACTGGCACCTGCGGCTGCCGTGGGGCTGGAACACCGGCGAGCTCGGCCCGAACGAGGTCGCCAATTTCCCCGGTCCCGATCCGAAAGAGCTGCACAACCCGGACGTCGAGCCCATCTGCCGGAAGTATCTCGAGCTGCGATATCGCCTGATGCCGTACCTCTACTCCGCCGTGCGCGAATGCGCCGAGACCGGCGTGCCGATCATCCGTCCGATGTGGATGTACCACCCGGACGATCCGGCGGCCACGCAGCGCGGCGATCAGTATTTCTGGGGGCGCGACATTCTCGTCGCGCCGGTGGTCGAGCCGGGTGCGACGCTGCGCAAGCTCTATCTGCCGGGCGGCACGTGGTTCGATTTCTGGACGGAAGAGTCCACCACCGGCGGCGGCCAGCGCGATCGCAAGGTCGATCTCGCGACGATGCCGATCTATGTCCGCGCGGGTGCCATCATTCCGATGGGTCCGGTGCGCCAGTACACCGGCGAGCCCTCCGACGAACCGCTGACGCTCGTCGTGTACCCGGGCGCCGACGGCTCATCCATGGTGTACGAAGACGACGGGCAGTCGTTTGCGTACCGCACGGGCGCGTGGATGGGCATCACGACGACGTGGCAGGACCGATCGCGGACGCTGACCCTGCGGCTCGCGCAGAACTCGCGGATGCTGCCGCCGCAGTCGCGGACGATTCAGGTGCGCGCGGTCGGGGCAAAGGACACCAAGACGGTGACGTTCGCCGGCAAGACGGTGCAGGTGACGCTTTAGGCCCGTGCCGACGGTCGAGACGCCGGGCGCCAGACTGACGTACCAACGGGCCGGACATGGCCCCGCCGTGCTACTTCTGCAGGGCGTGGGGGTGATCGCGAACGCCTGGCGGCCGCGGTCGATCGGGGGGCGCTCGCCGCCCGCCTCGCGCGCCTCTTCGGCCGCGATCTTGCGGATCAACCGCCGATCGTCATGCGCCAGCTCCGCGCGATGTCGCGGTACGACGCGGCGGCGCGCCTCGGCGCGCTCGCCTCAATCCCGACCCTCGTCGTCAGCGCCGCGGAGGACCGGATCGCGCCTCCGCGCTTCGGCCGCGCGCTGGCGGCGGCCATCCCCCGCGCGCGGTTTGTCGAACTGCCCGCCGCCGGACACGGTGCGACGATTCAGTGCGCCGCCGAAGTCAACCGGCTGCTGCGGGCGCACTTCGGGCAACCGGCAGGTACGGCGCCCTCGTCTCAGGTGCTACGATGATTCGTCCTCGAAGGAGTGCGCTATGAGTCGACTCGCTGTCGGATTGCTGTTGGTCGCGCTGCCCGTTGCCCTGGTTGCTCAACAAGCCACAAAGCCGCCGCAGGCGCCGGCCAAGGCGCCGGCCACGAGCACCGCCGTCTTTCCCAAGGGTACGTATGGCGTCACGATGCAGGACGGGTCCGTGCTCGAAGTGACGTTCGGCGACGGCACGTACAGCGCCACGTCCGACGGCCAGCCGGTCGCCGCCGGCAAGTACACCACCAAGGGCAATCAGATCATCGTGTCTGACAACTCGGACGCCTGCAGCAACAGCGGTGAGGGCACCTACACGTGGGCCTTCGACGGCAAGGCGCTGACGTTCAAGGGCAGCCAAGACGGGTGCGACACGCGGCTTGGCATCATGACAGGGTACGCGTTCGTCAAGAAGTGACGCGGCCGCGCCGGCGCAGAGCCGCCAGCAGGCCGCCGCCGACGAGCGCGATCGTGGCCGGCTCGGGTACCACCCCGGGCGGCGTGCTCTGACCCGTGGCGTTGATCACGCCGAAGAGCCCGCCGGCTTCGCTGTTCGGCCCGGCGGTGAAGTACAGATCTAGCGGCGTGCCGTTGTTGCCGGCGTTGCCAAAGCGCAGTCCCCAGAGCCCGTCGATCGTGAGGGGCTGGTTGTTCGTCCCCAACAGCGTTTCGATGAATGCGCCCGTGGCTGGATCGAACGCGTTGATATGGCCGTCGCCAAAATTCCCGACGAGCAGGCTCCCGCCGACATCGCCGAACCCGGCGGGAGCGATCGCCAGGCCCCACGGTGAATTCAACACGCCATTGCTGACCAGGCGCCTGATCAGGTTGCCGTTCAAATCGAAGACATCCACGAACCCGTGGCCGGCCCCCGACTGGTCGTCCCGACCGGACGCGTCCTGCAGGGCGTACGTCACGTAGAGCAGGCCGTTGAGGTTCTGAATGTCGAACGGCGCGTACCCGGCGGGCAGGCTGGGATCTAGGAAGTGGCCGGTCAGGTTGGGAGCGAGGGCATCTCCCCTCATCACATCGATCTCGCCCGCTCGGAAGTCGGCAAGGTACGCGTACTCATGGCCGCCCGTGCTCGCCATCGTCATGCCTTTGTAGACGTTGTCGGGGTCCGCCGTCTGCAGCGTCTCGGCGCTGGTGCCAAGCGCTCCGCGCCAGCCGGACACGGTGCCGTCCTCGCTGGCAAACAGAAAAGGGTCCCCGTTGAAGGAGCTGGCGAACGCCGCATTGAAAACGACTCCGGTCACGGACCCGTCCCCCGGGATCGTCACGGCGAGTGCGTTCTGCACGCCCGCGCCCGAATACAGCACCGCCAAACCGCTATGGTTCGCGCCGATCCAGAAGGGCGACGTGGGGCTGGACGCCAGTCCCCAGGGGTTCGTGAGGTGCGGATCGGACTGGTCGGAGGCCAGCGGTGTGACAATGAAGCCGATCGGGCTGGCTAGGGCCGGAGCCGCGACGAGAATCAGACTCAGGAGGATGGCGGCGGCGCGCATGCGATGCATATGGCGCGTACTTGCAAATCCGTCTCCGTCGACACGTCCCGCCAGGCTCGGGATCGGAGCGACCGCTCCGCCAGATACCCTACCGGAGGATGACTAAAGTCTCTTGTCAGCGCGGGGGCTACCCGACCCTCACCGCCAGCATCGATACCGATCCGCCGTCGACGCCCTCGACGGGGAACGCGATGGCATCGTCCCGCTGGCGCGTTGCGATGACGTACAGCAGCGGGAGGTAGTGATCGGGCGTCGGGATGGAAAGCAGCGCATCCCGGCCGAGCCGATCGTACTGGACGAGCGGCGCCTGCTCGCCGGCGACGAGCATCTCGCGCGCCTGTCGCTCGAAGCGCAGCGCCCAGTCGAAGGGCTCGACGTTGTGCTTCCCCCACGCGAATGCGTGCAGGTTGTGCACGAGGTTGCCGCTGCCGACGATGAGCACGCCCTCGTCGCGCAGCGAGGCAAGGCGCTTGCCGATTTCGTAGTGGAACGACGCCGGCTCCCGTTCGTCGATGCTGAGCTGAACGATCGGCACGTCGGCACGCGGATACACATGCTTCAGCACGGACCACGTGCCGTGGTCGAGGCCCCAGCGGTCGTCGAGCGTGACGGGCAGCGGCGCGAGTATCTGCTGCACGTGGCGCGCCAGCACCGGATCGCCCGGGGCCGGATACTGCACCTGGTAGAGCGCCGGCGGGAATCCGCCGAAGTCGTGGATCGTGCGCGGCGCCGTGGAAACCGTCACGCCAGTCTCGGGCACGAACCAATGCGCCGAGATACACAGAATCGCCCGCGGCCTGGGGATGGCCTCGCCCACCGCAGCCCACGCCCGCGTGTACCCGTTGTCGAGCAGCGCGTTCATCGGATTCCCGTGGCCGAAGAACACGGCAGGGAGGCGCGCCATAGAGCACATCGTACGCCAGGTACGTCGGGTACGTCGGGTACGCCGGGTACGTCGGGTACGTCGGGTGCCAGCCATCTTTTTCCCGTTTCTGGGGGAAAAGGAGTAGAAAGTTGACGACCGTCAGTTTGCTGGGACCAGACGCACCCGACGTACCAGCCTACCGCCCGCGTCGAGGCGGCGCCGCCAGGGATCGCACGCGCGCGCGCCAGTCGGCCGGTGACATCGTGGCCAGCTGACCCTGCTCGGCCGCGCCGATCACGAGCTCGCGCATCGACGTGACAAACGGAAACTCGAGCGCGGCTTTGGGCCGGGCGGTGCGATCCAGCACGGCGAGCTTGGCGTCGCGCCACGCGGCGTCAGGGGTGATCCGGCGCGAGAGACAGGTGAGCGCGTCGAGGCCGATCTCCCCCATCGCGGCCAGATCCTCGGCGAGCGGCGTGACCTCGCGGATGGCCGGCGCCGCGTCGGCGAGCCGGGCGATAGGATCGCGCGCATCGCGCCAGCGGGCGAACCGGGCCTCCAGCTCGGGGCGTGCCAGCGCAAACCGCGGCGCATCGCCGAGCAGGTTGTTGACCAGCGCCGTCGTGGCGCGGCCCGCCGGGCTGTCCGCGCTCACGGCATCGACCAGATGCGTGAGCGGCCCGAGGGTCGTCATCCACGGCTGCTGGCCGCCGCGCTGATAACCCTTCACCGGCTCGACGAGGTCGGCCAGCGGTTTCAGCGGAGCGACGTCGGCGCCGCCGGTCAGTCGCCGCAGCAGGACGTCGGCATTGCGCAGGTGCGTGAGGCCGAGCTCCTCGAGCTCGACGCTCGCGCGGTCGAGCCGTTGGTACATGTCGTTCACGTCAGCGACCTCGCGCGGCGACCAGAACCGCTCGGCGATCGCCGCCGTCCGGGGCCAGATGCGCGAGTCGATCGTCTCCGGATCCACCCACTCGCCCCACATCGCCGCTTCGCCGCCGAGTACGTGCGCGGCCTCGGCCTCGGTGAGATCCGAACCCGCGGGCAGCGGATCGACGGCATAGTGCGACGCGGCCGAGTTCAGCAGATCGATGTAGTAGCCCGCCGACAGCACGCCGTCGTAGCCCTGTTTCGCGGCGTCGACGAGCGACTTCTGGCCGCGCCAGGACTGAATCACGGCCTCCTTCGGCAGGCCGGGCTGCAGGATCTCGTCCCACCCCATCATCCGCTTGCCGTGCTTGTGGAGGATGCCGACGAGCTGCTGGTTGAAATACGTCTGCAGCGCGTGCGCGTCCTTGATGCCCTTCTCCTTCATGAACGCCTGGATCTTCGGATTCGCCAGCCACTGCTTGCCGTTGTTCTCGTCGCCGCCGATGTGCCAGTACGCGTCCGGGAAAATCGGCGCCATCTCGCCGACGAAGGTGTCGATGAACTTGTAGGTCTCCTTGCGCGTGGGGTCGAACGCGGCGTCAAACACGCCGAACTTCCGCGCCAGCTCGTACGGGCCCGGGGCGCTCGCGAGCTCCGGATACGCGACGACCCAGCTCGTGACGTGGCCGGGCATGTCGAACTCGGGGACGACGCGAATCGCGCGCTGACGCGCGTACTCAACGACCTCGCGGAGTTCTTCCTGCGTGTAGTACTGACCGTCGGATGCCAGCTGCTGCAACTTCGGGAACTTGCGGCTTTCGACGCGGAAACCCTGGTCCTCGCTGAGGTGCCAGTGCAGCACGTTGAGCTTGACGGCCGCCATCGCGTCGAGCTCGCGCTTGATCACCTCCACGGGCTCGAAGTGCCGTCCCACGTCGATGAGCAGCCCGCGCCATGGGAAGCGCGGACGGTCCTGGATCGAAATCCCGGGGATGAAGAATCCGCTGGCGTCGCCCGACAGGAGCTGCCGCAGCGTCTCGAGGCCGCGGAGCGCACCGGCAACCGTGTTGGCGCCGAGCGTGACCTGCGCGCCAGCGTCGATCGTGTACGACTCGTCCTCGCCAAGCGCCGGCGTGGTGAACCCCGGGCCCTTGCACGTGATGACGACGGTCGCGCCGGCCGCGGGCGTCGACAGCGATCGGGACAGCACGAGACCCGTGCGCGCCTGGAGGCGAACGATCAGGCGACCCACGCCGGCGCGGAGCCGATCGTCAACGAACCCGTTGAGCGCAAACGTCGTCGCGGCCGTGATCGGCACGCGGCCGCCGCCGATGCGCGCCGCCGCGGGAACAGGCATGAGGGCGAGCGACGGAGGAGAGCCCGTCGCCTGCGCGGCCGCAAGCGCGACCGGCGCCAGGCACGCCAGGAGACGAAGCCACGCCCGGCTCATCGGGGACACGCGCCGTAAGCGTACCCCGAGTCGGCCTAGCCCGCAGCCTGGGCCTCCGGGCAGTCCGCCGACTGGCTCAGCAGCCATTGCCGGGCGGCCGGCTCGGTCCGGAACACCTCGATCGGCATGAGCCCGCTGAGGAAATTGGCAAAGACGCGGGCGACCCAGTAGTTGAACGTGTCGTCGACGACCATGGCGCGCGGCCCCAGCCCGAGCCCGGCCATCAGCCGGCGCGCATGATCGGCGAGCAGCCAGAGCTCCGACACCGACGGCGCCGGACCGACGGTGCCCCGGGCGTCGATGAGCTCGGCCCGGCCGAACATCTCCGCCTTGGCCATGGCGTTCAGATGCTGTCGGATATCTTCCGCGCTGACCGGACCCACCAGAACCGTGCGAAGGATGGCGTGGGAGGCTTCCCACTCGTACAGGATCATTGCTTCTCTCTTGCCGGCGGGCCGTACCGCGTACAGCGGGCGGGATGGGCCACACCCGAAACTTCCAGCGTAGCAGAAAAGGCGCGGCGCCGCGAGCGCCGCGGCGCGATCTTGATCCAAATCAAAGACGCGACGGCTATGATGCTCTGTGAGGTTGACGATGCGACCAGGGCTCGCGTTCATCGGCGCCGTCGCTGTGGGATCTCTCGCGCTCGCGCAGCCCGCCGCGGACGCTCGCGCGGAGGTCGCCGCGTACTTGACGAAGGTGAAGTTCAGCGCCGCGGAGATCGCGCAGCTCGAGGGCGGGCAGGTCGTGGCGCACGCGGACACCGGCCAGAACGACCGCGAGATGATCGCCGTGGCCGCGGTCAAGATCCGCGCGCCGCGCGACCGCGTGGTGAACTACTACGGCCAGATGATCTCGTACGTGGATGGCCAGGTCACGCTCGCCTTCGGGCGATTCAGCACGCCGCCCGTGCTGGCGGACGTCAAGGACCTGTCGCTCAGCCGCGACGAAGTGAACGACCTGAAATCCTGCAAGGTCGGCGACTGCGACCTGCGCTTCGGCGGCAGCGCCCTCGAGGCGATCAAGTCGTCCGTGAACTGGAACGCGGTCGACGCCGCCGATCAGGTCAACGTCGCCGTCCGCCAGGCCGCGGTGAAGTACGTCGCGGCATATCAAACGAAGGGCGACGCGGCGCTGGTGACGTACAACAATCGCGACCAGCCCGTGGTGCTGGCCGACGAGTGGCGCGGCCTTCTGGCGGCCTCGCCGTATTTCCACGAGTACGCACCGGAGCTCGCGGCGCACCTCGAGCGCTTTCCCGGCGACTCGCTGCCCG
>Ga0335084_10002965_pt1 | contig 16522 bp, 15 predicted proteins | sample Lox_Sample_44_FD_206721 | JGI IMG/M metagenome (GOLD analysis project Ga0335084, IMG submission 206721) | Soil microbial communities from Loxahatchee National Wildlife Refuge, Florida, United States - Lox_Sample_4.4 | ecosystem: Environmental > Terrestrial > Soil > Wetlands | place: USA... | reverse complement strand
TACAGATGGCGCCGCGAACCGGCCGCGTTGCTCGACAGAATGCCGCCGAGCGTCGCCTCGTCCGGATGCGCCGGGTCGAGGGAGAGCCACTGGCCGCGCCTGCCGAGCTCGCGCTGGAGCGCGCCCAGGGTCATCCCCGCCTCGACTGTCGCCGTGAGATCGCCCGGCTCGTGCTCGAGCAGGTGGTTGAGCCGCCGGAGCCCGAGTACGAGACCCAATCGCTGGGGCGGATGGCCGATGCCCATCTTGGTCCCGCCGCCCCACGGTGTCACGGGCACGTGCGACTCGGCGGCGGCGAGGAGAACAGCCGCGACTTCCTCCTTGGTACCGGGGAGCGCGACGGCTTCAGGCGTGCGGCCGTCGACGACGTATGGACCGCATTCCACTCCGGTGAGGACGTGTGCGGGACCCACGATGCCGCGAAGGGCGTCTAACATCCTGCTAGAAGCGCTGGGCGAGGCCCTTCTCTTCGATGGGATGCGGGCGATAGGCAGGCCCGCTCTCGCCGCAGGCCTTGCGCGACGGGAAGATCTTGCCGGGGTTGCAGAGATTCCGCGGGTTGAAGACGTCGCGCAGGCGGGCCATGAAGTCGAGATCGGCCTCTGAGAAGATCAGCGCCATGTAGTCCACCTTCTCCAGCCCGATGCCGTGCTCGCCGGAGATGGAGCCGCCCACGTCGGCGCAGACCTTCAGGATCTCGCCGCCCGCCGCCACCACGCGCGCCTCTACCCCGGGCGTGCGCGGGTCGTAGAGGATGTTCGGGTGGAGATTCCCGTCGCCGGCGTGAAAGACGTTGCCCACGCGGAGCCCGTGCGACGCGGCGATCTCGTTGACGCGCCGGAGCACTTCGGGGAGCCGCGTGCGTGGAATGACGCCGTCCATGACCATGTAGGCGGGCGAGATGTGACCGTAGGCGCCGAAGGCGCTCTTGCGCCCCTTCCAGAGCAGCTGGCGCTCCGCCTCGTCGCGCGCCGCCCGCACGTCGCGCGCGCCACAATCCCGGCACGCGGCCATCACGCGCTCGGCCTGCTCTTCCATCCCCTCGCGAAGCCCGTCGAGCTCGATCAGGAGCGCCGCGGCCGCGTCGCGCGGATAGCCGCAGCCGAAGGCATCTTCGACCGCGCTGATGGTCAGCTGGTCGATCATTTCCATCGCCGCGGGGATGAGCCCGCGCGCGATCACGGCGGAGACGGCCTCGGAGGCCTGCTCGATGGAGTCGAACACGGCCAGCACGGTCTTGACCGCCTGCGGCTGCTTGAGGATGCGCACGACGATCTTGGTCGCGATGCCGAACGTGCCCTCGGAGCCGACGAAGAGCCCCGCCATGTCGTAGCCCTGCGCCTCGCGGGTCCTGCCGCCGAGCCACATGATCTCGCCGTCCGGCAGCACCACTTCGAGGCCCAGCACGTGGTTGACCGTCACGCCGTACTTGAGCGTGTGCGGACCGCCCGAGTTGTTGGCGATGTTGCCGCCGACGGTGCAGGCCTGCTGGCTCGAGGGATCGGGCGCGTAGTAGAAGCCCCTGGGCCCGACGGCCCAGGAGAGGTGCAGGTTGACGAGCCCGGGCTCGACGACGGCGACCTGGTTGGCGTAGTCCACCTCGAGGACGCGGTTCATCCGCATCAGCGAGATCACGAGGCCACCTTCCGCCGGGAGGCAGCCGCCCGAGAGCCCCGTCCCGGCGCCGCGGGCCACGAAGGGAATGCCTTCGCGGTTTGCGAGCTTCACGACGGCAGAAACCTGCTCGGTGGACGTCGGGAACGCGACGAAGTCGGCAAGCGCCCGGAAGAGCACGAGCCCGTCGGACTCGTAGACGAGCAGCTCCTCGGGCTCGGACAGCACGGAGCCCTTGCCCAGAAGGGCGGTCAACTCGCGGCGAAGGGCCTGCTTGCGCGCGGCGTCCAGAGCCACCATGGCAGGAGTATACCCCTAGACTTCCCAGGGGGGATCGATGGCGATGGGAAGCTCGAGGAGCGTTGGACCCGCGTGGGCCAAGGCTTTCTCCAGCGCTTTCGGCAGATCGTTCAGGTCCTCGACGCGGTGTCCCTCGGCGCCGAAGGCGCGGGCCATGGCGGGGAAATCGGGGTTGGCGAGCTCCACCTCGCCGTACTTCCCGAACATGCGCTCCTGGAGGTACTGGATGGCGCCGTAGCGCTGGTCGTTGAGCACGAGGAAGACGACGCCGAGCCCGTACTTCACCGCCGTGGCCAGCTCGTTCACCGAGAACATGAAGCCGCCGTCGCCCACCACCGCCACGACCGGCCGCTCCGGACGCGCGACCTTCGCGCCGATGGCCGCGGGGACTCCGTAGCCGAGAGTGGCCGAGCCCACCGGATAGAGAAAGGTCCGGGGCTCCAGCACGGGGAAGTGCCACTCCATCCAGTAGTTGATTCCCGTCTGGTCGTTGACGACGATGCCATCAGGCGGAATTGCCCGGCGAAGCATCGTGAGGAGGCGGTCGGTCGTCTGCGTGTAGCGAGGCCAGCGGATATCGCGCTGGGCGCGGATCCACCCCGCGTCCCACTCAGTCGCTGCGGCGCCCTTGCCGAGCGCGGCCAGGAGCCCGTCGAGCCCGTTCCGCGCATCCCCGACGATGGCGACGCTCGTGCGGTGCATGAGTCCTATGACTGACGGATCGATGTCGATATGGATCAGCGTCTGCTCGGGCTTGAAGTCGAGCTTGAGCATGAGGCCCTTGGTGGACCGGTGGGTGAAGCGGCAACCGACGGCCAGCACGACGTCGGCCCTCTCGAGCGCAGTCTGTGTAGACCGATAGTTGGGGAGGACACCCAGCCAGAGAGGATCGGTCTCAGGAATCGCGCCGCGCCCCATGACCGACGTGACGACCGGAGCGCCGAGCCGGCGCGCGAGCGCGGTGAGCTCGGCTGAAGCGCCGGCCGAGATGACACCGCCGCCGGCCACGATGAGCGGACGCTTCGCCCCTTGCAGGCGCCTCGCGGCATCCTCTATCAGCCGCCGGTCGCACGCGGGCGGCCCGTCGCTGAACGCCTCGCGGCGCCCGCCGGTCTTCGCGACGAGCAGATCGGTCGGCAGCGAGAGCGCGATGGGCCGCTGTCGCCCCGTGCGGAAGAGATGGAAGGCGCGCTCGACGGCGGCGGGGATCTCCCGCGCGTCGTAGATCGTCTCGGCCCAGGAGCAGACGGGCTTGAAGCAGTCGATCTGGTTGGCTACCTCGTGGAGCGAGCCCAGGCCCTTGCCGATCTGCGCCGACGGGATGTCGGACATGAGGACCAGGATGGGCTGGCCGTCGGCGAACGACTCCACGAGGGGAGTCAGCACGTTGGTCGCGCCGGGCCCCGTGGTGACGACGACCACGCCAGGCCGGCCCGAGGATCGCGCGTAGCCGTCGGCCATGAAACCCGCGCCCTGCTCGTGGCGCGTGAGGATGTGAGCGATATCGTGCTGGCGGATCAGCGCGTCATAGATGGCGAGGTTGTGGACGCCCGGCAGGCCAAAGACGTGGCGAACCCCCTGGGCGCGGAGAACTTCGACGATCCAGTCGCCGCCGGTGCGGAGCTCAGGGGCGGCAGTCACGGGACGCTTCCCCGATCAGGCCGGCTTCTTGCTGGGCCGCTCCGCGACCGGGAAGCCGGCCTTCTTCCACTCGGCGAAGCCGCCGGCCATCTCGTAGACGGGTTCGAGTCCCATCTGCTGGGCGGTGTCGGCGGCGAGCGCCGAGCGCCAGGCTCCGTTGCAGTAGAAGATGAAGCTCTTGCCCGAGGCGAAGACGTCCTTGTGGTACGGGCTCTCGGGGTCGATCCAGAATTCCAGCATGCCGCGCGGGCAGTGAAACGCTCCGGGGATCATGCCTTCCCGCTCGAGCTCGCGGACGTCCCGCAGGTCCACGAGCACGACGTCGTCCTTGCCGAGGCGCGCACGCGTCTCCTCGAGGCTCAGCGTCTTGATCCTGGATTTCGCCTCGTCGACCATCTGCTTGAAGCCCTTCTTCATCTTCATCGGGACCGTCCTTGCGAGAGAGTAGCTCCCCTTCATTGACACATTTCGAACTGTATGCCTCGCGCCGTCGCCCGAGATCAAGAAGATCTTCGATAGTTTGCGGAGTCTCGAGCGCCCACTCCCGAGGGACCCCAACGAAAAGTATGACATAAAAACAATAGCTTGTGCCGACTTTGAGTGCTCCAAGGACCAGGATCCTGGGGCCGACTCTGGAAGTTGTCGCCCCTGAAACGAGTGTCTTAGTCACGATCACGGTTTCGCAAGCTTACTCGACACGTTGAAGAGCACTTGGCCCTCAAGACCACGACGCGACTAAAACACGCGGCGCAGCATCCAGATCATCGAACCGGCGGCGGTAGCAGTGGTCATCGGCGACCATCAGAGGTCGGCCCTGGTAGCCTCGGCGCCGCGTAGCCATCTCTCGGCATTGGCGTCGTTGCCAGCAGGCGCTACCCCAGGGCGTGGCCCATCCTCACCGCACGTATCAACCCCGCGACACCGCGCACTCCGTGCTCCACGCCGTCATTCGGGATCACCTGGAGCCCTTTCTCCGAGAAGGCTCGGACCGCGGCGACGGCAGCGGCCTGCCCTTCTCCTGCAAGCGGCGCGGCTTCTGCCCGAGCTGTGGGGGGCGGCGCATGGCGGCGCGGGCCGACTATCTCGTCGACGAGGAGCTGCCGCGGGTGCCGGTACGCCAGTGGGTCCTGACGCTGCCGTATCGCCTGCGCTACCGACTGGCGTGGGGTCACGCCTTGTGCCGCACGGTACTGGGTGTGTATGCCCGCGTGCTGCTCGCATTCTACGCGCGCACCGCGCGGTCGCACGGCATCCAGGCCGGCCGGACTGGCACGGTGACAGTGATCCAACGCTTCGGCAGCGGCCTCCAAGCCAGCCCCCGCGCCGCCGGCACCCCGGGCAGGGACGCCCGCTGCCCCAGCCGAGGTGGCGTTAGTCGTTCCCATGCGCTCGGCCGCGACGGGGAGAGCACGTCGTGAGGCGTCCCTGTCAGTCGCCTGACCGTTCAGATCAGAAGGCGCGATGAGGCGACCGGGAGCCCGAGCTCGATGCGGCCGAACATCTCGGTCGCCGCGTCGAGCCGAAGTGTCGAATGCACCGACATGGCACGAAGATCCAAGAAGGCCCGCTGGAGTGGCGAGCCGTTGAAGAGGACGTCGGCGGCGCTGGCGGTAAACAACCGATCCACCGCCCGCGAGCAGCTCGTCACGACGAACGCCCCGTCCAGCAGGTAGCGAGCGCGCTGGCCCTGGCTCACGCGCTCGCCCGCCGCCAGAGCGCGGGTGAGATCTTCGACGTCCCGATGCAGGAGTTGCGCTGCAGCATCGACCACGACCACGGCCTCCGCGAGCGACCTCTGGTCCGTCGCTGACTGCCGCGCGGGTGCGTCCCTAGTGCCGGACGCCCCCGCGCCGGCCCGCGAGCGGAACGCCTGAATCGCCGCCTGCGCGAGCCCGAGCGCGGGGCCTCCGGCCGCCAACGCGAGGACGGGCGACAGCGGCAGGCGAAAGAGGGGGGAGGCGTTCACAGCCGATCCCGGCGGCACTCCCCGCGCGACGTCGAAGAAGGAGAGCGCGCGATAGGCCGGTACGAAGACGTCCTCGACGATCACGTCCTTGCTCCCGGTGCCTCTGAGCCCGGCCACGAACCAGGTGTCTTCGATCCGGAACTGGCCGCCAGGAACCAGGAAGCAGCGCACGTCGGGGATCGGCCGATCCGAGCGGTGGGCCACCCGGGCGGTGACGGCAAGCCAGTCGGCATGGTCGCATCCGCTCGCGAACCGCCAGCGCCCGGTGACGCGATAGCCGACCCCGGGCCCCTTCCCCGCCGGCGTCGCGGCGCCGCTGGCGGCGAACACTGCGGCGAGGAGGGCGTCTCCGCCGTCACCAAACACTTCACGCTGGGCCCGCTCGTCGAACAAGCCGACCAGCCGATTGTGCAGCGCGAACAGGGCCAGGCACCAGGCGCTCGAGCCGCAGCCGCGCCCAAGCTCGCGTGTGACATCGATGAGGGTCGGAAGCCCGAGCTCGTATCCTCCGAAGGGCGCGGGCTGAAGAATGCGAAGGAACCCCGCCTTCCGGAAGTCCGCAACCGTCGCCGGGAGAAGGGAACGACGCGCGTCGCATTCGGGCGCACGCGCTCGAAGCTCGGACGCGAGGTCGCGAGCGCAAGCGATCAGCTCTTCAGACCGCGCGGAGGATCCTGACATGACGCTCGGGCCCGCTGCCTGGGTTGCGTGAGACCAGGCTCAGGCCCGTCGAAGCTTGAGGTTGAATTGGCGGAGCTCCATCTGCTGGGTTGGATACGGCTTCCAGTCCACAGACCTTCGGACCCCGTACCACTCGACGGGCTGGATGATCGGAATCCACGGGAGGTATTCGAGAAAGATCGAGACCATCGCCCGATAGCACCGGCTGCGGAACTCCTCGTCGATGCTGAACCTCGCTGCCTCGCCGAGCTCGTCGAAGCGTGGATGCCGCCAAGTGTCGTGCGCCCCGCCCGGGCCGAGGAGCCGCCACATCATGCCATCAGGATCACCCAGGGTCGACGCCGGGCTCCCCAAGCGCAGGCCCTTGAAGCTTCTCTCTCTGAGCTTCTGCATCATCACAGAGAACTCGTGGATCTCGAGCTTGACGTTGAGGCCGACGTCTTGCCACATGGAGATCAGCGCCTCGCTCATCGGCTTGTCGTTGGTCAGATAGCCGCTACTGGACTCGAGGTAGATGACCTCGCCCTTGTAGCTGCCCTCGCGAAGCCGCTGCCGAGCCAGGGCGGGATCGTACTTGAACGGCGGCCGCGCATCGTCGTAGAAATTGTCCCCCTTGGGGATCGGGCCGTTGGGCACGAGGCCGCGGCCGTGCCACATGTCTTTGAGGATGGCCTCACGGTCGATGGCGAGCGAGAGCGCCTGCTTGACCTTGGGGTTGTCAAGTGGAGGACGCCTGGAGTCGACGACGAGGAGGTGAAGCCCGGCGTACAGCGTCTCCTCGACCCTGGTACTCGGATGCATGTCAACCCGCTCCACGTGGTCCGGGGGCAGCGTCGTAATGAGGTCCGCCTCGCCCTTGAGGAGGGCCGCGACCCGCGGGCCCGTCTCCGGGATCGCTCGAAAGGTGACCCGCTCGGCGGCGATGTCTCCGCCCCAGTACCCCGAACTGCGTTCGAGGACCACACGATCGCTCTTGATGTGCTCGACGAACCGCAGCGGCCCCGTGCCCACCGGCCGAGCGTTGAAACCTTCGGCACTGACCCGCTCGAAGTGGCTCTTCGGGATGATCTGCCCGCCGAAGAACGCCAGGCGGGCGGGCAGCAGCGGATCGGGCTTCCTGGTGTGAAGCAACACCGCGTGAGGGCCGGAGACCTCGACCCGTTCCACCGTGGTGAAGACGGTGCGGACGAGAGTCTTCGCTGCAGGATCTTGCGTCCGCTCGATGCTGAACTTCACGTCGGCCGCCGTGAAAGGATCGCCGTTATGAAAGGTGACGCCGCGGCGAAGAACGAAGCGCCAGAGGGTCGGGCTCACGAGCTCCCAGCTCGTGGCGAGGGAGGGCTCGAGCCGGCCGTCTCGGCGGCGGCTGACGAGGTTGTCGAAGACGTTGAAGGACACGGCGGTATCATGAACGACCGTGCTCATGTGTGGGTCCAGCCGGCTCACGTCGCCGCCCTGCGCGATGACGAAGGAGGTCTTGCTCGGCGTCTGGGCGCCGGCGATGTCGGTCCTCACGCTCGCGGCTGCCGCGCTCCCCAACAGGAGGCTCACCCGGGCCGCAAACGCTCGCCGCGAGATCGCGTCGCCGTCGAGCACGCGCTCGAGCCCATCCGGCGTCTCGCTTCGCTCGCCAGCGGGGGCGCTCAAGTCGTCTTCCCGATCGAGAGCCCATGCGTTTGCCGCGGCTGGATGGAGGCGCGCCCGTCGGCGCGCGTAGCTTCGCGAGCGGGCGGAAAGGCCAGCGTGTAGCACTGCTCGGGGAAGCGTCGGACATGCCCTTCCAGGAGAGCGCCGAGGACTTCGCGGCAGGCTCTCTGGTCGGCGGCCAGATCCTGGTCCAGCGGCGGGAGCGGCGGGTGGATCGTCACGACCTGGGTGCGATCCTCCATGTGCGTTAGCACCGGCAGGACCTGCGCGCCGGTGTGCCGACGCAAGGCCAACCATCCCGATCTGACGACGACGGGGCCGCCGGGCACAGGGACGCGAAAGGCCTCCCTGCCGGCAGCGCCATCGGCGGAGATGAAAATTGTTCCACCCTTACGGAGAATTCGGCAGGCGCGGTAGAGCACGCTACCCCAGAACTTCTCACCCTCGAACGCCCACAAGAGCTCGCCCGGGCCCTGGAATGGACGCCAGGCCTCGCGCGACCAGGCGCGGGAATTTCTCCACCCACCCACCCACGTCAAGCGGTGGCCGGCCACCCTGAGGGCCAGGGCCGCCTCCGGGGGGCCAAGGTGAAACCCGAGGAGGATAGTCGCCCTGCCCGCCGTTCCGAGACGCTCGGTCCCCTCCAGCACGACTCGCCGGCGAAACTCTTCGGGCCGGCGGACTCCGACGAGAGCCATGCGCGCGACGAAGCGCCCGTGATAGGAGCTGCACGACAGCGCAAGCCGCCAGCGGCCACGCCTGTCGGCGGAGTGGCTGGCGGCCCAGGCGAGGGCTTCTCGGAGCCGCCGGACCTGGACGAAGGCTTTGGCGACGAAGATTCGCGCGAGAAGGTCCTCGCCCCAGGGGAAAGGGGCCATGTCCAGCGCGAGGAGCAGCGGCCACAGGCTACGCGAAAAGATGTGGGCGGGTCGCAGGCGCCAGAGGGCGACAAGGCTTCGCGCGGGTGGGAGCTCCCATTCTCGCCCGGCGTTCACGTTGACGCTCTCGAACGAATCATCTCGGCCAGGCTCCGGACGGTGCTCAGTGCCTCTGCGGTGAGATCTTCCCCGGCGTCGAAGGAAATTCCGAAGTCCTCCTCACACGCGAGGATCACCTCCAGGAGGTCCGTCGAGTCCAGCCAGAATCCCGCTTCTCCCAGTGGCGTATCGGGGCCGCCTCCCTCGGGCGTCCGCTCCGGGCCCGCGACGCGGACCACGATGTCCTTGACCCGCAGGAGGATCGGGTCCTCGGTCATGTGTCGGTCGGAGCGAGCGATCGCGTGAGGATCTCGACGCACGCCATCCGGTCGGTCCTCCCCGCCGCTAATCGGGGGAGTTCGCGCGTGATCTCGAGCACCCGGGGCTGGGCCCACGGCGGTAGGGTCCGGCTCAGGTAGTTCCGAAGCTCGGTCGCATCCAGTTCCGGTGTTGCTTCGACCAGTGCGCCCAGCACCGGTCCGGTGTGAGTGTCAAGCGGCACCACCGCCGCGTCCTTGACGCCCGCATGCTCCTCGATGGCGGCCGCCACGTCGCCAGGATTCACGAGATAGCCCGCTCTCGTTCTCACACAGTCATCGACCCTGCCCGCGTGCATCAGGTATCCGGCATCGTCGAGATAGCCCGTGTCCTTAGTCTCGTGCCAGCCGTCCACGCTTTTGGCGGGCTCCACGGCGGGAGGGAAGCCGTAGCCGTCCATGTAGAGCGGTGTGGAGAGCCATATCCGGCCGGGCTCGCCGGCGGGCACTGGCGCTCTTGGATCGTCGCCAATTCGCACCGACACTCCCGGCAGCGGTCGCCCCGCGCTCTGGGAGCGAACGAGCGAAGGCGGCCCGGTGTCCACGGTGACTGGGCCGCTTTCCGTCGTTCCATACGTCTGCCTCAAGGGCACGCCGAACCGCGCCTCGAAGGCGCGACAGACGGAGGCTGGCAATCGCCCGGCGATGACGCACATCTCGGGCGCCGGGTGGGCCCCGGGTAGTGGACAGCGGCCCAGGATGTTGGCCATCACGGGGGTGCCCGCCCAGTAGTCATACTTCCTCGAAGCGAACAATGTCAGGAGAGCGCTCAGATCGAAGCGCTCGAGGAGTCCGAGTGGGGCGCCCAGGGCGGTCGAGAGCATCAGGGCATGGATCAGGCCGAATCCGCCGGAGAGGGGCACGGCCCCGATCACCCCGGCTCCAGCCGGTATCCGGGCCGCCATCGCGAGCGTCGAGGCCGCATCGAGGATCGAGCGCGTGCTCCGGAACACCGGCCGGGGTGGACCAGTCGATCCGGACGTGAAGAGCACGAACCCTGGCAGGCTCATGAAAGCCGGATCGGACGCGCCTTCCCCCGGATCGGGCTGGGGAAGCACCGTCGCGTCGAGACCAGCCAGTTTCGCGTCAGCCGCGAGCCCTTGCAGCCTGGGCGGCAGGATCAGGGTGGTGCCGAGCGGCAAGCAGGGCGAGGTCCGCCATGCTCGCGAGTCGACAGGCAGAATGATCAGCGGGTTGGGAGAGCACGACAGCGCGAACAAGAGGGCCACGGATTCGGGATCGTTGGCCATGACCATGGCCTCAGGTCCGCGTGTGACTCCCAAGGTGCCACGGAGGGTCTCTTGCCAAGCGACGGCCATGCCGCTCAATTCGAGCGATGACAAACACCGCGCTTGAAAGTTGATCGGTGGCGGTAGGTAGGTCATGCGGCCCCTGCTGGCGCGCGATTGTAGCACGGGTCAGGGGTGGCTCAGGACCCGAGCGCGGCGTCGTACCGGCTCCGGATGCGCGCATAGCCCCAGTGAAACGCGAAGCCCATCTCCAGCTCGACCATCGTGAGCGGGTACACGAGTAGGCGCCGCGGTGGCGGCAGCCCGAGCGCCGCGCACAGCCGTTGGCGGATGCCATCGATTCTCAGATGTCTCAGGAGCACGAAGCTCCGATGCATCCACCTCCGCCGGCGCGAGATCGGCGGCAGCGTCCGCAGGTACGCGGCGAAATCCGCGGCTCCCGCGGCGCTCATGTCGTTGGGCCTCCGCATGAAGTGAAACCCGCTCGCCTGCTTCCGCTGCCCGAACCACTCGTGCGGAATCCCGGCCTCCTCGACGATCCGCCGCAGGATCGGTCTGTCGTACGCGCCTCCCACCGACCAGGGTTTCATCTCGGGAGCGACCGACATGCGGTGGAGAGCCTCCGGATGCCGATTCGCCAGAACATAGGGCGTGAACTGGAAAAAACCCACTCGCAGTCTGAACTCGCTCATCATGGATCCGGTGATCGCGCCGACGTCGCCCAAGGAGAGATCGGGCGGCGCCCGGCGAGCGGCGTCGTGAAGAGGACCGTAGGCCCGCCCGGTCACCAGCAGGGCGCCGACGAGCTGCTCCTCGCACACCGCCATGACGACATCAGCGCCCGGCGGCGTCGCGTGAAACTCGGCCTCGGGGGCGTCGCGAAGGCTCTGGAAGCCGAGTCGTTCGAACCCGGTCACTTCGTAGCCCAGCCGCTGCCCGATGGCCGTCCCGTCGTCTGCGATGCAGTCCGTGACGGTGACTGCTTCCCGGGCGCCATGGCCCTTCATCAAAACCGCCAGAGCGGGGGAATCGTAACCCCGTGAGATCATCACGACGGGCCGGTAGCGGCGATGCCGGCGCGTCGGATCCGCCGCGTTGGCCCGAACTGCCCCGACGATCCGATCGAGCTGTCCCACGTAGTCGGCGTAGTCAACCGGTGCCGGGATCGCGGACTTTTCGAGGCGGCGCATCGACAGGTCAGGCCGGATCGCCAGGTTGCAGTGATCGTGCAGGAGGGCACGCCGTCCGCGCGCGGTCCGTAGCTGCTTGTCCGGATGGCGGATGCCGGCCTGTTGCTGAAGCAGCCGGTCGGCCGTGTAGTAGGGATAGCCGGGATCCGGCTCGTCGTCCGTGATCCGCAGGAGGAAGACCAACGAATTGGAGACGTACAGGTCGTCCCCGACGCGGATCGATTGCAGCCGGTCGCACAGATTGTGCGGCGAGCAGAATACGACCTGCCCCGGCTCGACGCGCCCCGCGGTGCCCGCGAGATGAACCGCCTCGACCACGCCCCCGCCGCCAAACGGACCGGCCCACGCTCCCTCGACAAACCACTCCGGCGCCGTCTCGACCCACGGGCCGTGGCGCACCTCGACCGCCTCGCGCCCGCGGCGCAGGTGCGCGCACCAGGCGAGTCGCGGCAGCGAATCTAGCGGACGGAATTCAAAGTGCATGTTGCGATCGGCGGCCCACGGATGTCATCGGCGCGCCACCCGTGCCGCGGACCGCCCCTCTGCCGGCAGAATCTGCCCGAAGAGGCGCTGCGTCAAGTGCCTTTCGGGAGCGGCGGAGGTCGGGGACGTAACAGGGTGCGGAAGAACCGGGCGAAACAGAACGATTCATTGTCATCAAGACTCGAAATAAGGGGCCGGTTGGCCGACTGGAATGTTCCCCTCGCTGTCGCTGCGCTCGGCTGGCCGGCCCACGGGGTGGTCGCGTCATGCGGCCTGGCTGGTGAGGTTCCGGATGCGCAGCAGGTTGTAGACGGCGGTGGCACAGGTGAACGTCCAGTCCACGCGCCGCTCGACCCGATGGCGCGTCTTGCACAGCAGGCCGACGGTCTTGAGCCACCCAAAGATCTCCTCGACGAGCTTGCGCTTCTGTTGGCTCACCAGGTAGCCGGCGTGGCGTGTGGTGCGGCCATCGATGGCACTCGAGCGATTCGACGTGTTCTGGGCCACATGCGGCGTCACCATGAGGCGGCGGAGGGCGTCGACGGCGGCCATGGGGACGGTCGGCGACCCGCGCTGGCGGCGCGCACCCTATGAAAAAGCGGGAACCACGTGCAAAACGGCGACTGCTCGATTTCGTGGTCTCGAACTGCACTTGGAGAAATGGCGAGATGGAGGCGACGTACCTCCAACCCTTTGACCTATTGGCCGCGACGGCGCGTGCCGACCGCGAGCTCGCAACTACGAAAGCGACGCCGGAAGGCCGTTTCGAGAATTGGCTCCCCGAGCTGGACTCGAACCAGCAACCCCCCGGTTAACAGCCGGGTGCTCTACCATTGAGCTATCGGGGAACGCCGGGAGCAGAACCGCTGCAAAGCCTTTTGTATCACACGCTTGCCTCGCCGCCAAGCGGACCCTGGCATGTGAATCAGCCGATTTCGCGGCGGCCCTCGAGCGCCTTGGAGAGCGTCACCTCGTCGGCGTACTCGAGATCGCCGCCGACCGGAAGCCCCCGCGCGATCCGCGTGATGCGCATGCCGAGCGGCTTCAGGAGCTTGGCGAGATAGATGGCCGTCGCCTCACCTTCCACGCTGGGATTGGTCGCGAGGATGATCTCCTCGACGCCGGGCGTCTCGAGCCTGAACAGGAGCTCGCGCACGCGCAGGTCCTCGGGACCGATGCCGTCGAGCGGGGAGAGCGCGCCCAGCAGGACGTGGTAGCGCCCGCGGAACTCGCCCGTGCGCTCGAGCGCGAGCAGGTCGTTGGGCTCCTCGACGACACAGATGATCCGCTGGTCGCGCCGCTGGTCGCTGCAGATGCGGCAGGGGTCTTCCTCGGTGACGTTGAAACAGATGCGGCAGTGAACGATCAACTCCTTGAGCTGGGTCAGCGACTCGGCGAGCGCGCGCACTTCGTCCGCAGGGCGCTTCAGGAGGAAGAAGGTCAGCCGCTGGGCGGTCTTGGGACCGATGCCGGGAAGGCGCTGGAGCGCTTCGACGAGGCGCGCCACCGGCTCGGGGTAGTAGGCGATTGTCAGCGACTGGGGGGGAGCGACCGCCGCTCCTCCCCCAGCCCTCCCCACCGGTTCGATCTCACTGGGCTACGTTCCCAGGCCGGGGATCTTGAGTCCGGCTGTCAGCTTGCTCATCTCGGCCTGGACCATCTCCCGCGATTGTCTCAACGCCTCGTTGCAGGCCGCCAGCACGAGGTCTTCCAGCATCTGCGCGTCTTCCGGATTGATCACCTCGCGGTCGATCTTGATCGAGATGATCTCCTGCTTGCCGTTGGCCTCGACCGTGACCATGCCGCCACCGGCCGTCGCCTGGACCTTCTTCTTCGCGGCTTCCGCCTGCAGCACCTCCATCTGCTGCTGCAGCTTCTGGGCTTCCTTCATGATGTTGCCGAAGCCTTTCACTGGGTCTCCTTCTCCTCGGGCGCGCGCGGCCTGACCGCGACGACCTCGCCCTGGAACATGGCAACGGCCGCCTGGACGGCCGGGTGGTTGACGGCGCCGCCGGCGGCCGCGGCTTCCGCCGCGATCTCGACGCGCCGGGCTCCGGGGATGTGCTGCTGGACGGCGTGCGTGATGATCTCCTTGTTGGCGCGATCGTTCAACATCTCGCGGTGGAAGGGGCTCGCGACGAGCCCGATTGTCAGCACCGGGCCGTCGAGCTTCAGCGGGACGCCGTGCTGGACGACCGAGCCCAGGAGCGCCTTTTTCTTCAGGATCTCTTCCACCGCGCGGGCCCATCCGTCTCCGAGATTCGCCGCGGGGAGATCCGTCGCGGGCTCGGCCGGCGCCTCCACCTGCGGTGTGGGAGCACGCTCACCGGACATGCGCTCGCTCGCGCCTGCGAGCGGCGGCGGCACGGCGGCGCGGGGCGTCTGTGGGTCGAGCAGACCCGGCTGGATCGCCACGGGCCGCGCGGCGGGCATGCCCCGCAGCCGCGTGACGGCCTCGTCCACTTTCGCGATCAGGGCCTCGATGGCCTGCGGCTGGGGCCGGCGCGCGGCGCGCACGGCCGCGATCTCGAGCTCGACCCGCGGGTGCGGCGAGCGGCGCATCTCGGCGTCGGCCTCCATGAAGGCGCGCAGGAGATAGACAAGCTCGTCGGCGCTGACCGGCTCTGCGGTCGCAGCGAGCGCGGCGCGCTCGGCTGCCGTGAGATCGGCGAACGGCGTTTCCGGCGCGACCTTGATCACGAGGGCCCGGCGCGCCGCTTCCACCACCTCGCGGCAGAGCCAGGCGAGGTCTTCGCCGTCGCGCGCGGCGCGGTCGATGGCCTCGAGCGCGCGGGCGCCGTCACGTGCCAGGAGCGCCGCCAGGAAGCCGCGCACGTGGACGGGCGCGGAGGAGCCGAGCAGGCGCGCCACGCCCGACTCGTCGAGCGCGCCGCCGCCGTAGGCGATGGCCGTGTCGAGGAGCGACAGAGCGTCCCGCAGGCTGCCCTCGGCCGCGCGCACGAGGAGCGGCAGCGCGCCGGGCTCGAATCGGACGCCTTCCTTCGTCAGGATTTCCGTCAGCGTCGCCGTCAGCTGCTCCGGCGGGATGGGACGGAAGTCGAACCGCTGGCAGCGCGAGAGTACGGTCGCCGGGATCTTGCGCGGATCCGTCGTGGCGAGCACGAAGACCACGTGGGCCGGCGGCTCCTCCAGCGTCTTGAGGAAGGCGTTGAACGCCGGGCCGGAGAGCATGTGGACTTCGTCCACGATGTAGATCTTGAAGCGCCCTCGGGCCGGGGCGTACTTGACGTTCTCGCGGAGCGTGCGGATGTCGTCGACCCCGGTGTTGGACGCGGCGTCGATCTCCATCACGTCCACCGGTGCGCCCGAGACGAAGTCCTCGCAGGAAGGGCAGGCGCCGCAGGCCTCGGGGCCGGTGCGCTTCGTGCACGACAGCGCCTTGGCCAGAAGACGCGCGGTCGTGGTCTTGCCGACGCCGCGGGGGCCCGTGAAGAGGTACGCGTGCGCCACGCGGCCGGAGGCCAGCGCGTTCTGCAGCGTGCGCGTGACCGGATCCTGTCCGACAACCGCCGCGAACACCTGCGGCCGCCACTTCCTCGCGAGAACCTGGTACGTCACAGCACCACCGCAGAGCACTTGATCAAGAGCAGTGGGGGGGTCCGCGGCGCGCGCTCGATCAAGAGCCGTGGGGGGGAGTACGGGGGAGGAGCGAGGCCCGCTCCCCCCCGTTCCAAAAAGACCGTGCACCCGCCGTCGAACCGCCCGTCCCGCGATCTCCAAGCGGAGCCGGCTCCGGTCAGGTACTCCCACGGCACACGAGCGGAACGCCTTACCGTTGCTCCCTTCCGGGCCTGGCGGGATTCGACGCGGCTCGTTGCGTGGGGCCCAACCTTCAACGCCGTCCCGCGAGGCTCATTCGACACGAACGGCCCTCGAGAGGGAATTCAACCCCGCTGTAGCGGATTGCGGGTTACAGGGCACCGCTACCTCCCCGTCTAGCACGGCCCACTCGCGTCGGTTGCCGATAAGGGGCCATCTGCTTCGTTGGCGCCCTCGTTCGCACGCTCAACGGACATCGAGTACGCCTCGCGTGCGAACTTCGGGCGCCGCCTCGCAGCTGACCCCTTCTCGCCAACCGACAAGATCAATCTCCTTCTCGCCAATCGGCTGACCCTTGCGACGCTGCACAGAAGGACACTTCACTCCAGAAGTATGGCGGAGGGGGTGGGATTCGAACCCACGGTACAGTTGCCCGTACACGGCATTTCCAGTGCCGCACCTTCGGCCACTCGGCCACCCCTCCAACGCACGTCAATCACTTCACGCGTCGACTGCCCGACCCTGGGGCGCCGGAGCCCTGCGCAGGCGCCTCCAGGTGCAATGTTTAATTGGCGGAGGGGAGAGGATTTGAACCCCCGAGGGACTTGCGCCCCTATCCGATTTCGAGTCGGACGCCTTCAACCGGGCTCGGCCACCCCTCCGCTATATTTATTAG
>Ga0335084_10002964_pt1 | contig 16522 bp, 13 predicted proteins | sample Lox_Sample_44_FD_206721 | JGI IMG/M metagenome (GOLD analysis project Ga0335084, IMG submission 206721) | Soil microbial communities from Loxahatchee National Wildlife Refuge, Florida, United States - Lox_Sample_4.4 | ecosystem: Environmental > Terrestrial > Soil > Wetlands | place: USA... | reverse complement strand
ATAGTCGGAGCCAGTGAAGCCGATACCGAAGCTCGAACTCGCCGCAGCCACGCCGAGGTCGACGACCAAGTCGTCGGGCGACGTGACCTGACCGGATCCGGTCGTGACGATGTTCTGCAACTCGTTCAACGTGTTCAGGCTGCCGCCGGTTTTGATCGTCGTGCCGTTCGAATTGGCGATGCTCGCACCGCCCCACCGAATGCCGAGCTCTTGGTCGTAGTTCGTGCTCGCGGTGACGATCCGCGATTCGATCAACACCTGCCGAACGGGAATGTCGAGCTGCGCGATCACTTTGCGGAACTCTTCGAGACGATCCGCCGTATCGGTCAGGATGATCGAGTTCGTCCGCTCGTCGACGATCACGCTACCGCGCGCCGACACGATCGAGTTGCGGCCGCCGGCCGCACCGGCCGCTGCACCCGCGGCGCCACCCGCCTTGGCGGTGCCGGCGGTGCTGAAGAGCTTGTACAGCTCACCGGCGCTCGCGTAGCGCACTTGAATGAATTCCGTGCGCAGCGGCGCGAGTTCCGAGATCTGCCGCTGATTCTCGAGTTCGAGCTTCTCGCGTGCGGCGATTTCGGCGGCCGGTGCAACCAACAGCACGTTACCGACTTGCCGTTTGTCGAGACCCTTCGTCTTCAAGATCAACTCGAGCGCCTGATCCCACGGTACGTTCTTCAGACGCAACGTGATGCGGCCCGATACGGTGTCGCTCGCCACGAGGTTCAAGTCCGTGAAGTCGGCGATCAACTGCAGCACCGAACGCACTTCGATGTCTTGGAAGTTCAGCGACAGTTTCTCGCCCTTGTACTTGAACACGTCCTCGCGGCCCGCGAGCTCCTTCTCGGTGACCGGGTTGACGTTGACCGTCAACGTTTGGTCCGCTTGATAGGCCAGATAGTCGTAGTTGCCCTTCGCCGCAATCGTGATCGCGATGTTCGGCCCTTGCTGAACTGCGTCGACGATTTGCACCGGCGTCGCGAAATCGGTCACGTCGAGGCGACGGCGGAGGTTGTCCGGCAGTTGCGTATTGCGGATTTCGATCTTGACCCGACCGGCTTCGCTGCTGACGTCGACCGGCGCTTTCGGATCCGACAACGTGACGATGACCCGGCCTTCACCGTTTTCGCCGCGACGGAAATCGACATCGGTCACGCGCGAGTCGCGCGCCGCGGGCGCTTCCGACTTCGCGACGTCCGCGCCGCCGTATTGCTGCGGCGTCGGCATGCCTTGTGTGCCGCTGCCGCCGCCGACATACATGAACAGCGTGTCGCCTTCGGTGCGCGTCTCGTACGGCACCAGCTGCGTCAGATTGACGATGACGCGGGTGCGATCCTTCGCTTCGATGACGGTGACTTCTCGCGCGTTACCGATACCGAGGCTGTGGTATTTCGTCGCCAGCGCGCTCTTCGTATCCATCAAGTCGAGCGCGATGCGCGCCGGCGACTCGATCGTGTAGCCCTTCGGATCCGGCGGCGTGCCGTCGAACTTCATGCGGATCTCGGTCTTGTCGCCCGGCAGCGACGAAAACTCGATCGATTCCATCGTCGTCGCGAACGCGGACCCGGCGACGAGCCACGTCACCGCGCCGAGCAGCCCAACGATCGCCCGGCGCGCATACCGCGGCCGCAACGCCGAAGTTCCTGTTTCCATAAGCTTCACCCTCATGACTGAGCGCCTCCAAGGTTCACCGTGCGTTCGCGCTCGACCCAGCCCCCGGTGCCGTCGGACACAATCTCTAGTAACTCGATCTTGTTTTCTTCAATGGCCAGAATCTTGCCGTTGTCCATGCCCATGTAGTCGCCGAGCTGTACGCGGTGGACGCCGCCTTGCGGATCGCGCACCAGCCCGAACAAACGCGCGCCCTGCGACAGCGTGCCGACCATCGCGATGGAGCCGATGTTGAACTGCTCCAAGAACTGTTTGACGCGGTTGGCGTCCGGCTTCACCGCGAGCTTCTTGTTCGGGTCGATCGGCTTCACGACGACCGGCGGCTCGAACGGGCTGCGCATGTTGCCGGCGCTGTAGGCGAACGCCTGATACGGCAAGAATTCGGGCAGCGGTTCGATTTGACCTTTGCCCTTCGCGTCCACCTGGTCCATGAACGCCTTGATGTCTTGATAGTCGCCGCCGGACGAGCATCCGGCGACGAACACGAGACCGACAAGGCTCAGCAATGCTGGCTTGAGCGCGCGCATCACTTTTCGTCTCCTTGGTATCGGTACGTCTTCGCGACGATCGACATCCGCAGATTCGTACCAACCTTGATCGGTTTGATGTTGAAGTCGTGCAGCGTGACGATTCGAGACAGGTTCGCGACGCCGGACACGAAGGCCCCGATGTTGTGGTACTCCCCGGTCACGACGATCGTGATCGGCAGTTCCACATAGAACTCCGCTTTGCGCTCCGGCTGCAGATCGATGCTCTCGATCGTGAGTCCGTTGTCGAGCGCCTGCAGCGTGATGTCCTCGATCAAGCCGGGGACTTCGGTGTCGCTCGGCAACTGCCGCAGCATCGTGCCGAACGAGGCTTCCATCTCTTCTTTCTGCTGCCGGTACTGCGGCAGGTTCACGGCTTGGAACGATTTGCTTTCGTACTCTGAACGCAGCGCCGCTTCCTGCTTCTGCGCGCCTTCGAGCGCAGTTTGCTTGTCCGTCAGCACGAGGAAGTAGCCGCCGACCAGCACGATGACGAAGAGCAGCAGCAGAAGAATCGCTTTGAGCGCCGCCGGCCAGGCGCCGATGTTGTTGACGTCGAGGTCGCCGAGCTCGAGCCCGCGCAGTTGGTCGAGTGTGTCCTGCAGCGCCATCGCTTACTCCTCCGCCCCTTCGGCGCCCGCCTTCTTCGGACTCGTCTGCACGACGGTCATCTGGAAGTTGCTCGCCTGCGCGCCGGCATCGCTGTTCTCTTTGATGCCCTTCAGGTTCGGTTCCTTGAACCACTCGGACGCATCGAGGTTACGCATCTCTGACGAGATTCGGTTGTTCGACTCGGCCGTGCCGTCGATCGACAACGTGTGGCCGTCCAGCCGAACGGAACTGAAATAGACGCCCTTCGCGAGCGTGCGGACCATCTCGTCGAACACCCGCACGATGACCGGACGGTTGCCCTGCAATTCTTGGATGACGCGCATCCGCGCGAGCAGTTGCTCGCGCTTCGCGCGCAGGTCGCGGATCTCGGCGATCTGTTGATCGAGGATCGTGATTTTGTCGCGGATGAATTGGTTGCGCGCGTTCTGTTGCTGCACCGAGTGATCGAGATACCAACCGCCGGCGAACACGATCAGCAGGCCGAACACGAACGATCCCGCGAGCCGCAGCAGGAATTCGTTCTTCTTCCGTTCGCGCTCCCATTCGCGCCACGGTAATAGGTTGATACGTGCCATCAGTCGAAGCTCCTCATCGCCAGACCACACGCGATCATCATTGCCGGCGCGTCATTCGCCAGCGCGTTCGCATCGACCTTCGATGCGATCGACATGTCCACGAACGGATTCGCGATCACGGTCGGAGTACCGAGCTTGTTCTCGATCATCTCCGCGAGCCCTTCGATCGACGACGTGCCGCCGGCCAACACGATGTAGTCGACATCGTCGTATTGGCTCGACGAGAAGAAGAATTGCAGCGAGCGCGTGACTTGCTGTAGGCACGCTTCCTTGAACGGCTGCAGCACTTCGGCTTCGTAGTCGTCCGGCAGACCACCTTGCTTCTTCGCGAGACCGGCCTCCTCGAACGAGAGGCTGTAGCGACGTTGAATCTCTTCCGTCAGCTGTTTGCCGCCGAAGAGCTGTTCGCGCGTGTAGATCGATTTGTCGTCGGCAAGCACCGATAGCGTCGTCATCGTGGCGCCGATGTCGATGATCGCGACGACCAGGTCGTCGGCATTCTCGCCGAGCTGCGACTTGATCAACTCGAACGCTCGCTTCATCGCGTGCGCCTCGATGTCGACCACGCGTGCCTTGAGACCGCCGAGGTCGAGCGCTGCTTCGCGCAGCTCGACGTTTTCCTTACGGCACGCCGCGAGCAGCACTTCCACTTGCTCGGGATTGCGCTCGGAGAGCCCTTGGACTTCGAAGTCGATCGCGACTTCGTCGAGTGGATACGGGATGTACTGGTCGGCTTCGACCGTGATCTGGTTTTCCAGCTCTTCGTCGGACAAGGCCGAGTCCATCTCGATCGTCTTCGTGATGACGGCCGAACCGGCTACGGCGACGGCGGAGAGCTTGCTGCTGGCCTTCGAGCGTCCGACGAGGCGCTTGATCGCTTCACCGACGCCTTCGACGTCACTAATATTCTTTTCGACCACCGCGTTCGGTGGCAGTGGTTCAACCCCGTAAGCTTCGACCCTGTAGCGGCCGCCCGCCTTGGACAGTTCTAGGAGTTTGACCGAGGTGGAGCTGATATCGAGCCCCAGGAGCGTTTCCGACTTTTTCTTGAAAAGACCAAGCACGGCGATTTTTCCTTACAGACGCGGGCACTTACGTCCATTTCGTGCGATTGAGCATTAAAACTCAGTCTGACCGCGAGAGCAATCGGGTACCCTTAGAAAACGTTGTACGGATCGATACTTAGCGTCCGACATTGCAGGTAGCACCTTAACAATATCAGAGAACCCATGAATCCGCGGTCGCGTACGAGATACGTAAGCATTATGTGGTGGGGCTGGACAGCTGTATGTGGTGCAGTCCTCAGTCTCGCGGGCGTTTTCCTCTATCTGAACCCACAAATTCCCAGCGCTGAGACATACCGCCACGTTCGGATTGAGACACCGTTGCGCATTTTCGCCGACGGCGGTCAGTTGATGGCCGAGTTCGGCGAGCGGCGCGTCATCCCGGTGAAGCTCGCCGACGTTCCGCCAGCGTTCATTCACGCCGTCATCGACACCGAGGACAAGCGCTTCTATTCGCACAGCGGGGTCGACCTGATTTCGCTCGTCAACGACGCAATCGACCTGATGCTGAACCGCGGCGAGATCAAATCCGGCGCCAGCACGCTGACGATGCAGCTCGCGAAGTACGTATCGCTGTCTCCGGAGCAGACGTTTTTCCGCAAATTCAAGCAGATGCTGCTCGCGCTCAAAATCGAGCGGGAGCTGACGAAGGACGAAATTCTCGAGTTGTATTTCAACGCCGTACCGTTCGGCAAACGCGCCTACGGGGCGCAAGCGGCCGCCTTCACGTACTACGGGCGACCGTTGATGGAGCTCGACATCGCACAACTCGCGATGCTCGCCGGAATTCCGCAAGCGCCGACCGCCGGAAACCCCATCAACGGGCCGGAACGGGCGATGAAGCGCCGTAACCTGGTGCTGTCGCGGATGCTCGAGCAGGGGTCGATCACGCAGGAACAATACGACATCGCCTCGAATTCACCGAATACGGCGACCGTCCACGATCGGGACCTCGACATCGCAGCCCCCTACGCCGCCGAGTGGGTACGCCAACAGCTCTTCGCAAAATACGGCGGCGACGTCTACTCGAGCGGCTACGAAGCGACCACGACCATCGACGCGCGGCTGCAGGACGTCGCGACGAAGGCCGTCCGCGACGGCGTCTTCCGCTACGACCGCCGGCACGGCTACCGCGGACCGGTCGCGCACGTCGACCTGCCGTCTGATCCGTCTTCGCTACGAATCGCGGTCCAACAGGCCCTCGTCCCGTACCCACCGCACGTCGGCCTCGAGGCGGCGGTAGCCGTCGCCACGGGTGTCGATTCGTTCACGGCCATGCGGGCGAACGGCGAAGCCGTCGTCATCAAGTCCGATTTCTACAAATGGGCGCGCCGCTTCGTCGATCAGAACACCCGCGGCGACGTCCCGACCAAGGCAACCGACGTCGTCGCGACCGGCGACGTCGTCTGGCTGAAGCAACTGACCGACGGCTGGGCGCTGTGGCAGATGCCGGACATCCAAGCGACGATCATCGCGATGAACCCCACCACCGGGGCCGTCAAAGCGATCGTCGGCGGCTTCGACTTCTCGGCGAACCAGTACAACCACGCGCTGCAGGCGGCCCGCCAGCCGGGTTCGGGCTTCAAGCCGTTTCTCTATTCGGCGGCGATCGACGCCGGCGTGACGCCCGCCACGATTTTCATGGACGCCCCGCTCGTCTTCGAAGACGAGAACCTCGAGACCACGTACCGCCCGAAGAACGACGGTTCTCGGTACAACGGTCCGACTCGGCTGCGCGAAGCGCTGTACCGCTCGATCAACCTCGTTTCGATCCGCGTGTTGCTGCAGGTCGGCGCCGGCGACGTGATCGACTACGTGAAACGCTTCGGCTTCGACACGACGGACTTCCCGCGCAACACGCAACTCGCAATCGGCGGCGGCACGATGGGCATCACCCCGATCCAGATGGTGCGCGCGTACGCGACCTTCGCGAACGGCGGATTTCTCGTCGAGCCGAATATCCTGAAGGAAGTTCGCGACATGTCGGGCACGACGATCTACAAGGCCAACTATCCGATCGCGTGCGACACCTGCGCTGCAAAGGAGCAGGCCGCCCGCGGCGACGCCGATGCGCCGATCGCGGCACCGCGCGTGTTGGACGAGCGCAACGCCTTCATCATGAATTCGATGCTGCAGGACGTGATCAAGCGCGGCACGGCGATTCGCGCGAAGGACCTGAACCGCAGCGATCTGGCCGGTAAGACCGGCACGACGAACGAAGCTGATACCTGGTTCAACGGCTATCAGAAGACGCTCGTCGCAACCGTCTGGGTCGGCTTCAGCGACCACCGTCCGGTCGGCGACAACGAGTACGGCTCGAACTCGCCGCTGCCGATCTGGATGGATTTCATGAAGGTGGCCCTGCAGGGCGTGCCGGAAGAGACCCGCGAACAACCGCCGGGCGTCGTCACGATGCGTATCGATCCGAAGACGGGCGACCCCGCCTCGCCCGACGAACAAAACGCGATCTTCGAGTATTTTCTCGCCGAACACGTTCCGACCAACCGACCGGCCAATCCGGTCGGCGTCGACGCCGACGCCAAGGAGCCGGTCAAGCCGATCGATATCTTCTGAGCGGTCACCCGCTCATTGGACGATCTTGATCGGGTTGCCGGCGCGCGGTTCGCCGAGCGGGTGATCGCCGTTCAACAAACGCAGCGCCTCTTCGGGGTGATCGCGGATCGACGACTTGCGCGCGAGCGCGGCATACGTGTCGCCGGGTTTCGCTTCGATCACTTTGATGCGCTGGCTGTTCGCCACTTTCAAATCGCTCGGCATCATCGCCCTGAACGACTGCATCGTGGCGCGAAAATTTGCTTCGAAGCTCGCGGGGTCGGTGTTCTCGCCGGCCTCGCCCTTGAACAGATACGCGCCGCCGTCCTTGAAGATCACCCCGATCATGCTGGCCGTCTGATTGCTCTTCAACTCGACCTTCGCCACGTACGCCTCGTAGTCGCCGACCTTCAGCGACTCGCCCGACTTCACGTCGTCGCGCTTCAGCGAGTCCTCGACGTATTGCTTCGGCGTCTGTTTCGCCTTCGGCGCCGCCTGGCGCTGGAAGGTGATGTTGCCCGCCGATCGACCGCCGGGCGACACGCCGATGACCTGCGACGACGTGGCACTGACGTCCCAACCTTCCGGGAACGTGACGACGATGCGTAGTCCTTCGTGGTAGAAGCTGCGGTCCTTCACCATCCCGCTGCCGGCTTGGTTGCCGTAGACGAGCCCGTCCATCGTCGCCCAGAAATCGCCGACCGGCGGCGGCAATTCCGCCGGTAGGTATTTCGCGTTCTCCTCGACGGCGTCGTGCAGACGCTTGTCGTTTTGCGGGTGCGACGCGAAGACGCCGTGGTAGGTCTTCTGCTGGCCCGCGACTTTCGTCGAGAACTCCTCTTGATCCTTCAGCACCTGGATGACTTCGATCATCGCGAACGGGTTGTAGCCGGCCTTCGCGATGAATTCCCCGCCCAATTGGTCGGCCTGCAATTCCATGTCGCGACCATATCCGGACACCAGCGTGTCGGTCGCTTGGTTAGCGACGTCGCGGACCTCGTTGACGCCGGTCAGTACCGCGCCGATGTAGCCGGCGACATTGCCGAACCCGCTCATCAGACCTTTCTTCGCCGCGTGGTGCGCGACGACGTGACCGATCTCGTGGCCGATCACGGCCGCCAACTGGTCTTCGCTCTCGAGATACGCGATCAGGCCGCGGTCCACGAAGATATAGCCGTCCGGCAACGCGAACGCGTTGACGTCCGACAGGTCGAGCACCGTGAAGTGGAAATCGCCGTTCGGTTCAGGCGTGCACTTGACCAGTCGCTGGCCGATCTTCGTGACGTACTCTTGCCAGCGCGGGTCGTCGTAGATCTGGCCCTGCTTCGCGAAGTCGTCGTACGCCTTCTTGCCCGGCCCGGCGTAGGCAACCGCGGCCCCGCCGATCAGCAGCGCGAACGCGATCGTTCGAACAATTTTGCGAGGCACGCGTGGGTCCGGAACCTACATCGGATCGCTACGAAACCGCACCGATGGCGCGGATGCAAGGCGTTAGAGTCGCCCGCGGACGCTTAAGTTGCGTCGTTCGATCGCCAGCCGCGCGGGCGCGCTCAGCCGACGCCGCGCTGGCCGAAGCGCTTGCGGAATCGCTCGACGCGGCCGCCCGAGTCGACGATCTTTTGCCGGCCCGTATAGAACGGATGGCAATTCGAACAGACGTCGAGGTGCAGATCCGTACCGAGCGTCGAGCGCGTTTCGATGACATTGCCGCAGCTACAGGTAGCTTTGATCGCGGTGTAGGCGGGATGAATGTCGGGCTTCATGATGCACGGAGATGAAATTTTGAAGGCGGCGGAGTCTACCAGAGCGACCATGGATGGCAAGCGGAGCGCGGCGATGTCGCCGGCGCCCCCCGACCTGCCGTCTGCAGCAACCCCGCGCCGCCACGTCGCATGAACGTCGTTCGCGTCGCGGTGCCGCGGCCGCTGTGGACGCTGTTCGATTACTACGTTCCCGGCGACACCGCGACTCCGCCCGTCGGCGCGCGCGTCTACGTACCCTTCGGCGCGCAGGCGGTGATCGGCATCGTCGTCGAGCGCGCAAACGGGGTTCCGGACGTTGCCGACCTGAAGCCGCTGACCGAGGTGCTCGGCCCCGACACCGCGCTCCGCCCCGACGTTCTCGATTTGATCCGCTGGGCCGCCGACTACTACCACCACCCGATCGGCGAGGCGGTGTTCTCGGCGATACCGGTTGCATTGCGCAAGCGTGCGAAACTGCGGCCGATCGAACCCCCGCGCTATTGGCGCGCGCAGGCTTCCGCGACCGAACCGGCGCGCGCCCCGCGCCAGATCGCCGCGCTCTCCCGGTTGCGCGACGCCGCCGAACCGGTCGCCGAGACCGCGCTGATCGCGGACGGATTCGACGCACGCGTGCTGCACGCGCTGGAACGCAAAGGCGCGATCGAACGCATCGCGCCGCCGGCGATCGCACCCGTGCGCTCGGTAGCGAATTTCGTCCCAACGGACGAACAACGCCGCGCAATCGACGCCGCGCGGGCCGCGCTCGGCCGGTTCGAATGCTTCCTGATCGACGGCGTGACCGGCAGCGGCAAGACCGAGGTGTACCTGCAAACGATCGAAACGGTCCTCGAGCGCGGGCAGCAAGCGCTCGTCCTCATTCCCGAAATCGCGCTGACGCCGCAGACGCTCGAACGTTTTCGCCAACGGTTCGGTCATGCCGCGACATACCACTCCGGATTGACCGAACGCCAGCGTCTCGAAGCGTGGCAGCAGTGTCGCGACGGCGTGGCTCGCGTATTGATCGGCACCCGCAGCGCGATATTCGTGCCGTTCGCGGCGCTCGGCCTGATCGTCGTCGACGAAGAGCACGACGGCTCTTTCAAGCAACAGGACGGCTTTCGATACTCTGCGCGCGACCTCGCGATCAAGCGCGCGCAGACTCTCGCCATACCATTGTTGTTGGGAACCGCAACTCCTGCGCTCGAAACCTTGAACAACGCGCGCCGCAAACGCTACCGCCACATGCACCTGACCGCACGGGCCGGCGCTGCGAAGCCGCCGATCATCAAGCTCGTCGACATCCGCGGCTTGCCGCTCGACGACGGCGTCAGCGCGCCGCTGCGTAAGGCGATCGCAAGCCACCTCGCGAACGGCAACCAGGTGCTGCTCTTCATCAACCGCCGCGGCTATTCGCCCACCTATTTGTGCACGCGTTGCGGCTGGACCGCAGCCTGTTCGCGCTGCGAAAGCCGTTTGACGTTGCATCGCTCGCCACCCGGCTTGCGCTGCCATCACTGCGGCTTCACGGCGCCGCTGCCGCACGACTGTCCGCAATGTCGATTCGCCCCGTTGCAGCCGGTCGGCGTCGGTACGCAGCGCAGCGAGCAAGGTGTCGCGCGCGCCTTCCCGACCGTTCCGGTGTTGCGCATCGATCGCGACACGACGCGCAGCGCGCGCACGATGGCGTCGCACCTCGAGATGATCGCGCGCGGCGAACCGGCGATCTTGATCGGTACGCAGATGCTCGCGAAGGGCCACCATTTCCCGCGCGTGACGTTGGTCGGGGTGCTCAACGCCGATGCCGGTTTCGCGAGCCCGGATTTCCGCGCGCCGGAACACACGGCGCAGCTGATCGTTCAGGTCGCCGGGCGAGCGGGTCGCGCCGACCGCGCGGGCGAGGTGTGGATTCAAACGTTCAACCCGGACAACCCGCTGTTGGATGCGTTGGTTCGCGACGGCTATGCCGGCTTCGCGGCGACCGAACTCGGTCATCGCGCGGCGGCCAAATTGCCGCCTTTTCGCGCACTCGCATTGCTCAAAGCCGACGGCGCCGACCTCGATCGCACGCTCGCCTGTTTGCGAACGTTGGTGGCGGGTATCGACGACATCGAGGTTCTCGGGCCGACGCCGGCGCCGCTCGCCCGTCGCGCGCGTCTATATCGCGGCCAAACTGCGCTGCTCGCGGCCGATCGCGTACGTCTCGGTCGCGCGCTGGATCGAATCATCGAGGCGCACGGGTCGGCGCGCTTCGGCGGCGTGCGTTGGTCCATCGACGTCGATCCGTACGATATGTCCTGAGCGTTCCATGCGATTCTTCTTGAGCATTCCATGCGATTCTTCTTGAGCATTCCATGCGATTCTTCTTGAGCATTCCATGCGATTCTTCTTGAGCGCGCACGGTGCGCCGCTATGATGCGCGCTGTTCTTCCGCAACCTCACCGACCGAATCGCGATGCCGCACGACTTCGCCAACGGCGGGCGCCGCACACGTTCGCCGCGCAGCGACGTGCGGGCGCGACCGCGCCGACGTGAATCGCCGTTTCATTGGGGCAGCTTCGGCGCCGGCATTACGCTCGGTGTCGCATTGACCCTCGCCGGACAGTTGTTGCCGGAGTGGCGCGGCGAGCGCACGGCACCGAAAGCGCCGGCGACGGCGTCGGGAGATACGGCGCCCATCACGCGCTTCGAGTTCTTCGACCGCTTGCCGAACGAGAAGATCTCCGCGCGAGCGCCCGCCGACGTACCGATGAAGCCGGGCGTACCGAACGAATCGAACGAATTCTCGCTGCAGGCGGGTTCGTTCACGAACAAGGAGGACGCCGATCGACTGCGCGACTCGCTCGCGCAGTCGAACTTCGCGGCGGAGACCGCGAAGGTACAGCTGTCGAGCGGCGCGGTCCGTTATCGCGTGATCGTCGGTCCGTTCGCGTCATCGCAGGATACGCAACGCGCGATCACGCAACTGCGCAAGCAGGACGTCGACGCACTGGTGCTCGCGCGCAAACCGGGCGGTTGAATTCGCCGATTGCGGTCCGCACTATGCTCAACCGCGCTGCGGTCGGAGACGTTTTTTTGGAACAGTATCGAGGCACGACCATCCTGAGCGTCCGGCGCGGCAATTCGGTCGTGGTCGGCGGCGACGGGCAGGTCTCGATCGGCCAGACCATCATGAAAGGCAATGCGCGCAAAGTGCGCCGTCTGTACAAAGACAGCGTGCTCGCAGGCTTTGCCGGTGCGACCGCCGATGCCTTCACGTTGTTCGAACGCTTCGAGCAGCAGCTCGACAAATACTCCGGCAATCTCACCCGTGCGGCCGTCGAGCTCGCGAAGGACTGGCGTACGGACCGCGCGCTGCGCCGGCTCGAAGCGCTGTTGGTCGTCGCCGACGCGAACGTGTCGCTGATGATCACCGGCAACGGCGACGTGATCGAACCCGAAGACGACCTCATCGCGATCGGTTCCGGGGGTCCGTATGCACAAGCCGCCGCCCGTGCGCTGCTCGACAACACCGATCTCGACGCGCGCAGCATCGTCGAGAAGGGCCTCGAGATCGCCGCGAACATCTGCATCTACACGAACCACAACCGCACGATCGAAGTGCTCGAGGCGAGCGCTCGATGAGCGTCATGACACCGCGCGAAATCGTCCACGAGTTGGACCGCCACATCGTCGGCCAGCACGCCGCGAAGCGCGCGGTTGCGATCGCGCTGCGCAACCGATGGCGCCGCATGCAACTCGGCGAATCGCTGCGCGACGAAGTGACGCCGAAGAACATCTTGATGATCGGTCCGACCGGCGTCGGCAAGACCGAGATCGCCCGGCGACTCGCGAAGCTCGCCGGAGCGCCGTTCATCAAGGTGGAAGCGACCAAGTTCACCGAAGTGGGCTATGTCGGCCGCGACGTCGAATCGATCATCCGCGACCTCGCCGACGCCGCGGTGAAGATGCTGCGCAACGAACAGATCGAAAAGGTGAAGCCGCGCGCCGAGGACGCCGCAGAGGATCGCATCCTCGATGCGCTGTTGCCGGAGCCGCGATCGGTGGGGTTCGCGGACTCGTCCCAACGAGCTGACTCGAGCGCGCGACAGGTGTTCCGAAAACGGCTGCGTGAAGGCGAGCTGGACGACAAGGAAGTGGAACTCGAGCTGTCGGCTGCGCCCGTCGGCGTAGAAATCATGGCGCCGCCCGGCATGGAAGAAATGACGAGTCAGCTGCAGAGCATGTTTTCGAACCTGACCAATCAGCGCAAACGCACTGTTCGGTTGAAGGTGAAGGACGCGTTGCGGCGCACGCGAGAGGAAGAGGCGCTGCGTCTCGTCAACGAAGAGGACATCAAGGCTCGCGCGATCGAGAGCGTCGAGCAGACCGGCATCGTGTTTCTCGACGAGATCGACAAAGTCGCGAAGCGCGGCGAGACGATCGGCGTCGACGTCTCGCGCGAAGGCGTGCAGCGCGATCTTCTACCGTTGATCGAAGGCTGCACCGTATCGACCAAATACGGCATGGTGAAGACAGACCACGTCTTGTTCATCGCTTCCGGTGCATTCCACCTGACGAAGCCGTCCGACTTGATTCCGGAGTTGCAGGGCCGGTTGCCGATCCGCGTCGAGCTCGATGCCCTGACGGCCGAGGATTTCAAGCGTATTCTCACCGAACCGAACGCATCGCTGACCGAGCAATATCAGGCGCTGATGAACACCGAAGGCGTCAAGATCGAATTCACCGACAGCGCGATCAGCCGCATTGCGGAACTCGCGTTCCAAGTGAACGAGAGGACCGAGAACATCGGCGCGCGCCGCTTGCACACGGTGATGGAGCGATTGCTGGAAGACGTTTCTTTCGAAGCCAGCGAACGTACCGCGAGCGACGCCCCGGTGACGATCGACGCCGCCTACGTCGACGCGCGCCTCAGTGAACTCGCGCGCGATCAGGATTTGTCCCGCTACATTCTCTAACGTCGTGACTCGCCCGCCGACCGAGCTCAAGCTGCACCGTCAATCCCGCGAGCTCGAAGTGGGATTTCCGGACGGCACACGCTTTCGCCTACCGTGCGAATTGTTGCGCGTCTATTCGCCGTCGGCCGAGGTTCGCGGTCACGGCGCCGGCGAACGCAAACTGATGACCGGCAAGAAGTACGTCAACATCGAGCAGATCGAGCTGGTGGGCAACTATGCGATTCGAATCGTCTTCGACGACGGCCATGACACCGGCATCTACGCGTGGGACTATTTGCGCGACCTCGGCGCGAATCGCGACGACTACTGGCGGCGCTACCTCGAGGACCTGAAGGTCGCGAACTCGAGCCGCCTGCCGAACATCCCCATCGGCGTTTGGCAGCCGGACAAATCATGACCACCGACGACGAACGCGTCGACTTCGGCTTTCAGTCGGTCCCCGCCGCCGAAAAGGCGCGCCGCGTCGAAAAGGTGTTCGCGTCGGTCGCGCAGCGCTACGACTTGATGAACGACCTGATGTCGCTCGGGTCGCACCGCATCCTGAAGCGAATCGCGATCGAAATGTCAGGCGCGCGTGCAGGCCACACGGTGCTCGACCTCGCGGGCGGCACCGGCGATCTGTCGGCGCTGTACGCTCCGATCGTCGGCGACCGAGGTCGCGTCGTGCTCGCCGACATCAACGGCCCGATGATCGCGGTCGGCCGCGATCGCCTGATCGACGAAGGTCACGCGAACGTGGCGTTCTGTCAGGCCGATGCGGAGGCGTTGCCGTTCGCCGACGCGAGCTTCGACTGCGTGACGATCGGCTTCGGTCTGCGCAACGTCACGCGCAAGGAACGCGCACTCCTCGAAATGCACCGCGTAATGAAGCCGGGCGGTCGCTTGCTCGTATTGGAGTTCTCGAAGCCCGAGAGTCCGCTCGTCGCGGCCGCGTACGGCGCATTCCAGTCGTTGTGGCCGCTCGTCGGGCGCGCGGTGACCGGCGACGCGAGCGCCTATCGATACCTCGTCGAATCGATTGAAATGCACCCGAATCAAAAGGCGCTGCGCCTGATGATCACCGACGCCGGATTTGCGAACGCGGGGTACGAAAACCTGTTGAACGGTATCGTCGCCATCCACCACGCGACCAAAGCGGCGCCGCCATGACACCGTTCGCGGCGGCGTTGACCCGTTGGGCAGAGGCGTTCGCGAACGGCACTGCGCGACTCGATCCGCTGACGCGCGCCCGCCTGCGGGGCATCTCGGGACACATCGTGGAAATTTCGATCGATCCGCCCGGCGAAACCGTCTGGCTGCACATCGACGGCGAGTCGATTCGCCTGCACGAGAACGCGTGCGGCGGCGCACCGTCGGTTCGCGTGCGCGGATCACCCGGCGCGATGGCCGCCACGTTGTTCGGGTTGGACGGTCCGAGCGCGAAGCTCGACATCGACGGCGACGACACGATCCTCGGCGAGTTGCGCGCGATCGTTCGTAGCTTTCGGCCCGACGGAATGCCGCCCCTCGAGGATCTCGTTGGGGGCCGGGCAGCGCAGGCGATCACCAGCCTCGTCGAGATCGGCGCATCGGCGTTGGCCGCGCTTGGACGAGAGGTACGCGACGAAGGCGGCCGATTGGCCCGCGGCGCCATCGGCCAACGCTATCTGACTGCGCCCGAATTCGATCGGTATCTCGAATCGTTGCAGCAATTGCGCATTCGCGTCGATCGATTGGCGGTGCGGACCGGGCTCGTCGAGTCGGCGAGGAGCGAAGGCCGTGAGTAGGTTGGTGCGGCTCTCCCGCATCGGCGCCACGGTGCTGCGCTATCGCCTCGACGAACTGATCGACCGAACCGGCGTCGCGGAAGAGCAACTGCCGCCGGTGCTGCGGATGGCATGGCGTCTGTCGCCGACGCGCTGGTTGCCGACGCCGCCGGATCCGCCGGCGCGACGGTTGCGCCTCGCGATCGAAACGCTCGGTCCGGTGTTCATCAAATTCGGCCAGATCCTGTCGACGCGGCGCGATCTGCTCTCTCCCGACTACGCTAACGAGCTCGCGAAGCTGCAGGATCGCGTGCCGCCGTTTCCGGGCGCCGAAGCACGCGCCATCGTCGAATCCGCGCTCGGTTCGCGGGTGACAGACGTGTTCGCGGCGTTCGAAGAAGCGCCGCTGGCGTCCGCGTCGGTCGCGCAGGTTCACGCGGCGCGCCTAGCGAACGGCGACGACGTCGTGGTCAAAGTGGTTCGCCCCGGCATCGAAAAGATCATCCGCGAGGACCTGCTGCTGTTGCATACGATCGCGCGCTTGCTCGAGCGCGTGTCCAGCGACGCGCGGCGACTGCACCTGATCACGATCGTCGAGGACTACCAACGCACGATTCTCGACGAGCTCAACCTGATCCACGAAGGGGCGAACACGGCGAAGCTCCGCCGCAACTTCGCCGATTCCGCACTGTTGTACGTGCCGCGCGTCTATTGGGATCTGACGCGCAAGGACGTACTCGTGCTGGAGCGCATCCACGGGATTCCGATCGCGAACGTCGACCAACTCCGTCAGCGCGGTACCGACATGAAACTGTTGGCCGAGCGCGGCGTCGAGACGTTCTTTACCCAAGTCTTCGTCGACAACTTCTTCCACGCCGACATGCACCCCGGCAACATCTTCGTCGACGTCGCCGACCCGAAGAATCCGCGGTACATCGCGATCGACTGCGCGATCATCGGCACGTTGACCGACGAAGATCAGAACTATCTCGCACGCAATCTGCTCGCATTCTTCAATCAGGATTACCGCGAAGTCGCGCGCCTGCATCTCGAGAGCGGCTGGATCCCCGACGAAACC
>Ga0335084_10002962_pt1 | contig 16528 bp, 14 predicted proteins | sample Lox_Sample_44_FD_206721 | JGI IMG/M metagenome (GOLD analysis project Ga0335084, IMG submission 206721) | Soil microbial communities from Loxahatchee National Wildlife Refuge, Florida, United States - Lox_Sample_4.4 | ecosystem: Environmental > Terrestrial > Soil > Wetlands | place: USA... | reverse complement strand
CCCGGGTCGGAGATCATGATCAGATCCGCCATCGTTGACCCCTGATCGAACTCGGCCACGAGCTTGGCGATCACCTTCTCCGAGCCCCCATAAAACCACTGGACATCGAGATCAGGAAACTTCTGCTTCAGCACTGGCTTGAGCTGCTCGATGATGTGAAGATAAATGGACGTGTAGATCATGACCTTGCCATTGGCAGGCTCCGCAGCGAGGGCCGAACCAGCCGTCGCCACTGACAGCACGAACAGGACCGCCATCACAATGGCCGATTTCGATAGCATGCGCTTCATTGCCCCTCCTCCTTGCATTCTTCTTTTTCTCGTCGCGATGATCAATAATGGATGCAGCGCCGTCCGACGCAATGAGCCAATCGTTTTTCGGCGCTCGATTTTCAGCGCTGTCTATAAGGGCAAACCCGCCGCTTTGTCAAGGCAAGACGACGAGATCCTCCCTGCCCATCCAGAAGAGGAGATCGGAGAGGTTCATGCGCATCCGGACAAACGGCGAGAACGCCACGGCCCACCGGAATTCCTCTTCCGCGGTGGTCGGGTTTGTCTCCCCGGGCCGGCAGGGAAGGCCCGACTTTTTTAATAGGGGTTCCAGTTCGACGGCCCGCATCGTCAACCGGGCCAGTTCGCGACGCAGCTCACCCCAGGAGTCGACAAACGATCCTATCCCGGGACAGGCGGCAGCCCAACGTTCCGATTTTTTTTGATATTCCCTGGAGAATTCCGCCCGTGCCGCGTCCATCTTCTCCCGGTACGGAGCCCTCCCACGCGGCAGGGGGGCTTCGGCCATGCGCTCCTCCAGAACCCGCAGGGATTGGCCGATATTCTCATGGCGCCAGGAAATGTCTTTGAGATTTTCAATCGCAAGCAGCCGATCAATGGTTCGCGCGCTGACGAGTGAGCCCAGTGCGACCTGCTCTCCGTGAAAGACGAGATCCCTGCCTGCCGTCAGCCTCAGGAAATCAAGGCCGTGGCTGATGACATGCTCGAAGCCTGACAGCGGGGTCGTCTCCCCGGCGGTGGACATGGAAATCCCCGCCATGGCCAGTGCTGCGGCGGTGCACGCCGTGGCTTCCTGCGGCAGGGGATATTGTGCAAACCCGTCGGCGACCGTCCGGATACCCCCGGCAAACGGCTCCATGAGACGAAAAGCCGATTCGTCGTATCGCTCCATGACTCCCAGGCGATGCCCGAGAAACCAGTCGCCATAGGCAACGAAGCGGGCCAGCAGATCCCCGTATCCCGCCCGGGACATGCCTGCCGGGGCGCATTCCAAGAACGGCCGTACCCAGAAGGCGGCGGAGACCGGTCTTGATTGAAGGGTGCGTTTTGCCCCGTGGAAGTCGATGATGGCAAAGGCAGACGTGAAGGCGGTGACGGTGAGGGCGGTGGGAATCGAAACGAAGGGGATGGACCTTCCTTCCTGATGCAGGGCATGTTTGACCAGATCGGTGATGCTTCCCGAACCCAAAACGATGGCAGCGTCTTCCTGCCCCTCCCGCACAACAACCCGGGTCTTCTCCAGGCATTCGTGCGATGCGTGAAGCCCTCCGGGGGGCAAGGCAAGGGCGGCAGAAAGATCCGTCCAGCCGAACTGGATGCCCGACTGATTCATGACCGCCCGGAGAGCCTCGTCGATCGTTGTCATCGGGCCTTCGGAGCATCTCTTGGAAGCGCCGTCGGCGAAGACGCGTATCCGCCTGCTGCCCGGCAGTGCCGTCTTCAGCCAGCCGGAAAAGGCGTCCTGGAAATCCGCAAGGGATTCAGCGTAATAATCCAGGGGCACCAGGGGAGACTTCCGGGGGTCTTTCAGAATCCCCTCGTGCTCCAGGGTGCGCTGAAGGGTCTCAAACCAGCGGATCATGTTATCCGGTCCTTTATTGACTCGTCGGCTGCGCATTGTAATCAATGACACTGCGAAAGTAAAGCGAGGGTAAAAAAGATTGTTCTTCCGCCTGCAATTTCGTAAAGTGGCGACACTGTTCCTGTTCCTGCCGCTCTCGGGAAAAGAAGGGTGCGAGGAATATTACAGAGAGATCTCTTTTACGGAGGCTCCTATGAAGCGCAGCCCGGAAAAACCTCCCGCGCCCCAACGCCTGCCTGTGCAGGTGGACGACTGCCCCTGTAAGCAGACTCGCTGCCACCGCCACGGAAATTGCGTGGAATGCATCCGTGTGCACCGCACAAGGCAGCAGCACATCCCCGAGTGTCTTCAGGACATGTTTCGCAACCGAATCAAAGAATTGGCCGTCCTCGTGGAATATGATGTCCACGACCTCCGGAGGACCCCGGCCTACTGGGATGAGCGCCTGGGGAAGGAAGACCTTGCCCCTTCCCTGAAACGTGAAGGGATTCCTCAGAGAAAACGATCGCCAAAGCCATCGGGTGCCAAACGAAAATAGCCATTCGGAAAAGGGAAGGCCTTGGCAAAATCAGCAAATCATTCACCGTATCGATGGATAGCCCTGCACCGTTTTCATTTCTACGGAATGTTATCCCCGATTGAACGGAACATTCAATTCGCTGCCTTGGAAAACTGCCTCAACACATCGCTCGACCCGCCTTGATTTCAGCTAACCTGCTGGCATAAAACGCTTTTTACTCTTTCGGTTATTCGGCCCTGAACATGGCACGGTAATTTCAATAGCAGAAGGCAAGAAAGAAACACACGAGGGAGAACACAGGCCATGAAAAAGATGCTTTCAATATTCGGACTGATTATTTTTGTCGTGCTGACCACGGGCACCTTCGCCCTGGCCGAATACCAGATGGCCGGCCCGGGAAGCTTCCCCTACTTTCAGCTTGGATGCCTGATCGTCGGCGGGCTCACCATCATCAGCCTGAAACAAAAATTCCAGAAACTCTATATGAGCGAGGCCGCGGGCGCCTTCGCACTCTACGCGGTGCTCGTCTCCCTGTCCACCTCCCCGGTGGCAGAGGCGGTGAAGAATCTGATCAGCTAGACCGAAGACAAATGAATCGAGCCGGAAGCGACCGGCTCCGGGAGGTTCTCATGAGGACCGGAATGATCGTGGAAAGACAAAACACACTTTTCGATATCCTGGCTTTCAGCGCCTGGGGGTTTGTGATTGCCGCCGGCTCCCTGCTCTTCTTCTGGGTCGGGCTCCTCATCGATGAGCAACTCCGCACCGAGCCCTGTTTCATGATCGGTTTTTTCATCCTGGCGGTTTTCTTGACGATCGGCCGCCTCTGGAAAAAGGCCTTCCAAGTGAACGAGCGGATGCGAACGGGACTCATCCCGGAGGAGGAACGGAAGGTCCTCAGGCAGCTCGGCAAGACGGGGATCACCCCGAACAGGCGCTTTTAAAACAGGCAAGGCATACGGGCTGAACCCTGCCGCCGGATCCCGGCGGCTTTTTTTCCTGAAGCGTCGCCGACAGTGTACTGGAAAGACTCCCAGGCATGCCGCATGGGTGCATGCCAGGTATCTTGGACGAAATTTCCCACGATAGCCCGGAGTTACTTTTTTGTAATAAAACCCTGCCTTTGTTTCATTCCAGGACTCCGGACGGCATAATCCTTTTCCCTTGACACAATCGCCCGCTTTCTATCTATACTCCTACTCTGCAACTAGAGGATATGCGGTGATGAAATACTGGAGAAAGCCGTTAGATCAGGTAAGCGACCGGAAGAGCCGGGGAGAGATCGTCGTTATCGTCGAGAGGTGCAAGGGTTGCGGCTTCTGCATCGCCTACTGCCCCCGGGGGGTCCTGCACCTGTCCTCCGGTTTCAACAAGAAGGGCTATCACCCCCCCGAGGTCGTGAATGCACCGAAGTGCGCAGCCTGTCATTTCTGCGAGGCCTTGTGCCCCGAGTTTGCCATTTATGTCGTTGAGCCTGATGTCAAGGCTTGAACGTCTCGCAAAGGAGCGAAGAGTTGTCCGGTAAAGCCGTCCTGACGGGAACCTGGTTCATGAACGGGGACCATGCCTGCTGCGAAGGGGCCCTTGCGGCGGGATGCCGTTTCTTTGCCGGCTACCCCATCACGCCAGCCACGGAGGTGGCCGAGCGCATGTCCCGCAGGCTCCCGGACCTGGGCGGCGTCTACATCCAGATGGAGGATGAACTGGCCTCCATGGCGGCCATCCTGGGGGCAAGCTGGGGAGGTGTGAAGGCCATGACAAGCACCTCCGGCCCGGGCTTCTCCCTCATGATGGAAAATATCGGCCTGGGCATCTGCACGGAGACCCCCTGTGTGGTCTGCAACGTTCAGCGGGCCGGTCCCAGCACGGGCCTGCCCACGCTGGTTGCGCAGGGGGACATGATGCAGGCCCGCTGGGGATCGCACGGTCACTACGAGATCATTGCCCTGTCGCCCTCCAGTCCCCAGGAAATGTTCGATTTCACAATCCGGGCCTTCAACCTGAGCGAGCAGTACCGGCTGCCTGTGATCATCCTGGCCGACGAGGTCGTGGGGCACATGAACGAGCGGGTCGTGATCCCGCCGGCAGAAGCCATCGAGGTGGTGAAGCGGCGCAAGCCGAAGGCGCCTCCGGGGGAGTATAAGCCGTACCAGCCGGATCCCGACGGAGTGGCCCCCATGGCCGACTGCGGCGAGGGGTACCGGATCCACGTCACGGGCCTGACGCATGACGAGCGCGGCTACCCGGGGATGAACGCGAAGACCCAGGAACAGATGATGGAGCGCCTCATCCGGAAGATCCGCAACAACAGGGACTCGATCATCCGGACGGAGGACGTGTTCCTGGACGATGCCGAGGTGGTCGTTGTGGCTTACGGCATCAGCGCACGCTCCGCCCGACACGCCGTCCAGGAAGCCCGCGCAAAGGGGATCCGGGCGGGACTCATCAAGCTCGAGACGGTCTGGCCGTTTCCCGAGGAACTGATCCGGTCCGTGGCCTCCCGCGTTCGCGCCCTTGTCATGCCGGAGATCAACGCCGGCCAGATGGTGCTCGAACTGGAGCGCTGCGCCGCAGGCGCCTGCCCGGTGAGGCTGGTGGCGCACCACGGGGGCGCCCTGATCCCCCCGGCCAAGGTCCTCGATGCCGTTCAGAAAGCATGGAAGGGAAAAGGATGACGACCCGCAAATCACCCAAGGAGACGCCTGTCCACCCCAAGGACTCGCTGCTGCGGACGGAGCGGATCCCCCACATCTGGTGCCCGGGCTGCGGGATCGGCACGGTTTTCGGCTCCGTCATGGGCGCCATCCAGAAATCCGGCCGCGATCTCGACCGGATGGCGATGGTGTCGGGCATTGGCTGCACGGGGCGCATGGCGGGCTACATCCGGCTCGATTCCTTCCACACCACCCATGGCAGGGCCATCCCATTCGCCACGGGGCTGAAGCTCGCCCGGCCGGATACGAAAGTGCTCGTTGTTTCGGGCGACGGCGATCTGCTGGCCATCGGCGGAAATCACTTTATCCACGCGGCCCGGCGTAACATCGACCTGACGGTCATCTGTGTGAACAATCTGAATTACGGCATGACGGGGGGCCAGCAGGCCCCGAGCACGCCTTTCGGAGCGAAGACCACCACCAGCGTCGCCGGCTCGCCGGAGGAACCCTTCAACTTCTGCCACCTCGCTGCCGCCTGCGGGGCCGTCTACGTGGCTCGCTGGACCGCCCTGCACATCAGGCTGCTGACGAACGCCATCACCGAGGCCATGCAGAAGCGCGGGTTCAGCTTCCTGGAAGTCCTGACGCCCTGCCCCTCGTCTTTCGGCCGCCGAAACAAGATGGGCAGCGCGCTGGACACGCTCAAGTTCTACCATGACCGCTCCGTGATCCGGAACGGCATCGACCCGAAAGAAGCATTGCTGGACTACGACAACCAGATCGTCGTGGGCCGGTTCGTGGACATCGAGAGGCCCACATTCATGGACAACTACGAGGCTCTCACCCGGCGTCAGGCCACGCCGCCGCCCGATCCGGGGCGGCCGCAAGCCCGGAGGAGACCATGACGACAAGACCCGAAAGGCAGGTCTTCATCACAGGCTTCGGCGGTCAGGGGATCGTCATGGCCGGCGACATCCTGGGCAAGGCTGCAACCCTCTATGACCGCAGACATGCCACCATGATGCAGACCTACGGCCCGGAGGCCCGGGGCGGATCCTGTTCCAGCCAGGTCATCATTTCCGACCGGGAGATTCTTTTTCCCAGCATCGGGGAGCCGGAAGTGCTGATCTGCATGAGCCAGGAGGGCTACACGAAGAACGTCAAGAACCTGCGCCGCGGCGGCACTCTCGTCCGGGACACGGACCTCGTGAAATCCCGGAAGGCGGCCGGCCTGACCACGTACAACGTCCCCGCGACGCGATTCGCAGAGGAGCTGGGTAACGCGATGATGGCCAACATCGTCATGCTCGGTTTCCTTGCCGCCGTGGAGAACGTGGTGAGCGCAGGGGCGCTTCGCGAGGCGGTTGCGGACTCCGTCCCGCCGGCAACGAAGGAGAGCAACCTGAAGGCCTTCGACCGGGGCCTCGAATATGGCGAGGCGATCCTGAAAGGCCGCGCGAAACAGGGACGCGCCGGGGAGACGGCATGAAACGAGCGTCTTCCCCCGGCAATGTGAAGAAAGCCGTCCTGCTCGTCGGCTCCGGATACGGGGCCCTGAAGGTGGCGCAGGACCTGGCCCAGTCCGGCCACTACCTCGTGTGGGTGACAAAGGCCCCCCATTTCCTGGAGCTCCCCGGCGGGCGAGCCAGTTTTACGGAATGGCCCGAGGACCTCGAGTTCCAGTTCAGGCCCCTGTACCTCAGGGTCACCCGCCACCCGAGGGTGACGGCCCTGACGCATGCACGAATCGAATCCATCGAACAGGGACCTGACGGTTATCGCATCACCGCCGTCCAGGACCCCCTCTACGTCGACTACGACCTCTGCACCGGCTGCGGCCGCTGCATGGAGGTCTGCCCCATTCACAACACGACCCACCCGCCCCTGCGAAGAACGCCGGCGTATTGCCCCTCCCGGGCCCTCGATCTGGACAAGCGCAAACCGAGCCCCTGCCGGACGGCCTGCCCGCTCGGTGTGAACGTGCAGGCCTACATGGCACTGACCGCCTCCTCTCGCTTCGACGAGGCCCTCGACGTCATCCGCAGGGACAACCCCCTGCCGGGCATCTGCGGAAGGGTCTGCCATCACCCCTGCGAGCAATCCTGCCGCCGCGCCACCGTCGATGAGGCCGTGGCCATCTGCTCGGTGAAACGTTTCCTGGCGGACAGGGATCTGTCGCAAAGGAAGCCCCGCTTTGACGAAACCGGCAGGGAGAAAAGACCCGAACGCATCGCCGTCATCGGTGCCGGCCCTGCGGGACTCACGGCCGCCCACTACCTGAACCGGGCAGGATTTCCCGTCACGATCTTCGAGGCTCACCACGAGGCCGGGGGGATGCTCCGGCTGGGCATCAATGCCTTCCGCCTGCCCCGGGCCATCCTCGATGCCGAGATCCGAGCCATCGTCGATTCGGGTGTCGAGATCCGCACGGGCACGACAGTGAAGTCGCTCCAGGATCTGTTCGGCGAAGGATTCCGGGCTGTCCTTATCTGCACGGGGGCCCACCGGGATCTGCGCCTGGGCATCCCGGGAGATGACGCCGAAGGGGTGCTCGGTGCCGTGGAGATGCTCCGGTCCCTTCATACCGGAAAGATGTCCGCCCTCCAGGGGGATGTGGCCGTCATCGGCGGCGGCAACTCCGCCTTCGATGCAGCCAGGGCTGCCGTGCGTCTCGGGGCGGATTCCGTCACGGTCTACTACCGACGCGAACGGGGCGACATGCCCGCCAGCCTGTCGGAGATCCGCGAGGCCGAGCAGGAAGGTATCCGGATCGAATTCCGCTGCGCGCCTGTGAATATTTCCGTCAAGGGCGGAAAGGCAACAGGCCTCACGCTCATCCGGATGAAAATGGGAAAGCCCGACAAGAGCGGGCGCCGCAGGCCGGAGCCGATCGCCGGATCCGAGTACTCCGTCCCGGCGGACCGGGTCATTGCGGCAATCGGGCAGCAGCCCCATCTGTCCGGGCTGCAGGATCATGTGAAAACGGATTCCGCCGGCCGGGTCAATGTGGATAAAAAATTCTCTTCGTCCCGTCCCGGCGTCTTTGCCGCGGGCGACGTGGTGACAGGCCCCGACACCGTGGTGGGATCCATGGCGCAGGGCAGGCAGGCCGCCTCCCGCGTTTCGGCCTGGCTCAGGGGCGCCAGGATTTCACCGGATGGAAATGCGGAGACTCACAGCGTCGGAGAGTACCTGGATGCGCCCAAGGATCAGCCGAAGCTCGTGCGCGCCCGGATGCCCCTGCGCGAGGCTGCCCGGCGCCGCAGGGATTTCGGCGAGGTCGAGAAAGGCTTTTCGGCCGAGCAGGCCGTGGCCGAGGCGAATCGGTGCCTTCAATGCTCCTCGTGCTGCGAGTGCCGCGCCTGCGAGTCCGTCTGCAGGGACATCGGCGCCATCGATCATGCCCGGGCCTCCCGCCGGGTGAGTTTCGTGAGCCCCGCCGTCATTGTCGCGAGCGAAGACGAGTTTGCCCGGCGCGACATGCTGGGCCAGAAGGGCATCTACCGCGTGGGGGAATTCAAGAGCGCAACGGACATCGTCAATGTGCTGATGGCAGGCTCGGCCTCGGCGGGACAGGCCATGGCCGACTGCCTGTCGCTGCGGCACCCCGGCATACCCGCCGAACCCCGCGAGCTTCCCGACGATCGTGAGCCGCGCATCGGCGTTTTCGTCTGCACCTGCAACGGAACCCTGGCATCATCGGGAGCCCTCGATCGCATCCGGGACCTGGCAGCCCGGATGCCGGGGGCCGTTCACAGCGAACTGATCGTCTCGGCATGCCATCCCCGCGGCGCGGAGCGGATCGCCGCGGCATTCCGGAACCAGAGGCTCAGCCGGGTCATCCTGGCCTCCTGCGTTTGCTGCCCCCTGGAGTTCCAGTGCATTTCCTGCAACGACCAGCGAAACCGCGCGCGGGTCCACCTGTTCAACCGCCTCGGCCTCGACCGCTGCCGGTTCGAGACGATCAACATCCGGGACCATCTCGGCGGCCCGGAGATCTCCGAGGATCAGGCCGTGGCAAATGCCCGGGATTTCCTACGGGAAGCCTTCCTCAGGGCGCGTGTGCTCGGCCCGCTGCGAGGCGGCACGACGAAGATGGGAAACCGGATCCTCGTCCTCGGCGGCTCCGAGGTGGGCCTGAGCTGCGCACACATCCTCGACCTTCAGGGTTTCAAGGTGCGCCTCGTGCACCGGTGCCGGCTCAAGGGCGGGCAGGACCTGCCCGAGGGCATTGCCAGGCGGCCGGTCACGGACACCATCGGGAAGGCCATCACCCACGTGCCGGAGGCCGAGATCGAGAGCATCAAGGGGCACTTGGGGGATTTCCACGTGACCGCCTCCGAGGGCGGCCAGCGTCGGCAGTGGAAGGCCGACATCGTCTGCCTGACGGATCTCAACCTGCTGCCGCTGGCGATTCCCGTGGACATGTTCGGACTCAAGAAATTCTACCGGTTCAATTTCGCCTTTTTCAACACCCCGCAGATAGGGGTTTTCCGCGTGATGCCGCGGACCCTCGGGCGGGTGTCGGCCTTCCAGGCGGGAGCCGCCCTGGCGGCCCACGTGGCTACCGCCGCGGCGGAGGCATTCCTGAAGGACCACGAGTTGAGCCCCCGGGTGGACCCCGAGCGCTGCCGGGGGTGCGGCCGCTGCGTGGAGATCTGCACCTTCGACGCGGTGCGGCTGGTGCCCAACGACAGGGGGTTCTACACGGCCGAGGTCCTTCGCCACAATTGCGTGGGCTGCGGGGGCTGCGTGGGACGATGCCCCGTGACCGCCATGGACATGCCCTATTTCTCGAACCGGCTCCTCGAGGAGATCACGGCATGCACGCTGGGCGAGGATCGCTGATATGGAGACGAGCGCTGACATGAAAAAGAGCGCCGGGAAAAAGCAAGTTCGGCTCCTCGGGATCTGCTGCAACTGGAGCCCCTTTGCCTGTTACAACGCGGCGGGGATGGCCCGGCTTGCAATGCCGCCCGATTTCCGTCTGATGCGCGTGATGTGCATCGGCCGGATCAACCAGGCCCTGATCCTCCGGGCCTTCGAGTACGGGGCCGACGGGGTGATCCTGCTGGAGTGTCTCGACGAAGATTGCCGCTACGGTCCCGGCCCCGGCGTGGGCCACGAGAATGTCAGAAGGGTCCGGAAGCTCCTGCACCTGCTGGGCATCGACCAGGAGAGGCTCGTGGAGCGCAGTTTCGGCGCCCATGAGAAAGATGTGCTCGTGGAGACCCTCTGGCGGTTTGCCGACCAGATCCAGGCTCTAGGGCCGATGACCGGGGGCGACGCCCTCGGGGTCAAGAGGCCTGCGCTATGAACGAGATCGACCGGATCATAAAGGCCCAGTCCCTCTTCCAGTGCCTCGAGTGCGGCAAGTGCTCCGCCGCGTGCCCGCGGCGTCTCACGGGCAAGGAGTACTCGCCGAGGCTTCTGGCCCACAAGGTCATCGCAGAGCGGGAGGACGAGGCCTTCATCGAGAACGCCGTCTGGGATTGCCTGAGCTGCGGGATGTGCAGCGAGCGATGCCCCTCGGGCGTCAAGTTCAGCGGTTTCATCCTGGACATGCGGACCCTGCTGGCCGAGACGAAAGGACTGCAGGGGTACCGGGCCCACGACGGGGCAATCCACTCCTGGATGCGCATGATGACGGCGCCGGAGCTCGAGCAGAACCGGCTGGACTGGGTCTCCGAGGACCTCGGGGTGGCCGAGTCGGGAGACGTGGCGTTTTTCGTGGGCTGTGCCCCCTACTTCGACGTCTTCTTCGCGGGGATCGAGGTGGATACGCTCTCCATTGCAAAAGACAGCATCCGCCTGCTCAATTTCATGGACATCAAGCCCGTCCTGCTGCGCGACGAGAGATGTTGCGGCCACGACCTATTGTGGACGGGGGATCGGGAGAATTTCGAGCGCCTCTGCCGCCTGAACTACGAAACATTCCGGGCCGCAGGGGTGAGGGAGATCGTCGTCTCCTGTCCCGAGTGCTATCACGTCCTGAGCGAACACATGCCGCGCGTGATCCCGGGGTTCGACATCAAGATCACGCTGCTTTTGGATCTGCTGCAGCGCGAGGTGCACAAGGGCGGTAAGGCTTTCCGCAGCCTGAAGCGCCGGGCCACGTACCAGGACCCCTGCCGTCTGGGGCGCATGGCGGGACGCTACGCCGCCCCGCGGGAGCTGCTGGGGCTCATCCCGGAGCTGCGCCTTGCCGAGATGGAGAACTCGGGACCGAGCGCCCTGTGCTGCGGCAACTGCGGCTTCATCAACTGCGATGCCCACTCCAAGCAGATCCAGGTGCAGAGACTCCAGGAAGCGCGGGCCACCGGGGCCGAAATGCTCATCACGGCCTGCCCGAAGTGCCTGATCCACCTGACCTGCGCAATCCGGGACCGCCTCAGGCAGGGGTCGGTAAAGATGGAAATCCGGGACATCCTGTCCGTCCTGGCCGATCAGATCGCCTGGTACGGAGGATAAGGAGAAAGGAACACACATGCAGAAGACCGAATCCCACGACAACGTCCGCATCGGGGTGTACGTCTGCCATTGCGGATCGAATATCGCCGGCGCGGTGGACTGCGCCGCCGTTGCACAATACGCCCGGGATCTGCCGGGGGTTGTCCACGCCCTCGACCAGGGCTACACGTGCTCCGAGCCCGGGCAGGCGCAGATCAAGCAGGACATTCGCGAATTCGGTCTCAACCGCATCGTCGTTGCCTCCTGCTCCCCGAGGCTGCACGAGCCCACGTTCCGCAAGTGCGTGAGCGAGGCGGGCCTCAATCCCTACCTCATGGAGATGGCCAACATCCGCGAGCAGTGCTCCTGGGTGCACAGCCTCGATCGCGCGGGGGCCACTGCCAAGGCCCGCGACCTGGTGCGCTCCGCCGTGGCCCGCGCTCGGCTCCTGGATATCCGCACGGAGCTCGAGGTGCCGGTGCGCCGCTCCACCCTGGTCATCGGCGGCGGCGTGGCGGGCATCCAGGCCGCCCTCGACCTGGCCGATGCGGGCTACCCCGTCGTGCTGGTGGAGAAGCAGCCCAGCATCGGCGGCATCATGGCCCAGCTCGACAAGACCTTTCCCACGATGGACTGTTCCATCTGAATACTCGGGCCGAAGATGACGGATGCCGGTCGGCATCCCCGGATCACGGTTCTGACGCAGAGCGAGGTCAAGGAGATCACGGGCTTCGTCGGGAACTTCCACGTCAAGATCCTCAAGCGGGCCCGCTACGTGAAGGAAAAGGAATGCACGGCCTGCGGCGACTGCGCGACGGTCTGCCCCGTCGTGGTGCCCGACGAGTTCAACATGGGGCTGAGCTCCCGCCACGCCATCTACTCGCCCTTCCCACAGGCCGTACCGTCCGCGTACGCCGTGGACATCCGGCACTGCCTGGGCCACAACCCGATCATCTGCGGCAAGTGCATCGAGAAGTGCGCCAAGCGCTGCATCGACTTCAACATGAACGACGAGGAGCTCTCCTTCGACGTGGGCACCATTGTCGTCGCCACGGGCATGGAGCCCTTCGACCCCACGGCCCTCGACGAGTACGGCTACAGCCGTTACGAGAACGTGCTGACGAGCATGGAGTTCGAGCGCCTCATCAATGCAGGCGGTCCCACGCACGGTCACGTCATCCGGCTCACCGACCGCAAGACGCCCCGTTCCGTGGCCTTCATCCAGTGCGTGGGGTCCCGCTCCCCGCAGAGGGGCCGCCCGTACTGCTCGAACATCTGCTGCATGAACACGGTGAAGAGCGCCATCATGCTCAAGGAGCACTACCCGGAGATGGAGGTGAAGGTCTTCTACATCGACATCCGGGCCTTCGGCAAGGGCTTCGAGGATCTGTTCCGGCGAAGCAAGGGCATGGGGGTCCGCTACATCCGGGGCCTGCCGGGCTCCGTCAGGCAGGATGCGTCAGGCCAGGAACTCGTCCTCACCGTGGAGAACACGGCGACCAATGCACTGGACACCTACCGGGCGGAGATGGTGATTCTGGCCGTGGGGCTCGAGCCCCCGGCTGAAATGAAGAACATCCAGGAGATGCTTGCGCTCCAGAAGACCTCCGACGGCTTCTACCTGGAGGCCCATCCGAAGCTTCAGCCCGTGGATTCGGCCTCGAGGGGGATTTTTTTCGCGGGCTGCGCAGAGAGCCCCAAGGACATCAAGGATTCCGTCACGCAGGCATCGGCCGCGGCCGCACGGGCCATGCGCCTTATGAACCCCGGGGCCCTGACCGTGGAGGCCATCACGGCCGAGGTCGACCAGGGGCTGTGCAACGCCTGCGGCCTGTGCGCCAGGGTATGCCCCTACAAGGCCATTGTGGTGGACACCAAGGGCAAGGTCCCCGCGAAAGTGACGGAGGCGGCCTGCTCGGGCTGCGGCACCTGCTCGGCGGAGTGTCCCGTCGGCGCGATCCGGATGAACCACTTCACCGATGAACAGCTCGAGGCCCAGATCGACGCCATCCTGGAGGAGGAGCCGGAAAAACAGGTGCTGGTCTTCGCGTGCAACTGGTGCTCCTACGCCGGGGCCGATTTCGCCGGCGTCTCGCGCCTGCACTACTCCCCGGGCAACCGCCTGATCCGGACCATGTGCTCCGGCCGCATCCACGAGAAGTTCATCTGGCGTGCCTTCGAGAGGGGAGCCCCCGTGGTTCTCGTGTCGGGCTGCCACATCGGGGATTGCCACTACATCAACGCCAACCACTTCACGGAGCGGCGCGTCAAGCGCATCTGGAAGAAAATGGAGAAGCTCGGCCTGCGCCGCGAGAGGCTCGCGCTCGAGTGGATCAGCGCAGCCGAGGGCATCCGGTTTCAGAAGGTGATGGACGACATGGAGCGCCTGCGGCAGACCGTCACCGCCGATGAGATCGAGACGACGCGGCAGATCCTGCTCAAGGAGCAGGACAAGACGTCGCGGAAATAATGGTGGGAATCACGAAAGTCACCCGCCCCGGGTGTTGCGGCAGGATGGACTCTCAGGGGTTTTCGAACTGGCCCACGTCGATCCACTCGGCCAGCATGGAAGCATGTCCGGGCTCCAGATAAAGCGTGGAGTAGAGGAATACACCCGAGGCTGACGTCATGGTCATCGCGATGTCGCGAAACTCTTCCAGGGCTTCCATCCGTTCCAGATCGTTCAGGACTTCCTGCCGCTCGAGGTCGAAGGGGGGCTGTGTGAAAAGATCCAGGGGAACAGGACGGGTGTAGTCTGCAGAATTTTTCCGGACAGTCTCCGCGATGAGCCGCAGGGGGTCACCCCGCTTTTGGAGCAGGATCTGTGCATAGGCCCCGGTCATAAAGAGCGAGGAGTAGAAATACAGGGGACCGCTGCCGGCGGCAAGTTCGTGCAGGTCCTCATTGGCGCCGAGGACATCCTCCAGGAGGCTGCCGAATTTTTCCTCCTGCAACGGTGGGGAAATTTGATCGGCCAGGCGATGAAAAATCTCGGAGTCCGAAATGAGCCGGCCGGCCTCGCTTTCCTTTCGGATCATGGATACGACGGCAAGTTCAATGCTTTCCATCTGCGCTTGTCTCAAGACCCGCTTGGGTCTTCATCCCTGAGGCCCAAGTCCCATCACGGCAGAAGCTTTTGTTTTCCCAGCTCCCCGGCAACTTGACTGAGCCCCAGCTTGCGGTAGGTCTGCTCGGTCGGGGCCCCGGTTTCCCGGTCCCAGCCCAGCTCGCCGTAAAACAGATCGATGGCGAGCTTGATATCCTTGCGATCCATGTGAATCGTTCCCTTTGTAAAGGGTGCCTTCCCCGACTTGTCGGTAAACACCCACTCCGGGATGGTGTCGTGCTTTGTGCGCATATCCTTCGTGCCCATGTCGCGGATCGTGAGCGCCCGATGAAGGGCGAAAATGCGCTCGGCCGCCTGATCGAGCTCCTGCCGGTCTTTCTTGTCTCCCGTCGCCAGGCTGTAGAGCATTGATTCTACGGTGTCATCGCCGCGGTACCCGCGTTCCTTGAGAGGGGATGCCACCCAGGGCCCCATCCAGTTGCACAGCGAAAGGGAATCGTGGAGCTCCTTGCGGAGCAGCGACCACTTGGCCATCTTTGCCTTGGATGGGTTCATCGGCGCGTAGGCCCCGACGGCATCGACAGCATCGGCTGAGCCCCAGATCTCTGCGGCCAGTTTTTTCTGCACCGCGATCGGCAGTCCGTTGCGCGTGAAGTTGGAGTGGGAGTGGCACTGGGCGTCGCGGTTGTAGGGCAGGTTGATCAGGACGCCGCACTGGCCCGCATCTTCGTTTGCGTGATGCTTGGGATGGCCCATCTTCCAGTAGGCAAGCTCCTTGTCTTCTCTCCAGGTTTCTTCGGGTATGGACCAGCGATCCAGGAGATATCCCGTCCCGAGACCCAGAACCGTCCCCAGCTCGCCGTCCTTGCTGGCGATCCGCGGGAAGAGCTCGAAGAGAAACGCCGGGTCCCCTTTCTCGAATTTGTCCCAGGAGTAACTGTTGAATTCCTGCCCGCCCAGTTTTTTCCGGACGGTTCCGTCATAGTAGAGCTTCTTGAAGTCCCGCTGCATCTGGCCGTAGTTGCACCAGACCCCGAGGTCATCGGCCAGGTGCATCCCCACCATGCTGGCCTCCACGCTCGTCATGCCCCGCGCCCCGTCGGGGAATTCCTTGAAGAACGTTCGGCCGAAGTTCAGTCCGGCGCAGGTATTTTGCTGGACCTCGGCAATGCCGTACTTGGCCGCTACCGAGGGGACCTTCATCATCGTGTGGCATCGGATGGGGCAGCTCGTGCACCCGTTTCCCCGCACGGTGTATTGCCACGCAATGTCGCCCAGGAAATAGGCCGCGTTGTTTGTCCGGTAGGCGATGCGGTTCAGGTCGTGGGGATCACACGTCCCCGTCTCGATCGATCGGGGCGCGGCTCCCCATGCCTGCCCCCCGGAGGCCCTCCAGCGGCTCGCGGAGTCATGGTACTCGGCCCAGGGTTGCGGAGAGCTGGGAACGACGTGCTGGTTGTTCGCGCCCAGAAGAGCGAGGTGGTGCCTGATGAGCTTCTCCCACTGCGCCCTGTCGCCAGCGATCCGGACGCTGCCGGTTCCGACAATCCCGATGGCCTTGAGGTTCTTCGCGCCCATCACGGAGCCGATCCCGCCGGCGGAGTGAGAGATGGAATTGATCACCACGGACATGGGGACGAGGTTCTCTCCCGCCTGACCGATGGCTGCTACGACCGCCTCGGGTCCCATGATCCGGGTGATCGCAAACGTCGTCTGGCGAATGCCGCCGCCCCAAAGCCTGCGGGCATCCCGGATTTGAACCTTGTCGTTCACGATCGAGAGCCATACGGGACGCTCGGCTTTCCCCTGGACGACAAGGGCGTCGTAGCCGGCATACTTCAGCTTCGCGGCAAACTGCCCGCCCATGTGGCCCGACGCCACGAGGGGCTTCGGGGAACAGGTCGGCCAGAGGGTCGTGATGGCCGTCCGGCCGTTGCAGGGGGCGCCGGTGCCTGCGAGGGGCCC
>Ga0335084_10002960_pt1 | contig 16531 bp, 11 predicted proteins | sample Lox_Sample_44_FD_206721 | JGI IMG/M metagenome (GOLD analysis project Ga0335084, IMG submission 206721) | Soil microbial communities from Loxahatchee National Wildlife Refuge, Florida, United States - Lox_Sample_4.4 | ecosystem: Environmental > Terrestrial > Soil > Wetlands | place: USA... | reverse complement strand
AGAGCGCGGAGTGCAGGTGAAAAGGCGAGCACTGATAGCGCAGCACCATGTGCCGCTCCTGACTGAGCCGCTCCCTCAGCACGCGGGTGAGCCGGGACTTGCCGATGCCAGGCTCCCCACCCACCAGCACCACTTGCCCTTCGCCTTCTTTGGCCTGTTGCCAGCGTCGCAGCAGCAACGCGATTTCTTCTTCGCGACCCACCAACGGTGTCAAGACCACTTCACCGCGGCTCGCCTCGAAGCGGCTTTCGATCGCTCGTGCAGCGCTGACTCGGAACAGCGCGATCGGTTCGGCTACCCCTTTGAGCCAATGTGCGCCGAGCGTGCTGTAGTCGAACAGGCCGAGAGCTAAGGAGCGGGTGCGCTCACTCACCACTACGCTGCCGGGTTCAGCCAGTCCCTGCAATCGAGCCGCGATGTTGGGCGTGTCGCCCACAGCTGCTTTGGGGATCGAGGCATCGCCTGCCCCGGTTTCACCCACCACCACCAGGCCCGTGTGAATCCCGACACGAGCACAGATGGGGGTCGACGCGGTGAGCTTGGAGACGGCCAGCGTCATCTCCAAACCTGCGCGGATTGCACGCACCGCGTCATCCTCGTGCGCAGAAGGCCAGCCGAAATAGACCATCAGCCCGTCGCCCAGGTACTGAGCCACGTGTCCCTCGTAGCGCGTGATCACATCCCTGCAGGTGCGCTGATACGTTTGCATCAGATCCCGCAGTTCCTCCGGGTCCAACCGTTCGGCGAGTGCGGTGGAACCCACGAGATCGCAAAACAGAACGGTGAGCTGACGTCGCTCGGCATCCAAGACCACGGAAGCGGAGGTGCTCGCCCGGGGTGCTTCAGCGGGCGCGTCGCGCAAGTCGCCGCCGCAGGCCGCACAAAACCTCGCCTTCCAGCTGACCTCGGTGCCACAGCTCGGGCACGTCCGAGTAAGCTGCGCTCCGCATTCTTCGCAGAAGCGCGCTTCGGGTTTGGCAGCGGTCCCACACGCCCGGCATTGCATATGTGGCTCCGGTTGTGATGTCCTCAGGGTCGGGGCGGCCGCTGCATATGACATCGCGTTGGCAGGACGAGATCGGCCGCGGCAAAACTCGCTTCGGTGTGCCAGCCCATCCCGGTATTTTCCATCTCGTACTTGACGTCACGCCCATTCACGCGGGCCAGAGTGATCATGTACAAAGTCTCGAAGAGCTGGTGGTCATCGGCGCGCATCCATACCTCGCCGAAGTTTCCTTGAAAGCGCATGTTCTCCAGCGCGTACGCCACCCTCACGGGATCCGGCGATCCAACCTGCTCGATCGCGCTCGCGAGCATCTCGAGCATGTTCATCGTCGGTATCGAGTAATACTCCAGTCCAAACCGTCGCTTGTACTCGTAGTACCTCTCAATCTCCCGCTTCTCTGCTTCGCTCTTGGCAGGCAGGTCCGGACTCCAGCGCCAGAGCACTCGCACGCGGTCGATAGCGGCCGGCCCCATGGCGGTCGGTGCACCCGGGCCCAGACCGTAATAGGTGTAGAAGTTCGCTTTGAGCCCGGCGGCGGCGGCCGCGCGCACCAGCAGCGCCATGTCGTTGCCCCAGTTGCCCGTGATCACGGCGTCAGCGTGCGCTGCCTTCATCTTGGCGACATAGGGCGCAAAGTCCTTCACCTTTCCAAGCGGATGCAGATCGTCCCCCACGATCGCGATGTCGGGCCGCTTCTGCGCCAGCATTTCCCGCGCGGAGTGCTGGACCTGATGCCCGAAGGCATAGTCCTGGTTGATGAGGTAGACACGCTTGATTGCCGCCTGCTTGGCGATGTAGCGCGTGACCGCCTCCATTTTCACTTCTGCGTTTGCCATGAACGTAAAGGTCCAGAAGCTGCACAGCTCGTTCGTGAGTTCCTGGTCTCCTGGCTCGTCCAGGAACAGCAGCCGCTGCTCCGGGTTGCGGGTGTTATGCCTCTCGACGGCTGCGGCGAGCGGGACGGCGATATGCGATCCGCCGCTCTGGATCATGAACGGGATGCCGCGGTCTGTGATCTGCTTCAACACGAGCAGCGCGTCTTGCGGGCTGTTCTTGTTGTCCATGGCGATGAGCTCGAGCTTGCGGCCACCGAGGACGCCACCACGAGCATTGATGGTGTCCGCAGCAAGTTGCGCATGGTCGAGAATGAGATCGCCGACGTTGGCGAACGGCCCGCTCATAGGCAAATTCAGTGCGATCTGTATCGTTTCCTGCGCGAGGACGCTGGACACAAGAGAGACCGTCCACAGCACGCAGATGATGCGAAGTCGGGTTCTCAGCACGATCGGCTCCCCCTTGTCAGGTCAAGCGATGATCATAACGGCTCCGCGTGATTTTAACCCCCGCAGGATCGATACAAAGTAACCCGATACCTCATCCTTATTTATGACCGGTTACGCCCCCGCCTGCTCTGGCCTGGCGGAGGATGTTTTGTGCACTCCTGTAGTGCTATGCTGTAGTAGCTCAGCGGGCGGCGAGGTCGCGATGAGATGTCAGCAATGCCAGCATGATAATCCGGCAAGTGCGAAGTTCTGCCGCGAATGTGGCACTCGCTTGCCCGGTGGGTGCCCGAGCTGCGGCGCGTCGGTAGAAACGGGTCAGAAGTTCTGCAACGAATGCGGGACCCGACTGAGCGCTGCCGCGGAAACGGTCGTACCGGGTGCGCCGGCGTCATACACCCCGAAACATCTCGCCGAGAAAATACTCACCTCGCGCTCGGCCCTGGAGGGTGAGCGCAAGCAGGTCACGGTGCTGTTCTGTGATATCACCAACTCCACTGCACTCGCTGCGCGCATCGGTGAAGAGCCGATGCACGAGCTGTTGAGCCGATTCTTCGAGCTTGCGCTGGAGGCGGTGCATCGCTACGAAGGCACGGTCAATCAATTCCTGGGTGATGGATTCATGGCGCTGTTCGGCGCTCCGGTGGCACATGAAGATCACGCACGGCGCGCGGCGCTCGCTGCATTGGAGATCCGTGGCGCGGTTGCGGGCCAAGTAGAGCTGCCCTCGGGCGAAAAGCTGAGCGTGCGCATGGGACTTAACACGGGGCCGGTCGTGGTTGGTTCCATCGGCGACAACCTGCGCATGGACTACACCGCAGTCGGCGACACGACCAATCTCGCCGCGCGCCTGCAGCAGCATGCCGAGCCGGGTTCGATCCTGGTGAGCGAGGCGGTGGCCGAATTGGTGCGAGGCTATGTGAAGCTGGAGGCGATACCGCCGTTATCGCTCAAGGGCAAGGATGAGCCCGTGCGTGCGCACCGGCTGCTGGCCACTGGTGCTCGTCGCTCACGGTTGTCCGAAGAGCGCACTTTGAGTCCGTTCGTGGGACGCGACCGCGAGCTCAACGTCCTGCGCGAGGCGCTTTCGGAAGTGCTGGCTGGACACGGGCAGGTGGTGAGCATCGTGGGCGAGCCCGGGGTTGGCAAGTCGCGCCTGCTGCGTGAATTTCGAGTGAGTCTGAGCGGCGGCGGCATCGCCTATGCCGAAGGCTGGTGTCAGTCCTTCGGTCAGGCTATGCCGTATCTTCCGTTGCAGGATCTCCTGCGGGCAGGCTTCTCTATCGGGGAAAGCGATGACGGCAGGCGGGCTCAAGAGAAGATTTCGAGCGGACTCGCCCAACTTGGATTAGATGCGGTACGCCATGCACCCTATATCCTCCAGCTCCTGGGCATCAAGGAAGGAGGCGAGGCATTGGCGCAACTGAGTCCGGAAACCATCAAAGGGCGCACGCTGGAAACGCTGCTGCAATTCGAGCTCACGCAGGCACGACAGCACCCCGCGGTCATCGCGATCGAGGACATCCACTGGATCGACAAGAGCTCGGAAGAATTCCTCGCGGCGCTGGCCGACAGCCTGACCGGCGTGCCGATCCTGCTGGTGACGACGGCGCGCCCTGGATACTCGCCGCCGTGGCTGGGCCAGAGCTATGCGGCCCAGCTTGCATTGCGGGTGCTGGCAAACGATGCCGCGACCAAGATCGTGGAAGCGACGGTGCAGCGATCGCCGCTGCACGCTGCGCTCACCCGGGTGATCGTCGAGAAAGCCGAAGGTAATCCCCTGTTCCTGGAGGAGCTGACGCTTGCGGCATCCACGCAAGATCAGGCCGATGCCCTGAGAGCGATGCCCAATACCATCCAGGGCGTGCTCGCCGCGCGTATCGATCGGCTGCCCGAAGCGACGAAGCGCACGCTGCAGGCGGCCTCGGTGCTGGGGCGGGAATTTCCGTTGAATTTGCTCCGGGCCATCTGTGATCGCAGCGAGGATCTGCCGCAGGATCTGGCGATCCTCAAGCACCAGGAATTTCTGTTCGAGCGGCCTGCGGCAGACGGGACGACGTACGTCTTCAAGCACGTGTTGACGCAGAACGTGGCATACGACAGCCTGCTGAGTGCTAGGCGGCAGGCGCTGCATGAAATGGCGGGGAGCGCAGTAGAGAAGAGCGGTGCCGAGCGCATCGAAGAGCACTACGAAGTGCTTGCATACCACTACTCGCGAAGTCCCAACACGAGCAAGGCCATCGATTATCTCGAGCTTGCCAATGCCAAGGCGATCAAGGCCAACGCTGCCGCGGACGCCGAAAGCTACTTCGTGACCGCGCTGGAGCTGTACAGCAAACTTCCGGACACGCTCGACAATCGGCGCGCCCGGATTGCATTGCTGGTGCAGCAGCCTACCGTGTATCTGCTGCAGCTGAAGTTGGCGCAGTACGAGCAGCTGTTGCGCGCTCACGAGCCAATGGCGGAGTGCATCGAGGACGATGGGCTGCTTGGGCGTTTCTATAGTTGCCTCAGCCACGCTTCCTGGTTCAGAGGGCGGTCCGACGAGGGTTTGGACTATGCCCGCAAATCATTCGCGCTCTGCGAGAGAGCGGGGGAGAAGGGCGGTGCGGCGTTCGCGCTGACCCTGATGCGCTATCTCCACTTCAATAAGGGTGATTTTCAGCAAGTCTTAGATCTGCAAGAACTGGCTCTGAAAATTCTTAGTTCATCGCCGAATTTGCGCGTGTACATGTGGACGCACCTCATCACCGGGTGGACCCATGGGATTCTGGGTGAGTTCGATCGGGGCCTGGATGAATGCAGATTGGCTTTATCCGCCGGCGAGGCTGCATCCGATCCGAGCATCGTCGGTCAGTGCCTCTGGGTGATGGCCGTTATCTACGTAACTCGGGGTGCGACCGACGAGGCGATTGAGCATGCGCAACGGGCAATTGAAGCAGGCCCGACACCCGCCGACAAGGCTTGGCCGCAGTTCGTGCTCGGTTGGGCGCTCGCTCGACGCTCACCACAAGCCGCAATCGAGTTGATCGAGCCGCTGGAACGTCTGTTCCGATCCGCATCTCATGAAGTGATGTTGCCATGGGTGGCGGCGGCACTGGGTGAGGCGTATGCGTGTGCCGGCAGGGTGGATGATGCGCTACGCACGCTACGCGATGGCGCTGAGTTTGCGGAACACGGCGTCGGCATGAAGCACTGGGGGGCGTGCATTGGTCGATTGCTGGGTGAGGTCGGCGTTGCCGCTGGTACCGATCCTCGCTTCTTTCAGAGCCACGTGGAAACGGCACTGTCATTGTTGGAGACGTGCCGTGCACAGCCAGACATTGCGCGCGCTTACGCTACGCTTGGGCGACTCAAGTTGAAGCAGGGCAAGCGAGCCGAGGCACGCACCGCACTTGACAAAGCGCTCGAGATCTCCAAAAGACTCGGCATGATAGATGAATCGCAGCGCGTGAGCGGGATCATCCAGCAGATGTCCACTGCTTGAGTACATTCCTGGAGCAAGAAAGTGCAATGAGGGAGGGCAGATGAAGAACGATATAAACGGCGATGCGCTGCTGGACCGGGTCAATCAGATTGCTCCAATCATTCGTGAGCACGCTGCCGAGGCAGAACAACAACGACAGCTTTCGCGTCCGGTGGTAGATGCCATGCTGGAGGCGGGTCTCTACAAGATGGCTCGTCCCAAGGCGTATGGCGGGCTGGAGATGGACCCCGTCAGCATCTTTCGCGTCGTCGAAGCGATCGCGCGTCTCGATGCAGCGGCCGCCTGGAATCTGCAAATCTCGGTAGGGGCGCACCTGATCCTGGCTTGGCTTCCAGACGACGGCGCGGCCGAAATCCTCGATACCCATCCGAGCACCATCATCGCCGGCTCCTTTACGCCGGGGCGGTATGCAAATGCCGTAGACGGCGGTTACCGTCTAACGGGGCAATGGCCTTTCGTGAGCGGCGGACACCATTGCCACTGGCTGGTGTTCATTCCACAGATCAAAGATGGAGACACGCCGCGTACCAGCGATGAGGGCGCACCGGTGCAGCGGTACGTATGGCTACCGGCCGACAAGGCGAAGGTGCTCGATACGTGGCACACGCTGGGCATGCGCGGGACCGGCAGCCATGACGTGGTCGTGGAAGGCGTGTTTATCCCGGAGCGGTGCACGGCCCTGTTGGCTCCCTTGGAGCGGCCCGGGAAGGCGTTTCAAGGTCCTCTATATCGGCTGACCGTCTGGGCTCCGATTGCGATGCTCGCTGTGCCCGCGCTGGGTGTCGCCCGCGCTGCTGTCGATGCTCTGGTCGAGCTGGCGAGGGTCAAGACTCCTTCCTATATCGCCTCATCGCTCGCCAGGCGGCAGGTTACGCAACGTCAGGTGGCACAAGCGCAGGCCACGTTGCAAGCGGGCCGAGCCTACTTGTATGAGACATTCCGGGAAAACTGGGAGGCGGTTCTGCGTGGAGAGCCGATTGACCAGGCGCGCAAAATCGATATGCAGCTCGCCGCGACGCACGCCGCAGTCTGCGCAGCGGAGGCGGTCGATCTGGTGCATGCTGCGGCCGGCGCCTCGGCGATCCGCAACGAATACAAGTTCCAGCAATGGTTCCGCGACGTGCATACGATGACGCAGCACGCATTCAATGGTGCCAGCCGCTACGAGTCGGCCGGCGCGCTGATGCTAGGAGCGGAATCGGATTGGGGGTTCTTTGCGTTCTGAGATACCCCATCCCGGTATTCTGCATATCGTATTCGACATCTCGTCCGCCGGTTCACTCCTGACGTCGACGACCGCAACTGTCACCCTTCGCCGGCAAGCTCGAGGATGCGGGCTATGAGCTCCTCGGAGAAGTGATATCCAGCCTGCCACAGTTCCCTGAGCAAAGGGCCAACAGCAGGAATCAGTGCCTCGTCCTTTGCGGCGATCAGCAGCCCGCCGATACCTATCACCGCAACCCCGGCATGCCGCGCATGCGCACGAGCGAGCTTGTCGTCGAGCAGAACAGGGCAAGACAACTCCACTGCGAGCACGATGGCTTGCCGCTCTCCAATGCCGAGCCTCGGCGCAGAGGTCTCGGGCTCCGGCTGCGAGGGCGAGCGCACGGTGAGTCTTCCCGTCTCAACTGCCTGGGCGACAGCGGTTGCACCCTGCTTCTCCGGCATCCGCACGCACTCCGCATAGACGGCGGTCGGCACGACGACGGTGGCGAACAGGCGCCGCAGCAGTTCGATCTGCCCGACCCGTGCCAGCGCGATGAGTGGACCTGCATCGGCGACAATGCAAGTGCGAGTCACCGTTTTGCCTTGCGCACCCGATATCGACCGCGCTTCTGCTGAAGCTGCAGCACCTCCATTTCGTCTTTCAGTTCATCGGGGGAGTACCGAGCCACGGCGACACCAGCCGCGGCTAACCTCTCCAGAAATTCCTCCTGTGCGATGCCGGCCAGCTTGCTCGCCTGCGCAACGCTGACCACTTCTTCCTCGAACAGGCGCATGGCCAATGCGATTCGAACGCCGAACGCCACGACCCATTCGTCGAATGGGACCGCGATGAAAACTGGCTGCCCGTGCTTAGTGACCAGAGACAGCTTGCCTTCCTCGGCATCTCGAATCAGTTCCCCGGTCCGCTCGCGCAAGTCCCGTACTGTAAATGCATCCACTATCGTGCCTTTAAAAAATTGTGCCCACAAATGATAGCACAAGTATGGCAGCTTAGAACCGACGCCTGCATTGTTCGCGACATGTCGGGCATAGCCCCCGCCGCGCGCTAACTGAATCTCGGTCTCTGCCCCGTCCGGTCTGGGCTGTTTCAAGACATCGTGTTCATGCTCACGCCGCTATTTGGTGCGCGACGCACGGCGCGAGTGCATGTGTCGGTGCACGATGCTTCGTTGCGAGCGTTCAGCTACCGGGCTGGCGTGGTAGGATTGCAAGGATATTCCGACGGTTAGCCCAGCACTGTTGACCTGTAGCATGATGGTACGGCGCATGCAATCTGCCTAAGCAGGCGCAACCGCCACGCCAGGCATCGAGACCAGATCGGATGTACCTGGGATCTCGAGACGGCAAAGATATGAGGACAACGTGGAATCTACGGCCGTAGTCCCGTTTCTCTTCGACGTCATAGCATACGGCGCGATTTTCGTGCTGGTGGTTCTCGGCCTCGGCATTATCGCCAGCATGATGGGTATCTTCAACTTTGCCCACGGCGAGTTCGTCCTGCTGGGTGCTTACACGGTTTACCTCCTCGAGCAGCGCAGTGTTCCGGCCTGGATCGCGATGATCTGCGCGCCGATTGCCGTTGGCATCTTCGGTCTTCTGCTGGAACGTGCCGTCATTCGCCGGTTTTATGCCGCGCCCGTGGCGGCCATGCTCGGCACCTATGCAATCGGGCTTGCGCTTCGAGAAGGCGTGCGGGGCCTACTCGGTGGACAGTTCTACTGGGTCAAGGCGCCGCTCGCCGGTTCCTTCACTCTAGGAGACGTGTCCGTGTCTGCATGGCGCACCGCCGTGATCGTCATCACCGTATTGACTATGGTTGGATGCTGGTTGCTCTTGACACGCACGAAGTTTGGTCTGCAGGTCCGTGCGGCTTTGGAAAATCCCGCGCTCGCCCGGGCCTCCGGCATCTCTACGAGCAGAGTCTATGCACTGACGTTTGCGCTGGGCGCGGCCTTGGCAGGACTCGCTGGCGGTCTGATGGCGCCGATCTATTCCATCAGTGCCGATATGGGAGTACCGTTCCTCATCAAATCCTTCTTAGCAGTCATGCTTGGGGGCGGCGGCGGTTTCGAAGGCGCCATGGCCGGTGCGGCGTTCGTGGGCGGGACCAGTGCTGCGCTGCCCTGGTTCATCAAACCCGTGGTTGCGGATGTAGTGGTCTTCGTGGTCGCCATCGCGATCATGAAGGTTCGGCCGCAAGGCCTTTTGTCCAGTGGGAGGAGTTGACACATGTCGAATGGAGAATTCCAAGTTAGACAACGGCTGCAGTCATATTCACGCCGACTATTCGTCCAGCGTGCGGGTTTGCTTGGCGGAATGATCGCGCTGGGCGCGGGCAGCTATCTCTACAATCCCAGGGGAAGCTGGGCCGCCGACCCGATCAAAGTCGGTATTGCGACCGACCTCACCGGGCCTATCAGCTGGGGCGGGATCCCAAATGCGAACGTCGCGAAAATGGTGATCGACGACATGAATGCAAGCGGGGGCTTGCTCGGGCGTCCGCTCCAGATCTACCTGGAGGACACGGCCACTAACGAGGCGCTTGCCGTGACCAAGGTGCGCAAGCTCGTCACGCAGGACCGGGTCGACGTCGTCCTGGGTGGAATTACCAGCTCCATGCGCAACGCGATCAAAGACACCATCGTGAACCGCGGCAAGACGCTGTACATCTATCCGCAGCTCTACGAAGGCAAGGAGTGCACGCCGTACTTGTTTTGCACCGGGCCAACCCCGGCGCAGCAATGCGACACCTTCATCCCGTGGTTGATAAAGAACGGCGGCAAGAAGTTCTATCTTCCTTCCGCCGATTACGTCTGGCCGCATGTGCTGAACGCGTACGCGCGTAAGACGATCGAGCAGAACGGCGGGGAAGTGGTGGGAGAGGAATACTTCCCGGTGGATCATAACGATTATGGCGCCACGGTAAACAAGATCATGGCGAGCAAGGTGAACGTCGTATTCAACACGACCATTCCCCCGGGGCTGGCGGCCTTCTTCAAGCAGCTCTATGAAGCAGGCTTCAACCGCAACGGTGGTCGTCTGGCTTGTGTTTATTACGACGAGAATGCACTCAATATCACGCCGGCGGAAGAGATCGAGGGCCTGGGCAGCTGTCTGGACTACTTCAAAGCCATCAACGATCCCGGCGGCAATAAGATCCAGGCCGAGTACAACAAGCTGTATCCCGGGGTCAATCCCTTCACCGCAGGCAGCGCGGCAACCGGAATGTATCGCGGCCTCAAGCTGTGGGAGGCGGCGGTCAAGGAAGCGAAGAGTGTCAAGCGCGAAGACGTGGCGAAGGCTCTCGACCACGCCAAGATCCTTGAGGGCCCCGGCGGTGGAAGCGAATTCGTGCCGGGAACGCGCCACGTGAAGATGAACATGTACACGGCGGTGTCCAAAGGTGGCAAGTTCGAAATCGTGGAGAAGAGCAAAGGTCCGGTCATGCCCGGCGAATGCGGCTAAAGGGCCCTCACGCTCCGACGAACAATGAGTAAGCGGTCGTTGGGTCTTATCCACAAGCAGCGTCGCATGATTCCTCGGATCGAGGCGCTGCTGCTGACCGCATTTCTGGTGTTCCCAGTCTGGGCGGACGATTTCTGGATCTTGTTCGCAACACGGGTACTCATCGTCGGGTTGCTGGCGCTCTCCTTCGATCTGGTGTGGGGGTATGCCGGTATCCTGAGCTTCGGCCAGGCGCTGTTCTTCGGAATGGCGGGCTACAGCTGCGCCTTGCTGGCCACCAAACTCGGGGTTACGTCTATCTTGGTGATGCTGCCACTGGCGTTGGCAGTCGGGTTGATCGTGGCAATCGTGATCAACCTGCTGGTGATACTGGGTAAGCGGATTCCGACAACCGTGTTCGTTGCGCTCGGCACCTTGACGGGATCGTACGTGGTCGAGCGGCTTGCACGCGGTTGGTCTTATGTGGGCGGCCAAAACGGCATTCCCTCCTTGCCTCGGCTCACTGTCGGTGGATACGAAATCGTCGAGGGCAAGGGTTATTACTACATGGCGCTCGGAATCCTCCTTGCCGTCTACGTGGGCCTCCGGTACCTCACCCGCTCGCAGTTCGGGCTGGTGCTCGCAGGCATTCGCCTGCAGGAGGCGCGCATGGCCTTCTTTGGGTACAAAGTGCAGAGTTATAAAGGTATGGTGTTTGCACTCGCCGGCATGATCGCCGGCTTGAGCGGGGGCCTCTACGCATTCCATGAAGGCTATGTGGGTCCGGGCCAGCTCGGTCCAGTGTTGTCCACACAGGCGGTGCTGTACGTGCTATTCGGTGGCGTCGGCACTTTGGTGGGTGGCTTGGTCGGCGTGGGGATTATCGATCTGTTCAGCTACCTCCTTTCGCAAAAATGGGAGACCGGTTGGCCGATTGTGCTTGGGATGCTGCTTCTGGTGGTAGTGATGTTCCGCCCCACCGGATTGATCGGGCTTGTAGTTTCCGAGCGCGAACGGATGGGGTCTTTTGGCAAACGCGACCGGACCGCTAGCGCGAAACGACCGAAGGACGCCGCGGACACCATATCCTGATGACGCAAAACAATCTCCTCGAGGTCCGCGGTGTCAGGAAGGTGTACGGTACGCTGACAGCTTTGGATGGCGTGGACCTCGCTGTTAAGCAGTCCTCATTCCATGGATTGATCGGTCCCAACGGCTCGGGCAAGAGCACGCTGCTGAAATGCATTGCGGGCGCCGAGGCGCCCACCGAAGGGCGCGTGACATTCCTCGGCAGGCAGATCACCAGCGCGACACCTGCAGAGCGCGCGCGGGCGGGAATGAGCCTCAAGTTTCAGATTACCAGCATCGTGCCGAACCTGAGCGTGTACGACAATCTCCTGCTCGCACTGCAAGCGGATCAGCCCATGGCCGCCCTCTTGTTCTCACGCACGCGCGGAGCGATGCACGAAGATACGATGGCACAGTTGGCCCGATTTCACCTGGACGACCGACCCGATGAATTGGCCGGAGCGTTATCCCATGGGCAGCAGCAATGGCTCGAAATTGCCATGGCGCTGTCTCTCAGCCCAAGACTGCTGTTGCTCGACGAACCGACCGCCGGGATGAGCCCGCAGGAGCGCCGCATCACCGGAGACTTGCTGGGACCGATCCGCGAGCAGTGCTCGCTGCTGATCGTCGAGCACGACCTCGGCTTCATCAAGGATATCTGCGATACGCTGACCGTGCTGGACCAGGGGCAGGTGGTCGATAGCGGCCCTACGCGCGAGGTCCAGGAGAGCGAGAAAGTAAGGGAGGCGTATCTTTCTCATGCATGACCGATCATTGCTCGAGGCCGAGGGGCTGTGTACATACTACGGGACTAGTCAAGCACTGTTCGACGTACGGCTGGCGGCGCCTTCCCGCGGCGCGGTAGCGGTGCTGGGCCGCAACGGGGCCGGGAAGACGACACTGCTCAAGACGCTCTTCGGTGAATTGAGGCCCGCTCGCGGAAGGATCCTGCTCGACGGGACAGAGGCTACGAACATGCCCACAGAATTGCGCGTGCGGGAGGGAATCGGCTATGTGCCGCAGGAGTCTGGCGTGTTCGCCCGCCTGAGCGTCAAGGACAATCTTCTCGTCGGCAGCATGAATGCAAAGGATGCACAGCGACGCACAGAGGAGGTGATCGCCCTGTTCCCTTGCCTTGGGCAGCGCCTCGCTCAGCAGGCGGGTACGCTCTCCGGGGGCGAGCGCAAGATGCTCGCCATCAGTCGCGCCTTACTCGGGGGGCCTCGATTGCTGATGCTGGATGAGCCCACCGAGGGGGTCTGGCATGGAATCGTCGATGAATTGGCGGAGCGGCTGGAGAGCCTGGCGCGCAAAATTGCGATTGTCATCGTCGAGCAACACGTCCAGCTCGCGTTGCGCCTGGCCCAGTACTGTTATGTGATGGATCGCGGGCGCATCGCAGTAGAGGGGCCCTCTGACAGCGTGCGCAACGATCCTGATCTGATGCGCCTGCTGGCGCCGTGATGCATGGCGGGCAACAGCGCTGCAGCATACTGACGATACCGACAATGTAAGAGCACCGCTCACGATCGCAAACCCAATCCAGAAGGAGACCCAAAATGTCCGTACCGTATCCAACCCCGGCGCAATTGAAAGAGGCGGCAGGCGAGATTGGGCTTTCCCTCACCGAGCAAGACGTCACGTCCTATCTCGGACTGATCAAGCCGATGGTCGATGCATACAACGTTGTCGACCGGATGCCGGACGAGCTGCCTGCAGTGAAGTATCCGCGCACGCCGGGCTACTTCCCGCCTCCCGAGGAGAACAAGCACAACGCCTGGTACGTGAAGACGTCGATCAAGGGCGCCGCCGACGGGCCGCTCAAGGGTCGAAAAGTCGCGGTCAAGGACAATGTGATGGTTGCCGGCGTGCCGATGATGAATGGTTGCTCGATCCTGGAAGGCTACATGCCCGAGGTCGACGCAACGGTGATTGCACGCCTGCTCGATGCCGGAGCAGAAGTCGTGGGCAAGGTGCACTGCGAGTCCTACTGCATATCAGGCGGATCGCACACAGGAGCGAAGGGCCCCGTACACAATCCCTACAAAATGGGCTATTCGGCAGGCGGCTCATCGGCGGGCAGCGGAGTCGTCGTGGCGCTTGGCGAAGCCGACATGGCCCTCGGCGGTGACCAGGGTGGGTCCATCCGCATGCCGTCGTGCTGGTGCGGCATCTACGGCATGAAGCCGACGCACGGGCTCGTTCCCTACACCGGTATCATGCCCATCGAGATCTTCGTCGATCACACAGGCCCGATGACGAGGACCGTCAAAGACAATGCGCTCATGCTGGAAGTCATTGCCGGTCCTGACGGGTACGATCCTCGTCAGTATGCCCCGAACGTTCAGAAGTACAGCCAGATGCTGGACGGCGGCGCTAAGGGCATGAAGATCGCGCTGATCAAGGAAGGGTTCGGCCGCCCTGAGTCGGAGGGTGCGGTCGACGAGAAAGCCAGATCTGCCGCTGAGAGCTTCAAGAAGATGGGCGCGACGGTAGACGAAGTGTCGATCCCGATGCACCTGCTCGGACCTGCGGTGTGGACACCGATCGGTGTGGAAGGGATCGCGCAGACGATGATGCTCGGCGACGGCTATGGCCTGTCGCGCCCCGACCTCTATGTCACAAGTTTGATCGACAAGCTGCACGGCTGGCAGCTCCGCGCGAACGAGCTCTCGGAGACCACTAAGTACATTACGACCCTGGGTGTCTATATCAAGAAATACTTTGGCACGCGCTATTACGGCAAGGCGATGAACATTACCCGCCGCCTGACGGCAGCCTACGACGAAGTGCTGAATAAGTATGATCTCCTGCTGATGCCCACGCTGCCGATGAAGCCGACGCCAATTCCCCCCGCGGATGCACCGCGTGAGCTGTACGTCCAGCGGGCCCTGGAGATGCTCGGAAACACCGCGCCCTTCGATGTGACTCATCACCCGGCGATGACTTTGCCATGCGGGATGATCGACGGCCTGCCGGTCGGAGTCATGCTGGTCGGCAAGCATTTCGACGAGCCGACAATTTATCGTGCGGCTTATGCGTTCGAGCAAGCGGTGGACTGGAAGAAGGCCTAGCCAGGAGGGAAAGCGTGGTCGCTGGGTAGATGGTATCGCCGCAGAGCACAGCGTCCTCGTGGGGTCGAGACCGCATGACGGGCCTCGACTCGGGGTCATGATCAGAGGATCAGGATGGGTTGGGGCCGCCGCGTTCGGCCGCTCCGAAGCTGTTGCCGACCGGGTTCTGTGTGACCAGACCAGTGTATAGCGATGAAACAGTGAGGCCTTAGCGAAGCTCGTCCAGAAGCAGCTTCGCTGCTTTTAGATCACGCGTATCGAAGCCTTCGGTGAACCAGTCGTAGATCGGCGAGAGTAGATCGTAGGCTTCCTTGCGCTTGCCACGCTCTGACCAAAAGCGCGCAAGGCTTGTCGCGGTTCGCAGTTCCCAGCCTTTCGCATTCTGCGCACGTGCTACATCCAGCGACTTGATGAATGCGGCTTCTGCATCCTCCGCGTCGCCGCCTGGCTTGCGCGCCAGCAGCTCGCCTTTGATCCGATGGGCCTCGGCTTCTTCCATCCGTCCGCCAGAACGCTCCATGCGCTGACAAGCGCTCTCGATGAGTTGAATCCCTTCTTCGATGCGTCCCAGCGGACCGAGCGCTTCCGCTCGACGAATTTCGCCGCGCTGGATGACCGATAGCCAACCCACCTCTAGCCAAATCTCGCAGCCACGTGTGAATGTGTCGTAGCCCTGGAGATTCTTGCCCTCGCCGAGCAAGAGGCTGCCTTCGTACAGCGGGAATTCGACATCGACGAAGGAGGCAAGAGCGTGCTCCTGAGCCAGCGAGCGTAGTTCAGCTAGCCACTGCCTCGTCGTAGTGGTTTCACCGCAGAACATCAGTCCTGTCGTTCCAAGTCCCAGGCACCAACCGAGATTCCAGGCATGACCCAGATCGCGAGCGAGTGTGAGCGCATCAATGCAGGCGCTGCGAGCCTGCTCCGGGTATCCCAATGCCCACAAGAAGACCCCGGCCCACAACAACGAACCGCACATGGGGTCCCAGCCGTAGGAATTGACGAGGTGGCCATGCTTGACACGATCATAAACAGCGATCAGCTCCTGCAATGCGCGACGGGCTCGCGTGTATTCCCCGACGAAGCAGCTATGGACCGCGTCGATGTCCCAAGCCATCACGATGTCGCTGGATTCTCCGCTCCGCTCGGCCGCAAGATGCAGCTCCTCGAGGTGCAGCGAGGCATCCGAAAATTCGGCTCGCATCGCATGATGGAGCCAAAGGAAGCATAAGATTCTAGGAAGCTTGGCCCTCTCATCGAGTCTCAACGCCAAGCTGCGTGCGGGTTCGAGTGTCTGCGCAATCCCTACTGCAGACCAGCCACCCACCATCAGATGGGCAGTGGCCAAGAGCAACCGGATGTCTAACTCCTTACGACTACACTCATCAGACGCCGGGAGCAGATCGTTCACTTGCAGGGCTCGTTCGAGATGGCGTGCAGCCTCTTGCGCCGCTATACGCTCGATCGCGCGCTGCCCGGCTGCGAGCCATTGCGGCACGGCGCGCTCTGCGAGCCCAGCCTCGGTGAGATGATGCGCAAGGATTTCCGGCGCGTTCACGACATCCGCAGAGAATCGCTTCTCATATGCCGCAGCGATCGCGGCATGCAACTGCTGCCTGCGGCTCTTGAGCAGCGTGTTGTATGCGGCTTCCTGCACGAGGGCATGCTTGAACACATAGCGCACTGCCGGGGGCACGCCGGAGCGGAAGATGAGGCCGGCCCGCATGAGCTGCGCGATGCCGTCTTCCAGAGCGCTGGCGTCCATCGCTGCGACGGTGGCCAGCAACTCATGCGAGAACTCGCGTCCGATGCAGGCGCCGATCTGCGCAATCGACTTGACCGGTGCCAGGCGATCCAGGCGTGCGAGCAGCGAATCCTGCAGCGTCGCCGGGAGCGCGAGCGGCGGCACCGGGCCCTCGATTACGTAACGATCGCCGGTATCGTGCAG
>Ga0335084_10002958_pt1 | contig 16536 bp, 22 predicted proteins | sample Lox_Sample_44_FD_206721 | JGI IMG/M metagenome (GOLD analysis project Ga0335084, IMG submission 206721) | Soil microbial communities from Loxahatchee National Wildlife Refuge, Florida, United States - Lox_Sample_4.4 | ecosystem: Environmental > Terrestrial > Soil > Wetlands | place: USA... | reverse complement strand
CGATCGGTTGTAGACGTCGTCGATATGCAGGTGGGACAAGGACCTGGCCGCGAGCTTGCGTATCGGCTTGAGCGCTCATTATTGGGCACGAGTCCAAGATGACCACGACCACGGACATCCTCATTATTGAAGACGACGCAATCATGCGCGAAGCCTTGGTCGATTGGCTACAGGCGGCGGGCTACGGCGTGCGGACGGCTGCGGACGGCAGTGCAGGACTAGAGGCAGTGAAGCTCGCAGCACCCGCGCTGGTGGTTACCGACATCCATATGCCTGGAACCAACGGCACGGTGGTCATCGCGGAATTGAGGCAAGGCTATCCCGAGATTCCGATCATCGCGATATCGGGCCTGTTCAACCCCAGGCACGGGCTGGACGCGGATGCCGCGATCGCCCTTGGGGCGGCACGGGCGCTGGCCAAGCCGTTCAAGCGCGCTGACCTGCTCCGTGCGGTGGCTGACCTACTCGGATCGCCCACTCGGTAGCTGGCGGGACGGCTTGTCGTCGGCCAAGAGCTCGCCGATCAATCGATCCAATCGCTGATTGACCGCGCCCATCCGGACCATAGGCAAGTCACGATAGACACCTTGGCGCCGTGCTCGCAGTAACCGCAGAGGTCCTCTCGCGGCTCGCGACTACGAAGCGGCGTCATTCTCCGATAGCCTCGCCGCACTCGCCGCGTCCGAGGCGGCGCCCGCGCCCTTCGACGTCCGCGGTGACATCTGTGACATTCGCTCAGCAATCTGCAACCGGTCAGCGACCACACGCGCTTAGTCTGCACATATTTAAGTTCATCAACCTACCAGCAGTGAAGTCATGAAGCCCAATATCGCGAGAAAAGCTGTCTTGTTTGCTTTCTGCGGTCATCTGGGGCGCAACTGGAGTTGGATTGTGTTGCGCAGATTGGTGGCAGTGCTGTTCGGCATAGCGGCCTTCGCCTGCCCCAAGCTCCCGTTCAATTTCTGGGGCCGAAAGGCCAACGCGTAAATGGCCTTTTCCCGTATGTCATCCAGTTCTCGGACTCACACAGGAGGTATCTATGGAATCCTCTGGGGAAAAGTCTTCAACCAGCCGTTCGCAACCTAAGGAGCGCGGCTGGACCGATCGAATCGCGAATGGGACGCGGACCGCATTCTGGCTCGTCCTGGCGCTTCTCTTCGTGTCTCAAGCCTTGCAGCCGTACTGGTTAGACCATGCGCGGACGAAAGTGTTGAAGCGCTTTCAGCAGGAACGACAGTCACGGGTCATCGGATTGATTCATCGCCAAGACACGGTGAGCTTGTTTGGATTCCCGGTCAGCAGCTACATCAGCATCGAGGATTCAGAGGCAATCCTGAGGGTGATTCGATTGACTCCTCCGGAACAGCCCATTGATGTCATCTTGCATACACCTGGTGGGCTGGTATTGGCCACGGAGCAGATCGCGAAGGCGCTGGCCGAACACAAAGGGAAAGTCACGGTGTTCGTTCCGCACTATGCGATGAGCGGCGGAACTCTGATTGCGCTGGCTGCAGACGAGATCGTGATGGATCCCAATGCGGTGCTCGGACCGGTCGATCCACAGATCGGCCAACTCCCGGCCGCCTCGATTGTGAAGATTCTCCAGGTCAAGAAGCCAAACCAGGTGAGTGACCTGGCGCTGATTCTGGCGGATATGGCGGGTAAGGCCCGCGTTCAAGTGACCGCTTTCGTGTCGGATTTGCTGTTGAAGCACATGCCCAAGGACAAGGCTGCGGAGCTGGCGCTGATATTGAGCGAAGGCCGCTGGACGCACGATTTTCCTATCACGGTGCAAGAGGCCCGCTTGCTGGGGATCAAGGTTTCCACCGATATGCCGCACACCGTCTACGATCTCATGGACCTCTACCCTCAGGCTGGGGCAGGAAGGCCCTCAGTGCTCTATGTACCTCTGCGCCACGGTTTGGGTAAGCCCGATGAGAGTCCAGGCGGCTCGCCAAGCGCAAAGGCCAGCGGAGTCGTAAGCGGGGCAAGCGTCCTCGCGTCACAATTGGGAGAGCGATGATGAGTGCATGCAAGTCATTTCAGTCGTTATTCATGGCCGCGGCTCTGGGGTGTCTGCTGACGGTCGGAAGCAAAGCAGGGCTCGCGCAGGATCAAAGCCAAGATCAAGACATCGAACTGCAGCTGGGGCAGCAGGTGTTTGATGAGCTGAAAGCCAGGGGCGAAATCGTCGAATCGTCCCCTCTGTACGATCACTTGAGACCGATTACCGAGGCCATTACCCGAGTGGCGCAACCGTACTACAACCACCCCTTCAAGTTCTACCTGGTCCACGAGCCTAAGCCGAACGCGTTCGCAACTCCGGGTGGAAATGTCTATGTGGTGGATTCGATGCTGTATTTCGTAAAGAATACCGAGGAGCTCGCCGGGACCCTTTGCCATGAAGTCTCACACACGATCCATCGCGACACAGTGACGTTGATGGAGAAGCGGGAGAAGATCATGGCGCGGGAACTCGGAGCTGCCATTCTTCTGGGCCCCTCATTGGCCATCGCTTTCCTTGGCGACCTGCATTCGCTCAGCTACTCACGAGATGTGGAATCCAAAGCCGACATCACGGGCTCCGACATATGTGCCGCCGCCGGATACAACCCTTGGGGGCTGGTATGGCTCTTTCAGGACTTTAAAGATGCCAACCCGAAGGAGATACCCCAGCTCTTATCGGACCACCCCAATGACGAGAATCGGATCCGGGCGTTAGAGCGGCACTTTCGCAGCAACCCCTCGGTGTTCGGAAAGTTCAATCCGGACCCAATGTTGGCGACCCCGTTTGTCGTTCCCAAGAACGCTGCGGAGGTTTTCTTGCGCTGAGACTCGATTCACGGTGCTGCTGAAGCGGTAAAGCGTAATGACGGCAGCGCGCGAAGGAGAAACACAACGACCACCTAGAGCTTGACAGGGCCAGGATCGAGGAGGGAAGTCACAGCGTGACAATCAGGTCCTTTGGCACAGCAGTGAAAGGAGAACCCTCGTGGCAGAACTGATGGTAGTTGGTTTCAAGAAAGACATGTACCGCGCATCTCGGGTGCTCAACGAGTTGCTGGAACTGAACGACGATTTGGTGGTTGATCTACATGATGCCGTTGCGGTCTACCGTGACTACGCCGGCAAGCTGCGGATCGATCAAAGCTACCAGATGACCACGGGCAAAGGTGCTGCGCGAGGTGGTCTGTTGGGCTTGCTGATCGGGGCCACGCTCGCGCTTCCGTTCACCGCCGGGGCGAGCGCTACTGTTGCGGCGGGCGCGGTCGCAGCGGGAATGCTGGGCGGGACCGCCGTCGGCGCCGGGTTAGGTGCCATCGACGCGTCGTCGTGGAAAGTTGATTTCGGCATTTCCGAGGATTTCGTCAAGCGCGTCGGGGAGTTGATCCAGCCTGGCGACTCGGCGATCTACGCCATCCTGCGCGTGGGCGATCCCGCCGTTTTGGCTGATCGCTTCCGCGGCTACGGCGGCACGATTCTGCGCACGACGTTGAGCCGTGAGCAGCAGAGAAAGTTGGAGGAAGCCAATAGCCGCTGAGCGCGTTTTCGTCGCTGATACTGACGAACCGGAAGCGGTGTGTAGTGTCGTCGGACTTCGAGAAAGCGATCAAGGGGATCGAATCGAAGTTCAATGACAGCTGAAGCCCAAACCGTCTTGTGGCTGGTGAGAGGCTGAACTTGACAAGCGAATGAGTCAGTTGTTTGCGAGAGCTATCGTCGTCGCTGTCACGGCCGCCGTGAGTGGATGCCAAGCATTTGGTCCGAGCGCCATCAAGAACGGCCGGACTGAGTACAACAAAATCATTCATAGTACCTCGATGCAACAGGTATTCATGAATGTCGTGCGCGCGCATAGAGATGAACCGATGTTCTTTATGGACGTGACGGAAGTTGACGCGCAACTTACAGCGTCAGCTCAGCTACAAGTTGGGGCGAGTCGTTCCGGAGGGCAGGATATTGGCTTCTATCCTCAGAATACTGGCAGTGTACAAGGCACCCTCCAGTACCAGGAGCAGCCCACGATACGGTACGCGCCTCTGCAAGGGCAGCCACTGATTATCCAGCTGTCTTCTCCCATAGGCGTGGAGCACCTTGCCAATGCTTCTGACTCGAGCTGGCCGTTGCCACCGCTTCTGACCTTCACCGTCAACTACATTACCCCTAACTATCTCGACACGTACTCCGTCCTGAATGCGCTCTTCAAATTGTACGACTACGGAGCAATAGCCCTTGTAGCAGCAAAATCGGGAATGACGAGTGGGCATAGCGAGGACGTCAAAGGTGCCAGAGAGTCCACTCAATCGACTATATCAGGGGCTGACTCACTGCTTATCTACCTGGAGCCCGACAACATTCTTGCCAAAAACGTGACGGCGCTAGCGCAGAAGCGCAAGGACATATTGCATCTTTGGGTTCGTTTGGTCAGGTTCTACATTCGATTCCCTCAGCCGGACTTTTCAATTGATCCAGAGGCAGCGGATCAGGCTGAGCTATACCGGAGATGCACTATGGATCGGTCCAGCTGGAATGACAAGGAGCTGGGTGCGCTCGATGGGGAGGTAGAACGTCTTACCGAAGAGGAAGTCGGAACATACCTGGGATGTCTGCCCAAATGGATCGAACTGCGAACGGTGCCGATCCCTCCGAGCGCCCAAGGCCAAAGTAGGAAGGCTCTGACTGCGCAGCGACCACCTTCGGCGAGCCAAGACGGAGCCATAGCTCAGCACAAGCCTGCTGGTCCCGAACAAGAGCCGACAGCCTCCCGATCCGGGTTCGTGGGCGCGCCCCTATTGCGGACGCGATCTGCTGGCGGGATCATGAGAGCTGCTGCGGAGGATGCGCACCTGATCGAATTTCTGGACCGCAAGCGCTACGACGCGATCCAAGAGCGGCAGCGTAACTGTTCACCGTCTACTTTTTATACCCTCATCGCCCAAGAGTTGAAGGGATCGTTGGAACAGCTCGAGGAGAACCTGCAGACCGACAAGGGAATAATCGAAGAAGTCAGCGAATGGGTTCGAACCCACTGCAATACAGGCGACCTTTACACTTATTACAGATCGGAGAATGTCGCCGACTATGCTCAATTGCAGCACGAGCGAATCCTCGCGCATCTTCGCCGTTTCCTGATGGTAATAGAGGACAAGGAGCCTCCGAAAGACTCATTTGTCTCCTATCAACACGACGGCAGATGGTACTACATTGACGCTAAAGACGATGTGAGCAGGAGGAACTTCGCGCTTCTCTCCTATATTTTGAGCGTCATGGCTGCGCCGTCTCAAACACCGCCGCTGACCCCGACGCTAACGGTGGGCGGGCGCGGCGGTTGAGCGGAGTGACGGGGGGGCGAATGAGTCACCGAGGCCACTATTGGGGCAGGGCTAGTAGTCCTACCACACTGGATAGGTGGGCGGGATGTACTCGTATGGGTAGAGATAGTCGTATGGGTAAAGATAGTCGAGATAGCTGCTGTCGTCGTGTACGGCGCTCCAGGCGCGCCGATGAACAATTCCGCCAAGGTCGCGCATCCGCGTATCGATCGGCAACGTCGAGTCTTCGCTCACGTCGGCGATGAGCGCAGATTGGCCATTGCCAAGAACGAACCTCGTCTCAACGCCCGCTTGATCGCGAGTGTCTGCGCGAACCAGATCCGCGGTAGCGCCAACCACGCCTCCCGTTGCGGCGCCGATAGCCGCTCCCCCCGCGGCGCCAACCGCTGCACCCGCCGGTCCCGCCAAAGCGCCCAGCAAGGCGCCTACGCCTACGCCAACGGCGGTAGCCAGGGCGGGGTGCGTCTCCTTGCTGTCGACTTGGAACTCGCCCCAGTGATTACGATGGACCACCGCAGTTCCGTGTACGGTGATTTCGCCTTCGTCGTCGAGTTGCCAGAGCGCGTGCAGACCTTCGTAAGCTTTGCTTGTGTCGTCAAAGACCACAGCGATGTAATTGTGCATAGCACTCTCCTATTTGCGGGGTTTTGTAGATGCAGCCGAACGCTTTGCAGCAACGGCTTCGCTGATCTGTTGAACGGAAGCGCGCGCGTCGGCGAGAGTTTGTCTGACCGAGGTCTGGAACGCGTGGCCGGTACTCTTCAGACCCTCGGCGGCGTGCTTCTGCACCCCTTCGAGCTGCGTGACGGCTTCCTTAAGGTGCTTCTTTGTGGCCTCGTTCTGTGCGCCGATGGAGCCGTTGACAGACTCCTTGACCGCCTTGGCCTTCTGGCCAATGGCCTCGAGATCGGCCTTGATGGCCCCGCCGCGCTTTGCCGCGGCATCACTGATCGCTGCATGCAGCTGTTGCGCACTTGCTCGAACGTGGTCGAGCGCGTCTTTGACCTTGGTATCCACCATCTTCAATACTCCTATTTGGTTAGAAATTCCCCGAATATCCACGCTTCGATCGCGGGGCCAGCCGATCCATACAACCACTTTCTTATATACAAGTTCCAGCCCAGTTCAGAGGCATAGCCGTTCGCCTTTGTGCCCTCTGACGGTCCTTTGTCTTTGCTTCTGCCAGACTAAGCGCATCTGGTTGCTGAACGGCTGCACATTGCCGCGCGAATGTCACAGATGTCACCACTTTGAGGGGACGGCGGCGTGCGCGGATCGAGGCAATGCCGCCCAAGAAGTCAAAGAACTCAGCGGGACGGCGGTCAGGGACGCCGGTCAATAGATAATCTCAACCGGAACGCTAAACACGTACCCCGCGCCGCGCTCGGTACAGATGTAGCGCGGTTTCGCCGGATCGGTCTCGAGCTTGCGCCGCAGCCGCAGGATCTGCGTGTTGACCGATCGGTTGTAGATGTCATCGCTGTGCAGGCGGGACAGTCGAGGAGCTGGTCGCGCGTAAGCACGCGATTGGGCGCCCCGAGGAAAACCACCAGGAGACTGAACTCGCCGCTGCTCAGCGGCACGGCCCGGCCGTCGCGGTTCCTCACAATAAGGGCCGACCGGAGGGCATTCGTGCCTGCCGGCGTCCGCCTTTGCGGCCGCGATGCAGTGCGCACGACCAAGATAGAGCAGCAAGCCTCCCGGTTGACTCACGGATCCAGCAATGGGCTGCCAGGGCCCGAATCTGCCTCGACACCGGCGAGCTTGGCTCATGAATGGCCCCAGGAAACCCCGCCAAACCGGCAGCCGCGGTGACACCTGTGACATTCGTGCAGCGATCTGCAGCCGTTCAGCAACCACACGAGCTTAATCTGGCATTGCGCGACAGCAAGACACCTTCAGACCTCGTAGAGACCGCAAAAGGCGAACGCCGACGCCTCCGAGCTGGGGTAGACCTTGTACGAGGTGTTGGCTGACCAAGGGGATCTGGGTGTTGTCTGCCACTCAAGCCAAGACGGTGACCTATCGGCGTCGCACCGGTTACGGCCGAATTGAATGCACCCTTTGACGCTGAACTCTCAAGGAGGTTATCGAAATGATTCGTGCATGGAAGCAGGCAGCAGCAGCCGTGTTGTGTTTGATCGCATCCACGTTCGCGATGGCGGCAGATGAGGTGCCGGATGCGACGGTGGAATTCTCGGGCGGCTCGGTGGCCGTGGTCGGGGGCGTTGTCTGGGGCACCGGCACTTTGCATTACCAGGGCCAGAACTACCCGTTTCGCTTCAGCGGTCTGAGCGTCGCGGACCTTGGCGCCAAAGGCATCTGGGGGACCGGTGAGGTCTATCACCTGTGGAGACTGGAAGACTTCGCTGGCAACTACGACGCGGTTTCGCTGGGACTGACAATAGCTGGCGGCGGGGCAGCGGCCTCGATGGAGAACCAGAACGGGGTGGTGATGCGTGTTCGCGGTGCCACGCTCGGGCTGCAGGTCAATCTGTCCATAGCAGGTGTAGCGGTCCAGCTCGGCGCAGCTAATTGATGCAAGGAGATAGAGACAAAATGCTCGAGACTCTGAAAAGTAACTGGTGGCTGATTGTGGCTAGCGGCGTATTGGCGCTGGTTTTCGGAGCGGGGGCATTCATCTGGCCGGACGCCACTCTGGCCGCGCTCGTCATTTTCTACGGAGCCTACGCGCTGGTCGAGGGTATCCTCGCCGTCTTCGCTGCCATCAAAGCTCCACAGGGTAGCGACGGGCGCGGAACCCTCGCGGTGCTGGGCATAATCAGCGCCGCGGCCGGGGTGCTGACGTTCATGTACCCAGACATCACTGCGGTCGCTCTCGTCTACATCATCGGCGCGTGGGCGATCCTCAGGGGCATCGTCCAGATCTACGCCGCCATCCAGTTGCGCAAGGAGGTCAGCAACGAGTGGCTGCTGTTGCTGGCTGGGGTAGTCTCAGCGGCTTTTGGCGTGCTGCTCTTTATCAACCCGAGCGCCGGGGCAACGTCACTGGTTTGGATTATCGGGTTCTACGCGGTCATGTACGGGATAACGATGCTGGTACTTGCGTACAAGCTGCGGCGTTTGGGCGACGACATCCGGACGGCGGTCGGAGCTTCTCGATAGGCATAGGCGTTCCGAGCCATCTCGCAAGAGAAGTAGAGGCGGGGTGAGCTCAACTAGGCGAGAGTCTCAGTCACAGGTGTGCTGGGACCATTCGCTACCGATCAACAGCGTCAACACTGGCAAGGAGAGCAATCGTGGCAGAAATGATCGTGGTAGGTTTCAAGAAAGACATGTACCGGGCTTCGGAAGTTCTGAACAAACTACAGGACCTCAACTATGACTGGGCGGTGGATCTCAAGGACGCGGTCGCTGTGTACCGCGACTACAGGGGCAAGCTGCGGGTCGACCAAAGCTACGAGATGACCACTGGCGAAGGCGCGGCTTGGGGCGGCCTGTGGGGCGCCCTCATCGGGGCCATGCTGGCCATTCCGTTCACCGGCGGCGCCAGCGCCGCGGCTGCGGCAAGCGCCGTAGCGGCAGGGGCCTTCGGTGGTACCGCGTTGGGTGCGGGTGTGGGCGCCATCGACGCCGATTCGTGGAAGGAGGACTTCGGCATCTCCGACGATTTCGTCCAGGATGTCGGATTGATGGTTCAGCCCGGCGACTCGGCGGTCTTCGCGCTTCTTCGTACGGTGAATCCGCAGGCTGTGGCCAATGAGTTCCGCGGTTACGGCGGAACCATCCTGAGCACCACCTTGAGTCCCGAGCAGCAGGCGAAGGTCGAAAGAGTGCTGCACGCCGCATAGCCAAACGTACAGCCAGCAAATCCACGTTTCATCTGAATAAGTTCAAGACCTCCGTGGAACACTTGGCCAAGCAAGCTCAAGATTCAGTCGAAAGACTAATAGGCCGGGATCCAAGCTTGGCGTGAGGGGGCAAAGTGGGGTTATGGCTTGGAAGCGACATGCCGAGCCCGTCCTCGGACCAACGGACCCGCCTGCGGATTGCTGTTCCGCGAGCGGCTTCGTTGCTAAGGCGAAAGCTGGCCATCAGCGACTTTCGCATAAGATTTCGAAGCAGTTTCTCACTGATTAGGAGCTGTGCGCGCTATCGAAACGTTGGAAGCCAAGATGCAACTGGAACTGAATGACGAAGAACTCGGTTTTGTGCGGCACGCGCTCGAGAGCTATCTGTCAGACTTGCGCGAGGAGATCGTCCGGACGGAGAAGCACGAATGGCGTCAGGCGCTGCACAAAGAAGAGCAGGCGCTCACGAACGTGATCGGGCGGTTGAGCTAGGGTGTCGAGCCGGAAGCGGGCGCACACGGTTCTCTTCGAACGTGCTCGCTAACGGCATATCTAGGGACGCGACACGTTTCGTTCCCGGGAAGTGAGTGGCGGCGACGAGGTGATCTTCTGTGACATTGCGAATGGGAAACAGCAACATGATCTGCGCGCTTCTCGCAGACGTCGCGTCTCGCGGGGTCCGGGAGCTTCTTCTCCCACGCCAGGGCGGGCATTCGACCGGCTTTGACACATCGGAGAATCCGGCACGCTGCAGCCGTTGCGGTCCGGCAGCCAGATATAGAACAGCATATGGACGTGATCCTTTGCGGCATCGACGTCGGCCACCAGAGCATCGATCATTGCGTTTGAGCTCGGCAGCAGGCGTGCGGTATTGCCGCCGATGGGATGGAAACCCGCTCATCGAGTGGCCGAGCTGAAAGAGATGCCGGTGACGCTCTGGAATAGCGGCTGCAGGGCCCGCCGCAGCCCCGGCGTGACACGGGATCAGCGGCATGTGCGCAAGGACTGCGTGCAGCCGCTCCACACGGCGGCGGCCGATATTCACCTCGCCCAGGAACAGATAGGCGAGCATGCCCAACAGAGGGAGCGCGCCGACGACTACCATCCGAGCGATTCGGGAAGCAGGATCGCGATGGGGCCGAAGCAGGATCGGCGCAATAACCGCCAGCTCGAGTAGGGTGACGAGTGCGATAGCGAGCAGCGAGTGGTGGAGCGCAGCGATCATGCGTAGCTGCTCGATGCCGCATACTTCGTGCTGGGAGGCGTCAAGGCGTCTTGTGCCACGCGCACCACGCGAAGTGTTCCTTCAGAATTCGGACTGCACAACTACTAAATTAGCCCCTGCTTTTTCAACTCGCCAATGATCAACTTGGCGAAGCCGGGGAGGTCCTTTTGTATGCTAGTTGCCGCGATAGTCTGCGTGGTGGCTGACCAGAGGAGTTGGGATTCGTTGACGCTGTACAGATCCGTCTGCAGGACGACCGTATCGGTATGGGAAACCGGCACGTTGTAGTATCCGGCCCAGGCCACCGCGTAGCCGCCGTAGAAGCCTATCCCCACAGGCAGAAAAACTGGGCTAACTTCGGTCTGCACATCGACCCGGACCAGACGAGTGATCAGCGCTCCGTCGGAACCAGCTTGCTTGACGGCCTGCATCAGCTGCGCCTGGTCGGGCTTGGCCATTCTCCGGTAGCAGTGAATAGCTCGGAATTGCGTCCACGCCCGCCGCTTTGAGTTCTTTCACGAACCCCTTTTCGAAGGTACGGCGTAGATCGGGCTCGTCCGACACACCGACCACCAGAAGTTTCTTCAACGGTTGACTCTTGTAATCGGGGCTACGCCAGGACTTGGTCATCGTGGTCCCGGCGCAAGAGACCACGGCCAAAACGACAATAGCAAGAGCAGCTCTTGCTATGATGGCGCAGTACTTTTTCATGTCCACCTCGGGCAGAGAGAATCTCTCAAGTCACAGCGTTACCATCGGGCTCTGGACGCCTGCTCTGCCGATTCCTTCTGCACAGTGCCACCATCCAGTCGGCGATGTCGACGCGTTTGACCTTGGGATAGGTAGCGGTAGCACCGTCGCGGGTCCTTTCGTCCAGATCGTAGGTGACGAACATGTCGTGGGCGCCGCCCTTGTACTCGGACTCGGTGGGTCGGTACGAACGTTGTTTGATAGCGATCGTCATCTTTCGTGCCCCCATGTCTCGTGGTAGTCCGCCTCCGTGCCGATCTCAGCGGCGCGGTGGTTGATCTCCTTGGCGGTCTTGCTGAATTCCTCCTCTCCCACCGCGCGGAGCGCTGCCGCTTCGTCGCGGCCGAATTTCTCTTCCCACGGCGTGATGAGGTAACCAGCCCGCTTGTACAGTTCCGTCAGAGCAGGATGCGACTTCGCGTTCGCGACATCGCGACGGATGTTCCCTGAAGACTTCCCGCATCGCCGTCTCGCTGTCGATCTTGCCGTAGATGTGGGCCGTAAGCCATGAGAGCCTCTACTGTATGTGTAAATTCCAGCTTCTGACTGGGGTCTCAGCGGATATCTACCGATGGTCTCTTGTGTTTGATTGTGTGCCAGACTAAGGACGCCTGGTTCCCAAATGGCTCCAGAGCGTCGCGCGAATGTCACAGATGTCACCGGGGCGGCGGAGCCTAAATTGGTCCAGATTGTTTTCGGCCTGTCGATCAGGTTGGGGTCGTTCGCCGAAAGTGCCAAAAGTGCACGTTAGCGGCGCTGCAGCACCAAACGAAACAATGATCTATGACATCTACATTCCACGCCACCTTGCCCCGATCGTGACGCATGTAGCTCCATGATTTTTATGACGCTGCACTGCGGCTATCGTGCAGTTTTGTGCAAATCGGCAAAATACCCCTATACAACCGGATGACCATGACGGTGGCCTCGCCAGTCTGCCCGTGCCTGACCGGAACGGTGATGCCTATGAATCGGTTGGTTCCCCCTCCAGTCAGCTTTCCCTCGGCATCCTGACTGGCCTCGCCGATCAGCGGAGCAACTTGACAGTGCCCGTCGGGCCAACGCGCACGGACACCACAAAGCGATCACCAACCGCCCTCTATTATTGCCGGGCGTCGCGGTCGGTAGTCCACTCGCGAAATAGCGCGGCGCCCAACGAGAGCACGACGGGGCCAACGAAGAGACCCAGCAGCCCTAACGCCTCAAGGCCCCCAAGACTGCCCATGATCACCCAGAGAAAGCTGAGCTTGGTGCTGCCGCTAATCAGCATGGGGCGCACAAGGTGTTCCCCAATGAACAAAACCGCGCCTCCCCCGATGAAAACCACCAGTGCCGCTACGAATGCACCTTTGCTAAGAAGCACCAAGGCGATGCAGGCGACAGCGACCGATGGGAGGACGGGAAACATCGCCAACAGGCCCGTGACCGCACCCCAGACCCCAGCCGATGGCACACCGGCCAAGGCATATATGATCCCTATCAGGGCACCATCGAACAGCCCAACCACGAGCATCCCGTTCACCGTTGCGCGCACGGAGACAATGCCCAGATCAACATAGGACTCTCCACGTTGGCCGAGTTTTTGTTGAACAATTTGCTTGATGCGCGCCGCGAGCGCTTCTCCTTCGCGATAGAGGAAGAACAGCGTCAAAATGGTAAACGCGACAATGAAAACGTGACGCAGAATAAACTGCCCGAGCGACTGGACCGACTGCAGGAAGGAAGCTGGATCAGCGCTCTGCAACCACAGGGCTACTCCGTTTGGAGTGCCCAATATGGCATTCCATTGATTCACCAGCCAGGGCCCGATTATCGGCACCGCTTGCAACCAGCCCGGAGTGGCGAGCCCCTCCTTGTTCGCGAGAACGACCTGTTGAGCCCAGATCTGCGCATGGGTCATCAGCGCGAAGAAGGCGAACATCATCGGTCCCAGCACGAGTAAGGACATCAGTACCGTGAAGAGAGCGGGCGTCACGGTAGATGCCGTTCGCTTTGGCAAGCGATTCGCAAAGCGGCGGTAGGCGGGCCAGCTGGCAAGGGCGAGGATCGCTGCCCAGACGAGCGGTGCAGCGAAGCTTCGAAGAATCCAAAGAGAGAGCGACAGGACGAGCGCGCTTAATATCCAGCCAGCGCCACCCTTGAGCCTCAACGTCCAAGCTCGATCTCGCTTGCACGCTTCCAAGATCACATCGACTCCGAGACCGATCGTTTGCTCGCAGGATCTGCGCGAGCGAGCGGATTGGGGGTCGGCTCACCGATCTCGGTGAGGGTATTGCGGTCCTTGTGGTGAAAAGGCTCCATCTCGCCGCGAATCATCAGGACCGTGTCCTCGCCGTACGCCCAGGTCCCGTCGGAGTTGATCGTTACCCTGATTCGATACTCGAGCGTCTTGAAGGCGTCCTCGAAGAACGGATTCGAGCAGATGCCGTTCGTCTCTGCCCCTCGTGTAGCGACCAGCTCGAAGCTGGTGGCGCAGTTGGGAGCACGACCAAATGCCATGGCTACCTCCCCGCGCGGGATGGTGAGCGTTTGGATTAGGTTGCCGGTCGCCGGCTCGCAGAGCCAGTAGTCAATCTGGTCGTGGTAGGTCCCTACCTCCCCTGGCTTCACGATGTGCGTGTGGTAACGCAGCCCATAGAAAAGCTGCGGCCCATTGGTCTGTGGATCGATAGGCTGGAGTTCGATGCGTTCGACGAAGGCCTGCTCCTTCGGCCCTTCCGGAGCCCGGCGGATCTGCAACAGGCAACGAGGTACCAGATGGAAAGGCTGCAGGCAAGCCACGCGGGCAGCGCTACGCAATCTGACAGGGATCGCGGTGTCAAACTACAACAAGACAGGCGCCGCATCGAGGGGAAGTACAAGAATACTTGCGACGAAACAGACATGTGTTGTCTCACTGCGAGTTGCCTTCGGGCAATGTGCGCCCGGTGAATTACGCATCGATTCCAGGAATCGGAAATCGGGTCACAGCCGTGACTTTGACGGGACGGCGTGCGTGGATCGACGCGATGCCGCCCAAGAGGTCAAGGAACTCAGCGCGACGGCGGTCAGGCACGCCGGTCAGTAGATGATATCAACCGGAACGGGTCCGGCCGTCGCGGTTCCTCAGGCGCCGGGTGTTGAGGTTGAGCTCCCAACCGTCGAAACGGTAGGCGCGAATGCCCTCCGGTCGGCCCTGTTGTACCTCGGTCCGGCGGCGGCGCAGCACGGCGCGGATGCGTGCCAGCAGCTCGCGCGGGCTGAACGGTTTGGTCAGGTAGTCGTCGGCGCCCAATTCCAGCCCCATCACCCGGTCAGCTTCTTCGCGGCGAGCGGTGAGCATGACGATCGGGATCGCCGATTCGTCGCGCAGCCGGCGCGCGAGTGCCATCCCATCCTCGGCCAGCAGCTTGAGGTCCAGCACGACGAGATCGACCACTTCGTTGGCGAGCACCGCCTGCATCGCGGCCCCGTCGGCGACGGGCGTGACGCGAAACTCATGGTGGCCGAGATAGTCGGCAATTGCCTGCCGAACGATGGGATCGTCGTCGACGGCGAGGACATGTGCCAGCGCGGTCGGTGGGGCGTGAGCTTGCATGGTCATGATGGCTTGAGCGCTCATCTGGGGCACGAGTCTAGCAAGTCAGCCCCACGTTGGTCACAGATGTGACCTTGTCGAACCGCGCCCCAGTAACCATCGATTGCCGCGGAATCCGCCTGCTCCAGAATAGCGTTTTCGCTACGCATACGCCAGTTGTGCCGACTTCGCCGAAGTCCGTTTCAGACTCTCATGTACCGCTTGTGTCTCGGCGGCCGGTTGCACCCCGAGCACCACCGACAGCAGCTCGCGACAGCGTGGGTAGTCCCGCAGTCCTTCGGCCTGATTGCCGAGCCACGATAGAGACGCTCGGCCAGATTGTCGAATTGCATCGCGCGCTGGTACAACGGCGCGGCGTCGTGCCGGCGCCGCTGAGCCTCGTAGGACCTAGCAACACGCACTCTTTCCGTGTTTACTTTCTCGGAATAAACTTCTCGTACAGCGGCTCGTCGGTCGCGACGTCCTGGCCGTAGAACGCAACGTGTTCGACCTTGGGCGGGAAGAGGCCCTCCTTCGATTGCACGAATAGCTTGTGAAGGATCCCGTCGTGACCGCCGATGGGACCGGTCACCACCGGGCAGTCGTTGAGCATGCGAACGGTCAGGCGCCGTTTCGGGTCGGCTCTCATAGCCATGGTGAAGGTCCCTGGAGTCTCGCCTGGCGCGATATCGAAGCCATAGGCGCGTTCCCGCTCCACTGCGTTCAGCTCCTCGCGCTTGCCTTTCTCCCCGGCCAGAAGCCAGTAGGCAACGACGGGCTGGGAAGCGGCGAAATCGCCCGTGGGCCCGCGGTTGGCGTCATACACGACGATGTTGGCGTTCTTGCTCCGCTCGATGACAAATAGGTGCTCGGGACAAGGGTGCTCCACCGCGGCAGAGGCCCCGCCGAGAACGACCAGTACGAATGCCAAGAGCGCCGAAACGCGGCCCCAGCGAGGCCTGCACATGCCCCGTCCTCGGTGGACGTGCTGCTTTTCGCGTGTACCCAGGGATTTGGGAACGCTGCAGAGTGCTGAGACGAGAGTTTCTGTTGGTTTCTGTCCGGTCACAGTTTCCCTCTTTACTTGCGCCCCACTCCGTTACGTGCAATTCCCGGAAGGCGCTACTTGCCCGCGCGAAACGCCGCGGGGGTTACGCCTACCAGCCTACCGAAGCACGTGGTGAAATGGCTCTGGGTCTTGTATCCGACTTCGAACGCGACATCGGTGATCGGCAACTCAGTCTCGGCCAGCAGCTCTTTTGCACGGTCGAGGCGGCAGCGAACGACGTACTGGTGAGGCGAATCTCCGGTCGCGTGCCTGGCCCTGATCCCGCGCGAGCCCTACTTTGCTTCCGACCGTCGGCAGACGAAGACCCGCGGCCATGAATAACAACTGAACTAGCTTGCATACACTCGCGCGAAGGCGTTTCCCTCGCTTACGACCCGCTTGATCGCCGACATGCGCTGCTTTCACCCTCGACTCCCGCTGGCGTCCCGACAGAAGCTCACTTTGAGGTTGAGAATCGTTCGAAATGTTCAGAATGCTCCTTTTGAGTTGGAAATTGCACCCCGCGTGAAGCCGCGATTCGATCCGCAGGGCCGGCCGACTTCACTTTGCTCGGCTGACGAAGACCAGATCCCCTTGCGGGTCAGGCAGCACCTCGTACAAAGTCCACCCCAGCTCGGAGGCGTCGGCGTCCGCCTTTGCGTCAGCGATGCAGTGCGCAACCAAGATAGAGCAGTATGAACCGTCCCGGTTTTTCCGGAGACTTCCGGGTTTGAGTCAGGCTGCCATGGGCAACTGACCCGTTGACTGATAGTACGACGCTTCGAGCTCCGCTGGTGGCACGTTGCCGATGG
>Ga0335084_10002957_pt1 | contig 16538 bp, 14 predicted proteins | sample Lox_Sample_44_FD_206721 | JGI IMG/M metagenome (GOLD analysis project Ga0335084, IMG submission 206721) | Soil microbial communities from Loxahatchee National Wildlife Refuge, Florida, United States - Lox_Sample_4.4 | ecosystem: Environmental > Terrestrial > Soil > Wetlands | place: USA... | reverse complement strand
CGCGCCGCTTGGCCTCCAGCACCGGGCTCCCGGCGGCCATCCTGGCGATACCGACCAGGCCTGCGAGCGGGGCTTCCGGCCACAGAAAATCGGAGGTCGGGGCCTTGCAGGGCACCAGACTATATTCGCCATTTATTCGCCTCTTGTCAAGCCGCCCGAAGCTTGCGGTAATTCGACAGGCATTGCGCCACGGCTTCCAGTGGATTCGGGTTCTCTTCCTGCTCGATCAGGTAGTATTCCGCGCCACCTGCCGTTTCGGCCGCCTCGAAGATCTTCTTCCACGGCGCTTTGCCATCGCCGAACATCTCGCGGTAGCCATGCTCCGGCGACCAGTCCTTCAGATGCATCGAGCGAATACGGCCGGGATTGGCCTCGATCCACGCCACCGGATCCGAGCCGACCTCCACGCAAGTGCCCACGTCGAACTGGAGCATCAGTTCCTTCGGCGTGTTGGCGGCGATGATCTCGATGGGCCTTGTGCCTTCCAGCAGGTGAAACTCGGCGTCGTGGTTGTGATAGCCGGCGCTGAGACCCTCGGCCTGCAGCTTCTGCTGTGCCTGCGTGAGCGACTCCGCCACCTTCCGGTAGCCGTCGAGTGACGTCACCTTGCCGGGACTCGCCAGCACAATGTAGTGCGCGCCCAGGATGTGATTCAGCTCAATTGCATTCGCAAGGCCCGCCTCGCTGAACGATTCGAGGCCGTTGTGCGTAGAGTTGCAGCGCATGCCGGTGTCGTCCAGGATCTTCCGCACTTCCCTGGCGTGCTCCGGGGTCCACTTGAAGTACGGCGCAAAGAACTCCACCACCTGATAGCCCATCTTCGCGACGGCCTGAAGCGTGCCGGGCAGGTCCTTGTCGAGGTTGTCCCGGACCGAATAAAGCTCAAGCCCAACAGGAATTGCCGATGCGGACTGCGCGGAAAGCGCGAGAGGCAGCGCCGCCGACGTGGCCAGAAAGGCGCGGCGCGTGAGGGGGTCGGATGCATTCATGGTTTTCGCACGATATCACAACTCGCTGTGGGATAAGATGCTGGCGATGGTTCGACTGTTAGCCGCGGCCGCTATGACGATGGCGCTCGCGGCACAGGAGCGCGGCTCACTGCTGGTGGCCACCGAGGCGTCGCGCGACCCGGACTTCGCGCGTAGTGTGGTCCTGGTGATCGACCACGACGCGCACCACACCAGCGGGCTGATGGTGAATCGTCCGACCAGGATCGCGCTCGCTGAAGCGCTCGGTGCGGGCCGGGACACCGTCTGGGCAGGCGGACCGGTGCTGCTCGGCGTGAACGCGCTGGTGCGGGTGAAAGCAGCGCCCGCCGGTGCCGATCGCGTTCTGCCAGGCATCTACCTCATCACAGACAAACGCCGCATGCGCGCTGAGCTCGCAGCCGGCCACCCGATGCGGGTCTACGTCGGCATGTGCGGATGGGGCGGAGGACAGCTCGAAGGAGAAGTCCGGCGCGGCCTGTGGCGCGCGGTGCCGGGATCGGCTGCCCTGGTGTTCGACCCCGATCCCGGTACTCTGTGGCGCCGGCTCAGCGCAGGCTCGCTTCATTGAACGCGACCTTCGTCAGATTGCGCGCCATGTCATCGAACGCTTCCCGGAGGTCCTTGTCGCTGCCCGCGAAGCGATCGCGGAACGGTGCCAGATCGACAGCGCCCTTAACGTCGTCCAGGCTGTGCGACATCGCCGGGCCGGTTTTGCGAAGCTGCGCGTCCATCTGCTCGACGGCGCTCTTGAGCAGATCGCGAACCAGATAGAGGTACGTCTTGTCGTGCATGACCGGCCCGTGTCCCGGCACAATCGTGTCCGCGTCGAGCTGCCCCAGACGATCCAGCGTATGGATCCACTCCATCGGATAGCCGTCGTAAACATAAGGAATCGGTTGCACCAGCAGATCGCCCGCGACCACAATCCGCTCCTTCGGCAGATACACCACCGCGTCGCCGGCCGTGTTCCCGCGCCCGAGGAACATCGCCTCTACTTCGCGATTTCCCAGGTCAACAGTGAAGCCGTTTTCAAAACTCAGTGTGGCGCTCTGAAAACGAATGCTCCTGAGTTCGTCCATCACCGCGAGCCGGCCCGTGAGCGCATTCTTCAGCTCCGTGACATCGTCGGCCGCAAGCGTCGCGCCGTCCGGCGTTTTGCCTGTCTCGAGCATGCTGCGGATGCGCGCATTGCCTCGCTCTACCCGATCGGCCGATCCCGGGCCGAACATGTCCATATCGTGTTTTGTTTCCACCTGCGCCACGATGGTCAGCGCCGGAAAAGCGTCCATGTACACCCTGTTGCCGAGGTTGTGATCGTTGTGGAAGTGCGTGTTCAGCACGAAGGCGACGGGTTTGTCCGTCCATTGGCGAATCTGCGCGATATCCTTGCGCGCGTCCGATGGGAGAAAGCAGGAATCGACCACGAGCACCTGCCGCTCGCCAATGATGACCGTGGTGTTCCCGCTGGCGAAGCCGTCGTGCGCGTCGCCATGATCGATCTCGTAGACTCCATCGGCGAGCTTCGTCACCCTGCGTGTCTGTCCACTCGCCACACCCGCAACGACAATCAGCAAGACCAGCACATTCCGCATGAGCATCGGCCTATTCCAGACGGCAGATGAAACCCCAGCCGCCGCCGAGCTCGCTCACCGCCAGCACCAGCTCATTCGTGCCCTTGCGCAAAGGTAGATAGACGGCATCGTCGTCGGGGCTCACAATGCCGAGGAAGCCCGGCGCCCGAAAGCCCTGCGCGCTGCGCCCGCGGAAGAGAATCTGCCCGTTCAGGAACACGCTGACATCGTCGCTGTAACCGATAGCGAGCTTCTTCACCTGGTCTCGATCTGATTCGATCGTCGTCTTCGCATAGACCACCTTCATCCCCGGCTGCGGGTTGAGCCGTTTCGAAAAGTCGTTCTCGAATGTGACGCGCACCTGCGGGCTCTCACGAAAGCGGTTGATCACCACAAAGCCCGGCGGCTCAGCCTCCACATCCTGCCACTGGATCTGCGCGGCCTCCGTCGGCGTCAGCGGCTTTTCGAGGTCGCGAGCGAGCGCGTCGTACTCCGGCGAGAGCTTCCAGGTCGTCAGAATGTTCGGCGGCATCGGAGGCAGGTGGCGCTCCCATGGCGCGTCGGACGTGGCGCGAATCTCGAAGTTCGAGAATCGTGTCGGGCCCAGCAGGCATAACAGCGCCAGATCGCCTTTCTGCACGCCGCTCTTCAGGTCGTCCATCACCAGCGCAGGCTTCTCCATGTCCTTGACCCAGAGCTTCGCCTGCGCGCCCGCTACCTCCAGGCGCACGTGGAACCACTCGCCCATCGGGATGTCCACCGCGCCCGTGAAACCCGCGCCGTTGTAGATCTGCCAGTTGCGTCCGCCATGGAGCACCGGCGTGTACTGCAGCGCGTCGGGCAGGCCTGACTTGTGCGGCCGCAGATACAACTCCTCGCCGAACTCGCCTTCGTTGGCGATGCGGAACAGGAAGCCCGCGAAGCCGCGTGCCGGAGTCGTGGCCATTTCCACGTCGATCACAGCGTCGCGCATCTGGAAATCCTTCAGGATGGCCGCGCCGCCGTCGAGCTCCAGGCACTTGCGCCCCAGGTATTCGTCCACTTTCGCCTTGCCCTGCAGTTCCCAGCGCGGCGAATCCGGCGGAACCGAAAGCGTCTGCGATTCGGCCGCGCACGCCGCAACAAAAGCGAGCGCGCGAAGAATACCCCTGAGCATCGTTCGAGCTTACGGTGCCGGCTACCGGGCTGTCTTGAACGAGAGAAAGGTGCGGTATTGCGCCGGCGTCATGCCGGTGAAGCGCTTCAGGAATCGCGTGAAATGGCTCTGGTCGGCGAAACCTGTGGCATGGGCGACCTCCGCCAGCGTCATGCGCGGTTGTTGCAGCATTCTGCTGAGATGCTCGAACCGGACGCGCCTCAGATACTCGCCCGCCGAACAGCCATGAAAGCGCCGGAACGCCGATGCGAAATGGATCGGATGAACACCGGCCTCCTTCGCTAGCACGCGCAGCGAAAGTGGCTCACAGAAGCGCTCGTCCAGCATTTCCCTCGCGCGCGTGAGCCATCGCGGCTTCGCCTGACCCAAAGTCGAGGGCCGCGCCAGCAACGCCGCCAGAATCTCCGAAGTGAGACTCTCCACCGCCAGCAGCGAAGCCGCATCGGAGCGCCGCATCTCCACAAACAACCGCCGGCCGAGCGCGGCCACCTCGCCGCCCTGAAGCTCGACAGCTTGATCCGGCAGTACGCCCCCGTCGCGCATGCGGTAGAGCCACTCGGGCCCCAGTTCGACGTTGAAGGACGCCACCGTACAGCCGCCCATGGCCTCGGCATGCTGCTCGCCCGGCGGATGATACGCCACTACGCCCGGCTTGCAGACGCGCGTTCTGCGCCCATAGGCTTCCATGTAGCTGCCGCGGCGGATCAGGCAGAAATACGCCCGGTCATGCGCATGACGAGGGACGCGTGAACCGGGAGCATAGCGCACGTCGGCCAGCACGAGTTCACCCACTTCGCGGCGGCGCACAGTCCGGCCATAGAATTGTCCCGCGGCGAGCCTCTGGGGCACAGTTCTCCTCTGTCCGCCCATTTAGACGTGGCAGAGCGCCAGAGGACTCGCCCGGGTTTCAGGCGCGATGGGCTGTAGCGGCCTCCGGGACCTGATACGTCCCCGGCACGGTTCGAAACGCCACATTCAGCCGGTTCCAGCCATTGATCGAGACGATCGCCAGCGTGAGGCTCGCCAGCTCCGCGTCGGTGAAGTGGGGACGCACCTCCTCGTACACCGCTTCCGGCACGAACCCTTCTGTCACATTTGTGACAGCCTCGGTCCAGGCCAGGGCTGCACGCTCTCGATCCGTATAATATGGCGTTTCGCGCCAGGCTTCGAGCGAATACAGGCGCTGTTCCGTCTCGCCGGACGCGCGCGCATCCTTCCAGTGCATGTCCAGACAATACGCGCAATGATTAATTTGCGAAGCGCGCATGTAGACGAGATTCAACAGTGCGTTGTCGAGTCCGGAATGATTGTGCACATACGCCGACAGGCTCAGCATGGCCTTCAGCACACCCGGCGCGGAGTCGTAGTTCAGACGTGGTTTCACGGCTCTCCTCCTTCATGTGCAGACGCCGGCGCGTACATGAACGCGACATAAGATTATTCCTTTTTCACAAAAAGCAACCTGCCGAGGCGCGCATGAGTCACTGAAGCAGGAGGTGATTGCAATGCGGATACGATTCCTGGCGGCTGCGATACTGGCCGCATCTTTTCTATTGCAGGGCTGCGTGTCTCATGCCTACGTCCGCGTGCGACCGGAGGATCACTGGAGGGCGCCGCACCGCCGCGATCGCGACGACTACCACGATCACTATCGAAATTACGATCACTGATCGCGTTAGCTGAGGCCGGGTCGCGTGCAGTATGATGACGGCTTCGTATGGTTCACCGGCTCCGCAGCCTGCTCTCGCACCCGGCCACGCGTGATCTGAGCGTCGATGACCCGCGCACCACCGAGCGCCGTCGCGCCATCATTCAGAGCAACAGCTTCCTCAAGCAAATCTATGACGAGTGGTACCGCGTAATCGCCGCGGCCATTCCCGCGGGACCCGGCGCTGTACTGGAGCTCGGCTCCGGCGCTGGCTTCCTCGCGGCTTACGTGCCCGGCCTGATCGCGTCGGAGGTTTTCGCGTGCCCGGATATTCAGCTCGTTCTCGATGCTCGGCGGTTGCCGTTCGCATCGGGCAGCCTGCGCGCCATTGCCATGGTGGATGTGATGCACCACATCCCCGACTGCCGCCTCTTCCTGCGCGAAGCCCGGCGCTGTCTGCGGCCCGGCGGCGCGATCGCGATGGTGGAACCATGGGTGTCCACGTGGTCGCGGCCTATTTATGCGCGCCTGCACCATGAGCCCTTCGATCCCGCCGCACCTGACTGGACTTTCCCCGATTCCGGCCCGCTCTCCGGGGCCAATGGCGCGCTCCCTTGGATGATCTTCGAGCGCGATCGCGCGGAGTTCGAGGCCGAGTTCCCCGAACTGCAACTGCGCACAGTCCGCCCGTTCATGCCCTTCCGCTACCTGGTTTCGGGCGGCGTGTCCATGCGGCAGCTCATGCCGCGCGCGACGTTCCCGCTCTGGCGCGGAGTCGAATCCGTGTTGTGTAGGTGGCCGCGCGCCTGGTCCATGTTCGCGTTTGTGCACCTCATGCGCCGCTGACGTACTTCGATACTGCGCCCCGACGGTGACGAAGCGGTTCGAAATCTACTTTTCTTCGGGCTTGTTCTGTGGGTCCAGATGACCCACCGTCTTCAACTGCTGGAACAGGCGCTCCACGTCCGCTTCGTCGTCGGGCAGCAGCACCGGATAGCGCGGCGGAGGATTGCGGCGCGGCTCGCTTCTTCGGTGGCCGGACGGACGCTGCGGTTCTCCCCAGAAGGTTCGCCACGGCGCGCCTTCGATGAGGGCCTCCCGTGGATAGCGCCGCAGGTTGCGCAGCAGGCTGTCGCGGCCGTGCTCGTCGCCGGCATAGCAGAGCACCTTCGTTTCGCGATTCATGAATGTCAGCCGCACCACCAGCGGAAAGCCCAGTAGCTTGTCCACGCGCGCGATCTCGGCCCACGGAATGCGCCGCGCGCCGCTGCGAAAATGTCCTTCAATGCGCAGGTGGCTTTCGTAGACTTCGAAATCGGGCAGCAGCCCCATCGCGAAAGCGAGAACGGCGCCCACGAAGAGCAAGCCGGCAGCGATCCACGCCCAGTGCCACGCCACGCCGACCCATGCCGAGAAGGCGGTGAATGCCAGCGCTACAACCCCCGTCCAGAGGTAGTCGCGGGGAGATTCGTAGCGTGAAACCGGCGCCAGCACACTTTCAGCCTAACGCCGGACTGGAGCCGCGTCAACGCATCTGTGCAGCCCTTTCTTTGCGCCACCGCAAAAGGCCGATGCGCACATAATCCACCCCGCTCCACACCGTCCCCACCGCCGTCGCCAGCACCAGAAAAACACTGACTTGCAGCGCCCAGCGAGACGGCGAGCACAGCAGCAGGAGTATTCCCAGGCAGGCGCCCACCTGGATCAGAGTGCTGATCTTGCCCCATACCGATGGCGGAAAATCGCGGATCTCTGTAAAGGCGAACGCTGCACCCACCATCAGCAGAATCACTGCGTCGCGCGCGAACACCAGAAACACCAGCCACCACGGGAACGCGCCCACCCACCCAAGTGTGAAGAATAAGGTCACCAGCAGCGCTTTGTCTGCCAGCGGATCCAGCCACGCTCCCAGCCGCGAGCTCCAGCCGAAGCGCCGCGCCAGAAATCCGTCCAGTCCGTCGGTCGCTCCGGCCGCAAATGTCAGTACCAGCGCCGTGCCGGAATGCCCGCCGAGCACTTCGACGGCGACGAAAGGAACCAGCGCCAGCCGTGCGGCGGTCAGCAGATTCGGCAGATAACGAGTCAATCGCTTAGGAAACCAGCGCGTGAGCCACTCGCGTGGCGAGTTGGTCGAAGCTCAGAATCTCGTACAGCGACGGATCGGACATGATGCGCGCCACCAGCGCCGCATGCATCGCGTGGCCCGCTCGCTCGGCCACCACGTGCCCGAGCAGCGGACGGCCAATCAGCGCCAGATCGCCGATCAGATCCAGCGCTTTGTGCCGGCACGGCTCGTCGGCGAAACGCAGGCCTCCGGGATTCAGCACGCCGTTCGGCTGGAAGCAGACGGCATTCTCCATCGACGCGCCGCGAATGAGACCCATCTGCCGCATCGCTTCCAGGTCCTGCTCAAATCCGAAAGTGCGCGCCGGCGCCATCTCCCTCGCATAGCGCTCTGGCGTAACTTCCATCTCAATGCATTGGCGCCCAATCAGCGGATGATCGAAGAAAACGTCGCAGGTGAGCAGGAACTGATCGGCGGGAAGAATCGAGATACGCTTGTCGCCGTTCTCCACGGTGACCGGACGTCGGATGCGCATGTAGCGCCGGCGCCGCCGGTATTGCCGGATGCCCGCTTCCTTCAACAGCTCCACCCAGGGCTGACCGCTGCCATCCAGTATCGGAACCTCGAGGTTGTCGATCTGGACGTACGCATTGTCCAGCCCCATGCTGTAGAACACGCTCAGCAGATGCTCCGTGGTGGAGATCAGCACGCTGCGGCACATCAGGCTGGTGGCGTAGCTGACCCGGGCGACGTAGCGCCAGCTCGCCGGCACCGGAGTGTTATCGAGATCGGTGCGAAGGAAGACGATGCCAGTGGAAGGAGGAGCAGGAAGGATGCGAACCGAAACCGGCACGCCGCTGTGGAGTCCGACGCCGCGAGTCTCCACGGGACGCTGTACAGTAGTCTCGAACCGCAAAGAACCCTCCTCAGCGATAGATGTTCGTCCGGGCAAACCGTTATTGTATCAAGTGACAAGAGTTTCCAACCCCCTGATCTGCAAAGACTTGTAAACCTGATACTGTGGCCGTAACGCCACAATTGCGCGGGAATTGTGGTGTTGTGGCCACGCTGGACACCCAATCGGCATTCGGTCCGGCGCGCGGCAACCTGCTCTTACCCTGATGGTTCGCATCGTATCTGCTCCGCGCCGCTGCCCATTGGCGGGCGATGTGTGCACTCATGCCGCGACCTTATCACGCAAAACGTTCGCTACATCGCAATTCCCTGTATAATGAATGGCGTTCCTGGAGGAACCGAAGCTCGGATGCGGCCGAGTCTCCCCGTTACGCTCTTGTGGTCTGTCTTCGTATGGATCGCGCCTGTTATCCTCAGTACTCCTGCGTTCGCCGAGACTGCCGTCGCACCGCCCGAAACCAACGCCGCCCGTGAGCGCGCCCTCTTCAACCAGTACTGCAGCGCCTGTCACAACAAATACCTGAAATCGGGCGGCATTTCCTTCGCCGAGCTCGACACCGCCGACGTCCGGCACAACTCCGCCATCCTGGAGCGCGTCCTGCAAAAGCTGCACGCCGGTGAGATGCCGCCTGCCGGCATGCCCCGGCCCGATGCCGCCACCATCGCCGGCGTCACCAAAGGCCTCGTCGCCGAACTTGACCGCGCTGCCGCCGAGCACCCCGACCCGGGCCGGCCTACCATCCACAGGCTGAATCGCGCTGAATACAGCAACGCAGTCCGAGACCTCCTCGCGCTCGACATCAAGCCCGGCGCGAAACTCCCCACCGACGACACCGGCTATGGCTTCGACAACATCGGCGACGTGCTCTCGCTATCGCCGATGCTCGTCGAGCGCTACATGTCAGTGGCGCGCATCGTCAGCCGTCTCGCTGTGGGTGACACCGCTCTGAAGCCCGAAGTTGCAGAGTTTCGCGCGCCCCGAGGCTCCCATCGTCGCGACGAACGCCCCTCCGACGACATGCCCTTCGATTCCGGCGGCGGTCTCTCAGTTGCCTACCGTTTCCCCGTCGATGCCGACTACATCATCAAAGTGAAGCTCGCGCCGACCGGCGGCTTCGACGGCTCGCAGGTAGGTCGCGACTTCGAGTACCGCGTGCCCGTGAAAGCCGGTACCCGCCACGTGGCCGTCACCTTCCCGCGTCAGGATTCCGCGCCCGAAGTCATCTTCGAGAAGATCAGCACCGCCTCGCGCAGCGTTCCCCCGGTCTCGTCCTTCGTCGATCTCCGCCTCGATGACGCGCGCCTGAAGACCTTCGACCTCGACGCCGAAGGTGGCCCGCCCGCGCTCGCGACCATCACCATCGCTGGCCCGTACGACGTCGCCGGACCCGGTGAAACATCCAGCCGCCACCGCATTTTCGTTTGCACGCCCGCCACCGTCGCCGATGAAGCCCCCTGCGCGCGCCAGATCCTCACCACGCTCGCTCACCACGCTTTCCGCCGCCCGGTGACCGATGCCGACATCGCTCCGCTGCTCGCCTTCTATAAAGCCGGCCGCCGCAACGGCGCCTTCGACAGCGGAATCGAATCCGCTCTGCGCGCCCTGCTGGTCTCACCCGACTTCCTGTTCCGCATCGAGCACGACCCCGCGGGCCTGCCGCCCGCCACCGCGCATCGCGTCAGCGACGTCGAGCTGGCCTCGCGCCTTTCCTTCTTCCTCTGGAGCACCATCCCCGACGACGAACTCCTGAACCTCGCCGAGCAGAACCGCCTGCACGACCCCGCCGTGCTCGCGGCGCAGGTCAACCGCATGCTCGAAGACGAGCGCGGTCGCGCTCTGGTGGACAACTTCGCCGGCCAGTGGCTGTATCTCCGCAACCTCACCCAGGTGCGGCCCGATCCGGACGAATTCCCCGAGTTCGACAACAGCCTGCGCCACAGCTTCGAGCGCGAGACGGATCTCTTCTTCTCCGAAATCCTGCGCTCCGGCCGGCCCATCACCGATCTGCTCGACGCCAACTTCACCTACCTCAACCAGCGCCTCGCCGAGCACTACGGAATCCCCAACGTCTACGGCTCGCAGTTCCGCCGCGTTGTGCTGGACGACCCCGAGCGCGGCGGCCTCCTCGGCCAGGGCAGCATCCTGACGGTGACCTCCTATCCGAACCGCACCTCGGTAGTGCAGCGCGGCAAGTGGGTGCTCGAAAACCTTCTCGGCTCGCCGCCCCCGCCTCCGCCGCCGAACGTCCCCTCGCTCAAGCCTCACGGCAGCGACGGATCGCAGCTCACCATGCGCCAGGCGATGGAGCAGCATCGCGCCAACCCAACCTGCGCCGCCTGCCACGCGCGCATGGATCCAATTGGCTTCGCGCTCGAGAACTACGACGGCGTCGGCAAATGGCGGGTCAAAGACGCCGGCCAGACCATCGATGCCACCGGCACGCTTCCCGACGGCACCACCTTCGACGGCCTCGCCGGATTGCGCGAGCTGCTGCTCACCAAACGCCGCGATCAGTTCATCGACACCGTAGCCGAACGCCTGCTCACCTACGCGCTGGGCCGCGGACTCGAATCCTACGACAAGCCCGCCGTGCGATCCATCGTGCGTCAGGCCGCCGCGGCCGAGCCCAGCCAGCCCGCCCCCAGCTTCCACGCGCTCATCCATGCCATCGTCACCAGCGTTCCGTTTGAAATGAGGAGAACCCCGGACTCATGATCGTCACGAAGAAAGCCCTGAATCGCCGCACGTTCCTTCGCGGCGCCGGCGCGGCGCTGGCCCTGCCTCTGCTCGATGCGATGGTTCCGGCCATGGCCGCCACCCGCGCCACTGCCGCGAATCCCTCGGTGCGCATGGGCTTCGTCTACGTCCCCAACGGAATCATTCCGGCTGACTGGCTGCCGTCCGCTACCGGCGCCGGCTTCGAATTCACGCCCATCATGAAGGCGCTCGAGCCATACCGCGACCACCTGAACATTCTCAGCGGTCTGGCGCAAGCCACCGGCGAAGCGCTCGGCGACGGCCCCGGCGATCATGCGCGCGCCGGCGCAACGTGGCTCACCGGCGTCCATCCGAAAAAGACGGAAGGCTCCGACATCTACGCTGCAATTTCCGCCGATCAGATCGCCGCGCGCGAGCTCGGCAACGCTACCCAGCTTCCATCCCTCGAACTCGGCCTCGAAGAGCAGAGTCTGGTCGGCGGTTGCGACTCCGGCTACAGTTGCGCCTACACCAACACCATCTCCTGGCGCACCCCCACCTCCCCCAATCCCGTGGAAGTCAACCCGCGCGCCGTCTTCGAGCGCCTCTTCGGCGACGGCGACAGCACAGATCGTGCCTCCAGCATGAAGCGCATGCAGGAGGACGCCAGCGTCCTTGATTATGTCCGCGAAAGCGTCGCCCGCCTCAAGCCTGGCCTCGGCGCGCGCGACAACAACAAGCTGAACCAGTACCTCGACGGTATCCGCGACGTCGAGCGCCGCATCCAGAAAGCCGAACAGCAGAACGCCTCAGCGTCGATGCCGGTCGTCGAGCGGCCCTCCGGCATACCCGAACAGTTCGAGGATCACGCCCGCCTGATGGCCGACCTGCTCGCGCTCGCCTTCCAGACCGACATGACCCGCATCGTGACCTTCATGATGGCCCACGAAGGCAGCAACCGCAGCTACCGTTCCATCGGCATCTCCGACGGCCACCACTCCGTCACGCACCACCAGAACGATCCCGAGAAGATCGCGAAGGTGGTGAAGATCAACCAGCTTCACGTCGGCATGTTTGCCTACCTGATCGACAAGCTGCGCTCCACGCCCGATGGCGACGGCAGCTTGCTGGACCACTCGATGATCCTCTACGGCAGCAGCATCAGCGACGGCAACGCCCATACCCACGAGGATCTGCCGCTCGCGCTGGTCGGCGGCGCGGCGGGCCAGATCCGCTGCGGCCGTCACGTCCGCTATCCCGACAACACGCCGATGAACAACCTTCTCCTCAGCATGCTCGACCGCGCAGGCGTGCGCACCGAGCGTCTTGGCGATAGTACGGGCCTCGCGCGGCACCTGTCCGAAATCTAGTGTCCGGCATCGCTCGCGCTATCGTCTTCTTCGCCGCCGTTTCGCCGCTCGTCGCCGCCGACCTGCGCCTCATCCACGCCGTGAAGGAGCGCAATCTCAAAGCCGTGAACGAGCTGATTGCCGCCCACGCCGACGTGAACGCCGCGCAGCCCGGCGGAGCCACCGCCCTCGCCTGGGCCGCCTACATCGACGAAGCCGCCATCGCCGAAACGCTCCTCAAAGCCGGAGCGAACGTCAACACCGCCGACGACTACGGCGAGACCCCGCTCACCCTCGCCTGCGCAAACGGCGACGCACCGCTCATCGCGAAGCTGCTCGATGCTGGCGCTGACGCCACCGCCGCCCGCTGGACCGGCGAAACCGCGCTCATGATCGCCTCCCGCACCGGCTCCCTCGACGCTGTGCGGGCGCTGCTAGCCAAAGGCGCGCGCGTGGACGCCGCCGATTCGCACAAGGGTCAGAACGCGCTTATGTGGGCCGCGGCCGAGGGGCACTCTGCCGTGATCGATCTTCTGCTCGCCCACGGTGCCGGCGTCAACACCCGCTCCACCGGAGGCTTCACACCCCTCGTCTTCGCCGCGCAGAAAGGCGACGCCAAATCGGTCCTCGGCCTCCTCGCCGCGGGAGCGGAAGTCAATTACCGCGTTCCCACCGGTCAGAGCGTGCTTGAGGTTGCGCTGCTCGCCGGCAAATCCGAAGTCGCCGCACTCCTCCTCGATCGCGGAGCTGGCGTTGCCACCGCTGACGAAACCGGAGTCACCCCGCTTCACGTCGCCGCGCAGATGGGCAATCTGGAACTGGTGAAACGCCTCCTCGCCAAAGGAGCCGGCGCCAACGCCCGCACCTCGCGCGTCCCCGTGGGCACCGAAGTCGGCCTCTTCCACGCGCTCCCCGGCGAGCTCACGCCCCTCCATCTCGCCGCCCGCGCCGGCCACGAAGACGTGATGCGGGCCCTCATCGCCGCCGGAGCCGACCCCAAACTCAACGCCGAGGACGGCACTACGCTGCTGATGTCCGCCGCCGCTGGCGGCCAGGTGAAAGCGGTGCGCTACGCCTTCGAACTCGACCCTGACGTCCACGCCGTCAACGCCGAAGGAGCCACCGCGCTCCACGCCGCCGTCGGAGCCTTCGAAACCGCGAAAGACGAGCAGATCGCCGAAGTTGTGAAGTTCCTGGGCGACCACGGAGCCGACCTCGACGCCAAAGACCACCGCGGCCGCACCCCCACAAAAATCGCCGCCATCGAACCCCTCGACACCGTCCTCGCCATGCTGAAGCAGCTCATGGCCGACCGCGGCCAGACCCCCGAAGCCACCGCCCGGTAGAGCTTCATCTCCTGCTGACTGGAATTCGCACGCGAATGTGGCGCTGCGGCCGCGCTACTCCGTCCGCAGAGCCTGCATCACGTCGACGCGCGCCGCGCGGGCAGCCGGCAGCACCGAGGCGATCACCGCCGCCAGCAGCAGCACCAGCGCCGCGCCGGCCACCGGAACGATGCCTGGCGTCCGCAAGTCCGCAAAGAGACTCCCGGCCAGTTCCGCCAGAGCGAAACCGCAGACCAGCCCGAGCGCCAGCCCGCCGATGGCCAGCGCGGCCCCCTCGGCGATCACGCGCGTCAGCAAATGCCGCGGCTGCGAGCCAATGGCCAGCCGTATGCCAAACTCGCGCGTGCGCCCGCTCACCGAGAACGCCAGCACACCCGCGACGCCCACCACCGCGATCAGCAGCGCAACTCCCGCGAAGACACCGAACACCGCCACGTTCAAACGATCCGGCGAGAGCACTTCCGTGCGGATGTCATCGAGCGTCGCGGCGTGCTCCACCGGCTGGTCCGCCGACATGCCGCGCAGAATGCGCGTGACGGGCGTAACCAGCGCGTACGGAGTCGAACGGGTGTGCACGAATAAACGTCCTCCACCCATGAGCTCCGCCTGGTCAAAGGGGTGATAGATGGTCATCGTCGGCCGCGGATCGACGTTGACGTCATCCAGGTCCGCCACCACACCGATAATTCGCTGAGCCTTCTGGTTCAGCGGGATGAACTGCACCACCGGATCGGTCCACGTGATGTGGTGGTTCAGCGCGTCCCGTCCGGGGAAGAGCCGCTCCGCCACGCTCTGGCTGATGATCGCCACCGGCTCGCTGTTGCTGCGGTCCGATTCGTTGAAGTCCCGTCCAGCCAGAACGGGTAGACCCAGCGTGGCGAAGAACCCGGGGGAGACAATTCGCACGCCGGCGCGAGGATGTTCCTCGCCCGGTTTCTGCATCCAGCCGTCGGGCGTGAACTCGAGCCCAAAACTCCAGTTCACATCGCGCCACGGTACCACCGTGCCGATCGCAACATCCTGCACTCCCGGCAGCTCGCGGATGTGCCGCGTGGCTTCCCGGTAGTAATCCAGCACCTGCGCCGGCGTTTTGTGGTAATCCATCTTGGGGACATTCACGGCGAGCACGTCGCGAGTGTTGATGCCGCTCTGCGCCGATTCGAGCGCCAGCAGCGTTTTCACAGTGGCGCCGGCCGACGCCACCAGCACGAACGAGGCGGCGATCTGGACCACCGCGAACACCCGCAAACGCCCGTTCGCCCCGCCGGTGACACGCGTGCCTCCGCTCGCCAGCGAAAATCCGCTCTCTCCGCCCCCCGACGGCAGCTTCGGGACGAAAGCCAGCAGCACCGCGGCCACCACCGCCAGCCCGCCGCCCACCCACAGCATGGCCGGATCGACGGTCAGCTCCAGAGCGCGCGCGGAATAGCGCGATGCGTAGCGCGCCAGAACCGACACCAGCGGACTGGCGAGGAGCATTCCGATCGCGGCGCCCCCCGTGCACAACAGCAGGCTCTCGGAAAGCAGCGTCCGCCGCAGAGCCGCGGTGCTTGCCCCCAGTGCCGCGCGTACCCCCAGTTCGCCCTCGCGCCGCACGGTCCGCGCCAGAATCAGGTTCGCCACGTTGGAGCAGGCGATGATGAAAACCAGAACCGAAGCGGCCATCAGCACCAGCAGAATGGTCCTCGCCTTCGAGATGAGCTGGTCGCGCAGCCGCGTCGCGCCGATCCGGAAATCGGAACTGTGCGGATACGCTTCGGCATGTTCGCGCTTCATGTTCGCGTATGTGGACTGCAGTTCTGCGCGCGCCTGTTCCAGCGTTGCTCCCGGCGCAAGCCGCGCGAATAACTCGGTCATGCGGTGCACCCGGCCCTGCACCATCGTCGCCGAAAGGTGATGCGCGCTGGTCACCACATTCGCGATGATCTCCGTGTCGGCGGGGTAAGGAACGCACGGCTCCAGCACGCCGACCACGGTAGCCATCCGCGTGTCGAAGGAACCCAGCCGGATCGTCTTGCCCAGCACCGAAGGATCGCTCTTCAGCGCCGTGCTCCAGAAACGATACGTGAGCACCACCGCGCCGGCCGCCTTCGGACCGTCGTCGTGCTCGTCCAGCAGGCGGCCCAGCACCGGGCGCAGCCCCATCACGCGGAAGTAGGAACCGTCAACCACACCGGCGCGGACCTCGCGCGGCTCGCCCAGCCCCACCATTGTGAATCCGATGACCGAGAAATCGCCAAACTCGCTCAGTGACTTGACACGCGATCGCAGGTCGTCGATCTCCGGGATCGAAAAGGCGACATTCTCCTGTCCCATGCCTTCTGCGCTCTGACGAATGTAGATGAGCCGGTTCTCGTCGCGATTCACCAGCGGCCGCAGCAGAACGCCGCGGACCAGGCTGAACATCGCCGCGTTGGCGCCGATGCCGAGAGCGAGGGTCAGAACAACGGTAACGGTGAGACCTTTCGTCCGGGTAAGCGAGCGAGCCGCAAACTTCAGCTCATGCAGAAACGTCGTGATGTTTTCTTTCATGCCGGTTCTCCTGCCAGGCGTGTTGGGCAGGATATGGCAATTCCGCGTCCCTTGTCAAATGCAAGTAAACACGGCGTTACCGGGCGCCCCGCGCTGCTCCGCTGTATCACCCGCGCAACCCGGTGTCCGGAAGCGGGCATTTCTTGTAGGAGAGGTTACCGAAGTCCCGAAGCCAGCCAGATGGGCACTGCGCGACCCTTGTCGCCTCATCCTCGTCACATCTCCTTCGCCCCGCCCAGACAGCCAGTTACGGTCCGGCTGCAACCCGT
>Ga0335084_10002953_pt1 | contig 16544 bp, 13 predicted proteins | sample Lox_Sample_44_FD_206721 | JGI IMG/M metagenome (GOLD analysis project Ga0335084, IMG submission 206721) | Soil microbial communities from Loxahatchee National Wildlife Refuge, Florida, United States - Lox_Sample_4.4 | ecosystem: Environmental > Terrestrial > Soil > Wetlands | place: USA... | reverse complement strand
CGTCTGCACGACGCTCCGGATGCTGAGCCGGTACGCCAGCCGCCGACTGGATCGGGTGCTGGCGGGTCATGGAATCACGCTCACGGAGTTCCAGCTCATGCTGACGCTGTGGGAGGAGGGGCCGGCACGGACATTCGCGCTGGCGCGTCGTCTGCGGCTCGACCCGGGTCCGACGGGCCGGTCGCTGGCGCGACTCGAGGGGCGAGGAGTGGTGAGCCGGCCGCAGCGATGGCGGTTCTCCGCGTGGGTCTTGGAGCCTGCAGGAACGATGCACCTCGAGCTGCTCGAGCCGATCTGGCACGCGGTGGACGAGACCTTGCGCTCCGAATTCGGGCGCGCGCTCGTCACCGCGCTGGTCCGCGAGGTCGACCGCCTTCCGGCATGGGTTCCGCGTGAGGGACGGGGCTGGTTCGATTGAGTCCGCGCTCACGGCGCCGCACTGTTCCCGCGCATCACCACGGTCGGCGGCGGACGAGAGGATGCGCCACCGCGAGCGTCCGATTAGAGCGGCCGGCCATGCACTGGGCCCCCTGGGAGCTGTTCGACGCCGCGACCTTTGGCACCTACCTGGCCACCGCCGCGGCGCTGGTGGCCGCCCCCGGCCCGGGTCAGGCGCTGGTGATGGTCCGGACCCTCCAGGGCGGCGTGCGCGCCGGGCTGCTGACCAGCGTCGGGCTGAATCTCGGCACGCTCGCACACACCGTCGCCGCCGCGCTCGGGCTCTCGGCGCTGCTGCTCGCCTCGGCGACCGCCTTCACCGTGGTGAAGCTGGTCGGTGCGGTCTACCTGGTCCTGCTGGGGACGCGGATGGTGGCCGGGACCCTCGGCGCACGCCCGGTGGCCGCGCCGGACCGGGCCACTGCCGAGACCCCACGCGTCCAGAGCGCGCGGCTGCTGGCTCACGGCGCCCTCACCGGGCTGCTGAATCCCAAGGTGGCGGTCTTCTTCCTCGCCTTCCTGCCGCAGTTCGTGCGGCCGGAGCGCGGCGGCGTCTTCGTCCAGTTCCTGGTGCTCGGCCTGGTCCTGGCCACGCTGGGGGTGATCGGCGACTCGCTGGTGGCGGTGGTCGCCGCCCGGACGGGGCGGAGGGTGGCGGCGGGCGCCTGGCGCGAGCGCATCACCGGGAGCGTCCTGGTGGCGCTCGGGGTGCGGCTCGCCCTCGTCCGCCGCTAGGTCAGGGCGGCCGCACCCGGCGAAGGCCGGCTCACGGGGCGACGGTGACCCGCATCAGGTTGTCTTCCGGGATGCGGTCGATGAGCTCGTTGAGGGGGTCAACGCCCGCCCGCGCCGGCAACCGGTCGGTGACCAGGGTGACGGTGCTGTGCGCTCCGTCGAGCTGCCGCGTCTCGAGCGCCAGTGCCTCTCCCTTGGCGTCCAGTACCCCCACCGGGATCCAGTCGTGGACCGGAACCTCGCGCTCGGCGCCGAGTGCGTCCGCCTGCACCTTCCTCGTCTCCAGCTCCAGGGTGACCTCGTACTTGCCGTCGCCCCGCTTGCTCGCCTTCGCCGAGACGGCGCGGTTCTCGTACAGGGTGATCTGCTCGAACTGGTCGGTCAGGTAGTACTGAAATCGCTCCGGGGTGTGGCGCCGGAGCGCGGCGAGCAGGGCGCGGGAGGTCGGGTACGGCGCTCCGCGGTCCCCGTACTGCTGCACCAGCTCCCGGAGCGCCAGGTTCACCGCGTCCTCACCGATGAGGTCCTGGAGGGCGTACATGACCAGGCTCCCCTTCGAGTAGTGGATGTAGCCCTGGTCCTCCACCCGGAGCAGGGGGAGCTCCTTCATCCGCTCCGCGCTCCGCCCCGAGAGGTACCGGTCCAGCTCGTAGCGAAGGAAGCGCCGCATGACCGGTGGTCCGTAGGCATGCTTCATGACCATCAGCGCCGAGTACTGGGCGAGGGTCTCCACCAGCGCGGTCATGCCCTGCGAATCGGCGCTCAAGACTTGATGTCCCCACCAGTGGTGCGCGACCTCGTGGGCGGTGACGTAGAGCGGGTAGTCGATCGCGTCCGGCCGGCCCTTCTCCACCTCGGCGACGAAGCCGATGGCCTCCGAGAAGGGGACGGTGCTGGAGAACGATTCGGCGAAGGTGGCGTACCCGGGGAACTCGACGATCCGGAGCACCGGATGCTGGTACGGCCCGAACACCCGGGTGAAGTACTCGAGCGAGTCCTTCATCCCCCGGCGCATGCTCGGCACGTCGTAGGTGTGGTCCGGGTGGTGGGCGATCTCCAGCGCCACGTCGTTCCACCGGTCGTGCTCCACCACGTACCGCGCCGAGAGGAACGCGAGGTAGTGGAAGATCGGTCGCGGCTCCACGAAGTGGAAGTACCGGCGCCCGCCCTCGGTCCACTCCCGCTCCAGGGTGCCCGGGGCGACCACCCGCTGATCGGCGCTGGTGCTGACCGTGGCCTCGAACTGGATCCGGTCCGCGTCGTGGGTGATGTAGTTGTTGGCCGGGGCCGAGGGGTCGTCCAGATCGAGCGCCCGCTCGCGAGGGCCGAGTCCGTGCTTGCGCCGGGTCTCGTTGTCGGTCAGCTCCTTCTGGGCGAAGTAGCCCAGGCCCGGGAGGTACTCGCCGTCGATGAAGGTCCCGTTCTCCACGATGCGGGTGTCGCTCCCCTCGTTCTCGAATCCGGGGTTGGCGTAGGTGAGGCGGAAGGCGAGCTCGGTCGTCGCGCCCGGGGCGAGTGGTTGCCGAAGCCGGTAGGCATGGACGCCGGTTTCCCCATCCGAGACCAGGGTCTCCTGTCCCCCCGGGAAGTCGATGGCGCGAACGGTGGCCCGCGGGTGGAGCCGGACGACGATCTGGTCGATGGGCTGGTCGGTGCGGTTGGTCAGGGTGTCGACACCGTCGATCTCCACCCGCCGCTCGGCAGGGAAGATGTCGACCCGGGTCTTGACCGCGGTCACCTTGGGCAGCGGGAGCGCACCGAGCCGCTGCTTGTACCGCTTCTCGTACTGCGCCTGGGCCTCCTCCCGTGAGAAGCGGGTGCGGTACGTGTTCCGGAGGTTGGTGTTCCAGAAGATGTACGTCCCTGCGCCAGCGGCGACCGCCAGCGCCACGCCGAGCACCGCGCCCGCCCTGCGATCCAGCCGGGCGCGGGCTTCTCGCCACCGCTCGCGGAGGGTCTGGGGGGTGCCCCGCACCCAGAAGAGGTAGGCCACCACCGCCAGCGCGAGCGCCACCGCGACCCAGTACAGCTCGAACCAGGCCATCGGGGCGACGAAGTGCCCGTACCCGTTCATGTCCGAGTACGGGTGGGCCGGCACGGTGGCGTAGCGCAGGAGGTGGTGCTCGACGCCCAGGACCGGAAGGAGGAGCGTGACGACCAGGAAGACCACCATCGCGAAGTGGCCCACGTACTTCTGATCGATCAGCACGTGCACCAGCACCGCCAGCGAGCAGAGGCAGGCGAAGAGCACGAAGGAGATGCCGTAGAGCGACCGGAGGTAGAGCCCGAGCTCGAAGTGGAAGAATCCCTTCGCCGCCTGGATGGTGACCCCCGCGACCACCACCACCAGGAGCAGCAGGGCGACGATGGCCACCAGCGCGGTGAGCTTCGCCGCCACCACCGCCCAGCGGGGCGTGGGAAGCGCGTCGTAGATCTGCGCCATCCCCGCGTCGCGCTCGCGCCACACCAGCTCGCCGGCGTAGAGGGTCAGCACCACCAGGATGAAGGTGGCGAACGAGCCGCCGACCACGGTGAGGACCTGTCGGGTCACCGGGTAGGTCGGAGTGCCGTAGAGCTTCCCGATGGCCGGCGCGGTGGAGGCAATGAACAGCACTCCGGCCAGCACGATGACCCCGAAGAAGACGCTCTTCACCGTCTCCCGGAGCTGGAGGCCCACCAGAGCGGCGAACACCCCGCGGGAGGCGCGCGCCGAGAAAGCCAGCCGCGCGCCGGGCACCGTCGCGCGCCTGCGGTGCTCCTCCGGGACCTCCCCCGCGCCCCTGGCGGCCGGGGCCGAGGGGACGGAAAACGAGAAGCGCCGGTAGGTGAAGGCGAAGAGCGAGACGGCGACCGCAATCCACAGCAGCCGGTTCCAGAGGAAATCCCCCTGGAGCGCGAGCAGCCGGGTGTTCTTCTCGGCGATGGACCAGTAGTGGGTCACGCTGTCCACTGCCAGGAGGCCGAACGGGTCCACCAGCGCGGCCAGGGTGCGCCGCTCGACGTCACCGGCCAGGTTGACCCCGATGAAGTAGCCGAGCAGGGCCACGATGGCGCCCACGTACACCGGGAGCATGCGCCGGGTGAGCACGGCCAGGGCGAAGAACACCGAGGCCATCAGCAGCATGTCGGGGATCACCACCAGGAGGTAGGGGACGACGTAGGCCACCAACCGCTGTGGACCCAGGCGCGAGGCGGGCATCCAGGGCAGCCAGGTGGCGAGCCAGGTCCCGAGCCCGATGGCCAGCGAGAGCACCAGGATGACCGAGAGCGCGCCGAGGAAGCGCCCGCCCAGGTACTGCGCCCGGCTGATGGGGCGGGTGAAGAGCAGCGGCGTGGTGTTGGCGTCGATGTCCTGGTGGGTGGCGCGTCCGGCGATCGCCGCGGTGATCACCACGGTGAAGCTGGCGATCAGCGTCATCAGCATCGCCAGCGAGTACGGCGAGTTGATGTCCACCTTCCCCCCGGTGCCGAAGTCCACCGTGGCGTTGGGGATGGCGCCCCCTGCGGCGAGGATGAAGAACGCCGCCAGAGCGAGGAACACCGCGAAGTAGACGTAGGTCGAGACGCGCTGCAGCCGCTGCCTCACCTCGAAGCCGGCGATGGCCAGGAGCATCGTCAGGCCGCCCTGGACCGCAGGTCGGCCCCGCGGCGGACCGCGAAGTACACGTCCTCCAGCTCCGGCTCCGCCGGCGCGAAGCCCGGCCCCGGGCTGGTCTCGGCCAGCACCCGGATCCGCGTCCGTCCGCCCACCAGCCGGGTGGAGATCACCGCCAGCGACTCGCCGAGGCGTGCCACCTCGGCCTTCTCCACCGTGCGTTCCCAGAGCCGTCCGCGCAGCCCGGCGACCGCCTCGGCCGGCTGCTGGACCAGCCGCAGCTCGCCCTGATGCATGATCGCCATCCGGCTGCAGAGGTCCGAGACGTCGCTCACGATGTGGGTCGAGAGCAGCACGATGACGCTCTCGCTGATCTCCGAGAGCAGGTCGTGGAAGCGCACCCGCTCCTCGGGGTCCAGGCCGGCGGTGGGCTCGTCGACGATGAGCAGCCGGGGTTCGCCGATGAGCGCCTGGGCGATGCCGAAGCGCTGCTTCATCCCCCCGGAGTACGTCCCCAGCGCACGGTTCCGCGCCTCCCAGAGGTTGGTCCGCTGCAGCAGCGCGTCCACGGTCTGCTTGCGGAGCGCACGATCGGCGAGGCCCTTCAGCCGGCCGAGGTGATCCAGCAGGTCGATGGCCTTCACCTTCGGGTAGACCCCGAACTCCTGGGGCAGGTACCCGAGCAGCTTCCGCACCGCCGGCTTGTCGCGGAGCAGGTCGATGTCCCCGAGGCGCACCGAGCCGGTGTCCGGATCCTGGAGGGTGGCCAGGGTGCGCATCAGGGTCGACTTCCCCGCCCCGTTGGGCCCGAGCAGCCCGAACATCCCTGGGCCGACGGTGAGGGTGACGTCCCGGAGCGCCTGGACGCCGTTGGGGTACCTCTTGGAGAGGTTCTCGATCACCAGGTTCATTGGGGGAGAGGACGCCAGAGCGCCTGCCTGATTTCCAGCCGGCCGCATCACGCCGGCGAAGCCACCCGAAGTGCCGGCCCCCGGCGCAGGCCGGGACTGCAGCGTCAGCGGAAGCGGAACCCCAGCACCCGCCCATCGGCGGCGAGCACCCAGGCCACGCTGCCCCGGACCAGGGGCCGGGTGCGGAGCGCGCTGTCCACCCGGGCGGTCGCTGGGGAGCCGGGCCGGGCCAGGTCGATGGCCAGGAGCCGGCCCTCGCGGCCTGCGGTGGGCACGAGCAGCCGGTCCTGCCACTCGGCCACCCCGCCGAGCAGCGCCGCGGGCAGGGACGCGCGCCAGGGCGGCTGCTCTCCGCGGGCGTCCACCCCCACCAGCGAATGGTCCTCCAGCCCCACCCAGATGCGGCCCAGCGCCGCGCTGGGGGGAGAGATGACGTGCTGTCCGAGCGGAACCATGCGCCGCTGGGCCCCCGAGCGCCGGTCGAGCACCAGCAACCGTCCGGACTGCTCGGCGGTCCAGAGCTGGTCGCCCTCCAGCACCGCCCCCGTCCCGTCCCGGACGGGCGCCTTCCAGCGGAGCGTCAGGTCGTCGGCGGAGAGCAGGAGCACCGCGGCGGGGCCGATGGCCAGCACGCCGCCTTCCAGCGGAAGCAGGGCCCGCGGGGGCGTGCGGGTACGCAGCCCGAGCGAGGCGTTCCACCCTCGCCGCAGCGGCATCCCCCCGGCTTGTGCGGGGAACGAGCGCAGCTCGCCTTCCTTTCCCAGCAGGAGCAGGTGGGTGCCCACCGCGGCGAGCGCCGCCGCTGGAGGCTGTCCACCCGCCCGCCAGCGCTCGTGACCGGTGCTGGCGTCCAGCGCGACCAGCGTGTCTCCGCCGGCCACCGCTCCCACCACGCCGTCCTCGCTGACCACCAGTGGAAGCTCGATCTCCCCGCCGGTCTCCACCGTCCACAGCACGCGCCCGGCCCCGTCCAGGCGAATCACCCGGCCGGCGTCGTTCCCGAAGACCGCCCCGTCGCCCAGCGGGGTGAGTCCGGTGCGGCTCGGCGCGTCGCCGGAGGCGGTGAACACCGGCACGAGCGGAGCGCTGCACGCCGTCAGGAGGCAGGCGAGCAGGATCGGGGAGCCTCTCCGCCGCGGGGACGGCCGGCGGTGGGGCTCGGGCGGGGCGGCCGGCGCTGGCGGAGCCACTGTGGTCACGCTAGACCAGAACGGTCGTGAGTGACCGCGGTCCCGGACTGACGCTGATCATCCTCGGAGTGGGGCTGGTGGTGGCCGGCCTGCTGGTGTGGACCGGCGGGCTGTCCTGGTTCGGCCGCCTTCCCGGCGACATCCGCTGGCAGGGCGAGCGAGCCCGGGTGTACGTGCCCGTGGTCTCGATGATCGTGGTCTCGCTGGCGCTGTCGGTGCTCGCCTGGATCTTCCGTCAGCGCTAGCCCTAGGCGACCTTCATCCCCTTCGGAATCACCACCACGCCCCCGGGGGTGACGTGGAAGCGGCGGCGGTCCTCGACCTCGTCGTACCCGATGGTCATCCCCGCGGGGATCTCCACGTTCTTGTCCACGATGGCGCGGCGGATCCGGCAGCGCCGGCCGACGTTGACGTTCTCGAAGAGGATGCTCTCGCTCACCTTGGTGAACGAATTGACCCGAACCCTCGGGCTGAGGACGCTCCGGTTCACGTGGCCGCCGGAGATGATGCAGCCGTCGCACACCAGGCTGTCGGTGGCGTAGCCGACGCGCTCGTTCTCCACGTCGGCGAAGACGAACTTGGCCGGCGGGTACGACCGGTTCTGGGTGTAGATGGGCCAGCGGTCGTTGTAGAGGTTGAACACCGGGTCCACGTCCACCAGGTCCATGTTGGCCTGGTAATAGACGTCGATGTTCCCCACGTCGCGCCAGTAGCCGCGCTCCTTCGGCTCCTGTCCCGGGTAGGAGTTCTCGGCGAAGTCGTACACCGAGACCCGGGCGTGCTTGTACAGCTCGCTGATGATGCTCTTGCCGAAGTCGTGCGCGCTCTGGTCGTTGGCCGCGTCGCGGACCACCTCCTGGACCAGGGTCTCGGTCTCGAAGAGGTAGTTGCCCATCGACGCCAGGCACATCCTGGGGTTTCCCGGCATCGGGGGAGGGTTCTTCGGCTTTTCCAGGAACCCGCGCATCCGCCCGTCCGGGTCCACGTCGATGATGCCGAAGTCCCGGGCCTCCTCGATGGGCACCGGGATCGCCGCCACGGTGCAGTCGGCCTTCTGGCTCTGGTGGTGCTCGAGCATCTTGGACACGTCCATTCGGTAGACGTGGTCCGCGCCGAAGACGAAGATCTGATCCGGCTCCTCGTCGGTGATGAGGTTGAGGTTCTGGTAGATGGCGTCGGCGCTGCCCTTGTACCAGTCGAGCCCGGTCCGCATCTGCGCCGGCACCACGTCCACGAACTGGCCGAGGAAGCTGCTCAGCCGCCAGGCCCGTGAGAGGTGGTTGTTGAGCGAGTCGGACTTGTACTGGGTGAGCACCTTCATCTTCAGCACGCCCGAGTTGGCGAAGTTCGACAGACAGAAGTCGATGATCCGGTAGCGCCCGCCGAAGGGAACGGCGGGCTTGGCCCGCTCGCGGGTGAGCGGCTCGAGCCGCGTTCCGGCGCCCCCGGCCAGGATCATCGCCAGCGTCTTGCCCATGGCTGACGTCCATTTAGACATGGCAGCACACGCTGTCGAGAAGGGGGCGGGCGTGACGGGGGCCCGCTCCGGTCCATGGCAGTCCGGCAACGGCTCTGCCTAGAGTCCCCGGTCGGCATGGACGTCCCCCATCCCGAACCGGCTCCGGTGAGCCTGAGCCGCCGCTCCCTCATCAAGAGGGGCCTGGTGGGAGGCGCGCTGCTCGCCGCGGGGGGGGCCGGCTTCCTCGCGCTCCGGGGCGGGCTGCCGGTGACCTTGCCCCCGGATGGGCTCCTGGTCTTCAGCCCCGCCCAGTTCGCGGTGCTCGACGCGGTGGCCCGGCGCATGGTGCGCCCCCGCCCGGGCTGGCCCACCGTGGACGAGGTCGGGGTGGCCCGGGCGGCCGACCGCATCGCGGCGCGGGTGGAGCCGAGCGCGCAGAAGGAGCTGAAGCAGCTGCTGGGGCTCTTCGAGAACGGCCTGGCCGGCTTCCTCTTCGGCGGTCGCACCCGGCCGTTCACCCGGCTGGAGGGCGCCGAGCAGGACGCGGTGCTCGCCGAGTGGCGGGACAGCCGGCTCGCGGTGCGGCGCACCGGCCACGCCGCGCTGCGGACCCTGGTGCTCGCCGGCTACTACCAGACTCCGAGCATCTGGCCGGCGGTGGGCTACTCGGGCCCGCCGGGCATCTTCCAGGACGGACCTTCGCAGCCCCAGTGGCGGGGCGGCGACCAGCCCCGGCCCGACGACAACGGGGTCTGGCACGGAGAGCCGCTGCCATGAGGGGCCCGGGGCGGATCCTCACCGGCCGCGACCACGCGGTGAACACCACCTTGCACTGCGACGTGGCAGTGGTGGGCTCGGGCGCCGGGGGCTCGGTGCTCGCCGAGCGGCTCACCGCCCGCGGCCTGGAGGTGGTGCTCCTCGAGGAGGGTGGGCACTGGACCAAGCGCAGCTTCGACGGGCGCGAGGACCACTCCTATCCGCGGCTGTACCAGGAGATGGGCAACCGGGCGACCGACGATCAGTCGGTCCTCATCCTCCAGGGCCGGAGCGTGGGCGGCGGGACCACGGTGAACTGGTGCACCTCGTTCCGCACTCCCCGCGACGTGCTCGAGCGCTGGAGGGACCAGCACGGGGTCAAGGGGCTGACCGAGGAGGCCCTGGTCCCCCACTGGGAGGCGATCGAGAAGCGGCTGCACATCGCCGAGTGGCCGCTGGAGCGGATGAACGACAACAACCGCGTCCTCTGGGACGGGTGCGGGAAGCTCGGGTACGCACGGGGGCTGGTCCGGCGCAACGTGAACAACTGCGCCAACCTCGGCTACTGCGGCCTGGGCTGCCCGCTCGACGCCAAGATGTCGATGCTGGTGACGCTCATCCCCGACGCGGTGGAGAAGGGCCTCACGGTGCAGGCCAACGCCTCGGTGCGCCGCCTCCTGGTCGGCAACCGGAGGGTGGGCGGGGTCGAGGCGCAGCTGCTGGATCCAGAATCGGACAAGCCCACCGGGGTCACCCTGACGGTGATGGCGAAGACGGTGGCGGTGTGCGGCGGGGCCATCAACTCCCCCGCGCTGCTCCTCCGCTCGGGTCTCGACGGCAACGGCAACGTCGGAAGGCGCTTCTTCCTCCATCCGGTGGTCATCATGAGCGCGCTGATGCCCGACCCGGTGGTGCCGTGGACCGGCGCGCCGCAGGCCGCCTACTCGCGGCACTTCATCGAGCGGGGCCCGGGGAAGGTGGGGTTCCTCCTCGAGGTGCCTCCCATCATGCCGCTCATCGCCGCCACCGTGTTCCCCGGCATCGGCGAGCAGCACCAGGCGCTGATGGAGCAGCTCCCCTACATCCAGAGCACCATCGCCATCTGCCACGATGGGCTGCTTCCCGACGACGTGGGTGGAACGGTGAAGCTCCGCGACCCCGCCGAGCGCCGGGTGTCGATCGACTACCCGCTGCGGCCCTTCCACTTCGAGGCCTTCCGTGCCGCGTGCAAGGAGATGGCGCGGATCCAGTTCGCCGCCGGCGCGCGCGAGGTGCGCTCACTCCACAGCCAGCCGGTGCGGATCCGGAAGGCGGCGGACATCGAGGCGGCGCTGGACGCGGCGCCCTGGGAAGCGGGCCGGGTGCGGGTGGCCACCGCGCACCAGATGGGTGGCTGCGCCATGGGCGGAGACCCGCGCACCTCGGTGGTGGACAGCACCTTGCGCTACCACGGGATGGACAACCTCTTCGTGGTCGACGGCTCGGTGTTTCCCACCTCGCTGGGGGTCAATCCCCAAGAGACCATCTTCGGCGTCGCCCGCTGGGCGAGCCAGTTCGTGGCCGCAGCGACGGCCTGACGCTAACCCCCCTCGAACGCCGAGGCCCGGGGACGGTCGCGGTCGTCCCCAGGCCTCGGGTGGCAGAGAAAAATGGGGTCCCGGAGTGCGGCGGTTCTCCCCACGAGTCCGAGCGCAGGAGGGGACAGGGTCTGCGCCTCGTTCCGCTGCCTCCGGGTCCCCCCCGAGGTTCCCGCTCTCCGTTCAGGCCCTCGGCCCGCCCACCTGGGCGGTGTGGTTGGTGTAGTTGTCGATCAGCACGGCGCTGGCACCCACGTACCCGGCGACGAGGAGCACGCCGCTCAGGAGGAAGGGGATGGGGCTCCAGCGACGAGAGGAGCGGAACAGCTGGGGGTTGGAGCTGGTGTTCTCGGGCTTCATGGGGTCCTCCGGTGTCTCTCGACGAGCCAGGGGTGTTGCAGCGGCGATGCCAGCCTCGAACCGGTCGCTCATCCGCGGAGTTGCGGGTGCTTGAGGGCCTCTGGGAGCTCCCCCGATTGCTCCGGAAGTGACACCGCCGGTCTCGGGTGTGGCGCCCGATGCAACGAGGGCCTGGTTCCGGTGTCGCGTCGCCGAAGACACGGCGGCCCGGGACGGTGGATTCGTCCCGGGCCGCGGGGGTGCCGCCAGCAGTGGGGTCGCTCTCAGGCGACCTGCTCGAAGTCCGAGGGTGTCGCGGAGTAGTCGCGGATGAGGATCGCGGCGCTGCCGAAGTAGCCGAGCACCAGGAGGACTCCGAGCAGGAGCCCGTACGAGCGCCGGCGTGAGGTCTGGAAGATGTGGGAAGCGGACTGGGTCTGGGCGGTCATCGTCGTCTCTCCTGCGGGCGGCATTGCCTGCCCGGGTCCCAGTGCAGCGGGCGTGCCGGCCCCGGTGAGCACGTGGTTGCAGGGGGTTCCATGATCGGCGCACACCTGGACCCGTTGCAGCCGCGGCGACGCCCGCGCCGGAAATGGAACGGCCCCGTGCAACGGGATGCTCAGTCCCGAACGCGGTGGCGCTTGATGAGCCGGTAGAGGTGCACCCGATCGATGTCCGCCGAGGCCGCGGCCTGGGACACCTTCCCACCGTGCAGCTGAAGGAGCGCCTCGACGTACTGCCGCTCGAAGGCGTCGAGCGCCCGGCGTCGCGCCTCGGGGTAGGGCACCCGCGGGTCGATGGTGGTCGGCGCGTCGCCGGGCGGCCGGGAGCTCTCCTCACCCTCTCCCGGGAGCAGCGTCTCCTGGAGGACCACGCACCGCTCGAGGTGGTTCCGGAGCTCTCGGATGTTGCCGGGCCAGGCGGCCCGCTGGAGCTGGGCGACGAAGGCCGGGTCGAGCAGGGTGGCCTTCACCCGCGCGTCCGCGCCGAGGCCGCTGATCAGCTTCTCCACGATCTGCGGCACGTCCTCGGAGCGCTGGCGGAGGGGCGGGAGCGGGATCTTCACCACCGCCAGGCGAAAGTAGAGGTCCGAGCGGAAGCGGCCGGCGTTCACCTCGGCGCGGAGGTCGCGGTTGGTGGCGGTGATGATGCGGACATCCACCGGGGTATAGGTGTTGGTTCCCAGCCGGCGGATCTCCCGGGCCTCGAGGACGCGGAGCAGCTTGGGCTGAAGCTCGAGCGGCAGCTCGCCAATCTCGTCGAGGAAGACGGTGCCGCCCCGGGCCTCCTCGAACACGCCGACCCGGCGAGTCATCGCTCCGGTGAAGGCGCCCTTCTCGTGGCCGAAGAGCTCCGATTCGAGGAGATTGGGTGGAAGCGCGCCGCAGTCCACGACCAGGAAGGAATGGTCGCGCCGGCTCGACTCCCGGTGGATGGACTCTGCCGCCTGGCTCTTGCCGGTGCCGGTCTCTCCCTCGAGGAGCACGGTGACGTCAGAGGCCGACGCGCGCTCCATCAGGGCAAAGCTCATCCGGGCCGCCACCGAGCCGCCCACCAGCGAGCCGAAGCGCGGATGCTCCGAGAGCTGGAGGCGGGTCTTCTCGCCGGAGAGCTCGAACCGTAGGCCGACCCGGCCGAGCTGAAGGAGGCTTCCGTTGCGGACCGCCGCTTCCTTCACCAGCACGCCGTCGAGCACGGTGCCGTTGCGGCTCCCGAGGTCCTTGACCCAGACGCCCTTGTCGTCCACGACCAGCTCGCAGTGGAAGCGGGACACGGTGCGCTCGTCGAGGAGCACGTCGTTGAGCGGGTGGCTCCCGATGGAGGTCCGCTCTCCGGTGGACTCGAAGCTCTGGCCCGCTCCCGGCCCGTCCACCACCCGCAGCCGGAACCGCCGCACGTCCGGCACCAGGCTCGGGCGGCTGACCCCGAAGGTGGCGGTGGCGTGCGCGTCCCTTTCGGGGGGCGGCGCCGGCTCACCGCCGCCCACCTCTTCAGAAATGTCCCGGTCTCTGTCGCGACTCGGCATCCGCATGCGTGAACCTACCTGGACCCCACCACCAAGGCGACGCCGTGGCCGGCTGCGCAACGGCGATCCCGGCCGCGTCGCCCCGGGCGCAACTCGGGAGAGGTGAGAGCCCTGTAAAATCAAATAGATGGATCGTTTTCGAGCTGGCCCCGGGGGTGCAATCCGTTCCTGCCGTGGCCGGGAAAGACACCGGCCAAGCCTTCGACCGGAGACCGTCATGAAGACCTCACACCATCCGCAGAGCTCGCTGAAGTCTTTCGAGGAGATCGCCCGCGCCCGCGGGCTGGGCATCCTCGCCGTGGGTGGGCTGCTGATCGGCGTCTGGCTGGGTGGGCACGGTGCGCTCTACAGCGCCTACCGCGTCACCAGCGCCGGCGCGCCGGGGGTGGTCGCTCAGGTCGCGCAGACCGAATGAGGGCAGAGGAGCTGCACCGCGGGTAGCAGCGGTTCGAGATGCGTCAGCTCCGCCGGAGGCTCGCCAGCCGGCCCTTGGTCCCCGGCCACTGCTTCTGGGGCATCCGTGAGAGCAGATCCAGCACCGTGTCCCGCAGCGTTTCTTGAGGATCACGGGCGACGAAACCCAGCGCTCGCTCCGCCTTCCGCGCATCCACCCAGAACCAGTGCTCGGCGATGTCCACGCTTGCCGCGTCCAGCGCCGGCTGGCGCCCGCGGGCCTCGGCCAGCTTCTGCAGCAGCTTCGCCCCGGCCACGTTGACCTTCGAGGGGAGCCGGAGTCGCGGCGCGCTGACGCCGGAGAGGCGCTCCAGCCGGCCGAAGAACTCGGACATCGACATGTTGATCCCCAGCAGGTGCTTGCCTCCCGGCTCGCCCCGGTCGAGCGCGGCCACGAAGGCCTCCGCCGCATCGCGCACGTCGACGAAGCTGATGCCGCCGTTGGGCATCGACGGGAGGTCCCGCTGGAGGAACTTCATCACCGTCCAGGTGGACGACAGCCGCTCGTCGCCGGGTCCGAGGAGCAGGCTGGGGTTGAGAACCACCACCGGGAGCCGGTGCTTGCTGCCGTACTCCAGGACCAGCTTCTCCTCGTAGATCTTGGAGAGGTAGTACGGCCAGCGGCCGACGATCTCCACCGGCGGAAGGTCCTCCTCGGTCGCCACCCGCTCGGTGCGGGACACCGCGGTGGTCCCGCTGGTCGAGGCGAGCACCATCCGCTCCAGGCCTCCGCGCGCCCGAACCTCCTCCAGCAGCCCGCGCGTCCCGGCGACGTGCAGCCGGTACATCGCCGGCCCGTCGGCAGGATCGAAGGAGACCCTCCCCGCCAGGTGGTACAGCACCTCGACGCCGCTGAGTGCCCGCTTCACCGCCGCCCGGTCGCCGAGGTCCCCCTGCACGAACTCCCCGTGGGCGAGCAGCTCCGCGCCGGGGGCGCTCCGCCCCAGCATCCGGATGCGGTGCCCGGCCGCCGACAGCCGCGGGACGAGGGCCCTGCCGAGGAAGCCGGTGGCACCGGTGACCAGGATGCTCCGGCCCCCGCTCACCTCGGTCCCCCGCCCGAGCTCCGCCGCGGACGCACCGGAGCCGGCGCCAGCTCCACGTCGGGCTCGAGCCAGAACACGCCGCCTTCGCGAAGCCGCTTGACGGCCTCCTCGGCGATGCGGGTCACCAGCCGGTAGCTCTCGCTCCGGGCGAGCCCCCGGGCGCGCCGACGCAGCTCGCCGATCCCGAGGGGGGGCCCGATGCGGACCGAGATCTCCTTCTGCTTCGGGAGCATGCTCCCCTTGGGCAGCGCCTCGTACGCGCCGTGGATGTGGACGGGGACGATGTCCACCCCGTAGGTGAGCGCGAGGTAACCCAGCGTCGGGTAGAAGTCGCGCATCTGCCCGTCCGGCGAGCGCGTTCCCTCGGGGAAGATGAGGAGGTGGTAGCCGTTCTGGAGCGCCTCGCCCGCCAGCCGCAGCGACTCGCGCAGGCTCCCGTGGCGGTCCATGGGGATGAGGTTGGTGAAGTTCTCGAACCAGGCCCGCTTGAGCGGCGTGTCGAAGAAGTAGTCGCGGGCGGCCAGGGAGGCCATCCGCCCGCCCTGCTCGCCCAGGGCGTACTTCACCAGCCCCATGTCCAGGTGCGAGCTGTGGTTGGCGATGACCAGGAAGTTCCCGCTCTGCGGCACGTAGGCCTGTCCGGTCACCTTCACGTCGAAGACCCCGCCGAACATCGCCTTCTGCCAGAGATCCAGCATGGTGCGGCCGAGCGTGGCCACTGGCGCGGGCACGGGGATCTCCCGGCTGCCGGGCTCGGCCTCGATCGGCGCCGGCTCCACGCCCTCGGCGGGCTCGGCCAGGCGCCGAGCGGCGCTCCCCAGCAGGCGCGCCAGGTCCTTCACTGTCTCCACCCCCGAGAGGTCCCCCGCCTCCGGGAGGGCGATGCCCGCGGCCTCGAGCGCCACCGACAGCTCGGTCAGCATCAGCGAGTCGAATCCCAGGTCGGCGGAGAGCCGTGACTCGGGCCGGACCTCGCTGGCCGGCTTGCCGATGACCTCGGCGACGAGCCGCTGGAGCCAGTCGGTGGAGCCGCCGTGCGCGGCGGGCCGGGCCTTCTCTCCGGAGGCGGCGAGCTTCTCCAGCCTCCGCAGCTCCTCCACCACCAGCTTGCGCTTCACCTTCCGGGTGCTGGTCTTCGGCAACTCGCCGTCCCAGAAGCGCAGCACCTTGATGCGCCGGTGGAAGGGCAGCTCGGACGAGACCCGGCGGAAGTGCTCCTCCAGCTCCGCCCGCACCTCCTCGCGATTCCGCTCCCCGTACTCCGGCACGCAGAGGCAGGCCACCGTCTCCCCGCCCGCATCGTCCGGAAGCCCCACCACCGAGAGCTCCTTGATCGACGGGTGGTCGCCGTAGGCCTCCTCCAGCTCGTCGGGGTAGGCGTTCTTCCCATTGGCGTCGATGATGACGTCCTTCTTGCGCCCCACCAGGTACAGCTGCCCGTCGGCCTCGAGCCGTCCCAGGTCGCCGGTGTGGAGCCAGCCCTCGACGAGCGTGGCATCGGTGGCCTCGCGATCGGCGAAGTAGCCGGCCATCACGTTCGGGCCGCGCGCGCAGACCTCGCCGATGCCCTCGTTGTCCGGGTGGTCGATGCGCAGCTCGATGCCGGGCAGCGCCTTGCCCACGCTCCCCGGCGCCCGCTTGTTCCCCGGAGCCTGCACGCTGAGCACCGGCGAGGCCTCGGTCAGGCCGTAGCCCTCGGCCAGGTCGAAGCCGAGGTCATGGAAGGCCTTGTGCACCTCGTCCGGCAGCGCCGACCCGCCGGAGATCAGGAACTTGATGCGGCCCCCGAACTTTCTGTGGACCGGCCAGAACAGCAGCTTGCCGAGGTTCACGTTCCTGCGGTTCCGCAGCGAGCCGTGGGCGGACATCAGCGCCCGCATCGCCTGCTCGACGATGGCCGGCTTCGCCGTCAGCTCCTGGGTGATCTTCCGGTAGAACAGCGTCCACAGCGCGGGCACGCCGATCATCGCCGTGACGTGCCCCGACTCGAGCACCTCGCCCAGCCGGTCGGTGGTGAGC
>Ga0335084_10002952_pt1 | contig 16545 bp, 18 predicted proteins | sample Lox_Sample_44_FD_206721 | JGI IMG/M metagenome (GOLD analysis project Ga0335084, IMG submission 206721) | Soil microbial communities from Loxahatchee National Wildlife Refuge, Florida, United States - Lox_Sample_4.4 | ecosystem: Environmental > Terrestrial > Soil > Wetlands | place: USA... | reverse complement strand
CACGAACATGAACGGCACCAGGAAAGCCGGCGTGGTGTACTTCCAGGTCTGCATCGTGGTCTTGTAAGGGTCGCCGCCGGTTATGGCCGCAGCCGCGAAAGGCGACAGCGCCGTGGGCGGCGAAACCTCGGAGAGCACCGCGTAGTAGAAGATGAACATGTGCGCCGCGAACTCGGGCACCTTGAGCGCGATCAGCGCCGGCGCCGCAATCACCGCGCAGATGATGTAGCTCGCGGTCACCGGCACCGCCAGGCCCACGATCCAGACGATGAGCGCCGTGTAGATCGCGGTGAGCAGAAGCGAATTCCCCGCGTAGGCGAGCACGATCGAGCTGAACTTCAATCCCAGTCCGGTGAGCGTGACCACGCCGACGATGAGGCCCGCGCCCGCGCAGGTGGCGGCGACGTTCAGCACTGCGCGCGTGCCGCCATCCAGCGCCTGGAAGAAGGGCGAGCCGAGGAAGCCTTTGACGAAGCGTTCGCGGCCGCGCAGGAAGTCGTAGGAGAACATCGCGCAGTCGCGGTGCAGGAAGCTGGTGACGAAGGACACCACCGTCGCCCAGAACACCGACAGCTCCGGCGAGAAGCCCAGCAGCATGAAAACAATGATCGACACCAGCGACAGAAAGTGGAACCAGTACTTCTTCGTCAGGCTCCAGGCCGACTCGACGCTCTCGAATACCACGTTGCGCATGCCGAACTTGCGCACATCGATCTCGACCATCACGAACAGGGTCAGGTAATACAGCAGCGTCGGGATCACCGCCATCAGCAGCACGTCGAGATAGGAGATCTTGAGGAACTCCGCGATCAGGAACGCCGCCGCGCCGAGCACCGGCGGCGAGATGATGGCCCCCAGCCCGCCCGCCGCCAGCAGGCCGCCCGCCTCGTTCTTGCCGTAGCCGACCTTGGCCAGCATCGGCGCGGCCACCGCGCCGAGGGTCACCGTGGTCGCCACGCCGGAGCCCGACGGCCCGCCGAGCAGGAACGAGGACAGCACCACCGTGCGCCCTGCGCTCGTGGGCTTGCCACCCATGGCAGCGAAGGAAAAGTCGATGTAGAACTTGCCCGCGCCCGAAAACTGCAGGAAGGCACCATAGATGGTGAACAGGATGATCAGCGTGGAGGACACGCTGATCGCCGTGCCGTAGATGCCCTCGAGGGTCATGTACATGTGCCCGACCAGGCGCGGGATCTCATAGTCCTTGTGCGTCCAGGGCGCTGGCAGCACTTCGCCGAAGAACGCGTAAAGCAGGAAGCAGGCAGTGACGATCGGCATTACCCAGCCGGTGGTGCGCCGCATGCCCTCCAGGATCAGCAGCGAGAGCGCGACGCCGAACGCGATGTCCCACTGGTTCGGCAGGATCGAGCGGTCGAAGAAGTCGTCGCCGCCCGCGATCAGGTACACGGCAGTGGCAATGGCCATGGCGGCCAGCGCCCAGTCCCACCACATGACGCGGTTCGTGTACCGCCGCGCCACGGGAAAGATGAGGAAGGTGAGGAACAGCACCACGGCGACGTGGATCGCGCGCAGGTGCTCGGGGCGCACGATGGCGTAGGCGGTGTACAGGTGGAACAGCGACGAGGCCACCGCGACCGTGGTGACGAACACGGCCAGCCAGCCCTTCAGCTTGTGCTGGACGCCCTCCTCGCGCTCGATCATCTCCTCGGCGCGCGCGAGCGCGTCCTCGCTGACTTCCTTGGCGGGCTGGTGCAGCCGCGCGATTTCTTCGCTCATCGCTCCCCCCGGAAAATCAAAAGCCCCGCCAGGTCTCTGGACGGGGCTTTCCTGGCGCGGGTCTCAGCCGCCGATCTTGATGCCGCGCTCCGCGAAGTACTTGATCGCGCCCGGATGCCAGGGAATCGAGGACGCCTCGGTCTTCTGGTTCTCCAGCTTGATGTTCTCCGCTTCCTTGTGCGCGCGGATCAACTCGTCGCGCTTGTCGAAGAACGTCTTGACGATCGCGTAGGCGGTCTTGTCGTCCATGCTCTGGTTCGCCACCAGCAGGTTCATCACCGTGGCCTGGTGGTTGTCCACCTGCATGCCCTTGTAGACGTCCTTGCCGATCACGTCCTTCACGTACAGGTTGCCATACTTCTTGTTCATTGCCGGCACCAGGTCGGCGTGGTCGATCATCTGGATCGTGACGCCAGGCGTGTTGGCGAGGTCCGTCACCGCCGCGGTGGGCAGGCCGCCAACCCAGAAGAAGGCGTCGATCTTGCGGTCCTTGAGCGCGTTCACCGATTCGGCCACGCCCAGGCGCTCGCGCGTCATGTCGCGGTCGCGGTCAAGGCCCGCCGCCTCGATGACGCGGAACGCCATCACCTCGGTGGCGCTGCCGCCGGAGCCGGTCGACACGCGCTTGCCCTTCAGGTCCGCCATCTTCTTGATGCCGGTGCTGGTGATGGTCACCACGTGCATGCGATTGGGATAGAGCACCATCAGCGTGCGCACGGCGACCGGCTTGCCGGTGAACTTGTCCTGGCCCTTGTAGGCGTCGAGCGTCGCATCCGCCATGGTGAGCGCGATGTAGGGCTTGCCGGTCCCGATCAGTTGCAGGTTGGCGACGGAGCCGCCCGTCACCTCCGCGGTGGCCTGCATGCCGGGCACGTACTTCGAGAGCGCCGCGGCCATGCCGCCGCCGAGCGGGTAATACACCCCGCCGGTGCCGCCGGTGGCGATGGACAGGTTCTGCGCCTGCGCCGCAACCGCGAACGTGGCGGCGGCGAGCGCAACGATGCGCACGATTCTTATCATGGATTCCTCCTCCTAGAGAATGGCGCGGAAATTCTACCGCACGCCGAGCCGTTTCAAGACCTCGGCGCGGCGCCCGCGCGCAGCGTCCCGCACCTTGGCGTAGAGGCTGCCGCCCTGGCTGTCCATCGCCACGAGCAGAGGCCCGAAGCCCTTCACGCGGAACTTCCACAGCGACTCGGGATTCAGGTCGTCCATGTCCACGTCCTCGATCGCCTCGACCCAGGTGGTCTCGAGCGCCGCGGTGCCGCCGATGATGGCGAGATAGGCGCCGCCCATCTCGGCAAAGGCCGCCGCCGAGGCCTCGCGCAACCCGCCCTTGCCGATGATGAGGCGCACGCCGTATTGCTGCATCAGCGGGCGCGTGAAGCGCTCCATGCGGTCGCTGGTGGTGGTGCCGATGCAAAGCGGCGCATAGCCCGCCGGGTGCGCGGCGCTCTTCTCGACCTTGCGCACGTTCGGCGCAGTGTGGATCACGGCATGGCCGCGCAGATCGAAGCGCGTCTTCCGGCCGCGATCGAAAAGGTGAATCTGCGTCGCATCGCGGATGCCGAAGAGCGTGCCATTAAGGGTCACGGTATCGTTCGCACGCAGGGCGCGCACCTGCGCCTCGCTGACCGGCATGGTGAAGTCGTGATGCGCCATCGTCAGCTCCCGTACCCGGCCCCTCTTTCCTCAGTCATCGCTAGCTGCCGAGCAGCGCCTTCTTCAGGTCATCCTGCACGGGCTTCTCGCCCACCCAGATCCTGAGCAGCGCGCGGTAGAAATCCTCGCCTTCGATGGGCTTGCCCGCCGGCTTGCCGTCGATCGTCACCTGGGTGCCGGCGCCCGGTATCCAGTCGAGCGCGATCGCCATGCCCTTTCTCGCTTCCTTGATCTCGGCCATGATGGCGTTCAGCTGGGCGATGCGCGGCTCGAGGCCCTTCATCGTCGCCTCGTCGTGGTTCGGCCGCATGCCGTCCACCAGCGCCTTGGCGAAGGTGTCCGCGTCCACGTCACGCAGCATGCGGATCGCCACGCGCTTCGCGCCGCCCTGCGCGATGGGATCGGCCTTGCGGTCCGCTACGTACAAGCCCATCGCATAGACCTGGAGCAAAAAGCGCTTGCGCAGGCCCGCGCCCTTCAGCGCAAGGTCCGCGCCCGCGACGCTCGCCTTGTCATCGAATTTCACGCCGGCCACTTCCGCCGCGGACACCGGCAGGGCGAGCGCCATCAGCAGAACGACTGGCAGATGCAACCTAGTAACCATATTCGACCCCCGAAGGTTTCAACGTGACGCGCGCGCGGCGCGCGGAGTGGCACTGCATGTTCACCGCGACCGGGTTCATCGTAATGTGCGTCGCTGCGGTCTCCACGTGAACGGCAAAAGAGGTGGAGTCGCCGCCGAGGCCCTGCGGTCCTACGCCAAGCGCATTTACCGCTTCGGTGAGGCTCATTTCCAGCCTTGCGCCCTCCGGGTCATCGCAGCGCGTACCGAGGGGCCGCGTCGCCGCCTGCTTTGCGAGGTGCAGGCACAGATCGGCAGTGCCGCCCACGCCCACGCCGACGATGGTCGGCGGACAGGTCTTGCCCCCCGCCTCGAGCACGCAGTCGACGACGAAGGTCTTGATCGCGTCCACGCCCTCGGCGGGAATCGCCATGCGCAGCCAGGAGTTGTTCTCCGAGCCCGAGCCCTTGGGCACCATTTCGATGGCGAGCGTCTCGGGCTCGTCGGTGAAATCCACATGGATCACCGGCACGCCGCGGCCTGTCGAATCGAACTGGTTGATGCGCGTGGTCGGATGCACGATCGATGAGCGGAACGAGTACTCCTTCGTCGAGCGCGCGCAGCCCTTGCGGATCGCTTCCTTGAGCGCGACGCCGTCCACCTGCACGTCGCGGCCGATCCAGACGTGGTAGATCGGGATGCCGGTGTCCTGGCAAAGCAGGTTGTCGGTGTCCTCGGCGACCTTGATGTTGGCGATCATGGTGCCGAGCATGCGCTTCGCGCCCGCGTCCGACTCCGTGCGCGCAAGCGCGTCGAACCCTTGCTTCACGTCCGGCGGCAGGAGCTTCAACGCGCGGATGTAGAGCTCCTTCGCCGCCTCCTCCACCAGTGCCAAGTCTATTTTCACTGCACCTTGATCTTCCGCTCACGGACCACGCGCGCCCAGAGCTGCGACTCCTCTTTCATGGCGCGGCCCATCTCAGCGGGCGCGTCGCCCACGGGCACGAGCCCCTGCACATAGAAGCGCGCCCTGAGCCTCGAGGACTCGAGCGCCTTCTTCGTATCGCGATATACCTTCTGCACGACGTCGTTCGGCGTGCCGGTGGGCGCGACGATGCCGAACCAGCCGGTGTTCTCGAACCCGGGCAGGGTCTTGGCGATGGGCGGCACGCCGGGAAGCTGCGCGAACTCGGTCTTGCTCGTCACGCCGAGCGCGCGCAAGCGGCCGGAATTGACGAAGCCGATGGCGGCCGCCACGTTGGTCACCATGAAATTGATCTGCCCGGCGACGAGGTCGTTCAGCGCCGGCCCCTCGCCCTTGTAGGGCACGGCGAGGGCGTCGATCTTCGCGCTGGAAACGAAGTTCTCGCCGGCGAGGTGCACTTGCGAGCCGATGCCGGCGTGGCCGAAAGTCAGCTTGCCCGGGTTGGCCTTCGCGGCCGCGATCAGCTCGGCGACGCTCTTGTAGGGGGAGGCCGCCGGCACCACCAGCACCTGCGGCCCCGACACCACCTTGGTCACCGGCACGAAGTCCTTCTCCGGGTCGTAGGCCATCTTGGCGTAAATGTGCTGGTTCGCCGTCACCACCGATCCCGACGGGAAGAACAGCGTATAGCCGTCGGCCGCCGCGCGCGCGGCTTCCGCCGCGCCCACGCCGCCGCCCGCGCCGCCGCGGTTCTCGATCACCACGGTCTGTCCCCACATGTCCTGCAGCTCCTGGCCCAGCAGCCGCGCCGAGATGTCGGTGGCGCCGCCCGGCGGGAACGGCACGATGAAGCGCACCGGCTTCTGCGGCCAGGATTGCGCGCCGGCCGTGGCGGCGAGGAGCACTCCCGCCGCAAGTACCGCGATCTTTGCGAACTTCATTGCATCCTCCTGTCTCGTTATTGTCGGGCCATTCTACAGGGCGAGCGCAAGCGCAAGGCCACATCCCACGGTGAGCGCGGCGGCCACGGCGGTGAGCGATTTCTGCCAGTCGCGCCAGGGCAGGAACTCGAGCGCGAGCACGCGCAAGCCCCCGCCCAGGTGCGCGGCGAGAAGCACCACGATGCCCCATTCGGCGATCTTCACCGCAGGCTGCTCGGTCCATTTGAGCAAGCCGTCCATCGCCAGTCCATGACCGAGAACCCAGAAGTGCGCCGGCAGGAAAAGCGCGAGCGCGATTCCCGACAGGCGGTGCACCAACGCCACCCACCAGGACGAGCCCTGTCTCATGCAAACACCGCGAAAACGGCGCGCATGCCCATCACGCCGAGCAACATCGCAAAGGCGAGGAGCACGGCGTCGCGCGCACGGCCGCGCCAGCCCAGCCACTCGCCGAGCACCGCGCGCATGCCGATCGGTGCGTGCACCGTGACCGCGAGAACGAAGAGCGCATAAAAGGCGAACCAGGCGCCGTTGCCGCGCGTGCGCGCGAGAATTTCCGCGCCGGAAAGCCCGCCGCGCACCGCATAAATGATCGTTGCGAGGTGAACAACGACGCACGCGCCGAGCACCGCGGCGCTCGCGCGCTGGGCGACCCAGAGCAGTGTCTGCGACCTCACGGCCCTCACAGTTCGTCTCGCAGCGCGGCCTTGAGCGTCGCGCGCTTCAGGCCCGCGATGCTCGCAGTGGGCGAAAGCTCCTTCGGGCAGCGGTCCGTGCAGCTCATGTGCGTATGGCAACTGTGGCAACCGGCGTCGCCGGCCACCGCGCGCAGGCGCTGCGCCTGCGCCGTGTCGCGCTGGTCGTTGACCAGCGTCCAGGCGCGGTTCAGCGCCGCCGGCCCGAGGTAATCCGGGCTCCAGGCCACCACGTCGCAGGCGGCATAGCACACGGCGCAGCCGATGCATTCGATCGCGGCGTCGGCGAGCCGGCGCTGCTCGGATGCGGGCGAGACGCGCGCAAAGTCGTCCGTGCGCGTCGCCGAGCCACGGAACTGCCCTTTCGCGCGCGCCCACTTGTCGAAGAATTCGCGCATGTCGGCGACGAGGTCGCGGATCACCGGGAGGTTGCGCAACGGCGCGACTTCGAGCCGGCCAGCCCGCGCCACCTTGTCCACGTGCGTGCGGCAGGTCCAGCGCGGCCGCCCGTTCACCGTCATGGCGCAAGAGCCGCACATGCCGACGCGGCAGGCGTAGCGGTAGGCGAGCGTCGCATCGAGCTGCCGTTGCACGTGCGTCACCACGTCCAGCACCGTCTGGCTTTCGTGGCGCGGCACCTCGTACTCGCGGAAGGCGCCCTGCGCGCCGCCCCGCCAGATGCGCACGTGCAGCGTACTCATCTGCCACGCGCTCCCTGCGCGCCTGCCGTACCGCGATGCGAGGCGCATTGGCTCATCGGCGGCGATACCCGCTCAGGCGCTCTCGTAGAGGCGCGTCAGCACGAACTCACGATGCCCGAGCGCTTCGGCTGCGGTCAGCCGGCCGTTGGCGGTGCGGAACATGCACTCGAGCAGCTTGTCGCCGGCCTGGTCGGGCGACATTTCCTTGCGCAGGAGTCCCGTGACATCGACGTCGATGTGCTCGGACATCGTGCGCACGGTGCGCGGATTCGCGCACAGCTTGATCACCGGGAGGATCGGGTTGCCGATGACGTTGCCCTGGCCCGTGGGGAAGAAGTGCACCACGTACCCCGCCGCCGCGCACAGCGTCACCATCTCCGCCGCAGCGGAAGACGAATCCATGAACCACAGGCCCGGCCCGGTCGGCGCTTCCGCCTTGTCGAGCACGCCGTCCACCATGCACTTGCGGCCGATCTTCTGGATGTTGCCCAGCGCCTTTTCTTCGATGGTGGTCAGGCCGCCTTCGATGTTGCCCTTGGTGGGCTGCGAGTCCATCAGGTTGCTCGTCTTGTGGCGCTCGATGACCTGCTGGTAGCGGTCGAAGACGAACTGGAATTTCTTCCTCACCCCGTCGTTGCGGCAGCGCGCGGCGACCAGGTGCTCGCCGCCGGTCAATTCGGTGGTCTCGCCGAACACCAGCGTGACCTTCTGGGGATAGAGCTTGTCGAAGGCGTTGCCCACGGTCGGGTTCGCACCGCAGCCGGAGGTGGTGTCCGACTCCCCGCACTTGGTCGAGACCCAAAGGTCCTTCAGCGGGCGCTCCTCTCGGCGCAGCTCGGAGGCCCACTGCACGTACTCCTTCGCCTTCTTGGACGCGCGCAGGATGGTGTCGTGGTCGCCGTGCTGCTCGATGCCGAAGTAGGACACGGGCTTGCCGGTGGCCGCGATGCCGTCGGCCACCTTCCTCGCCCAGCCCTCCTCGATGCAGATCACCACCACCGCGGCGACGTTGGGGTTCGCGCCAGTGCCGATGAGCGTCCTGAAATGCAGGTCGAGGTCGGCGCCGAACTGCAGGCGCCCATAAGGGTGCGGCAGCGCCAGCGTGCCCTTGATGTTGTTCTCCACCGCCTGCGCGGCCGCGTTCGAGAGGTCATCCACCGGCAGGATGAGGACGTGGTTGCGCACGCCGACGCGGCCGTTCTCGCGCTTGTAGCCCTGGAAAGTTGCTTTCGAGAGGTCCATGTTCACCAACGCTTGGTCTTGAGGTTCTGGATGTGCGTGTGCTCGCCCTTCTTGATCGGCGCCACCACCTTGCCGATGTCCACGCCGTACTTGATCACGGTGTCGCCAGGCTTGTAGTCCTTCAGCGCGAGCTTGTGGCCGATCGGGATGTCGCTTTGCGCGACGATCTTCACATCCTTGTCGTCCTCCATGATCCAGCCGTTGAGCTCCTGGCCCTTCTTCACGCCCTCGACGACCACCACGCCGACGCCGTCGCCTTCCTCGTGCACCACGAAATGAATCATGCGCAGCTCCGTAACGTTATGCCGTTATTCTATGCGCATGACCAGTCGCCGAAGCTTTCTGCAAGCCCTCGCCGCGGCGGCTGTTTCACCTGCGCTGCCCGCCTGCGCGCAGGCGCCGGCGCGCTTTGCGCGCGATCCGTTCGCTCTCGGCGTCGCTTCGGGTTATCCCCACCCCGCCGGCATGGTGTTATGGACGCGGCTCGTGGGCGGGCTCGATCCGGTCGCCTACCCGGTGCGCTGGGAAATCGCCTCCGACGAGGCGATGCGCGCGATCGTCGCCTCGGGCAGCGCCACGGCCGACCCGGAGTGGGCACATTCCGTGCGCGTGGAGCCGACGGGGCTGGAGCCGGACCGCTGGTACTGGTACCGGTTCATGGCGGGCGATGCAGTGACTCCGGTGGCGCGCACGCGCACCGCGCCGCGGCTCGATGCCGCGGTGGATCGGCTGCGCTTCGCATTTGCCTCCTGCCAGCAGTATGAGCAGGGCTACTTCGTCGCGCACCGTTACATCGCAGCCGATGCGCCGGACCTGGTGGCGTTCCTCGGCGACTACATCTACGAGTCTTCCTGGGGCAAGGACAGGGTGCGCGCGCACGAGGCGGGCGAGCCCTACAACCTCGAGGAGTACCGGCAGCGCTACGCGCTCTATAAATCGGACCCCGACCTGCAGGCAGCGCATGCCGCCTGCCCGTGGATCGTCACCTGGGACGACCACGAGGTGGTGAACGACTATGCCGACGACCGCGCGGCCTACGATACGACGCGTGCGCTCTTCCTCGAGCGCCGCGCGGCGGCGTACCGCGCCTACTTCGAGCACATGCCCCTGCCCGAGCGCATGCGTCCCAAGGGACCCGACATGCGCATCTACACGCAGCTTGGGTGGGGGCAACTCGCGCGGTTCTTCATTCTCGATGACCGGCAGTACCGTTCCTGGCAGGCCTGCCCGCGGCCCGGGAGAAAGGGCGGCTCGAACACCGTGGACATCGACAAGTGCGAGCGCCTGTTCAATCCCAACCGCACGATGCTCGGGCGCGCGCAGGAGCGGTGGCTGGAGAATGCGCTGTCCGATTCGCGTTCGCGCTGGAACCTGCTCGCGCAGCAGACCGCCATGGCCCAGTTCGACCAGAAGCCAGGCCCGGGGCGGCGCGCGTGGACCGACGGCTGGGACGGCTATCCGGCGGCGCGCCGGCGACTGCTCGAATACCTGCACAACCAGAGAATCGCGAATCCGGTGGTGCTCGGCGGCGACGTGCACTCCTTTAATGTTGCCGACCTTAAGCTCGATTTCGACGATCCGAAGTCGCCCGTGGTAGCGAGCGAATTCGTCGGCACCTCGATCACCTCGCAGGCCTGGCCGCAGGAGCGGCTGAACGAATTCCTGCCGGACAACCCGCACATGAAGCTGATGGACAGCCGCTACCGCGGCTACGCGCGGGCGGAGGTCACGCCGGGAAGGATGCGCGTGGACTTGCGCGCGATGGAGTCGGTGCAGTCACGCGATGCGGCGTGCAATACGCTGGCGACGTTCGTCGTAGAGGACGGAAAACCCGGGCCGCAACGGGCCTGAGACTTCAGGCTTTCGCGGCCGGCGACATCCAGTTCTGCCGCAGGTAGCGCTCCTCGAATCCCGCTCGAAGAATGTTCCGGTAGGAATTGCTCGGCTTGTCGGGCATGCGCTCTCCGGTTTCGGTGACCGCCGTGCGCGCCCCACGCGCCGAGGCCTCGGCAAGGCGGCGCGCGAGCAAGGCGTTCTGTGCGCCGAGGCGCCGATGGGAGGGCAGTGTCGCGCCGAAGCCGAACCAGGCATATTCGCCGCTGACGTAGGCTGCCCCCGCGGCAACGGGGGTGGATTTCGCGAACGCCATCACGCAGACCCAATCCGCCCTGCCCGGCAGCATCCCGACCCATGGCGCTATCGTGGACGGGAGCCCGAAACCCGCGGCCACGACTTGGCCGAACTCGCTGCCCAGCTCGGGGCCCACGACCCGGATCTCCAGGCCGGTCGGCGCCTCGAGGCTCGCGTCGCACGGGCGCGAGAACTTCATCCAGGCATAGCCGCGCGTGAATCCGCGTCTCTCGAGCCACGACGCAAGCGCCGCAGGCCGATACGGCGGAGCGACCGGCACGGAGTAGCGCAATCCAAGACCGTTCATGTAGGCCAGCACGGAATCCAGTTGCGCCTCGCTCGCCGCGCGCTCGACACCGAGACCGACTGCGCGGCGAAAAATCGCGGCGGGCTCCACGCCGCGGCTGGTCATGCAAGTCGCGGTCCCGACCTGGCGCACCTCTGGCGCGTGCGCGGCGCGCACTGCCGCCGGCGCTGCGCGCCAGAGGTCGATGCTGGCGTCGAATTCAATGTTCTCGAGCGCCGACAGGGACGGCCGTGCGGCGGGGATCAAGATCCGTGCGCCGTCCCGAACGCGGGATCAGGAACGATCGAGGAATCGTGCGATTGCTTCATTCACGGGGTCCGGATGCGTGATCGGGCCCATGTGGCCAAGATCGTCGAACTCCAGCACCTCGGCTTGCGGCAGTGCCCTCGTCAGCAGTCGTGCCACGCCGCGAGCCGAAGCTGTCGAGCGTTTGCCCACCATGTACAGGACGGGGATCTCGAGTGAACGGAATGCCGCCAGAGGCGTGGATTGGGTGAACAACGCGTGCGCCCACCTGCGAATGTTGACGACGGAGGCGGCGATTGGCGGCTTGCGATTCTCCGGCGTTTGCTTCCAGCTGCCGCTTGCCATCCAGTAGTCGATGAACCGTTCGGCGGCCGCTTCCCGGTTGCCCTGATCGAGGGCGATGGCCGCGTCGGCCACTGCATTCCGTATCCCGTCCGCGTCGTTCGGCTCAGGGGCATCTGCATCGATAAGCGCGAACAACGTTGGCTCATACAGCGCCATCGAGCGCACGCGCCCCGGATTGGCCATGGCCGCGATGAGTGCGACCGCCGCGCCGTAGGAGTGGCCTGCCAGCGCCAGTGGCGAGCCGGCTCTGGCAAGAACCGGCTCCAAGAACGCGACCTCGTCACTAAGGCGGATAACCCTGTCCGATGGCCACTCCGGGCTCTTGCCGGAACCATAGCAATCCGGTGCCAGGACGTGAAATCTGGGCGACAGCAGATCCATCAGTCCCCGCCACTGCCCGGACGTGCTGGCGTTCGAGTGGATGCATACGACGCCGGGGCCGGTTCCCGCTTCACGAAAGAAGGGTGCGGTTTGGCGCACGACTTGCCCTGATCGCGATCGCAACGAGCCTGACGCGGAACTCACCGGCGCGCGCCGGTCGCTTGGCGCTTGTCGGGGCTCAACGGCGGGTTAGGCGCGGTGCGCGCAACCTCTTGCGCAGTCACTGTGTAATGCAACGCATATGTGCCTACGACCATCTGCCGTGACGCGCCATACCGCACAAACGCTCCGGGTTCGAGGTGCGCGGCGGCCGCCCTGCCCAATGCCTCGACATCGTAGGCGGTAGCCAGCAAGAGCCAGGTCATGGGCGTATCCGGGCCGCGCATCGATTGCTCTTTCGTCATCGGCGGCGGCGGAGCGGGCTGCAACAGATGCACGCCCGCCATCCCTCGCCGCGACGACATCGCCGGCAAGATCTCCCGAGCGAGATGATCCGACAATTTGGCCTCGCTGCCTTTGACCGGCGTGAATCGAACTGAAGCCGCTGCATTGCCGAAGCCAAATCCCGAACTCGCGACGACAGTGCAGAATCCGCGGACCATGCCGCGAAAGCGGCTCATCATCGATGCGGTCCAAGAAGTCGGATCGTTCAAGCGCGCGAGGTAAGCAGCAGAGGTTGCGACTTCGGTGCCGGCCACTTCGTAAATGACCATGTACTTCGGCGCTCCTGCCATCGCCACCCAGCGCGTGCCGCGCATGAAGCCGGGAATCGAGAGCCTTTCGTGCATGTGCTCGTAGGTGTGCCAGTCGTCATGGTCGGCGTTGTCGCCGGCGATGTCGTAGTACAGAACCATTGCCGCGTCGCTATAGAGTGCCATGCGTCGATTCCCCTGGATCCGCCTAACGATTACGGTGAGGCGCGCGCGGCTCTTGGGCGCGTCCCTCTCGTCTGCGCGGTTGGCCGGCCTGCCGCTGACGCCACCGACGACGCATTGAAATAGCTCCTAGCCACGCTAGGCGCACCCGATGCGTTCAATGGACCATTGGCCGCCTCGCCACGCAACCAGAGATACGGCGCCAGGTGCAATTGCAAGCGCGTATCGGGCGGCAGTTCTCACGGAGGCCGATCCTCGCGGAACTAGCGCGGGCTTACCGGCACTTCAGGTTTGCCGACCAATCCACGATCGGCTTGGTGCAATCCTGCTCGTGCACGCGGCGGCTGGCGTCGAGCTCCGGCGGCCGGCGCGACGCGGAGCCCATGGCGGTAAACGGATTCGCATTGTAAGTGGTCGTCCCGCTCGGCGATTCGGTGCTTGCGGTCATCATCATCACGGCCGCTGCGGCAAACAGGGCGATCGCGCCGGCGCCGCTGCTCGCAGCCGTGACCTGCGCGCCGACAGCGGTGGTTCCCGCGGCTGCGGTGCCCGTCGTCGCGGCGGTGCTCGTGGAGACCGTGGCCACGCTGTGGGCGCAGCCCGCGATCTGCACGCAGAGCAGCAAGGCGATGAGGCGTTTCATCCGGTCGCGCGCACCAGCCGGTCCCGGACTCCCGCCCATTCCGGAGCGTCTGGCGGCGCTTCGATGAGGATCATCTCACAGTGCGCGGTGTCCAACTCGCGCAGCGCCGCATAGAGCTTTTGCGCGTAGGCGGCGGGATCGCGCGGCATGCGCAGCCAGAAGTCCACGTGCTCGTCCGGCCGCGAAAAGGCGAGCACCGCCACCTTGTCCTTGAGCCGCGCGATATGCTGGTCGAGCTCATGGGTGGGAACGAGCTTCGCCGGCGTCTTGGGTGCGTAGTGGCGCTCGAGGCCGCCCGAATGGCGCGGCGAATCCGTCTGCTTCGATTCGATCCTGGCGCCGAGCGCCTCCTCCAGCGCCGCGGCCGAGACGCGGCCCGGGCGCAGCAGCACAGGCTGAGTGCCGGACAGATCCACGATGGTGGATTCGATGCCCACCTCGCTCGGGCCGCCGTCGAGGACGAGGTCCACGTCCTCGCCCAGGTCCTGGCGCACGTGCGCGGCTGTCGTGGGCGAGACCTGCCCGAAGCGGTTGGCCGACGGCGCAGCGATGCCGCCGCCGAACGCGTGCAGGAGTTGCTGGGCCACGGGATGGCGCGGCACGCGCAGGCCCACGGTGTCCTGGCCGCCGGTGACGAAATCACCGGCTTTGGAGGAGCGCTTGAGGATCATCGTCAGCGGCCCTGGCCAGAACTTCGCCGCGAGCGCGCGCGCGCCCTGCGGTACCTCGCGCGCCCACTCGAAGGCTGCTTGCGCGCTCGCGAAGTGCACGATCACCGGATGGTCCGTCGGCCTGCGCTTTGCTGCATACAGGCGCGCGACCGCGTCCTTGCTCGACGCATCCGCACCGAGGCCGTAGACGGTCTCCGTGGGAAACGCGACCAGCCCGCCGCGCTTCAGGATCTCCGCGGCGCGCTGGACTTCGGGGCTCACAGCTTGAGTGGCGCGGCCTTGAGGACGGCTTCGGTCTGCTTCGCGCGGAAGTCGTGCAGTTTCTTGGCGACCGACTTGTCCGTGACGGCGAGAATCGCGACCGCGAACAGCGCCGCGTTCGCCGCACCCGCCTCGCCAATGGCGAAGGTGGCAACCGGGATGCCCTTGGGCATCTGCACCGTGGACAGGAGCGAATCGAGGCCCTGCAGGTGCTTGGAAGGCATCGGCACGCCGAGCACGGGAATCGTCGTGTGCGCCGCCACCACGCCGGCGAGATGCGCCGCGCCACCTGCCGCCGCGATGATCGCCTTCATGCCGCGCGCAGCCGCGCCTTCGGCCCAGGCAGCCACTTCGTGCGGCGTGCGGTGCGCCGACATCGCCTTCGCCTCATAGGCGACGCCGAAGTCCTCGAGCGTCTTCGCCGCCGCCTTCATGGTTTCCCAGTCCGAGGTGGAACCCATCACGATGCCGATCATGCGAGCTTTCTCCCGGTAAGCCGCTCGAGCGCCTCGCGGTATTTCTGCGAAGTCTTGGCGATCACCTCCGCCGGGAGCTTGGGCGCCGGCGGCGCCTTGTCCCAGTCGAGCGTCTCGAGGTAGTCGCGCACGTACTGCTTGTCGAAGGAAGGCGGGCTCACGCCCACCTGGTAGGAGTCCGCCGGCCAGAAGCGCGAGGAATCCGCCGTCAGCACCTCGTCGATGAGGACCAGGTTGCCCTTGGCGTCGGTGCCGAACTCGAACTTGGTGTCGGCAATGATGATGCCCTTGGTCGCGGCGTACTCGGATGCTTCCTTGTAAAGGCGGATGGAGATGTCGCGTACCTTCTCGGCGAGGTCCTTGCCGATGAGCTTCACGACCTCCTCGAAGGAGATGTTCTCGTCATGGCCCTCTTCGGCCTTGGTGGCCGGGGTGAAGATCGGCTGCGGCAGCTTTTGCGCCTGCTTCAGGCCCTTGGGCAGCTCGATGCCGCAGATCTTTCCGGTCTTCTGGTAGTCCTTCCAGCCCGAGCCGATGATGTAGCCACGCACCACCGCCTCGATGGGCAGGGGCTTCAACTTCTTCACGACGATCGAGCGGCCTTTCACCTGCGCCTTCTCGTCCTCGCCCTTGACCACCGTTTGCGGGTCGATGCCGGTGAGCTGGTTCGGCACGATGTGGCCGAGCTTGCCGAACCAGAAGTTCGCCATCTCGTTCAGCACCCGCCCCTTGTCGGGGATCGGGTCGGGCAGGATCACGTCGAACGCCGAAAGCCGGTCGCTCACCACGATCAGCATCTTGTCGTCGCCGACGCCGTAGATGTCGCGCACCTTGCCGCGTCCGAGGCGCGGCAGGCTCTTGAGGGTTGATTCGTAGAGGGCATCCATAGTCGGGAAATTGGGGTTGGGAAATTGGGGTCAGACCCCGATTCTTCCTTTATTGGGGTCTGACCCCGATTTCAACCGCGATTTCAGGCAGCCTGCTTTTCGAGTTCCGGCTTCCATTTGCCCTGTGCTGCGAGGCCGTTCATGTGCGCGCGGTGGTGAAAGGCCTTCTGCGCGGCGGCGGCGTTCGCGGCCTGGCCGCGCCAGGTCTTCAGCGCGGGGTTCTGCAGCGCGCGCGAGTAGGAGAACGTGAGCGGCCAGGGCAGGCCCCTCAGCGCCGCCATGGCGTTCAGGTGCGCGGTGGCCGCCTCGTCCGACTGCCCGCCGGAGAGGAACACGATGCCCGGCTGCGCGGCCGGCACGGTGCGCTTGAGCACGCGCACGGTGCGCTCTGCGACCTCGTCCACGTTCGCCTGGCGCGGGCATTCCTTGCCCGACACCACCATGCTCGTCTTGAGGATGAGATGCTCGAGCGACACGTTGTGCGCTGCCATCGCCGCGTAGGTGGCGCGCAGCGTCGCCTCCGTCACCTCCTCGCAGCGCTCGACCGTGTGGCTGCCGTCGAGCAGCACTTCGGGCTCGATCATCGGCACGATGGAGGCCTCCTGGCACAGCGCCGCATAGCGCGCCAGCGCGTGCGCGTTCGCGTACAGGCACGTGTGGCTGGGGATGCCTTCGCCGATCGTGATCACTGCGCGCCACTTGGCAAAGCGCGCGCCCAGCTTGAAGTAGTCCGCGAGCCGCGGCCGCAGGCCGTCGAGGCCTTCGGTCACCTTCTCGCCAGGGCAGAGCGCGAGATCCATCGCGCCCTTGTCCACCTTGATGCCCGGAAGGATGCCTTTTCTGGCGAGGTAATCGGGG
>Ga0335084_10002948_pt1 | contig 16550 bp, 10 predicted proteins | sample Lox_Sample_44_FD_206721 | JGI IMG/M metagenome (GOLD analysis project Ga0335084, IMG submission 206721) | Soil microbial communities from Loxahatchee National Wildlife Refuge, Florida, United States - Lox_Sample_4.4 | ecosystem: Environmental > Terrestrial > Soil > Wetlands | place: USA... | reverse complement strand
ATCGTCGTACACGCGCTGGGCATTCTCGGCGATGGCGTCGTAGAAGGCGACCTCCTCTTCCGCGAGACCGAGCTCGCGCGCTCGGGCATCGTTCGCGTCCATCTCCTGCTTCATGCGTAGCATTTCGGCGACGACCGTTGCTGCGTCGATGAGACGATTGTGATAGCGCTGCAGTGTCTTCTCGAGGAGCTCACGGAACGACTTTGCCTGTGCGACGTTTCGAGGCTGCCGCCGCCGAATCTCGTCGGCCATGAGCTGTTCGAGCAGCATCAGTCGCAGATTCTGCTGCGGCTTGTCCTTGAAAGTCTGAAGGAATTGCTCGTCCAGGACCGAGATGTCGGCGCGCGGGAGGCCCGCGGCGGTGAAGATATCCACCACCCCCTCCGACTCCACGGCATCGTCCACCAGGTCGCGGACCGCCTGCTCGGCGGCGCTCTTCTTCCCCCGACCGGGAAGTGCTTTCCGCAGTTGGTTCCTCGCCCGCTGGCAAAAGATGACTTCGTCGGCGTGCTGCCGGCATTCGTCGAGGTGCTTGACCAAAAGGAAGGCAGCCGTGAGCCGCGCCTCCGCATCGAGGAAGTCATCACGGCGCATTTCATCCTCCGCCATGACGCCATAAACCAGTGAGTATAGATCCTCGATCTGCGGTCCGGTCATCGCCCTCCACGCGCCGTAATCGTGGCCGGGTGGCAGGAGCGCCCTAATTTCATCAAGCGTCTTCAAGAACACAGGACGCGCAGCCTCGCCGATGTCAGGCGCCGGCTCGCCGCGCCCGCCATCGCGAGTGTACGTGTTTGTGGCGTCCCGCAGCTCGTCACCGATCCCGATATAGTCCACGACTAGGCCGTGCGGCTTGTCGCGGAACACGCGGTTCACGCGCGAGATGGCCTGGATGATCGTGTGCCCCCGCATCGGCTTGTCGATGTAGAGCGTGTGAAGGCACGGGATGTCCGTGCCGGTTAGCCACATGTCGACGACGATCACCAGCCTGAGCGGGTCGTCGGGATCGACCATGCGCTTCTTGATCGCGTCCCGCTGGGGCTTTGTCGTCAGGTGTCCGGCTTCGCTCCAGGCCTTTGGGTCTTTGCCCAGGTCGCCAGTCATCACGACCTTGACTTCGGGACAGCCAGGTAGCTTCTTCAACTCGTCGTACAGACGAACAGCGTTCGCCCTTGTCATGCAGACGGCCATGGCCTTGCCGTTCAGCGTGGCCGTGCGATCTGTGAAATGCGCCAGCAGATCTACGGCGAGCTGTTCGACGCGTTCCTTTGCGCCCGCCGCTGCCGCGAGCGCCGCCCAGCGCGACTTTCGCCGCTCGAGCTCCGATTCTTCTGCCTCTTCCAGGCCGTCGGTGATGTCTTTCAAAGACGCGTCGATGTCCCGCGCGTTCAGGTGCAGCTTGACCTGGCGTGGCTCGTAGAAGATCGGTACCGTCGCCTTGTCTTCCTGCGACTGGCGAATGTCGTATGTGTGGATCAGGTCGCCGAACACCTCCACCGTGTCGGCGCTGCCGAAGCTGACGGGTGTCCCCGTGAAACCGAGCCGTCGCGCATTCGGGAGCGCGTCGGCAAGGTAGCGGGCGAATCCCTTGAGAAAACCATACTGCGAGCGGTGCGCCTCGTCGGCGATGACGATGATGTTCGATCGCTTCGACAGCACCGGGTGCGCGACTTCACCGAGGTCGGTGCGCAGGCGGAACTTCTCGATGGTCGTGAAGATCACCTCGCCGCCGCTCGTGGCGAGCATCTCGCGCAACTGCTCGACGCTGTCGGCGTGCTTGACGTCGCCGACGAGTCCACGCACGGCAACGAACTGGTCGAAAAGTTGATCGTCGAGGTCGGTGCGGTCGACCTCAATAACAAAGGACGGATTCTCGAGCGCCGGATGCCGGCGTAGCAGACCCACGAGGAAGGCCATGGACAGCGACTTGCCGGACCCGGTCGTGTGCCAAATGACACCGAGCCTCCGGTCCGTTCCGGCGCGGTGGGCTTCGATCGCCTTCGCTGCGGCCTTCCGGACTGCAAAGAACTGATGATACTTGGCGCCTTTCTTGGTGATCTTCTCGTTGGCGACCTCGAACGCAATGAAGTCCCGGACGTAGGATAGGAGCCGCTCCTTCGGAAACAGACCCTCGACCAGGGCGCGCATCGAGCCGGTGGTGCCCGGCTCGTTGTGTGCGCCGTCGATCGATTTCCACGGCGCGTACCACTCCGGCGTGGCCGTCCACACGCCATGTCGGGTGCTCACGCCGTCGCTCACGATGCAGAGCGCATTGAACTCGAAGGCCTGCGGGATGTCGACGGTGTAATGCTGGATCTGGTTGAACGCCTCTTCCTCAGACGGCGCGATGGAGTACGGATTCTTCAGCTCGAAGAGGACGAGTGGCAGTCCGTTGACGTAGATAAGGATGTCAGGCCGGCGATTGTTCCCTCCGCTTATGGGCAACTGATTCACGGCGAGGAAGATGTTGTCGTTGGGATGATCCCAGTCGATGGCATAGACGTGTTCGATCTTGTGCGTGCCGTCCGTTCGCTCGACGCGGACCTCGACGCCGGTCCTGAGCATCGCGTGGAAGGCCATGTTGCGGCGGAGCGTCTCGACGCCGTCGGGGCGTGCAAACAAGCGGACGGCTTCGTCGATGGACTCGGCCGGCAGGTGTGAATAGCGTTTCGTCAGGTGCTCACAAAGAATCTTGCGGAACACAACCTCCGAATCGGACTCGCGGTGTTTTTCGGCGATTTCAGCACCAATGGCATGCGTGTAGCCCAGCGCCCGTAGTCGCTCGAGCGTCGTCTGCTCAAACTCGGTTTCCGTGCCCCAGGCGCCCGGCATCAGACCGCCTCTCCGACGGCTTTCTCGGCAGCTTTGATCGTCAACTCCCCGGAGAGGAGCGGGCCGAGCATCGTGTCGCGGAGATCGGCGAGCAACTTCATCTCTTCCCTATAGGCGTGCGCTTGCAGCAGCAGTGGATCAACTATCGAGCAAAACACGTCGAGCAAGTTGTTATTTGCAGGCAACGCTACGCGAAAGTCAGCAGCGGCGCCTGGCCGCATCGCAGGATAGGCCCCTCCCTCTGCATGCCGCTCGTAATGATCGAGTGCGTCGTCACCTGTGGCTGCGCAGTAAACCAGCGCCCAGTGCTGAGACCTGGGCGACAGCACAACGAAACCCGTCGAAACGACCAGGCCGTCCGGAGGATTAAGACAGAGAAAGTAGGAGCCACGCTCGGGCCGTACAGCGGAAACGACCGTGTCTCCGTGTCGCACCCCCCGGCGGGCCCGACTTGGTTCTGCACCACGACTATAGACAGTGACCCGGTCCACATTTCCGCGACGAACGTCGGAGATCTCGATGTAGCGAATCTCCTGCGGCATGGTTTTCGCCGAGAACGTGCGCGCGTTGATTTCCGTAAGCTCAGAAAGGGGCGTTACTCGCCAGCCCCGCGGAATCGGGCCGAGCTCGGAGACGTCGAAGTGGCTCGGGAAGAGACTGATCGCCTCGGCCGGTACACCTACCGGCCTTCGTCCGGCCCGCTTCGCGGCTACGACGTCGAAATCAATGAACCACGACTTGAAGAGTCCAGATGCCAGTGATGCCGTTGAATAGTTGATCTTCTTGTTGTTGGCGATCTTGTCATCCAGTACCGAAAGAGCGTCGCCGATCGCAATCTGCAGTTGATAGTCTGGAAGGGTAATTCGGAGGCGGCGCTGATCGGTGAGGCTCAAGTACGGAGCCATGTCGGTCGATGTTTTCATCGCTTCCAGTTGAGTCCGAAACTCGTCACCGCGGCACCAGTACCTGAGAAACTCCGGTGCGACAGCTCTTCCTTTACAGCGCCAGAAGCTCAGGTGCGGGGAGTACACAAACGGTGGAAAATCAGACTCGACGTAGCCGACTCTCCCCGTGCTGTTGCCCTTGGTCGTGATTACGGTATCGCCGGCCTTGGCAATCTTCCCATCGAGCGGACCTACGCGGTCCTCGCGGAATCGCTCGACGTTCTCGAAGTCGAAGCCAGCATCGGTGAGATAGCCCGCGCGAAGGAATATCAATCCGCTACCGCCCAGTTCAGAGTTCTTGGCACGATAGCCGTCGCCGATTTCCAGATCGCCAGACCGAATCAAATCCTGAAAGGTGACGCTCTTCATTGCTCTTGAATCGACTCGATGCTAGTGAGCACAGATAGGACCCTCGCCGCGATCTCCTCTCCCCGTGAAACTTGCGTGCGCAGGCGTTCAATCAAGCCAGAAAGTGCCTCCTCGAACGGCGCCTCGTTGTCTTCAGACTCGAGCGATCCCACGTGCCTGCCCGGCGACAACGCGTAGCGATCGGCCTGAATCTGATCTGTCGTGCCAACTCGGCAGAATCCCGGGATCCCTTCAGGAACCCGTTCTCGTTTGAAGGTGCGGTACACTCCTGCGATGTGTTCGATGTCGTCTGCTGACAGCTCCTTCTGCTTACGTGACCCCGGAATTAACGTCCCCAGTTTCCGTCCATCGACGAACAACACTTCGCCCGTTCGTTTGCGGTAGCCATTTCCACCCTGGCGATTCTTCGACACGAACCACAGCGAGCACGGAATCTGCGTGTTGGCGAAGAGCTGGCTCGTAAGTTGGACGATACAGTCCACGTAGTCCAGATCCACGAACGCCTTCCGAACCTCCAGCCGCGCGGTCTCGCCGTTCGAGAGCTCGCCCGTCGCCATCACGAAACCGGCCGTGCCACCTTCCTTCAGGTGCGACAGGAAGTGCAGCATCCACATGGTGTTGGCGTTGCGCGGCGCGAGCGGCATTTTGCGGTCGCCGAGCGTGAGGCGGGGATCTTTGTCTGCGATCCGATCAGCACCCCACCCGTTCTCCCCCTTGCTGCCGTCATTGAATGGCGGATTCGCGAGCACGTAATCGGCCTTGAGCGTCGCGTGCTTGTCGTCGAAGTACGAGTTCCCAAGCTGGATGTTCGCGTCAAGCCCGTGGATGAACAAATTCATCCGGCAGAGCCGGTACGTGAAGTCCTTGCTCTCCTGGCCGACGAAGGAGAGCTGGTGGCTGTGCTTCGTGAACACGTCCGACTGCACGAACATGCCGCCCGATCCGCAGCAGGGATCGAAGACGACGCCCTTGTCCGGTTCGAGCATCGCGACGAGCGTCTTGACGATCGAGACCGGCGTGAAATACTCGCCACCGCGCTTGCCTTCGCTCGACGCGAACTCTCCGATGAAGTATTCGTAGACGCGGCCGATCAGATCATCCCCGCCGTGGTCGGCCTCGAAGATGTCCTTGCTGAACAGATTAATGAGGCCGCGCACGCTGACCGCGTCAAGATTTGAACCCGAGTAGATGCGCGGCAGAAGCCCTTTCAACTTGTCCGGGTACTTGCTTTCGAGCGATTCGAGTACGTCGTCCAGCTTCACCTTGATGTCGTCGGCCTGGGCCGCTTTGCGCAGGTTCTCCCACCGTGCCGCTTCTGGAATCACGAACGCGCCGACGCGGCGGTACTCGTCGGGATCGTGGATCGCCTTCTTGTCGCCGAAGTAGTCGCTCTTCTTGTCTGCGACAAGCGCTTCGAGCTCCGCGCGCCGGCGGTCGTAGCGCAGGGAAAGGAACCGCAGAAAGATAATCGGGAGAACGTAGCGCTTGTAATCGGCTGGTTCAACCGAGCCGCGGAGGGTAATAGCAGCCTGGAACAGCTCCTTGGTGAGCGAGACGATGCCGCCGTTCTGGCCGTCAGACGCTTGCCCAGATCTCCTCGTTGCCGATTTGCGGTTTGCCATGGTTGAGGGAGACTACTTCGATTCTTTCGGAATGGGCGGCAGACTTCTGACCTTCTCTGCGACTTTGCGACAGGCGTCGATCAGGTCGGCCAGCAGCCTGTCGTCCACGTCGAGGACGCCCTCGTACTCGGTCCGATTCCGCATATCGTGACACTTCGACAGAACTCTCCAGACCTCCGGCCCCAAGCCGAGAGTGTCCGGCAGTACTTGAAATACGATGTACCGTCTCGATGGCCGAAATCCGTGGTGCCGTAGCGCCGCCAGGCAGAGTGCGTGAGCGGCGCTGTAGCCAAGGTCGAACCTGCTGTCGAGCGAGTTGGTTTTGTTCTCCGCGTCCTTCAGCCGCGCGAGACCGGAACGTACGAGACCCGCAAACTCCTTAGCATCGGGAGGTTCCTTTGCGAGAACGTCCCCCGGGCCTGCGAGGCGGTCAAGCGGCGACGGGGAGGTCATCTTCCGATCCAATCACCCAAAGCTTCGGCTGTTGGAGCACCCGCGTCACGAACGTATTTTCTGTCCGGGCTCTCTTTGAAAACTCGGCGGCCGTGTACACGGTGGGACTGACCTTTCGACCCACGGTGCGCGTGACCCGCTCAAGAGCGCTGAAGACTTCGCCGTAGGTGAGGCGGTCGCTGATGATCATCACGTCGATGTCGCTAGCCGATTGGTCCGTCGCCTTGGCCACCGAACCGTAGACGAAGGCAGCCCGAATGGCCGATGACAGAGGCTTCAGGGCATCGCGCAGCGGTTCCGCAAGCCCTACCGTTTTTAACACGATATTCCGCAGTTCCGAATACAGCGGTGACACCGCGTTGGCCTGGTAGTGCTTCTGATGGCCGATCCGTCGGGCCACGATCAGCCCGCTTCCCTGCAGCCTCGCAAGTTCTCGCTGCGCGGCGCCAGATCCTGTGCCCGCGTCGCGAATTAGCTCCGAGGCGTAGAAGCTACGCTCGGGCTGGCCGAAAAGTACACCGAGGACGCGCTGCTGTGTCTTGGTGAACAGCGCATCCGCCAAGCTCTTTCGACCCGATCGTCGCGAACCGGCGCGCACACCCAATATGGGCATGATCATGCCCTATTTGGGCATGGGAGTCAACAGATGCGGCGACGACGGCTATCAGCTGGGGACCGACGTGAGCCACGAGTCTCACGACGTGTTCACGAGGGATGTCGCGCTCCCTCACAGGCGCGAGTGATTCCGGGAATCGCCCGCTTCGTGATGTCTAGTCGCCGGCGCGATGTAGAACCTTGCCTATTTCTGCCGACGCTTTCGGATACCGTCGATCCAAGCCTCGAATTCGTCGATTCGACCCTTCAACTCGTCAGACTTGGGAAACGGACTGCCGTCCGCGATCGCGCCATCATGTCCCCTGATCCAACGGGAACACTCTGTCATGCCAGCCTCGACCGCGTTGCAATCGGCTTCGGTGATGTCGTGAAGGGGAGCCACCTTCTTCGTCTCGATGCTTGGCCGGTACCGCTCGACAACGTCGTTCAACAACACTTCAGATACACCACGTTCCCATGATTCCCGCAAGAGCCCATACAACTCGCGTCCGGCGCGCTCGTACTCGTCTGGTCCACCCTTTGCGTACAGCTTGTTCGCTGCTTGCCAGCGGTTGCGGAGCACTCCCAAGCGCTCTTTGACCTTCATTGCAAGCCAGGGGAGGTCGGGCGAACAGATGCCAGCCTGCGTGTCACGCCGAATGTACTGATGCGCGCAGGGAATCGACTCCTGCTCGCACTCGTTCAGGAGGACGCGCAAGAACACGAGATCGTGTGTGAAGACGATGACCTGCCGCACCTTGGCTTCGGCTGCAAGGCGCTTTCCGATCTTCTCCCTCCAATGGTGATCGAGCGACGACACAGGATCATCGAAGATGATTCCCGAGTTGCTCGGCGCCGTACTTAGCTCAGTCAGGAATGATGCCAATGAGAGCGCGCGCGACTCGCCCTCACTGAGAACGTCCGTCACGCGCACTCCAGGAGCATTGCTGAAGACCAGCTTGTGAAATAGCGCACCTTTCGAGCCACCGGCCGCTTGAATCTCGACGGAGAGGTGGGTGAAACCGATATTCTTCAATTCTGCCTGAAAGGTCTGGCGCAGTTGGTCCGTGATCAACTGCTTCGTCAGTTCAGTGCTCTTCTTCGTCGCTGCGAGGGTGTTCGTGTCTGCCGTGCACTGCGAGTACGCCGCAATTCGGCGCTTGCGATCAATTTCAGCGAGGACCGCATCCAGATTTGCTGCGAGTTCTTTGCGAGATGCCAGATCGTTTAGCTCTGACTGTTCCGCCGATGACAGAGACGTGGCCGAAGCGAGGAGTTGAGCCGCTCGCGCGCGTAACCCGTTTGCGAGCGCTTTGACGGCATCATTGACCTTGGGCTCGAATGTGGAGACCTGCAGCGTCTCCTCGCCTCCCTCAGTGAGTGCATCGACGCTGCTCTTCGTCGCCGCGGCGGTCTTCAAGAACTGCGCCAGCTTTGGTTCCAGAGCGCCGTCATCCACGGCAAGCTCGTTGACAATTGCTCTGATCTCCGGCCGTTCAATCACAACGCCGCTTGCGCTTTGCCGAAGCTGTTGATACTGGATTTCCGCCGCGCGGACATCGCCCTGAGCTGTCGAGGTGACAAATTCGAACAGATGCTTAAGGCGAGATTCCGCGTCAGAGTTGATATCCTGCTGGCAAAACGGACAGCGCGCGTGGTCCTGGCGGACGGGGAATGTCGCCGTCGGAGTGTTCGCCTTGACGAATCCTTCGGCAGCTTCCCACATCTTGCGCCAGGCTTGGCCGCCGGTTCCCGGCAGAAGATCCGGCGTCAGAGCAGTTTGTCGCAACGCTTCCAGCACCAGACGCGATGCTCGCAGCTTATCCCTCGCCTTACCGAGCTCGGACATTGCCTCCAGACCCAGGGCAGACTCGACCGTTTCAAGGTGCGTCGCCAGGATGTCGTAGCGGCCGGCCTTGGCAGACAATTCCTGGGCTCGTTTCTTTGGATCGGATGCGAGCAGATCGCGCTTGAGCTCTGTAAGGTGCTTGAACCGTTGTTCCTCAACGGTGGAGAGCGTCGCGAGCGCGACGACATCTTGTTCCTTCGTCAGTGCCGTGAGTGAATCAAGCATCTGACGGGCCCTCGTACCGGGCATGATGCCTGGCGATGCAGTTAACAACGATGTCGCCAAGTGCTGGAGCTCGGCCTCGAGCCGTCTCCTTACCTCGGCGCACGCTGATGCCAGCTTGTCAAACAGATCCAGCCCGAAAGGGCGAAACGCAACGTCAGTCTTTTCCTTCAGGTAGATAGGCACACAATGGCTGTCGAAAACGCTTATCTGAGCGAGGCTTGGTGACGGTGCGGCATTTGGTGACCACGAAATCGGCGTCTCGGTCCCGCCTTCACTAATGCGAATGGTTGCCCTCGCCTTGAGCGGAGCGCTCGCGCCTAATACGTTTCCCAAAACATCCTCAACAAACCTTGAGCGACAAGCTCGCTTCAAGATCCGCGTGTAGCCGGATTTTCCGGTAGCGTTCTCTCCGTAGACGATCGTGAGGTTGGGTCCAAACAAGACCGTTTGCTCTGGTGCGAGCGCATTCACACCAGTGTGGTGGGTTAGATCAACAAGGATCACGGCGCTTGCGGCTGCCGGCCCAACCGGCAGATGCTGCGCCGACAGCGGCACCGCTTTCTTCGAACCCGAAGCCAAGCCATGAGCCGATTTACAGATCTCGGTCAGGGCGTCGAGATCCGCCGACGTCAGCGTGCCGACTGTGGAAAGGCGACGCAGGGCATCGCGTTGCCAGAGCGGTTGGGTTACCGACCATTGGAGGATCTCGGCAAAGATGTTCGTCGCCATGGTCGAAGTGTTTGCACTATAGGGGAGGAGGGCCACACTGACAAGGCAGGCCTCCGGTTTCTGGTCGCGCTACTTGAAGTAGCGCCCCGATCCTGAGAGTTTCCATTAGGTCGCCGGGTTGAATCGCCTTCGGCGTGTCAGCTGTCCCTGAATAACAGCGTCCAGCATGATAGGGCCGCGGTTTGCTGCGGCTCGCCCACCGTTGCCGACTTGGGTTTGTCGTCTTGCCGACAGTGTCGGCGAGACGACAGACCGCAGGGTCGCCGCGCACGTACGCTGCTCTCCAGAGGTGTCGCCACATGTCCAGAGGGCGGGATGACGACCCCACCGATCGTGCGGGGCACGCCGATCGCGCGCCAGATCGACCGCCTGACGTCCGCGAACGCGAGCGCCAGGTTCCGGACGACGCTCTCACGCGCGACCTGAACTTGCCGCGCGACGACGAACGCGAGCGCGTCGAGTGTCGCGGCCGTGCGTACTCGCTCAATGGCACGGAGACCCGCGCCTTGGCCGCGATTGGCGCGTTCCGCGTCGTTCCTGAAGACGCGCTCGTTCGCGGCGACGGCGGGGCGGGGCTCCGATCGGCCGACCTGCGCCACCTCGCCGACCAGGGCCTCGTGACGCAGGAGACGATCACTGATGCTGGCGGCGCCCGCCATGTGCTCACGCTCACAGCCGACGGCCAGGCCGTGCTGGAGGCTCACCAGCGGCCGGATGCCGACGGCCGTCAGCAGGCGTACTCCGCCGGCGTCGTGAACGCGCGCCAGCTGCCGCACGATGTCGAGCTCTATCGCGTGTTCCGGGAAGAAGCCGACCGCATCGAGCGCGAGGGCGGGCGCGTGCGGCGCGTCATTCTCGACGACGAACTCAAGCACGACTACCAGACGTTCCTTCACCGTGATGATCGTCCGGTCGACGCCGACCTGCATCGGGATCGGCAGGCCTTTGCCGAGGCGAACGACCTGCCTGTCTATCGCGGCCATCTCGAGCTACCCGACCTGCGAATCGAGTACGAGACCGACGACGGCCGACTGGCGCACCGTGACGTCGAGCTCGTGACGGAGCATTACTCACGCGGGCAACTCGCCGGCAAGTCCCACGCCGGGTTCGTCTGCTATCGCGCGGGACGCGGCCGTCAGGGCGGCGGCACCCCGTTCGATCCCCACCATCTGGAGCGCCTCGTATGACCTTCGACGACCGCGTCCGTGCGCTCGAACCGCTAGGCTTCAGCGACCGCCAGACCCGCTTCCTCGTGACCGTCGCCCTCCACAGCGGCTTCTGCTTGCGTCGGCACTACACGACCTTCACTGGCCTCAAGTACGGCGCGGGCGTGCGGGACTTCCTCGACCGCCTGGTGACGCGGAAGCTCGCCCGACGCCTGGACTTTCGCCGCGACCGCGGCCACGTCTACCACCTCCAGGCGAGCGGGATCTACGCCGCCATCGCCCAGCCCGACAACCGCAACCGCCGTCGGACGAGCGCCGCGCTGATCGCCCGCAAGCTCATGCTCTTCGACTACGTCCTCAGCCAGCCCGACGTCGAGTGGTACGCCACGGAGCCCGACAAAGTCGCCCTCTTCACCGGCCCGTTCGGCATCCAGCCGACGGACTTGCCCCAGCGCGTGTACCCCGCGCGGTATCGACAGACGCCGCCCACCATTCGCTACTTCATCCACAAGCTGCCGATCTATCTGACCGGTGACCCACCGGTCGCGAGCTTCGTCGTCCTGGTGACCGACCTGACCGGGCAGGCCTTCGAGCAGTTCCTCAAGGACCACGTGCGGCTCCTGAACGGGCTCCCCCGCTGGCGCATCGTCGCCATCGCGCCCCGGCACCTCCCCGGCCTCGCGGCGTGTCAGGTCGTCTTCCGCCAGTTCGCGGCGGGTGTCCGGCGGCCGCCCTCCACGGACGAGACGGATCAGCTGCGGATCTACTTCTCGATGCTCGACCTCCTCGAGCGCAACGATCTCCAGCGCGTCACCATGGACGAGATGCACCGGTTCCAGGCCGTACGGCCCCGGTTCGCGGCCGCCGAGTTCGAGACGCTCTTCGAGCGCTGGAAGGCGCATGGGCCATCGGTGCTCGAGGATCGGATGGTTCCGGGATTCCTGGCCGCGCTCGCCGAAGGTCGCGGCGAACTCGTCACCCATCAGCTACCGGTTCGCTATGACCGATTCGGCACGCGTGCAGGCGTGAGCTGAGGCGCCATCGTGCTCGGACGACGCTGGCGGGATCGGTGGCGGGGGATCTGGCGGACGCGCTCACCAAAGCGGTCACGTCATCACAGGCCGGCGAAGCGAAGTGGGCCCGCGAATCTAACGAGAAGGTCGTCGACGGCCCGGGATCGGTGGCGCACACGGGCGGCGCGGTGTGCCGCCCGGCGCGTCCTCCCGGAGCCTAGGCGACGGGGGGAGCGACCCCCGCTCTTCCAGCCGGTCTTGACCGGGGGTCGCTCCCCCCGTCGCCTAGGCGTGTCACCGACTGGATCACGCCTGCGGCTCGACGCGGCACTCACGCCGAGCTCGCGGCCCGGCCATTGCGCGATCGATTGTCGGGCCGCGCTCGGGCCCGTCAAGGCTCGGCGCGTGGCGCCGCCCGCTTCGCGGCTTCGGCCTTGACGGCGCCCTCGACGCAGCCCGGATATGGCTTCTTACGCGATGGCCGCGGGGATCAGCCGGAGGAGGGCGACCCATTCGCCGCGATGCTCGAAGAGGTGGCGCGACAAATCACAAAACCGACTCGTCGTTACTTAGATTCCGTTACCCAAGCCCCGAGGACGATGGTATGAGTGAGCAGCAGATCCTGGCAATGACCGAACACGAAGTGGCCCGCCGGCTTGGCTTGTCCGTAGCCACGCTTCGTGCCTGGCGCGTGAGGCGAAAGGGGCCTCGGTTCGTCCGCTTCGGCCGTGCCGTCCGATATCTCTCCGCGGACATCGATCGCTTCATTCAGGCGTCGAGAGTCGATGACAAGGAGAGCGACAGAGGCCTCGCACCGGCGATCGATAGCGAGGTGGCCCGATGAGCTTGTGGAAGCGCGGACGCCAGTACTGGGCGGACTTCACCGTCGCTGGGCGGCGCTACCGGAAGCGTCTCGGCACGACGAACCTGCAGGTTGCCAAGCAGCGGGAGCGCCGGGCCATCGAAGACGCTGGCCACGGGACGCTGGCGGCGCGCGAGGAGGGACCGCGGCACCTCTCTGCTGCAATCGATGCGTACCTCGCAGGCAAGCAGATGCGGTGTTCGCCGCGTACGATTGAGCTGGAACAAGAGCGGCTCGTTTTGATCAAGCGCCACTTCGGCGACGTGCCACTTTCCGCGATGACCGCCAAGGCCATCGCCGACTTCCAACAGAGAAGACACGATGCCGGCATCGCGAACCGCACGATAAATATGGACGTCGGCGTCCTGTCGCGCGTGCTGAAATCGTGCGGCCGGTGGCGAGTGCTGGCCGATCACGTCCGCAACCTGCCCGAGCGGCAGCACGCGATCGGGCGCGCTCTGACACCGGAGGAACGGAAGCGACTGTTCGAGAGCGCCGCATCGAAGCCCGAGTGGGAGCATGTTTACTGCGCCGCGGTGGTTGCAGCAAACACGTCGTTGCGGCCCGTGGAGGTGAAGCACCTTCGCCGGCGCGACGTTGACCTCGTGAAGAAGCTCGTGCACGTCCGGCGCAGCAAGAACGAGACCAGCCACCGCGTTATTCCGCTGAACGCTTCAGCACTGGCAGCGATCACCCGCATGCTCGAGCGTGCCGATCTGCTGGGCTACACCGAGCCCGAACACTACCTCTGGCCAGCCTGCCAGTGGGGCCGCTACGACCCGACGCAGCCGATGCTGAAGTGGGACACCGCCTGGCGCGCGCTGCGCGATGCCGCCGGCCTGCCCGGCCTGCGGTTCCACGACCTGCGGCACACGGTCATCACGGAGCTCGCCGAGCTGGGCGTCGCTGACCACGTGCTCGAGTCGATCAGCGGCCATCTATCGCGCCGGATGCTGGAGCACTACTCTCACATCCGGATCGACGCGAAGCGGCAGGCGCTCGACGCGCTGGACGCGGCACGGCGAGGTAGGAACTCGAACGGGGACGCGAGCAACGGCGACGACGGAGACTCGAACGGCCATCGCCCTGAGGCAGCCAAGAACGGCGCCCAAATCCCACTGCTTGTGGCGCTCGCCGAGGGGCTCACGTCACAGTCACGTCACAGTTTGGTTTTGCGCGGCTCGCCGCCTGCCGCTAAACTATTGATTCCACTCGCGCGGAGAGATGTCCGAGTGGTTGAAGGAGCACGCTTGGAAAGCGTGTGTACGGGAAACCGTACCGTGGGTTCGAATCCCACTCTCTCCGCCATCCGCCGTCACCGCGCCTGCGCCAGCAGCCGCTGGCTCGCCTGCTCGAGCAGCGCCTGAATCGCCGGATCGGTCGCCGCGAGCGCGAAGTCCGGCGCGTAAATCTGAAGATAGTTCATCGCCGACTTGCCCGCGGCCCCGCCGAAGCGATCGCCTCCCGGCGTGCCGTCGAAATAGACCTTGAGCACGTTGACGAGGGCGTCGCGGGGCAGCACGCCGCGGCAGGCCGGCGCATTCGCATCGCAGCTCGCGGCGCAGCCCTCCGCCGCCGGCTTCTGGGAGAACGACGTATCGAATTGCGCGCCGCCGAGCACGCGCGGCGAGAACGACCCGTCCGCGGCCATCTCCTTCACGCCTCTGATGCCGCCCTCGGTCTCGCGGCACGCTTTCAGGCCGCTCGTCTGCGTCGCCTTGCCGTTCGATCCCACACGATGACGCGCAAACGACGAGACGATCTCCGCCTGCGCGGCGTCGTTCTGACCGCGCGTGAAATTCAGCAGACCCGATCCGCGCGTGACGACGAGCGTGACGTTCCGAAAGACGCCGGCGAACATCGTGACGGCCGCGTCCCACTCTTCGACGAACGCCTTGTCCGTCCGGTGGTACGACGCGTCGCGGTACGCGCCTTCGAGGAGCTGCGCCCAGCGCTCCAGCTGATTGCCGGAGCGCGGCAGGATGATCTCCACCGACTCGGCCGTCGGGCCCGCAACCGCGATCGAGACGAACGCCTCGTTCGTCCCGTACCGCGCGGCCACCTTGGTCAGAAACGCCTTCCAGTAGTTCTTGTAGACCGGATTCCACGGAAGCGGCAGGAACTGACGCGTGCCGTTCGCGCGGCCCTCCGAGACCTCGAATTCGGCCTTGCCGCAGTGGGCGGATCCCGCGGCCACGCCAGACTCGGATTCGCCGCGTCCAGCCCGGCCGCCCCTGGCCGCGGGCCGCTCGCCCCGTCGCCCTCCCGAGGACGCGGGCAGCTGACCATCCTCGCAGCTCGGCAGCTCGTCGAGCACCCACGACGGCGTCCCGAAGCCGGGCACGAGGATGAGCTGGATGGTCTTGTGCTTCGCCGCCGCCGCGGCGAACGCCGCGTCGAGTGACGAGAAATCGTCGCGGTCCTTGGCGGGCTGCAGCGTCGACCAGAACGTTCGAATGGCCAGGCCGGACACCGCGGGATTGCTGACGAGCGCGTCGAGGTCCGCGGCCCGGTTCGCGCGAGTCTCGGCGAGGACGGCATAGATCCCGCGCGGGCGGCGGACCGAACCCGAATCGCTCTGCGCGGGCAACGTGCGCACGGGTGGCGCGACGACGACAAGCGTCGCGGCGACGACCCCGCACCACGCGGATCGGGCTGACACGTCGTGCCCCAGGCAAGTCTACGCCCAGCATGCAAACGTCGCCGCCGATACTCCCCCGCAGACCCTGCGCGTATCGCGTGGTTCGCCGGCTCAGCCGGTGTCGAACGAACCGGCGGCCAACCCAGGGCCGCCTGCGAACACGTCGCGATCACACGCCCGAGGGCCGCGCGCTGAACCGCCGCGTCGAGTTCGTCAGAACGTGACCCCGTCGCGCGGCGCTCCTCCAGTGACCGCTCACCTGGTGGCGGCCACCAGTTGACCGCTTCGGACGAGCGGTGCACACTCTCGTCACCAGCAGGCCTAGGAGTCATCCATGCGACACATCCTCGCCGGTCTCTGCATCGTCATTCTCGTCAGCAGCCACGCCCACGCGCAGCGCCGCGGTGGCGGGCCGGCGGGGCCGACCGACGGCGGTCCGAACGGACTCGGGGCGCTTCACTTTCGAGCCCTCGGCCCGGAGGGCAATCGCGTGGCGTCGATCACCGGCGTCCCGGGCGATGCGATGACGGTCTACATCGGCGCGGCGGACGGCGGCATCTGGAAGACGACCGACGCCGGCATCAGGTGGCAGCCGATCTTCGACGACAAGGACGTCTCCGCGATCGGCGCGCTCGCCGTCGCCCCATCCGCGCATGACACGATCTGGGCCGGGACGGGAGAACCCTGGCTGATCCGTCCGTACTACACGCTGGGCGACGGCGTGTACAAGTCGACCGACGCGGGGCGCACGTGGCAGCACATGGGCCTCGACGCCACCGGCCACATCTCGCGCATCGTGATCGATCCCGCGGACGCGAACAGCGTCTACGTCTGCGCGATCGGCCAGGCGTTCCGCCCGCAGCACGAGCGCGGCATCTTCCACACGACGGATGGCGGCGCGACCTGGAAACAGGTGCTCGCCGTGGATGACAACACCGGCTGCTCGGATCTCGCGATGGATCCGCGCGATCCGAAGACGCTCTACGCGGGGATGTGGCAGCTGATCATTCACCGCAACGATCTGCACAGCGGCGGCCCTGGCAGCGGCGTGTACGTCACGCGCGATGGCGGCGCGACCTGGAACAAGATCACCGGACACGGCCTGCCGGGGGCCGATCATCCGCTCGGCAAGATCGCCGTCGCCGTGGCCGCGAGCAATCCGAATCGCGCGTATGCCCTCGTGCAGGACGCACCGGCGCCGGGACTCTATCGATCGAACGATCGTGGCGCCACGTGGGAGCTCGTGAATCA
>Ga0335084_10002947_pt1 | contig 16560 bp, 16 predicted proteins | sample Lox_Sample_44_FD_206721 | JGI IMG/M metagenome (GOLD analysis project Ga0335084, IMG submission 206721) | Soil microbial communities from Loxahatchee National Wildlife Refuge, Florida, United States - Lox_Sample_4.4 | ecosystem: Environmental > Terrestrial > Soil > Wetlands | place: USA... | reverse complement strand
TAATACGACGCCAAATCTCAGGATTCGAGCGGCGCAAGTCACAGCAGGATATGTCCTGACGTACGCGCGGAGGCTGCAACCAGCGCCTCTACAGGTCGTATATAGTGAAGCCATCATACCATTATGATGGTTCTGGAAAACGTGCCGCTGGCGCCGCTTACAACCCTCAAAGTGGGGGGCCCGTCGCGCTTTTTCACAGAGCCGAAATCCGTCACCGAGGTGTCCGACGCGGTCAGCTTCGCACGCTCCCGGAACCTTCCCCTATTTGTGCTGGGCGGCGGCAGTAATCTGGTAATCTCGGACGCCGGATGGCCCGGCCTAGTCCTGAAACTCGCGATTTCCGGAATCGACCAGCGCGAGGAAAATGGGAAAACTTTGTTCAAAGTGGGGGCGGGTGAAGAGTGGGACAAGTTCGTCGCCCGTGCCGTTGCCAGAAATTGCGCTGGAGTCGAGTGTCTGAGCGGCATTCCCGGGAGTGTGGGGGGAACGCCGGTGCAGAATGTGGGAGCCTACGGCCAGGAGGTTGCCGAAACCATCGCGTCCGTGCTGGTGTTCGACCTTAAGGACGGGCAGGTTCGCGAACTCTGTGCCGAGGCTTGTGGATTTCAATATCGCACCAGCATCTTCAACACCAGCGAACGCGGACGCTTCATCATCCTGCGGGTGACTTATGGCCTTGCCCCCGGCGGCGAAGCTCATATCGAGTATGCCGACCTGAAAAAACATTTTGCGGGCTTTCAGAATTCCCCTTCATTGGCCGGGACCCGAGAAGCCGTGCGCCGGATACGCGCCGCTAAAGGCATGCTGATCACCCTGGGGGATGAGGACTGCCGTAGCGCTGGATCGTTCTTCAAGAATCCCGTACTCGTGCCGGACCAATACGCCGAGTTGACACGGCGCGCCGAGGTCAAGGGATTGCATGTCCCCAGTTATCCCGCACTCGATGTCCAGAGGAAGGTTTCTGCTGCCTGGCTGGTGGAACACTCCGGGTTCAGCAAGGGATACAGCAGCGGCCGCGTCGGCATTTCGCGCAAGCATGCCCTGGCCATCGTGAATCGCGGAGACGCCGCCGCCGCCGACATCCTGGGATTGAAAGACCACATTCAGCAGCGCGTGGAAGAACTCTGGGGTATTCATCTCGAACCGGAGCCTGTGTTCTTGGGCTTCTGAGTTCTCAACTCACTTCTTCGGCAGCTTGCGAAAGGGATGTTCGAAACTGAGGTAGAGAAAAACGGCCCTTTCACCCGCGCTCGGCCTAATGCCGAGGGGCACTCCGATGCCCGGAACAATCTGTAGCCCATTCTTGAAGTTGTAGGCCCAGCGAATCCCCGGGCTGAGAAAAAGTGAACTGGTCCACTCCGTTTGGTTACTTGCAACCACGGTCTGGGAGCGGACAAACACGGTTTCCATCATGACATTGAACCGCGCGGTAGTGAGCCAGATGAAGCTCTGGCCGAAATTGTAGCCAGCCGTAGCGCTGCTCTCACCGGAGGCGTCCTGGGCGTGGGGAAAGAAGGTGGCGCCGGCATTCCAGTGGCTGACCAGCTTCTTGGCAAGAACGACACTCAATGGCAGACTCGTCTGCACCCCGAAACTGCCCGCGCCCCGGCCTTCGCCGAGTCGCCGGTCGGAAATATCAGGCTGAGGCGAGGGGCAAAGGCAATCCGGGTCTCTCCACTTCCCACCAGTTGGTAACGGTAATTCAGGAAAACATCTCCAATACCGGCCCCGGAGCCGGGAAAGGACCCGGAGTGCAAAGCAACCAGGGTGTAACTGAGCTGGTGGCGTTCGTCACCGGGAACCGGCCATTCCTGGGTGAAGGTGTAATTCCAGTCTTTGCTGTCGAAGAAGCGGGTGAAGCTGGAAATGTGCTGCACCACGTCGAAGTTCTGGTTGTAGGCCTCCTCCACCAGAAAACTGTTGTCCTGGATGCCGGGTGCGGCAGTGGGCGCCGGGTCCTGCTGCCCCAGAGAGTTGACACCAAGCACGAACATGGCCGCGAGGAGGAAGCCGGAGTAACGGGCCTCCCGAAGCCTATTTGATAACTTAATCATGATTAAGTAAATCATATGATCATCGGTTAACTCAACGGCTACTTTCGACATTCGGCTCGTCGGCCAGGCGGGCTGCATCTCGAAAAATGCCGGCGAACATCTGTCGCGTCAGTTTTCCCGTTTGTGTGTTTTGATTCGAGGGGTGGTAGGAAGCCAGCAATATCTTGCCGTCGGGCATCCGGTAACTGGCCCCGTGCCGGAACGGGTAAGGAGTTTTGTTCGTCAGCAAACCGCGGCGCTTCAGATAATTGAGGTAGGCCTCGAACCCAATCCGGCCTAGCGCCACCACCACTCTGACGTTTGCGAGACCCTCCACTTCGCGGTCAAGATAAGGTGCACAGTTGGACAATTCCTCGGGGCGAGGCTTGTTATCGGGCGGGGCGCAACGGACCGCGGCGGTGATATAGAGGTCTCGAAGTTCGAGCCCATCATCGCGTTTGGTGGCGTCGGGTTGATTCGAGAACCCGGCCTCATACAGGATCGGATACATGAATTTGCCGGAGGCATCGCCGGTAAATGGCCGTCCGGTGCGGTTCGAGCCATGGGCTCCGGGCGCCAGGCCGAGCACCAGGACGCGCGCCTTAGGATCGCCGAAGCCGGGGACTGGTTTTCCCCAATACTCCCAATCGACGTAGGCGCGGCGCTTCTCACGCGCGATTTTCTGCCGATATTCGACCAGCCGCGGACAACGTGTGCAGGCGATCACTTCGCGGTTCAATCGAGAAAGCCAGGCCGGCATTAGAATCATTGCATGCGGAAGGCCGCAAAGCCCGCGAAGAAGGGCCCACGCGCTTCACTCCCCTGGCGGAGGTTACGTTTGTTACCCTAATTCCGATCTTGCCAGTTTGACGGTGCTCTCGTCTAGTCTTTACACTCAGAATTACAGCCTGTGCTGTTCGACTCAAGGTCCAGTGCCGAAATGGAACGGTGCGAACGGTCAAAGCCTGAAAGGCAAATGTGAGCCCCACTGAAACCAGCAGCAGCACCCGGCGGGAGATCGCGGTGGAAATACCCGTCGAGGAAGTCAACCGCGAGACCAATTCCCTGATCCAGAAATATCAGAAGCTGGCGCGCATCCCCGGCTTCCGCCGCGGCCATGTGCCCGCGTCGGTCATTCGCCAGCGTTTTGCTGAAGATCTCAAGAGCGATGTAGTGGAGGCGCTCGTCCCCCGCTACTTCCGGAAAGAAGCCGACAAGCAGGGACTGATCCCGGTGTCGCAGCCGCAAGTCACCGACCTCCACCTGAAGGACAACGAGCCGCTGCGCTTCAAGGCCAGTTTTGAAGTCATGCCTGAGATCAAGGTGGAGGGCTACAAGGAATTGCGTGCCGAAAAGCCAGAGATCACGGTCACGGATGAAGAAGTCGAGCAGTCTATGAACGGCGTGCGCGAGCAGCACGCAACTTTCACTCCGGTAGAAGGCCGTGCCCTGGCCGACGGCGACTACGCCCAGGTTTCTCTCGACGGACAACCGAAAGACGGCGACGGCAAGCCGGTGCACATGGACGAGGTGCTGGTCGAAATCGCGGGCAAGAACACCATGCCCGAGTTCACTGAAAATTTGCGCGGAGCCTCGGCGGGCGACGAGCGGGTGTTTGCAGTGACCTACGCGCAGGACGCCACCGAACAGCGCCTGGCGGGAAAGACATTTACTTACACGGTCAAGGTGCAAGCCATCAAGGAAAAGAGCCTGCCCGAACTGGATGACCAGTTTGCCACCCAACTGGGAGAGTTCAAGACGCTGGACGAAGTCCGCCAGCGCCTTCGCGAAGGCATGGAATCGGAGCGCAAGCACACTGCCGAGCATGAGGCCAAGGACAAGCTGGTGGCGGAACTGGTAAAGCGCAGCTCATTCGAAGTGCCGGAGGCGCTGGTGGAGCGCCAGATCGATGTGCGTCTGGAACGCGGCCTGCGCGCCCTGGCAGCGCAGGGCATGAAAGCTGAAGACATCAAGAAAATGGATTTGAACCGCTTGCGGGCGGGACAGCGGGAGCAAGCCCTGCAGGAAGTCAAGGCTTCGCTAGTGCTGGACAAGATTGCCGAGGAGGAAAAAATCGAGGTCAGCGATGCGGAAATCGATCGGGAGATCGCCGCGCTCGCCACCCAGTCTAAACAGACGCCGGAGGAGATCCGGGGTCGTTTGACACGTGATGGAGCGCTCGATAGAATCCGAAATAGAATCCGCAGCGAAAAGACCCTCGATTTTCTATATCGCCAGTCCGCTTAACGCGGACCTTTCGATCCTCCCAGACGGAACTAGCGGTCAGGAACAGGAGTGTGGACGGTGAATGTGAACGATCCCAAAATGATGCTGGTCCCCATGGTCATCGAGCAGACCGGCCGGGGCGAACGCGCTTACGACATCTATTCCCGGCTGCTGCGGGACAACATCATTTTCATCGGTACGCCGATCGACGACAACATCGCCAACCTCGTGATTGCGCAGATGCTATTCCTGGCTCAGGAAGACCCGGAGAAGGACATCCAGCTCTATGTGAACTCGCCGGGCGGGTCGATCACCGCCGGCATGGCGATTTACGACACCATGCAGTATGTGAAGAACGATGTGACCACGATTTGTATCGGGCAGGCCGCCAGCATGGCGGCGCTGCTGCTGGCCGCCGGCGAGTCCAAGAAACGGCTGGCTCTGCCCAACTCCCGCATTCTGATCCACCAGCCTTCCATGGGCGGGTTGTCCGGCCAGGCTACGGATATCGACATCCACGCCCGGGAAATTCTGCGTATGCGCGAGATTACTAACCAGCTAATGGCAAAGCACACCGGTCAGAAGCTGGAAAAAGTTGAGAAAGACGTGGAGCGCGACTTCATTATGAACTCGCAACAGGCTAAGGAATACGGAATCATAGACGATATCATCTATAAGACGAGATAAAGGTATGATCGGGGTTCGCCCGATCAGTTTCCGATCAGTCTCGGCGCGAAACGATCTGTCCCGCCGGCCCGGCAAAAGATGCTTGGAGCGGGAGGGAGAGAGTTAACGAAGGAGTAAAGCCGAGTGAAAAACAGGACTGGTACCGAGGAGATGTTGCGCTGTTCGTTCTGCCATAAGTCGCAGGACGCGGTGGCCAAACTTATTTCATCACCCAGCGATTATCCCAGGGCTTATATTTGCGACGAGTGCGTAGCCGTCTGCAACTCCATCCTGGAAGATGACCGCACCGCAACCCCTCCCACCACCACCCCCAATCAACTGCCCAAGCCCCAGGAAGTGAAGACCTTCCTCGACGAGTATGTCATCGGCCAGGAGCAGACTAAGAAAAAACTGGCGGTGGCGGTTTACAACCACTACAAGCGCATCTATATGAACCGCCAGCGCGCCGGGGACGGCGTCGAACTGGCCAAGTCGAACATCATGCTGATCGGTCCCACGGGGACGGGCAAGACCCTGCTGGCCCAGACCCTGGCCCGCATGCTCGATGTTCCGTTCGCCATCGTGGACGCCACCACCCTCACCGAAGCTGGCTATGTGGGCGAGGACGTTGAGAACATCATCCTTAAACTCCTGCAAGCCGCCGACGGGGACGTCGGACGCGCCCAGACCGGCATCATCTATATCGACGAAGTGGACAAAATCGGACGTAAAGATGAGAACCCCTCCATCACGCGTGATGTTTCCGGTGAAGGCGTGCAGCAGGCGCTGCTGAAGATCCTGGAAGGGACGATTGCCAATGTGCCTCCCCAGGGCGGGCGCAAGCATCCTCACCAGGAATTCACGCCCGTGGATACCACCAATATCCTGTTCATCTGCGGCGGGGCCTTTGTCGGTCTGGAAAAAATTATCGGCAGGCGCGTGGGCAAGAAATCGTTAGGCTTCAAGGCCGGAGCCGAAGAGGGCGAGACGGAAGAAACTCCAGCCGCCAGCCGCAAACGTAATTTCGAACTGCTCAGCGACATCCAACCGGAAGACCTGATCAAATTTGGCTTGATTCCCGAGTTTGTCGGCCGTTTGCCCGTAGTCGGCGTATTGGAAGACCTGGACGAGTTTGCCCTGATCGAAATCCTCACCCGGCCCAAGAACGCCATCATCAAGCAGTACCAGCGCCTGTTCGAGTTCGAGAATGTACGCCTTAAATTCAGCGATGACGCCCTGAAAGCCATCTCGCGCCAGGCGATGGCCCGCAAGGTGGGAGCGCGCGGTTTGCGCATGATTCTAGAGGAGTTAATGCTGGACCTGATGTACCACCTGCCCAGCCAGAAGAAGGTCAAGGAGTTTGAAGTGACCCGGGAAATGGTGGAGAAGCGCAGCGTAACCCTCGCAATGATGGAGAAGGCGGGGTAAACTAGGGCTCCGTTGCGGTTGAACGTTAAAGCGTAGGAGCCAGGAGCTAGAAGGCAGTAGCTGGCAGACTGCCAACAACGAACGCAACTCGGGTGTTCGGGAGAAATAGTGAGCATAGTTAAGGAAAAATTCGAGACCAAGAGACTACCCATGATGCCCATCCGGGACGTGGTCATCTTCCCTTACATGATGACTCCGTTTGTCGTAGGACGGGAATCGAGCGTTCGCGCCCTGGAAGAGGCGCTGGCGGCCGACAAGAAGATCTTCCTCGCCACCCAGCACGACGCCAGCATCGATGAACCCAAGCCCAACGAGATCTACCAGGTGGGTACGATCGTCAACATCGTGCAGAGCCTCAAGCTGCCCGATGGCAATATCAAGGTCCTGGTCGAGGGCATCGAGCGTGGCAAGGTTCTGCAGATCAGCGAGAGCGAAGGCTACATGCAGGTTTCGCTCCGCGTGGCCCGCTATGCCACCGAGACCAACCAGCAGATCGAGACCGGCATGCAGCGGGTGACAGCCCTTTTCGAGCAGTACGTCAAGCTGTGCCAGTCGCTGAATTATGAAACCATGATCGCGGCCGTGCGCATGGAAGACCCGGCCAAGCTGACCGACACTATCGCCGCCAACCTGCAGCTTTCCATCGAGGAAAAACAGGAATTGCTGGAAATCTTCGATCCCGGCGAGCGCCTTACCCGGATCGGCGACGTGCTCGACATCGAAATCGAAAAGCTGAACATGGACCGCACTATCCAGTCGCGGGTCAAGCGGCAGATGGAACGCGCCCAGAAAGAGTACTACCTCAACGAGAAGATCAAGGCCATCCAGAAAGAGCTCGGCCGGGGCGAAAAGAGCGAATTCGACGAACTGAAGAAGAAGATCGAAGCCGCCGGCATGCCCAAGGAAGTCCGCGACAAGGCGGTGCAGGAACTGAAGAAGCTCGAAGCCATGCCGCCCATGTCGGCCGAGTCGACGGTTTCGCGCAACTACCTGGACTGGCTGCTCGCGGTTCCATGGAAGAAGCGCTCTAAGGAAATCCGCAACATCAGCCGCGCCGAAAAAGTATTGAACGAAGACCATTACGGTCTGGAGAAGATCAAAGACCGCATCCTGGAATTCCTGGCGGTGCGGCAACTGGTCAAGAATCCCAAGGGCTCGATCCTGTGTTTCGTCGGACCTCCGGGTGTGGGCAAGACTTCCCTGGGGATGTCGATCGCGAAAGCCACCGGCCGCAAGTTTGTCCGCATGTCGCTGGGCGGCGTGCGCGATGAGGCCGAAATCCGCGGTCACCGGCGCACTTACATCGGCGCCCTGCCCGGACAGATTATCCAGATGATGAAGAAAGCCGGCACCAAGAACCCGGTCTTCATGCTGGACGAAGTGGACAAGATGTCCATGGATTTCCGCGGCGACCCGTCGGCGGCGTTGCTCGAAGTGCTCGACCCGGAACAGAATTTCATGTTTGTGGACCACTACCTTGACGTCGAGTACGATCTTTCTCAGGTCTTCTTCATCGCCACCGCCAACGTCATGCACACTATTCCCCCCGCACTCCAGGACCGGATGGAGGTGCTCCGTCTGCACGGGTACACCGAGCAGGAAAAGGTCGAAATTGCCAAACAGTTCCTGGTCAAGAAGCAGTTGTTGCAGGCGGGTTTGACCGACAAGAACATCAAGTTCACGGACGACTCCATCACTGCCCTGATTCGTTCCTACACGCGGGAGGCTGGAGTCCGCAACCTGGAGCGCGAAATCGGCAACGTCTGCCGCAAAGTCGCGCGTAAGGTGGTGAAGGAAGGCGAGACATACAACGTCGCCATCGGACAGGACAACGTCAACGACTTCCTGGGTGTGATCAAGTTCCGCGACACGCTGGCCCACGAGAAAAGCGAGATTGGTCTGGTTACCGGCTTGGCTTGGACCGAAGTCGGTGGCTCGATCTTGAGCACCGAAGCCACCGTGGTTGACGGCAAAGGCAAACTCACGCTCACCGGCAAACTGGGCGACGTGATGCAGGAGTCAGCTCAGGCGGCCATGTCGTACATCCGCTCGCGGGCCCATCGCATGGGCTTGTCCCGCGACTTTTACCGCTCTCTTGATATCCACGTGCACGTGCCGGAAGGCGCGATTCCCAAGGATGGACCGTCCGCGGGCATCACCATCGCCACCGCGATTGCCAGCGCTCTGAGTAAGATTCCCGTCCGCCGCGACATTGCCATGACCGGCGAGATTACGCTGCGCGGCAAAGTGTTGCCCATCGGCGGGCTGAAGGAAAAATTGCTGGCCGCACACCGCGCTGGATTGTTCGAAGTGATTCTGCCCCTGGACAACGAAAAAGATGTAGCCGAGGTCCCGGAGAACCTGCGCACCGCAATGAAGATGCACTTCGTCGAAACCATGGACCAGGTGCTGACGGTCGCGCTCGAGCGGCCCTTGCCGGCAGTCAGCGAAGAGGCAGCGCAGCCCATCGCGCCCATTCTTCCACCCGCGGAGAGCCCTGCGGCCCATCAGTAATTTTTCTACGTCAGTCTCATGCAACGCCCGCATAGGCGGGCCTTTTCAATTGCGTGCCATTGTGTTTTCTTTGCGAACTTTGTGGTCAAGAGTTTTGTTAGCGCAAAGATCGCAAAGGAAGCAACCTGGGCACATAAGAACATCCCCGAGGAAGGTACCTGGTGGCCTCTTCGGATAAAATGATGGCAAGGTCACCACGTGGACCGGAATCCTGAATCCGAATCGCCGAAAAGCCATCTGCGAGGCGGAGCGAGCCTGCTGATCGCCGCGGCGCTGGTGTTTATCCTCCTGATCTGGTTGCCCGCGTACCGCTGGTTCTTTCTCGGCAGCCTAGCCATTGGGGTCGTGGTTGCCGCCATCCTATATGTTTGGAACGGATACAAACCGGTCCGAGCGGACGACGTCGAAAACAAGCGTCCCCTGGGACTTGAGTAAGCCGGCGGCAAGCGGGCACAGTCGTGCAAACTCTGCGGCCTGGAAAACCTGCACGTTCTGATCTCTATTTTTGCGACTGCCCCGCTTGCAACTTCTCATCCGAAACTGCAAACTGGTTCATGCGTGTTTTGGCCCGATTCATGAGGTCGGTGAGCGATGCCAGCCACTTCCCTGCTCCCCTGCTGCCCGAAGTCGCATTCCTGGGGCGGTCGAATGTGGGTAAGTCGAGTGTCATCAATTCGCTTCTGGGCACCAAAATAGCCAAGACCAGTTCTACTCCCGGCCGCACCCGCTCGATTAACTTTTTCGAAATCCGCTGGCCGGGAAGGCCCGAGCCGGAACTTGTCTTCACCGACCTGCCGGGCTATGGCTACGCGAAGATCTCGCGGGAAATCTCGCAACAGTGGCCGAGTTTCATCGATCCGTACCTGAAAGAGCGCTCCTGCCTCGCGCTCTGCGTAACCCTCATAGACATAAACGTGCCGCCGCAGCCCGCCGACCGGCAGTTGCTGGATTTTCTCTCCGGCATCGGACGCCCGACCCTCATCGTCGCCACCAAGAGCGATCGGCTCTCGGGCAACCAGCTGCGCAATGCGCTGCAGACTCTGGCCCAGGAATATCCCCAGTTTCCCATCCTGCCTTTGTCCGCGAGGACGGGAGACGGACGCCAGGAGCTTTGGCAGGAAATCCGGAGGCAGACTGCGGAAGTCGGACTGCAGACCCCGGATCTCGGCCCTCAGACCTCGGCTCGGTAGGGTGTACACTTTTGCCGAAGTTTTCCGGCAGGCGCCCCATGAAACTCTCCCTTGCCCTCTTGCTGGCAGCTTGCATGGTCGTCACGCTCCCCGGCTGCGGAAGCATCTTCTTTGTTGGGGGAGCGCTCAATCCCGGCACCTCGAGCATCAGCGGCCTGGTGAGTGTGGTGCAAGTCAGTGCCGTCATCGGTGACAGTGGGACCACGGTGCAAGTCACATTTGTCACCTTTCAGCGCGACGGCATTCCATCCACCATCGGATTTTGCGGCGACGAGCGCGACCGCTTCCCCATGCAGCAAGTCGTCCGCGTCAGCTTCAACCCAGGACAAACCTGCGCCAGCCTCGTCACGGTCGTGATCGCGTAGACCGGCGTCGGGCCTCAGGCGTCAGACTTCGGCCGTCGTGGAAGAACGGGGCTTCCAGCTCCGCGTCGCAGAGGGACAAAGGCGATTACCCACGACTCACGAGATTCCAAAGTCCCGAGCCCAGCCTTCGAGGTCCGACGCCGATGCCCGCCCATTACCTTGGTTATCTAGGGACTGACTACACGCGCGGCTACAGTTGCGAGATGACACTCTCATCCATGGTGGTATCGCGCGATTTTCAGGAAATCAGCGTGCTGGAATGCATTCTCGGCGGTTTGCACATCGGAGTCGACGTGGAATCGGAGCCGGCACGCGCCCGCACCAAACTGGCCAGCTCGAAAATTGACGCGCTCATCATCGACTGCGATCTTTCTGGCGCATCCAGTTTCCTGGAAGGTTTGCGGGACGGCACCATCGGGAACTCCGTCCCGCTTATCATCGTCAGTGGCTCCGGCGGCCGTCAGCAGCTTGAGTCCAAAGGCGCTTCGTTTGTCTTTGAAAAACCGATATCGGTGGAGCAGGCGGTCCACACTCTATCGGCTGCGCGGAACATGATCCTGGATGAGCGGCTGCGCTATCATCGCGCGACTCTGGATGTTCCGGTATCGCTGACCAGCGCCGCCAAGAAGCGCCAACGCGCTCACCTCCTGAACCTGAGCCAGGGCGGCATCGGCGTCCGCCTGCAGAAGCCTCAACTAACCAAGGGAAGAGTAAATGTTAATTTCACCTTGCCCGGAACCAGGCTGGCGATGCGGTTTCTGGGTGAATTGGCGTGGCAGGACAAACAAGGTAACGCCGGCATCCGCTTCGTGGACGCCGCCCCACGAATGAAGCGGGAGCTGCAACTCTGGCTGGAGCGCCAGTACTTCACGCACTAGAGCGGGCGTACGGCGTCGGCCCTCGCTAAATCCACGCAGCCGGCACAGCCTGAATTCGTGGGGCTGAGGTCCGAGGTCCGACGTCCAGAGTCCGAACCTCTATCGAAATCGGGGACGGTCGTCGGCAGGCATTTCATTTCCCTGGGACGCGTTATCGCTGATCCCCGCAACCCAGTCTCCGGGTGTGCCACCCATCCAGAATAAAAACAGGAAGCGGTAAAGCACCGCGAAAACCCCAGCCACTCCCAATCCGATGACCAGTGCGACCGGCCAAGCAGGAAACACCCCCACCATAGCGATGCAGATCAGAGCGAATAGGAGCACTGCCGAAAGCACGACCAGTCCATCAATTAGTCGTGAGAGCGCAGGCGCTGAGAGGGCGATAGGCAACCAGGGCAGATGCAACGTGCGCGGCTGACCGTGACTTCCGTTGCTTCGTCGCAGACCAGCCGTTTCTGGTTCCAGGCGGATTGCCGGCTGCGCCGCCGAGGAGAACAACAGGTCCGTCGCCCCCTGGCTGCTGTGGTCGTGGAAGAAAGTCGCATCCCCGGCCGAGTTTTGTGCTGAATCCAGGAGTTGTATGAGAATCCATTCTTTCAGCAAGCGCCGCGAGCGTGGGGAAAGAAGCACAAACTCGATCCCTGCCTGCCCCACGGGATCGATCCAGGCCACGCGTCCCGTGGCTTCGACGCGCACCCGCGGATTGGGCAGATCGAAGCGCAGATAGACTTGCTGGTTCAGGCCCACAGGAGCCACGGCCTGAAGGGCCAAGCCTGTGTCACCCAGATTGCGGATGACGCCGCCGTTGGTCTTGTCCAAGTTGACGTAGGCCAGGCTCTGAACCTGATGGCGGTAGTGACGTCGTCGGCCGAGAGGTGTAAGGCCGGCTGCCCCGAGTGACAGCGCCACGCGAAAATCCATGGCGAAATTCTAGCCAACAGCGTCCCCGCTTCTCAGTACCGACGCTGGTTCAGCCGGATCGGCTTTCTGGTTTACCCGTCAGGAGGCGGGACGCTCTTCCTGAGGATAAGTCTCGCCCTGATGGGCGCGGTCCCACGCGATCAGGCCATTGAGATCGTAGCGGTAAGGCCCGTAAGCGCAAAAGGCCTTTTCGTCGAATAGACGCTTGATACCACAACCCATGCAGACCTGGTAGGAATGCCCGTGGGAGCGGACCGGCCAGCTCATCTTGTTATGCCAGCAGCCGCGCAAAAGCACGACCGCCGCGCCAGTCAACCCCGTAGCGGTTACGCCCAAGGGCCATAGCCAGCGCGATTTCTTCTTCTTTGGTTCATCTGCCACAGCCTGTAAACTCCTCTATTTAAAAAGGATACGCTTAACGTGCCGCACGGTGCAAGATCGTGCATTCAAAAAACGGGCCAGATCTATCACGGGATTGTCACCCTCATCCCACGGGCCCGGACCTTTCGGGGCACCGTCGATATTGCGATCAGAGCAAATCCACTGTAACTTAAAAGCTGTCAGTGCGGCGATCCCCCAATGGCCGTGCCGGCGCTGTGGATTTCTAAGAGTTGAATCGAGAGACATTTCCCTCGCGACGCCGTGTCGTCTGAGGAAAAGTAATCCACAGGATTTTCCACTGCACACATGAGTGCCAATCCGCATAACACGAGCCTGGGATCGCCTGACGGCGAACCAGCGGGTAACAGGTTACTAGACAAGGGGCCCGCTGGTAGCGAGTCAACTGTCCCCCGCACCGCAGCTTCAGCCTTCGGGTACACGCCCGGACACGAAGCTCTGCAAGCTCTGCTGGCTTTTTCCAGCCTGCATGAGCAGATACGCCAGCGGCGCGCCCGCGAGAAAAGCGGCGAACCCATAAACGCCGACGTCTGGGAGTTGGAGCAATTTGTCCTCGACGAAGTGTTGCAACTGGTGGCGGAACACGCCCTTGCTCTCACCGGGGCCGATGGTGTGGCGGTGGCCATGGCGGAGGGAGACGCCATTGTTTGCCGGGCGGCGGCAGGAACGGTCGTGCCTGAGCCCGGAGCGCGCCTGGACCCGAAATCAGGATTTTCCGGAGCCTGCCTGCGCAGTGGCGGAATCGTGCGCTGCGACGACGCTGAGAACGACTCGCGGGTGAACGTGGCGGTCTGCCGTCGCCTGGGTACCCGCTCCATTGTGGCTGTTCCGATCGCATCCGCGCATGGCACCATCGGCCTGCTGGAGGCGTTCTCGGCTGAACCGCATGGCTTTAATGACAGCGACGTTCGCAGTTTGAGCCTGTTGGCCGAACTGATTCTAGCCGCCATGAAGCCGGAAGAAGAGAACCGGCTTTCCGAAATTTCGCAGCGAGTGGTGGCCGAAGCCGTCGAAACTCCGTCTCACAGCCTGCCGCCTGACGACATCATGGCCTCACCACCAGATGCCGTGGAGTACTTCGCGCCCGTCGCACAGGCAGAGCCACAGGTTCATTCCGAGATTTTTCAGGAGTACGGGAGAAAGCCGAGATCCACTACTGGTATTGCAATCCTCATTCTGCTGCTTGCTTTGGCCCTGGCGTCGGGAGCCGGACTGTGGTGGAAATCACGGCAGTCGTCCGTGGCCCAACCGCCAACGCCGCCGCCAGTTGCTGCACCTGTAGCAGCGCAGCCTCCGCCTGAGGCCGCGCCACCTGTGCCGGAAGACGAACCATCTTCAGGCACGGACGAACAGCATTCTGCGCGGACCTTGGTGACGGGCATCTACCATGTCTCGTCAGCAGACTCCAGCACCGTGATTATCGATATGCAGGGCGAAGTGCAATACGAGGCCCACCGCCTGAGCTCTCCCGAGCGGATCTACATTGACCTCCACGATACTTCGCTGGCGCCCGGCTTGTTCGGCAAAACCATCGAAGTTGGCGACGCCCGTCTGGCGCGAGTTCGCATGGCTCAGCCCAGCAAGGGTATAACCCGGGTCGTGCTGGAAACCACGGGTGCCTCGAACTTTTCCGTCAGCCTGCAATCCAACCCTTACCGGCTGGTGGTGGAAATGAGGAATGCCGACAAGGCGGAGCACGCCGTCCCGGACTTGCCCAAAACTGATGTCAAGCCGCAAGCCGCGCTCCTGCCGGCTGCCCCGGCGCGGGCTGAGAACAAACTTGAAGGGCGATTGCGGACACATGTGCCGAAGTTCCGCCTAGTGCTCGATGCCGGCCACGGGGGTTGGGACCTGGGAACGGTGGGGCGCAAGGGTTTGCTGGAAAAGGACGTCGTACTCGATGTCGTCCGCCGCCTCGGCAACCTGGTGCAGAGCCGTTTGGGCGCGGAAGTCATTTACACGCGCCAGGATGACACTTATCTTCCCCTGGAAAAGCGGACCGAAATCGCCAATCTGGCCCAGGCTGACCTGTTCGTCTCCGTGCATGCGAACTCCAGCGACGATTCCACCGCCCGCGGTTCGGAGACTTACTACACCAATACCTATTCGTCGGTGAAAGCGCGCACGGCAGAGGCCGATGCCGAAGGCGCCGCGACGGAGATTGTTAACTGGAACAATGTCGACATTCGCGAGAAGGTGCAGAAGTCGCGCCGTTTTGCGGTGGCGGTGCAGCAGGCCCTTTACCATGTGCTGGCGATGCAGGTTCCGGACATACGCAACCGCGGTGTGAAGAAAGCTTCCTACGTAGTGCTCACCGGAACTTCGATGCCCGCCATTCTTGCCGAAGTGTCTTTCGTCAGCAGCCCCGCAGACGAAGCCAAACTGAAGAGCTCAAGTTATCGCCAAAAAATCGCGGAAGGCCTGTACAGAGGCATTGCGCAATACGCCGCCACTTCCCACCGCGTGAATGTCGCCAGCGCCGCCAGCAAACCCTCGGGGTTGTGAGGTGACTGTGTGGGGACGGGTCTCCGACCCGTCCAGGCCGAGCGCAGCTCGGCGGCTCTAGCTTCGCCATTCCGGCGCCTCAGTCTCGTAGCGTAGAGGAGGCAACTCAGTAAAAGCGCTATGCTTCGCGCGTTACTGGGAGGAAAGACCTTGCGCGGCCGATGAACCTGCCCCATCGCGGTCGACGCCTATTGCAGGGGCTCCGCATTCTTCAAGGCATCGTTGAGAGCTTGGCTGCTTCTCAGTGGGCCGCCTTCGATTACGCGCCAGCCGTCGTCATAGCGGACAAAGCCCACCGTCGAACTGTATTCGGTGCCCTTGGCGTAGAGGGCCGCCCCCACTTCGTTCACCGCCGCCCAGCGCCATTGAAAATCAACATCGGCATAATTCCCGTTCTTGCGGATGCCGCTCAGCCCCAAAAGTTCTCGCTGCGCCACCGGCACGCTGATGTATTGCGATGTGGCCGCGGTGGCGGCTACCCAATCGCGCAGCGCATCGACGCCGAGAGGCGTGATCACTACCTCCCAGCAGGGCGCCGGACCCAGATCGGCGCTGCAGGCTGCAGCCGATCCTGTAATCCAACCATGGCGGCGCAGCACTACATATTCCGGCGAAGTGTAATCCTTGTTGGAGATAACCCCGGTGCGCAGCCAGAACAGCTGAGTGGTTTTGAAAGTTTCAGAACCCGCGATCAGGTCCGTGGCCAGCCGCCGGGTAAGAAAGTCGCGGGGCGAGCAGGCAAAGGTAAGACCCAAAACCGCGAAGATGAAGGCCGCTTGCCGTCGTCGCATCCTAGCTCGGGATTGTAACCAAATGCGAGCTTTTGCGCGGCAAGAAAGGGTGATCCGTAATCTGCCGTTCAAACCCAGCCGCCCAGCGGCCCGGAATCCCCGCCTGGCAGGAGGGGCAATTGCCCCCGGCAGTTACGCGGTAATCGCGCACAAAATAACCGCTCCGCCTGATCAACGTGTCGCCGCACTGATGGCAGCGCGTGTCCTCCAGATCGCCGACCTTGCCGGGCAGGTTTCCCGCATAAACATAGCGCAGACCGGCTTTCCGGCCGATAGCGGCGGCGCGCTGCAGGTCTTCGGGACGAGTGTCGTCCGGGTCATCCATCTTGTAGTCTTTGTGAAACGCGGTCACGTGCCAGGGAATATAGGGCGAGATGCCGGCCAGAAAATTGGTCAGGCCTTCCAGTTCGTCGTTGGAATCGTTGAAGCCCGGAATCAGCAAAGTAACGATCTCCAGCCACACTCCCATGTCATGCAAGGCCCGGATGGTTTCAAGAATGGGTCCCATCCGTCCTCCCAGTTCGTGATAGTGGCGATCGTCGAAGCTCTTGAGATCAACTTTGTAGAGATCCACCCAAGGCCGGATGTATTCCCGGACTTGCCGAGTGCCGTTGCCGTTCGATACAAAGCCGGTAATGAGTCCG
>Ga0335084_10002946_pt1 | contig 16563 bp, 17 predicted proteins | sample Lox_Sample_44_FD_206721 | JGI IMG/M metagenome (GOLD analysis project Ga0335084, IMG submission 206721) | Soil microbial communities from Loxahatchee National Wildlife Refuge, Florida, United States - Lox_Sample_4.4 | ecosystem: Environmental > Terrestrial > Soil > Wetlands | place: USA... | reverse complement strand
TGACCACCGCGCCGCCCTTGGCGAAGCCGACGGCGCCGCCGGTGCCTTCGCCCGAAATCTTGTAGCCATTGGGCGGATCCAGGTCGGAGAGGGTGACCTTGCCGCCGAACTTGGCGGAGACCGGCCCGACCTTGGCGACCACCTTGGCCGTCATCTCGGTATCGGAGAGCTTTTCGATCTCTTCGCAGCCGGGAATGGCCTGCTTCAGCACTGCGGGGTCGTTCAGCGCGCGCCAAACCGTCTCGCGCGGCGCGGAGATCCGGTATTCACCGGTCATTTCCATGGACTCAAGCTCCTGTCTCGATGAGGCCCCACTTCAAAGACGGCTCAGAGATAGCGGAGATAGACATAGGCCGTCGAGATCAAGACGCTCATGAGCATCATGGGAAAGGCCATGAGCAGGAAGGGGACAAACCGGAAGGGAACCCCGGCCCGGTCGCCGATCCCGGCGACCGTCAGGTTCGCGCTGGCGCCGATCAGGGTGCCGTTGCCGCCCAGGCAGGCCCCCAGGGACAGCGACCACCAGAGCGGCAACAGGCCCTCCGGACCGCCAAAATTGGCCGCCATATCCTTGATCACCGGGATCATGGTGGCGACAAAGGGGATGTTGTCGATGATCGCTGAAAGGAGCGCGGAGGCCCAAAGAACCGCCAGGGTCGTGACGGTCAAATCGCCGCCCGTGGCCTTTATGAGCTCATGGGCCAGCAGCGACAGCAGGCCGGCATGCTCGACGCCGGCGACGATGATGAAGAGACCGACGAAGAAGAAAATCGTGATCCACTCGACCTCGCCGAAGGTGTGATGGACTTGGTGTGACTGATCTTCGCCAGGCCGGCCGAGATGCTCCAGCAACAGAAGCAGGGCCGCGCCGAGCATCGCGATGCTGCCGGGCTCCAGTTGCAGCGGATCAGCCAGAACGAAGCCGACGATCACCAGAACCAGGACAAACAGGGATTTCCACAAGAGCGGCCAGTCGTTGATCGCTTCCGCGGGCTTGAAGGCCATGACGCGGGCCCGGGCCGCTTCGTCCACCTTCATCTTTCGGCCCCAGATCAGATGATTGATCGCGATCTGCGCGCCCAGGACGATCAAGATCACGGGGGCCAGATTGGCCAGGAAGTCGTTGAATGTCAGGCCTGTCGCGGAGCCGATGATGATGTTCGGCGGATCGCCGATCAAGGTCGCGGTGCCGCCGATATTGGAAGCCAGGATCTCAGTGAAAAGAAAAGGGTAGGGCGGCACTTTCAATTGCTCGGCGATGACCAGCGTGACGGGCGCCATGAGCAGCACCGTGGTCACATTGTTGAGGAAGGCCGACGCCAGCGCCGTCACGAGCATCAATAGTGCCAGCATGGCCCAGGGGCTGCCGCGCGCCACCTTGGCGGACCAGACCGCCGCATACTGGAACACGCCGCTGCGCTTGGAGATCGCGACCAGCAGCATCGTGCCGGTGAGGAGCGCGATCGTGTTGAAATCGATGCCGGCGATGGCCTGCTCCTGGTCCAGCACGCCGGAGACGATCACGGCGCCGGCGCCCAGGAGCGCCACGATCGCGCGATTGACGCGCTCGAACATGATCGCAGCGTAGGCGAGGATCAGGATCGCCGTGGAGAGCCACAGCGGATCCAGTCCGAATATCGTGGCGTGGCTTGCGGTGTCGACTTCCATCAACGCTGGCTCATCAGTGCGCGCAGCGCATCCCAATAAGAAACCATGCCGACCAGCCGGCGGCTCTTCTTGTCGATCACGGCCAGGCTGTTGCGGGCGCGATAGAGTTCGAGAATGGCCTCGAGGGTTCCTGAGTCGGGGTGGAGCACCGGCGCGCCGTTGTCCAAATGGTCCCTAACTTTCAGGAAGCGGGCCTGTTCCAGCTGCTCTTGGACGGCACTGACGTCGTCTTTAAGGAAGCCCAGATCGAGCTCGGCGGTCTTGTCCAGCGCGGCCTTTGGCAGCACCAGCGCCAGTAGGTCGAAAACGCCGAACAGTCCGAGATAGCGGCCGTTCTTCTCAGCAACCGGCAGATTGACGAACTTGTTCTCGATGAGCTGCTGCGCCGCCGCGCCGACGGTGTCATCGGGACGCAGAGACAACGGCGGCGACGTCATGAAGCTTTGAACGGTCATGGCGGGGTTGCGAGACTCCGGGAGCTTGGTCCAGCAGGCTTGGCCAGCGAGATCGGGCTGTCAAGGCAAGACGCCCGGCGCGGCATGGCGTGGCGTTTGAGCCTGACGGGCCGTGGCAGATATGCACCCGGCTGCTAGAGTGACGGCCATGCGCGGAGTTCTTGGATTTCTGCTGGGGCTTTTGCTGGCTCTGTCGCCCGGCGCGAGCCGCGCGGCGTCCGAGTTGGCGCCCCTCACGATCGAGACCTCGGCGGGCCTGAGCCTGGCGTTTCGCGTGGAACTCGCCCGCACCGAGGCGGAGCGGGCGCAGGGACTGATGTATCGGGAGAAGCTCGCACCCGACGCCGGCATGCTGTTCCTCTACCCGACTGACCGGCCCGTCGCCTTCTGGATGAAGAACACCCTGATCCCGCTCGACATGCTGTTCATCAAGCGGGATGGGACCATCCTGTCGATCGTCGAGCGCGCCGTGCCCCTGTCCGAAGCGACCATTCCCTCGGGCAGCCCGGTCGCCGCAGTCCTTGAAGTCAACGGGGGGACGGTCTCGCGTCTGGGCATCAAGCCCGGCGACCGGGTGCAGTGCGAGGCGCTGCCGCCCCAGGGCGGCTAGGCCGAATTATTCAAAGGGGCTGGCCGGAAGCCTGTGTCACCGGCTTCTTGGACTGCCAGTCCTCGCCGGCGGCGACCAGACAGCTCATTCCGTCGGGGCTGGTGACGATGATCGTCCAGGTGGCGCCGCCATCGCTCGAGAGCACTTCCAGCAGGCTGCCATTGCTGGCGAGGCCGAGCGCGACCGGGGCTTCCTTGTAACGCTCGGACAGTTCCTTCAGCACATCCGTGCGATGACCGCAGGCCGGTTCCGCCTTTGCGGCGGCCAGCGGCAAGATCAGGGTCCAGACGGCAAATAGGGGCGATATCAAGCGCATGGCTCATCTCCTTCCTGGAGAATCAGGCGTCGCGCCGTTGCGACCACCATCGACGCCGGCCCTCAGCTTGCGCCTTAAGCTTAAAGATGGGCTTAATCCCGCAATATGGCTATGGATATCCAATTGGCATAAAAATACATGATTTAGTACAATATGTTACCGGAAGAAATTGAAGCGCTGCGCGAAGATGGTCAGTGCTTACGCGCCAGGGTGAGCCCATCGCCGATCGAAACCATGGCCAGGGTCACGCGGTCGTCCTTGGCCAGCTTGTCATTGAGGCGGCGGATCGCGACCGTCTCCTCGCTGTGGTCTTGCGGGTTGGCGACATCGCCACTCCACAAGACATTGTCGATGGCGATGAGGCCGCCGACACGAACCAGCTTCAGGGCTCGCTCGTAATAGGCGTCATAGTTGACCTTATCGGCGTCGATAAAGGCGAAATCGAACTTCCCCGCTTCACCGGCCGCCAGCAGCTTGTCGAGCGTTTCGGTGCCCGGCCCCAGCCGCAGGTCGATCCGATCGGCGAGGCCCGCCTCGCGCCAGTAACGCCGCGCGATCGAGGTGAATTCCTCGCTGATATCGCAACAGATCAAGCGTCCCTGCGGGCCCATGGCTTCGGCGACGCAAAGCGAGCTGTAGCCGGTGAATGTCCCGATCTCGAGCGCGCGCCGGGCGCCGATCAGCTCGACCAGGAGGCCCATGAATTGGCCCTGGTCGGCGCCGATCTGCATCATGCCGAGCGGCAGTTTGGCGGTTTCCTCGCGCAGACGGCGTTTCACCGCGCTATCGCGTACCGAATGCGCCACCAGATATTCATAGACATTGTCGGGTAGCCCGATATTGCGACCGGCCATATGGCTGCCTTTGGTTTTTTGCTGGCGACGGAAGGGCGCGCTCTGGAGGCCGTTTCAGTTCGAGCGCTTGTACTGGATGCCGCGACGCAGAGCGTCCTGCGCCACGGTCTTACGTTGGCTCCGATCGTTGACGTTCACGAGCAGGGCATAAGGGACGCCATCGGGCCCGCGAAAGGTCTGTGTCACTTCCCAGACGATGAGCGCCGCGTCGATCTTGCGGTAGCGCTCGCCAACCGCGACAACCTCTTCCCGATTCCGGTTCTTCGCAAACATTGTCGGTCAGATCCTGACAATTGACCGGGCCAGCGAGGGCCCGGGATCTCAACGGAGCAGCTCGGCGCCATATCTGCCACTCCCTGGGTCCGGAATCCAGGGCTTTCGGGACGCCGATCTCCAGGACCCATCGGGCCCGCATCAATTTTTGAAGCGATAGCGATCGAGCATGGGTTTCGCGGCGATCCGCCGCTCCAGCGCGCGGACGGTATCAGCGGGCCATGCGATCTTGTGGCGGGGCTGGCGCGGCGCAGGGAACACGATGGATGCGCAGGCATCGAGATAATCGGGCGACGGGACGACGCCGAGAAACCGGCACAGGCGGCCCAATTCGGCCTTCGGGTCGGCCACGATGTCCTCGTGATGGAGCGTCGCCACCGCGTTCGGGCCAAGCGCCTTGATGATCATGCGATTGGCTTGCACCAGATCGAAATATTCGGCGATCGCCCCGTTCAACGGCTGGCCCTTCTGAACCATGGCTGCAATATTGTCGAAAGGGTTGCGCAAGACATGCACGAAGCGCTTGCGCTTGCCGAAGCGCGTCATGACGTTTTCGAGAAGCTGCGGTTGGCGCGCAATGCGCAACGTCGTCATGCCGCCCTTCTTGTCACCGATCACCTGCAGCTGCGCATGGCGGCCCTGCCATTGGCCGGGCACGTCGTAGATGTATTCGCCCCAGCGACGGCCGATCTCGCCGTGAAGACGCGACAGCTCGAGCATCAGATAGAGGATCTCGCGCGGACGGAATCCGTGCTTGAGGTAGTACAGCGCATCGAGCTCATGGGCGATCGCCATCTGCGGATGCGCGTCGAGGAGGCTGCCTACCAGGCTATGCCCGCTGCGCGGATAGCCGATGAAGAGGCACAGGGTCTTCACCTCATCGAGCAGGGTCTTGTTGTCGGCCGCGCCCCGGCTGGCTTTCGCCCGCAGTTTCGACAGGTTTAGCCCCATCAGCCGCCAGATGTTCCGCTCCTCGGCCAGGCCGGAAAGCACCTTCTGTCGATCGGTAGCCGCCGCCCGGCGGGTCGGCGCCATATCGAGGAGCGATCGTTTCCGGGTTGCAGCGCGGCCCGCCGGTTCGGCTGTGGGCTTGCTGCCGCCAGTGGCGGCCCGGTCCGGAGCGCGCTTCGCCTTGGCCGCACGCTTTGCGCGCTCGCTTGGCTTTCTCACTCATGCCCCCGCTTGGCCTCGCAGCGTCCCAACCATGCCGGCAGGCGCTTTTCCTGTCAAAACCGTAACATAGGCCCGTTCCACAGCTTGGGACCGCCTCCTGGGCGGCAAAGCCGGTCGGGGTGCCCGGGAAAAATGCGAACATATAGAGAACATACGAATGGAGATGGCGCCGGATACGGGCCATCATGCGTTCGAACGACCGCAACGGCCATCATTGTTCTTGTTATGTTCTAACGCTCCAGGGTTGCGGCTCGGCCGGGAAATCCTTAGCTTGCAAGCGCTTTCCGGGGACCGGGGTGTAGCTCAGTCCGGTAGAGTGCCTGCTTTGGGAGCAGGATGTCGCTGGTTCGAATCCAGTCACCCCGACCATTTACGTCCCTGGCTCTCGGGCCTTGGACCCATGTGTGAACGAGGGCGGAGTGAGGCTGACAATGCAGGTGCGAATCTACCGGCCAAGCAAGACCGCCACCCAGTCCGGCCGCGCGGGCGAGCGGCATTGGCTGCTGGAATTCGAACCCTCGGAGCGGCGCGAGGCCGATCCGCTGATGGGTTGGACCGGATCGGGCGACACCAACAGCCAGCTGCGGCTCTGTTTCGAGACCGAGGCGGAGGCTGTCGCGTACGCCCGCAAGAACGGCTTCGCCTATCGCATCATCGAGCCGCAGGAACGGGTCGTGAGACCCAAGAGCTATTCGGACAATTTCCGGTACGATCGCGTCGGTCGCTGGACGCATTGATGTTTGCCACTCGGTGGGGCGGTCCGGCCCAGGCATGCCACTTCGTGCGCCCGTAGCTCAGCGGATAGAGCAACCGCCTTCTAAGCGGTAGGTCGCTGGTTCGATTCCAGCCGGGCGCGCCAAATGGCCCCCGATTCCGGTCATCGCCGGCAATGCAGGAGCGCGGCGGTCCGCCATCGCGGTGCGGAAAACAGCAGGTTTTTCGCCCGATTTGACGTTACCCATTTGTAATTTGAACACGCAGCCAGCCCCGGGCTTCACTTTCGCCCGGGCGCAGGACGCGCCTCCCTGATGCAGGTAGTCCTTGCGACGAACTGCGCCGCTTCCGGGGTCGTCTGAACGGCTACCGAGGGACAGGCCAACCCACCCACCGGCACTCCCTAGGCCTGCCCCCAAACCACCTTCGGTCTGCCGGAGGCCCATCGGAAGCGGCGCTATTCGCGACCGGCCGCTATCGTCCAGTCAAACGGCGTTGGCGCGCCCCTCTCGTAGCATCAAACGCGTGGCCTGCAGACTTGCCTCGGCTCTCGAGCGGGGCTGGGTCCGAAATCGGGCCGGAGCGGGCACAGGCACCGCCGTTCAATCTTCCCCGATCCGCACGCCGCGCGGCACCAGCCAGGGCTCCGACAGCTCCGGCTCGACGCCCAGCAGACGAAACGCCTCTGATGCACCGATGCGGTAATAGGGAAGGCCGCGTCGCAGCTCGCGCCAGAGATAGCCAATGGGTGTGGCTAGCCATTCGATCAATGACCCTTGCAAGGTGAAGAGCCAGATCCGCGCGGCGTCCGCGATGGCGGGTTGCCTTTCGCCCATTTCGCTGATGGCCAGGTTGATCCAAAGCAGCAGTTCCGGGTCGGCGGCGACAGCCGCCTTCGGATCGAGGACATTGATCCCCTGCGCCAGGAACCGGTTGCGCTGATGCGCGACGAGCGCGACCAGCAGCCCGAGGCGGTCGGGGGGCGTGGTTTCAAGATGCGCCAGAAAGGGCAACAGCCGCTGTGCGAGCGCCGCGGCGGTCTGGGCATCGTATTGCGCGTCGAGCCGAATTCCAATCATCGCGAGCCTGCTTCCCTCCTGTCCGCGCCGATCTATCAGGGGTCAGTTCCAGCCGACATAGGACGCCGCTCTCATCCGCCATCCTCTATTGTAAATCAATTCCGATTTTGATTGCAACCATAAGGAGCGAAGATAAACATGCTGCAACCGCTGTCGTGCGCGACGCGGCGGCGCGATCTCGACCGGAGATCGGCCGTGGCTCCACGCGCTGTGCGCGCGGCTCACCATCGCGCCAGGTTCGGACATTTGCATTCGCATCGGATGTGTCCGGCTGCGGAGATGCTGCCGATTTGACCATGGCGGCCGGATGTCCAGGGCGCCGGCGATGCATCAAGGCGAGACCTGCGAGAGATTGATAACGCGCGGCCGATTATAGGCGACCGCATAGAGGGAGGCCGTCGTGAAGCTCGTCGCGCCGACGAAGACCGGCGCATAGTTATAGAACACCTCGGCCACGATCACATTCTCGCCCTGAAGCAATGTGAGTCCCGTCGGGAGCGTCGCTGTATTTCCGGCGGTGCCGATGGCGCTAGTCGCCGCGACCGTTCCTGAGGAGATTCGTTGCCAGGCGACGGTCGCCGCGGCCGAGGTCGGCCGGGTCACGGAGGTGATGATCACACGTCCCTCGCCGGCGAGATCGAAGGGCGTGGCTGTATCGTCGGCGGCGCTGAAGAGGTCGGTGATCTGTGCCTCGGTGATGCCGTTGGCTTGGGCCACAAGGTCGGCGGTGCTGGCCGCCACGCGGGCCAGTTTCTGATCCAGCAGCACAAAGCGCGCAGCTTCGAAACAGCCCAGGAGAATCATCACCAGGATCGGCAGGCCGATCGCCAGCTCCATGAGCACGCTGCCGCGGCGGTCGCGTGCGAAACGGTAAACGAACGGCATAGGAGTTGCTCTCATCTCAGCCTCCACCGCCTTGGAGCGGGTCATAGGGCTCATTGCGCACCACCACGCTGGCGCTCATATGGAGGACGCCATTGTCGCCGATCAGCGACGAGAACAGCGGCGTCATGACGTTCCATTGATAATCCACCTTGTATCGCACGACCTCGCCGGAGGCTCCCACGCCGGCGATGCCGCGGTCGTCGTCCCACTGGCCGTTGCCGTTCAGATCGGTGTAGTCCTCGCCCGGGTCATATTTTCCATTGTGTTTGGGGTCGGCCGGATCCGGGGTGTCGGTGAATGGCTCGGGCTGCCCGACATCCTGAAAGCTCGCATATTTCATGAACGTGATCGTGGTCGTCGCCGGATCGAGCATGCCGAAGGTGTTGTCCTGGATGATCTGGAGGATCTGTGCCTCGCGGGTCATGGAGGCCGGCACATCGCCCGTGATGCCGTATCGGGACGCCTCGCGGAGCGCGTTCTCGGCCGAAGTCGAGACGAACATGGCGACGGCGACCTCGAACATGCCGACGATGAGCAGCACCAAGGGGGGCAGGGCGAAGGCGAACTCGATCACTGCCGCTCCGGACTGGGCACGGACGAAACGCCGCAGCTGCGTCAACGACTTGCGGGCCCCGCCGATAAGCCAGGGCACAGAAATGCCACAGCGGATAAGTGTAAGTGATGACATGGGTTTTTACCTTCCGCTAACTATGGCGGGGCTAGGGTTAGGGCCATGCAACCCGTTACCCGCATCTGTGGTCGTCTGCTGCCGGCGCTGGGCGTGGCACTGACGCTCTCCGCCTGCGCCAGCGGTGCGCAGGAGGCCCCCACGGTCTCGGCCGACGCCATCCTGCGCGTCGCCGACCTGACCCGCGGCCAAGGCGATCTCGTCAGCGCCGCCGGCCTCTACCAGAAAGCGCACGAGCTCAATCCCACCGACCCGCATCCGCTGATCCTGCTTGGCGAAACCTTGGCCAAGCTCGGATCGCCCGCCAGCGCGGCCGAAGCCTATCGCGCGGCGCTCCTGCTCGACGGCACCAACGCCGAAGCCTTGCGCGGATTGGGCACCGCCCTGCTCAACACCGGTCAGCCCGACGCGGCCATTACCGAGTACGAGAAGGCGCTCGATACCGGCGAAGACTATCGGCTCTATAACGGCATTGCCGTCGCCTACGACATGCTCGGCGACCACGCCTCCGCTCAGACCTATTACCGCACCGCGCTGCAGCTCTCGCCCGGCAATCTGGAACTGAACAACAACCTGGCGCTCTCGCTGGCGCTGGAAGGTCGCTACAAGGAAGCGATTCCTCTCCTGGAGCAGGCCTCGGCCGATCCGATGGCGCCGTCGCGCTACCGTCAGAATCTGGCCTTCGTCTATGGCTTGGCCGGCGAGCGCGACCGCGCCCGCCAGCTGGCAGAGCGCGACCTCGATCCCGCGACGGTCGAGCGCAACATGACCTATTTCGACGTGCTCAAGGGACTGCATGACGATCGCACCATGGCCTCGGCGCTGGGCGCCCACTATGCGGACCAGACGCCGCTGAGTGCGCCCACGGCGGCCCTGCCGCAGACCGAGAGCGCTCCCCCGGTCCCCGCGCCCGAGCCCGGCAACCCCAGTGCCGCGCCCGTCAATCAAAGTGACCTGGTTCCCGGGCCGGCCCCCCTCGGCGCCACCGCTGTGCCGGCCGCTGTCGCGGCCACCATCGCACCCGAACCCGCCGCCGCAATCGCCGGCACCGATCCGGCCGGTCAAGCGGCCGCGGACGCGAATGAAGCGGGCGTTCCGCCGGCCCTGGTGGGCGAGGTCGGCCGGCCGGCGATGGCTGGAAATCCCACCGAAGACGCCGGCGACACAAGCGCGCCCGTCCGGGCCATCCTGCCGGCACGCTCCGATCCACAGTTTCGCTGACGCGCGCATCCGCCTCACATATGGCTCAGTGCGTCGATCACCCGGAGAATGGCCGGGCCGATCAGCACGATGAACAGGGGCGGCAGGATGAAGACGATCATCGGCACCGTCATCAGCGCCGGCAGGCGCGCCGCCTTCTCCTCGGCGCGCATCATCCTTTCCTCGCGAAACTCCGCCGCCAGCACGCGCAGGGACTGCGCCAGGGGCGTGCCATACTTGTCCGACTGCAGCAGGTTGTTGACCAGGCCGCGGATACCCTTTGACTGGGTGCGATTGGCGAGGTTGACCAGAGCCTGACGCCGGTCCGGCAAGAAGCCCAGCTCGAGCGAGGTGATCGCTAGTTCGTCCGCCAACTCCGGGCAGGACCGTCCGAACTCCTCGGAGACACGCTTCAGCGACGCATCCAGGCTGAGGCCGGCCTCGGCACAGATCACCATGAGGTCGAGCGCGTCGGGCAACCCTTTCCGGATCTTGTCGGCCCGCTTGATGATGGTGTTCTTCACCAGGACATCGGGCAGGAAGGCGCCCACCAGCACGCTGCCCATGATCACCGCCAGCCGCGTCGTCGTCGGCAGGTGGTAAAGATGCATGATCTGGAAGAGGAACAGCGAGATACCCCCGAAGACGAAGGGCAGCGAGAGCTTGGCGAACAGGAAGCGGACCAGTGCGTCCGACGATCGCCACCCGGCCTGGGCCAGCTTGCGCTGCATCGCTTCGCTCTTGCTGGTGCGCAGGAGATTGAAGCGATCGACGATCTGGCGCATCGAACCGGTGCTGGTCAGGATCGAGCTGCGCTTGCGCGCGCCATGCAGGTAGTCGTGGCGCAGGGCTTGACGGCGCGTCGCCAGCTCCCTCAGCCGGCGGCCGCCGATCTCACGGCGCAGGAAGGCGTGCCAGACAGCGACCACCGCCAGGAAGGCGGAGCCGCCCGCCATCATCGTGATGACGTCGTCGATGGTGACGCCGGGCGGCAAATAGTCTTCGAGGGTGGGGGTCATATCTCGAACCTCACCATCTTCCACATGATGCCGATGCCGAGGCTGTAACAGGCGAAGCCGCAAGCCAGCATCACCCAGCCGCGCGGGTCGGTGAACAGCATCATCGCGTAGCGATGGTTCTCGGCCATGATGATGCCGAACATGATGAAGGGCAGCGAGCCGATGATGTAGGCGCTGGCCTTGGCCTCGGAAGAGAGCGCCTTGATTTTGAGCTTCATCTGGCGGCGGCGGCGCAGCACCTGGGACAGGTTATCCAACGTCTCGGCGAGATTGCCGCCGGTTTCCTGCTGAATGCCCAGCGTGATCGCGAAGAAGCGGTACTCGGGGATGTCGATCCGGCTGGCAGCGGCCCAGAGCGCCTCCTGCAGCGTCATGCCGAAGGTGATCGAATCGGCGATGAGGCGGAATTCCAAGCCGACAGGGTCCGAGACCTCGCGGCCGACGGCCTTGATCGATTCCGTGACGGGCAGGCCCGAGCGCAGGCCGCGCACGATGAGGTCGATGGCCTCGGCGAAATAGGCGTTGAACTTGTTGAGCCGCCGCCCGCCGAGAATTCCGATGTAGATGTGGGGGACAAGCAGACCCAGCGTGATGCCGATGAGCAGGCAGGCGAGGCCGGGCCAGCCCAGGCCGAGCTTGGTTGCGCCGCCGGACACGGCCGCGATGGCAAGGCAGGCCAGCGCATATTGCCCCAGCGAGATGTTCTTGCCCGTGCGCGCCAGCCGTTGGCGGATCTTCGTCGGATTGGGCAAGATCGCTCGCGCCAGGCGATCGAAGAAAGGCAATGGCTCGCCGCTGTCGCGGCGCACCGAGACCTCTTGAGCGTCCTGCTTCGCAGTGGCGCCTTGCGCGCGCTGCAAACGGCGCTGCTTTTGCCGCCGTTCCCTGGCGCCGGCCAACAGGGCGGCGGCGGCGAGGCCGAGCGACAGTAGGCCCAGCGTTGCCGCGCCCATCAGGAGGTAGGCGAGCGGAATGGAGGATGCGGTCATATGACCTCCAACAACGCCCGGTCGAGGCCGAAATAGGCCGCCTTCGGCGTGAAGTGGGGCCGCAGGCCCGAGGACTTGAAGGTGCCGCGAAGCTTGCCGTCGGCGTCCTCGCCCTCGAACTCGTAGGTGAAGAGGTCCTGCGTGATGATCACGTCGCCTTCCATGCCGACCACTTCGATGACATGGGTGACGCGGCGCATGCCGTCGCGCATGCGGCTGATCTGGACGATGATGTCGATGGCCGCCGCAACCTGGGTCCTGACCGCCTTCGCCGGCAGGTTGATGCCGGCCATGCCCACCATGTTCTCCAGCCGGGTCAAGGCCTCGCGGGGCCGGTTGGCGTGGATCGTGGACATGGAGCCTTCATGGCCGGTGTTCATGGCCTGAAGCATGTCCACCGCCTCCGACCCGCGTACCTCGCCGAGGATGATGCGGTCGGGGCGCATACGCAGCGCGTTCTTGACCAGATCGCGCATCGTGATCTCGCCCTCGCCCTCGAGGTTGGCGGGGCGCGTCTCGAGGCGGACGACGTGCGGCTGCTGCAGCTGCAATTCGGCGGCGTCCTCGATCGTGACGATTCGGTCGCCGTTGTCGATCATCTGCGACATGGCGTTGAGGAGCGTGGTCTTGCCCGAGCCGGTACCGCCGGAAATGAGAATGTTGAGCTTGGAGCGGGAGGCGATCTTCAGCACCGTGGCAAGGTTCTCGGAGATGTTCCGCTGCCGGGCCATGACGTCGAGCGTGATGCCCTTCTTGGAGAATTTGCGGATCGAGATGCTGGGCCCGTCGATCGCGAGGGGCGGGATGATGATGTTGACACGGCTGCCGTCCATCAGGCGCGCGTCGCAAAGGGGCACCGATTCGTCCACGCGCCGTCCGACCTGCGAGACGATGCGGGTGGCGACGTTCATCACATGCTGGTTGTTGCGGAATTTGACGTTGGTGACGACCAGCTTGCCGCCGCGCTCGACATAGACCTGGTTCGGCCCGTTGACCATGATGTCGGTCACGGTCTCGTCCGCAAGCAACGGCTCGAGCGGCCCCAGTCCCAACATATCGTCGAGGAGGAGCTCCGTCAGGTCGCGCTGTTCGCGCTGGTTGAGCCGGATCTTCTGCTCGGCCAGGACCTCCTGGGCGATCTGTCCGATCTGTCGCGCCAGCTCGCCGCGCTCCAGCTTCACCGCGGCGGCGAGATCGATCCGTTCGACCACGAGCGCCTGGATCTGGTCCTTGGCGACCTCGATATGGCCGCGGACGGCCGGTGACCGGCGTTCCGCGGGCTTGGGTGTCGGCACGACGGAAGGGGTCGGGGACGGAACCGGCGCGGCGGCGGGTTCGGCGGATGTCGACGATGGACTGTCAGGGGATGGCGCTGCGTCGGAAGGATTTGGGGCCTTGTCGCCGCGTTCCGAAGCGGGCGTGCCCGCCTTGGCTTCCGCACCGGAAATCAGGTGGCTCATCAGCAAAGTGATGAGGTTGCGCCGTTCGAGCAGGTTCAGCGGGACCTGACGTCCGTCGATGACGGTCGTCACCGCCTGACCGACCTCGATCGCCAGGCTCTGGCGCGACAGCGACAGGATATCGCGGCCCGCGAAGAAGCGCTCCACCACGGGGTAGAGCTCCTCGGCGATGCGCGCAATCAGCTCCGATCCGCCGGGGATCGGGGCCGCGCGTTCACGGGCGCCGTCGGCAGCCATGCTTTACTCCTGGCGGCGGCGCCATAGGCTCCATCGCCGCTTTTCCGTGGAAACCTGGCCGATTTGGGCCGCCAGCTGGCGCAGCGCGGCGGCTGTCTTGCTGGACGGCACGGCGGCAGAGAGCGGTTTGCCGGCGCTGGCGGCCTGTTGCGCGGCCTTGGGATCGTCGGGCAGGACGAGATCGACCTTGCAGCCGAGGGCACGCTCGAATTCCGAGCGGGCCAGGGCGGAGTCCTTGTGGACGCAACGATTGGCGACGATCGTCCGCCGGGCATTCGGGGCGGATTGCTGGATCTGGGCGTTGATTCGGATCGCGTCGCGCAGGCCGGCAAGCGTGAAATCGGTGACCAGGACGATGTCGGTGGCGGCGCCGAGCGCCCGCGGGCGTGCCTTTATGGCGCTGCGCGGGAGGTCGATCACGATGCATTCGGATTGGCGTTTGATCGCATCGAGCAGGATCGTCACGCCCGATGCGTCGTAGTGAACGTCCTCTTCGACCGATTCCTCGGCGGCCATCACATGGAGTTGCTCGCCGACCTTGATCGAGGCGCTGCTGATGAAGAGGCTGTCGATGCGGGCGGGGTGCTCCAGCGCCTCGCGCAAGCCTCGCGTGGGCTCGATATCGAGAGCCAGCGCGACCGTGCCGTTCTGGAGATCCAGGTCGAGCAGCGTCGTCGGCCGCTTCTGCTCCTGTGCAAGGAGCCAGGCGCAGTTGACGGCGACCAGGCTGGCCCCGACACCGCCACGCGATCCGATCACGGTGACAATACGACGGTTGTCGCTCTGGCCCGCGATGGTCGGCTGGGTGATGCGGTTGATGGCGGTGGTCAGCGTCTTTTCCGTGAGCGGCTTGACCAGATAGTCGGCGACGCCCGCCTCGATCACCTCGTGATAGAACTGGACGTCGTTGACGTCGCCGATCGCGATGACCTTGGTGTCGTCCATGAAGGCGGCCACGATCGGCAGCAGCGCGTTGAGCGGCTTCGGGACGTCGCTGATGTCGACGATCAACAGGCCGGGAGGGGTGCTTTCGGTCAGGAACTCCAGCGCTTCGCGGCTGCTGCCGTCGCGGACCTGCGACTTGCCGAACAGCTGCTTGGTCACGCTGCTCACCAGACCATGCGTCTGATTGTCGGCGACGAAGGCGACGCAATCCAGGCGCTGCGCGTTCGCGACCTTGGCCTTGGACACGGCCTTGATCGCCTTTTCCTTGTTGGAGCGTTTGAGGAGATTCAACATGTGCGTCGCGCCGCTATTCGGTCGTGCTCTGCGAGACCGGCGGATAGGTCTGGCCGGTGCGATAGCGCTGGATCGAGAGGGATTGGCCCTCAGCGTCAGCCGGGGGCAGGGTACGGCCCTGGGCCAGGTCATTCGGGTTCTCGAGCATCAGGCCGAGGTCGATCGCGGAGGAGCAGCCAGGGTTGAGGATCGGCCGCATCTCGTGATCGAGCTGGATGGGGGCGTTGTAGCCGGGGCAGGCGATTGGAGCGACCTGCGCCTTCATCGCCACCACGGCGATCTGATCGGCGCTGCCGCCCGGGATCGGGGCGGCGAGATCGACGACCAGCCCGCGGGCCGCCAGCACGCGACGCACCTCGCCCATGCGATCGGCCAGAAGACCCGCATCGGTGCCGTCGGGCGCGTTCGGTTTGAGCGTCACATGCGTGCCCGCGCTGATGTTCTGGCGCGCAAGAAAGTCGAGCAACGCCGTCTTTTCCGCGCCGGCCAAGGCGGCCGAGCGCGGCGGGAACCTGACCGGATGGGTCAGGGCCACGGTTTGGACGCGCGGTTCCGCCGCTGGTGTCGCCTGCTTCCAGGTTGCCAAGGTGATGAGGCGATCCTGCTGCTCGTTCTCGCAGCCCTGCAGGGCAGGGGCGAGGGCGAATGCGGCGATGAGAGCGAAGGCGGCACGGTTCATGGCGTTCCTCCGGTTCCTGGGCCGCATTACTGGACGACGAATCCGACGGGGCCGTTGGCGCCGACGGCGGGCACCGGCGCGCCATTGGCGGTCGGCTGATCGCCAGCCGGCGCGGCGGTCCCCGAGCCGTAAGCCAGCTTCTGGCTGCCTTCGGCGCCGGTGGTGGCGTCGGTCGGCGCCGCCATGCGGGGTGCGGAGACCGGCTGCACGATGTAGGGGGTGACCAGGATCACGAGCTCGCTCTCCTGGCGCTGGAATTTGTCGGACTTGAACAACTCGCCCAGAATCGGAATGTCGCCCAGCCCCGGTACCTTGTCGGCATCGATGCGCTGATTGTTCTGGATCAGGCCGGCGATGGCGAAGCTCTGGCCGCTAGCCAATTCGACCGTGGTCTCGGCGCGCCGCGTGGTCAAGGCCGGGATCACGAAGTCCTTCAGCTTGACGGCGCCGTCATTGGTGAGCGCGCTGACCTCGGGCGCGACGCGCAGGCTGATGCGCCGGTCGGCGAGCAGGGTCGGCGTGAAGGCCAGGCTCACGCCGAACTTTTTGTATGTCACGGTGATGGTGCTGGAGGTATCGCTTTGCGGCACCGGGATCGGAAACTCGCCGCCGGCGAGGAAGCTCGCCGTCTCGCCGGACAGCGCAGTCAGATTGGGCTCGGCCAGGACGGAAACCAGGCCCTCTGTCGACAGCGCCGTGAGCAGGGCATTCAGGTCCACCACATCGCTGTGGTAGGCGAAAGGAAAGCTGTTGGCAGCCTGGGTTGCGGCTCCGACATTGGCGAAGTTGGTGGCGAAAGCGGGCGTCACGAAACCGAAGGCGAAGCCGGCATCGTTGATGGCAGCATTCCAGTCGATGCCGAGCTGCTTGACGACGCTGCGGGAAACTTCCGCGACCCGGACGCGCAGGCTGACCTGGTTCGCGGCGGTGACGGCGAGGTGGTCGATGACCTCCTCGCCCTGGCTGAGGAAACGGGTGGTTAGACGGCGTGCGTCCTCGGCCTCGGCTGCGGTCGCGACCGCGCC
>Ga0335084_10002945_pt1 | contig 16573 bp, 14 predicted proteins | sample Lox_Sample_44_FD_206721 | JGI IMG/M metagenome (GOLD analysis project Ga0335084, IMG submission 206721) | Soil microbial communities from Loxahatchee National Wildlife Refuge, Florida, United States - Lox_Sample_4.4 | ecosystem: Environmental > Terrestrial > Soil > Wetlands | place: USA... | reverse complement strand
GGCCGGCCGCGGGGGGGGGGGGGGGGGGGGTGGGGCCCCCCCTCCTCCCCGGCCCCCCCCCCCCCCCCCCCCCCCCGGCTGCCCGCTCCGTCGAAGACGCGACCAACGCGAACAGCGCCGCCCTTGCCTAGCCCCACCGATCCAGGCCTACTCGCCGCTCGGAGGGCAAGCGCATGGTCGAGAAGACGATCGAGCTCACAGGCACGTCGACCAACTCGATCGAGGACGCCGTCGGCCTCGCGGTCGCGCGCGCGTCGGCGACCATCAAGGGCATCAAGCCCGAGGTCGAGGTGGATCGGATCACGGCCGTCGTCGAGGACGGCGGCGTCACCGCGTGGCGGGTGCGGGTGCGGGTCAGCTTCGCCGTGCAAGAGCAGATCCACGAGTAGCATGAGCGAGGCCGCCAAGCCCCGAGAGGTGGCGGACGGGGTCGTGCAGGTGTTCCTGCCGCTCCCCTTCAAGCCGACCATCGTCAACGTCTACCTGGTCCGCACGGGATCGACGTGGACGCTCGTCGACACCGGCATGCACACCGGCGACAGCACGCGCACCTTCGAAGCGGCGCTCGCCGAGTACGGCATCGCGCCGCGCGACGTCACGCGGATCGTGTGCACGCACCACCACATCGACCACTACGGCACGTCGGGGCCGTACCGAGAGCTGACGCACGCCAAGGTCTTCCTGCACCCGCTCGAAGCCGAGCGCGCCGCCGCCACGGCGAACGCGATGGGCGAGAACGAGGAGTGGAACCGCCGCAGTGGCGTCCCCGATGCGCCGCCCCACAAGCGGATGCCGCCTCCGAAGCTCGCCTTCGGGACGCTCTACGTGCCCGCCATTCCCGACGCGTTGCTCGCCGACGCCGACGAGATCCCGCTCGGCGACGGGCGTCGCTTCGAGGTCGTGTGGACGCCCGGCCACACGCCGGGTCACTGCTGCCTCTTGCTGCAGCCCGACGGCATCCTCTTCGTCGGCGACCATCTGCTCCCGAAGATCACCCCGCACGTGGGGTTGTATCCGAACGGGCCCGAGAATCCGCTCGGCGACTTCCTCAACTCGCACGAGAAGCTGAAGCGCTTCGAGAGCCGCCTCGTCTGCCCCGCGCACGGCGGCGTCTACGAGGACCATCGGCGCCGCGCGAGCCAGCTCATCGACTTCCATCGCGTGCGCAAGATGACGATGCTGGAGCTGATCCGGCGCCGCCCGCTCACGCCCTACGAGGTCGCGCTCGAAGCCTTCGCGATCAGCGCCGACAACCGCTTCCAGGTGATGGCGGCGACGTCCGAGACGCTCGCACACCTGGAGCTGCTGCGCTTCGAGGGGCGCGCGCTCAAGATGGACGAGAACGGCGTCGTGCGCTATCGCGGGCGCTGATCCGTTGCATGCTCACTCCGCCGCGCAGATCTGCGGATTCTGCCTGCAGGCACGAATCACGGACTTCTTGGCCCGCTTGCAGCCGATCTTGCAGCCTCTGCGCATGATGCCGGAGTAGTTCGCGACGCAAGTCTTGACGCAGTCCCTGAAGAGCTTGGTGCAGTCGGCCCGGCAGTCGGCTCCTGCCTGGGGTGCCAACGCCACCGATCCGGCCAGCACGAGCGCCGTCACGAACCCGCTTTTCATCATGGTATCTCTTGTGGGGCATTGTGCCCCCGATTTCAAGCCCGCACCGGCCGAGTTCAACACGCATCTGAGGGCTCGACCTCGCAAACGCCTCAGCGTGGCTGCTGGAGGAGCGCCATACCGCCCGCTTCGACCCGGTTCGTCGGCTCCTCGCCGAGCGCGCGCTGCGCGTCGTGCATCGCCGCCCGGAAGATCCCTCGCGCCATGAGCGACTCCGCTTCGTCGAGCCGGCGGGCGTAGACGTCGCGCTTGAGCGCCTGCGCTTCGCGATCGGCCGGAGCCGCCCGCGTCGCCCACTCCGCGAGGTGCGCCGCGGTGGTCGCGTCGCCCGCGGCGAGGAGCGTACGGCCGCGCGCGATCACCGCGGCGACGCCGCCGGCGAGCGCCGCCACCTCCTCGGCCTGGCGCGACGGAGTCGCCGGCAGCAGCTCGGCCGCGTTGCCGTTCCACCAACCACCCCACAGACGCAGGAGGTTTCGCACGATGAACTTCGGATGGTCGTACGTCGCGCGCAGGTACGACCGCGTCGCCAGCTCGGCGTCGGGCTCGACGGCGTGGAAGATCTCTTCGGCCGTCTCGCCGGCGTTCATGCGACGCCGGACCTCGTCGACGATGACGCGGAGGTAGCGCGCGGTCTCGGTCAGCACCATCCTAACGGCGTCCCGTCCCTGCACGGCGAGCCCGTGGCCCGGGAAGAGCCACTCGGCATCGCACCCGGCCATGGTCTCGAGCGCGTCCGCCCATTCCTCGGGGTAGCGCTGCACCTTCTGCGGGTTGCCGCAGTTGGGCGCCTGCCAGATGATGAAGTCGCCGACGAAGAGGTAGCGCCGCTCCGGCACCCACACCCACAAGGCGTCGTCGGTCTCGCCCTTGGCGGCGGTCAAGTGCAGCTCCACGTCGCCCACGCGCTGCACCAGGCGGTCGCGGACGAGCAGCGTCGGCCAGTCGAACTGGTTCGGGAACATCGGCACCGGCAGGGCGAACTGCCGCTGGTTGATGCGTCCGTTCAGTCCGTGCATGAGGCCGTAGCGGTGGAAACGATCGACGCAACGCTCCTGCGCAACGATGTCGGGGCGATCGCCCGCCTCGAGGAACGCACGCAGGCCAAAGGCGTGGTCCGCGTGCCCGTGCGTGTAGACGGCGGTGCGCAGCGGCACGTCCGACCAGGCGCGTACGGCGTCGTGGATGGACGACGAGGTGTGCGTGAGCCCGGGATCGACGACGACGAGCCCGGCAGAGGTCTTCATCGCGTACGTGTTGACGAACGAGCCGTACATGTAGAGGTCGGGTGTCACCTCCCCCGGCCGGCCGAAGAACCCGGGCTCGGTGTGGAGAGGATCGGCCGTCACCATCGAGTGCGTCGCCATGAGCGGGGGATGTATCGGATGGCCGCGCGCGCGGGCAAGGCGTGACGCCCGCACTTCCGATCGAGCCGCTCCTTCCCGAGATCGTCGCGCGCCTGCGCGAGACCAACCGGCTCGTCCTGCGCGCCGCGCCGGGCGCCGGCAAGACGACTCGCGTCCCGGCCGCGCTGCTCGACGCGGGTCTCGCCGGCGCGCGAAGGGTCGCCGTCGTCGAGCCGCGCCGGATCGCGGCGCGCGCCGCCGCCGAGTTCGTCGCACGCACCCGCGGCGGCGCCGTCGGCGGCGAGGTCGGCTACCGCGTGCGCTTCGTGCGCAAGGGCGGCGCTGCGACGCGCCTGTGGTTCCTCACCGAGGGTGTGTTCGGGCGCGATCTCGCGCGCGATCCCTTTCTCGAGGACGTCGGCATCGTCGTCCTCGACGAGTTCCACGAGCGCCACCTGCAGAGCGACCTCGCGCTCGCGGTGGTGCGCGAGCTGCAGGAGAGCGTGCGCCCCGACCTCCGCCTCGTCGTGATGTCGGCGACGATCGAAACGGAGCCGCTGGCGGGCTTCCTCGGCAGCACGGCGGCCGTGGTCACGTCCGAGGGGCGCGCGCATCCGGTCGCCGTCTCGTACGACGACGCGGGGCACGGGCTGCGGCTCGCGGATCGCGTCGCGGCGGCGGTGCGGGGCGTGCTCGACGATCCCGGCGACGTGCTCGTGTTCCTGCCCGGGGCGGGCGAGATCCGGCGCGCGACCGCGGCGCTGGCGCCGCTCGCTTCGCAGCGCGGCATCGACGTCGTGCCGCTCCACGGCGACCAACCGCTCGACGAGCAGGCGCGTGCGCTCCGGCCGGGGACGGGGCGGCGCATCGTCCTCGCCACCAACGTCGCCGAGACCGCGCTCACCGTCGAGGGCGTGACGGCGGTGGTCGACTCCGGGCTCGCGCGCCGCGCCCGCTTCGACGTGCGCACGGGGCTCGATCGGCTCGCGCTCGCGCCGATCAGCCGCTCGTCGGCGACGCAACGCGCCGGGCGTGCCGGTCGTCTCGGGCCGGGTCGCTGCGTGCGCTTGTGGACGCGCGCCGAGGAGGCGGGACGCCGCGAGCACGATGTCCCCGAGATCCTGCGCGTCGACCTCGGCCGGACGCTGCTCGAGCTGGCGGCCTGGGGCCTGCGCGACGCCGCCGGGCTCGCCTGGCTCGATCCTCCCCCGCCGGCGACGCTCGAGCGCGCGGCGCGGCTCCTCGTCGACCTCGGCGCGCTGGCCGACGACGGCGCCCTCACCGACGTCGGGCGCCGGATGCTCGCGCTGCCCGTCGCGCCGCGGCTCGCGCGCATGCTGGTCGAGGCGGAGGACGAGGACGCGCTCGCCGACGGCGCGCTCCTCGCCGCGCTCGCGAGCGAGCGCGACGTCGTGCGCGCGGCGCGCGCCTTCGGCGGCGCGGCGGCCGACTTTCCGCCCGGCCCGTCGGACCTCCTCCTGCGCATGGAGCTCTTCGAGGACGCGGCGCGCGCCGGCTTCGGCCGCGACGCCTGCGAGCGCCTCGGGCTCGACGCGGGTGCGGTGCGTGCGGTGGAGCACGTGCGCCGGCAGCTCGGCCGTCGCGCCGGCGGCGGTGGTGGCGCGTCCGCGGATCGCCTGCTGCGCTGCGTGCTCGCCGGATTTCCCGACCGCGTATGCCGGCGGCGCGAGACCGGCAGCCCGCGCGGCGTCATGGTCGGCGGCGTCGGCGTCGCCCTCGCGCCGCAGAGCGTCGTGCGCGAGAGCGAGCTCTTCGTCGCGGTCGACGTCGAGGGCGGCGAGCGCGGCGCCGAGGCGCGCGTGCGCGTTGCGAGCGCCGTGCGTCGCGAGTGGCTCGAGCAGGTGTTCCCGGGATCGGTCGAGACGGCGCGCGAGGTGGGCTTCGACGACGCGCGCGGGCGCGCGGTGGCGCGGACCGTCACGCGCTACCGCGACCTGGTCCTCGAAGAGCGGGTCCGCACGGACGTCGACGCCGGCGACGCGAGCGCGGCGCTCGTGGCGGCGGTCGGTGCGGATCCCGCGCGGGTCCTCGCCGACCACCCGGACGCCCAGATACTTCTCGATCGCTTGCGCTTCCTCGCGCGGGCCATGCCCGAGCTCGGCCTGCCCGACGACCCGGCGCAGCTTCTGCGCGACGCGCTCGTGGCCGTGGCGAGCGGGATGCGATCGCTGGCGGAGCTGCGGCAGGCGGACGTCGGCGGTGCCGTGCTGGGCCTCCTCTCCCATCGCCAGCGCCAGGCGATCGAGCGCGAGGCGCCGTCGCACTGGACGCTGCCGAGCGGCCGTCGCGTGCCGCTCGCGTATGGCCGCGATCGCCCGCCCAGCGTCGCCGCGCGCATCCAGGAGGTGTTCGGGCTCGCCACGACGCCGCGCCTGGCCGCTGGACGGGTGCCGATCGTGCTCGAGCTGCTCGCGCCGAGCGGGCGCCCGATGCAGATCACGGACGACCTCGCGAGCTTCTGGCGCACGACGTACGCGCAGGTGCGCGCCGAGCTGCGCGGCCGCTACCCGCGGCACCCGTGGCCGGACGATCCGACGACCGCCACGCCGACCTCGCGCGCCAAGCGACGGCGTTCGTAGCGTGGCGCGTCGCGCTCGACTCGTGGTAGGCCCGTCCCAGGCGCATCCCGTCCCGGCGCCTCGAACGGAGAACGACATGCGACACGTGATCCTCGCGCTCGGCCTCGCGGCCCTGCTCCCTTCCTACCTTCCGGCCGAGACGCTCGGTCACACGCTCGCGCGCAAGATCTCCGCGGTGCCGGCGATGCACGCGCGCTCGACGACGCACGTGGTCGGCACCGTGGGCCTCGTCACCTACAGCAAGAAGGACCTGCGCGGCGCGGTGCGCGGCAAGCACGCGGTCGCCGCCGTCAGCGGCGCCGGCGACGTCGTCGGTGTCGTACTGCGGCCGTCCGGCACGCCCGTCTGCGAGTTCGGCGGCACCTTCGACGTCGCTACACAGTGCCTGACGCTCAGCGGCTGCGTCACCGGAACTTCCTGTCTCTAGCGTCAGCACACACCGATCGCGCGCCGTAGCGTCCGCGAGGCCGGGGCAAGGCGGAGGCGCCTGCGAAGCGGCGCGACGAAATGTAGGGCCGTGGCGAGGCGTGTGTGTTGTCGCGCGGCGGAGCCGAAGCCGAAGCCTTGCCCCCGGCCTCGCGGCACCGACAGCGCGCTCACCCGAGGTGCTCTCGATAGAACGCCTCGATCCGCCGCCAGCTGTCCGCTTCGGCCGAGGCATCGAAGCCGGCGGCGAGCGGACCCCAGGCGCCGATCGTCGCCATGACGCCGTCGTGGTGGCTCATGTAGCTGTGGCCGGCGTCGGGGTAGACGCGGACGTCGTGCGGGATGCCGAGCTCGGAGAGGAGCTTCGGCAGTCGCTCGCCCTGCGGCGCGAAGATGCGGTCGCGGCCGCCGAAGCCCCCGAGCACCGGACAGGCGCCGCGGAGGCCGTCGGCCGTCTTCGGCACGTCGCCGTAGAAGGCGCCTGCGACCTTCAGCGGTGCGCGCGTGGCGTACAAGAGCGCGAAGCCGCCGCCCATGCAGAAGCCGACCACGCCGGTGCGCTCCGGATCGACCTCGGGGCGGGTCGCGAGCCACCGGCGCGCGGCCTCGAGGTCGTCGAAGGCGCGGCCGTGGCCCTGCCGCATGGCGAGGAGCGTCCGGAGCACGCACAGGGCCTTCGGCCCCTCGGTATCGTAGAGATCGACCGCCAGCGCCACGTACCCCAGGTCGGCGAAGCGCCCCGCGATCCGCCGGATGTCGGCGTTGAGACCGTAGATCTCGTGGATGACGATCACGGCCGGGCGCTTCGACGAGGCAGAGGGCACGGCGAGCGCCGCACGCATCGGGCGCCCGCTCGACGACGGGAATGCGAGATCGGTCGTGGCTGCCACGCGAGGCGGTCTCTGTAGCGCCGGGCGCCGACGGGGGTCAATGTCGCCAGCCGGGGTGCCGGATGTTAGGCTCGGGTGGCGATGCGAGCGATCCTGACGGCGACGGTGCTCCTGCTCGCCGTTCTCGCGCACGCGGGGCCGCCGGCGCGCCCCCGGCCGCTGCCCGCGCCCGCCCCCGCCATTCCGGTCGTCACCTCCTGCTGGCTCGAGCCGCGCTGGTTCTACACGCTGCGCGATGGCGCGGTCGACTACTGCAAGCAGCATCTGCGCTACTACAAGGGCAAGCCCGATTGTCTCGCGTTCACCGACGAGATCTGCTGGGCCTACAATCCGGACACCGGCGAGTGGTTCCAGCTCCGCAACAACGGCGATCAGCGCGTCGTGATCTGTCCCGACGGCCCCGAGCCGCCGACCTGCCCGCGCCTGCGCTGACGGCTCAGCGGCCGAGCGTGATCGAGTAGTTGCCCCACTGGTCGGTCGTCGCGCGCTGGCTCGGGTACACGACGATGGTCGTGAACGGCTCCTCGACGATCGCGGGGCCGAGGATCGTCTGCGCGGGGACGAGACGCGTCCCGTCGTAGACCGGCGTCGGCACATAGCGGCCGCGGAAGAACGCCTTGCGCGCGCCGACGCGCGGGTTGCCCTGCGCGCGGCGCGACGCGCGCGGCAGCGGCGCCTTCTCCTCGACGGCGAGCGCCTTCACGCGCAGGCCGCGCAGGATCGGGTCCTGATCGCGGCTCGCGTAGGTGTGCAGCTCCTCGTGCATGCGATGGAAGCGCTCCACCGTGTCGGCGAGCACGCGTGCGGTCACCTGTCCCCCGCGTCCGGGGAGCGGCACCGGCATGTCGAACGTCTGGCCGGGGTAGCACAGGGCCGCCATGCGCTCGAAGCGCACGCGCCGGCGGCGGCGGGCTGCGCTGCCCTGGAGCGCCGCGGTCGCCGACGCCTCCATCTCGGCGAAGAGGCGATTCACGCGCGCCAGGTCGACCTGCGCGATCGGCGCCACGTACGAGCGCATCTCGTCGACCACGTGGTCGGTGAGAAGCAGGCCCAGGGCCGAGAATGCGGGCGAGAGCTTCGGGACGAAGATGCGCCGGATGCCCAGCTCGGCCGCCTGCATGCCGGCGTGAACGGGGCCGTTGCCACCGAAGACGACCAGGGTGAGCGGACGTGGATCGATGCCCTTGTTCGCCGATGCCTTGCGGACCGCGTTCGCCATGTTGGCGTTGACGAGCCGGAAGATTCCGTCCGCGGCTTCGACGACCGTGAGACCGAGCGGCTTCGCCACCCGCTCGCGGATGGCGGCGTAGGCGCCCTCGGCGTCGAGCCGCATGGTGCCGCCGCAGAAGCGGTCGGGGTTCAAGTACCCGAGCACCACGTTCGCGTCGGTGACGGTCGGCTCCGTGCCGCCGCGCCCGTAGCACACGGGCCCCGGCTCGGAGCCGGCGCTGCGCGGCCCGACCTTCAGCGCGCCGGCTTCGACGGACGCGATCGAGCCGCCGCCGGCGCCGACCGTCTGCACGTCGACCATCGGCAGCCCGACCAGGTAGCGGTGGTGCCAGTTCCAGCCCGCCTTCACCTCGGGCTCGCCCTTGCGCACGAGCGAGACGTCGTAACTGGTCCCTCCCATGTCGACCGAGATGAAGTCCGCGATGCCGGCCGCGCCCGCGACGGCGGTCGCGCCCATGACGCCGCCGGCGGGCCCCGAGCCCATGACGGCGACCGCCTTCTGCGTGACGTAGCCGCCCGGCATGACGCCGCCGTTCGACTGCATGATGAGGAGCTCGCCCGCGAAGCCCGCTTCGCGCAGGCGGGCGTCGAGCCGTGAGAGGTAGCGGCCGATCTTGGGGCCGACGTAGGCGTTCACCAGCGTCGTGCTCGTGCGCTCGAACTCCGGCGCCGACGGCATCACCTCGTGCGAGAGCGACAGCATCACGCCCGGCAGCTCCTCGCTCGCGATCTCGCGCACGCGCCGCTCGTGGGCGGGGTTCACGAACGAGAACAGGAGCACGATGGCGAGCGACTCGACGCCCTGCTGCTTCATGCGCCGGCAGGCGCGACGCACCGCCTCCTCGTCGAGCGGGACCACGACGTTGCCCTCGAAGTCGAGCCGCTCGGGCACGCCGTAGCGCTGGCGGCGGGGACAGATGGGCGGCGGCGGCGGATACGCCGGGTCCCAGATGCTCTCCTTGAAGCCGCGGCGGATCTCGATCTCGTCGCGGTGTCCGTCGCTCGTGACGAGCCCCGTCACCGCGCCGGACATCTCGATCATGGTGTTGTCGGCGGTGGTCGTCCCGTGCACGACCAGCTCGGTGCGCGCGAGCAGCTCGCCGAGCGACACGCCGATGCGCCTCGCGAGCTGCCCGATGCCGCCGAGGACGCCCTCGGACTGGTCGCGCGGCGTCGTCGGGTGCTTGTCGAGGGTGATCGTCCCGTCGTGCGTGAGCACCAGGTCCGTGAAGGTGCCGCCCACGTCGACGCCGATGCGGAAGGACGGAGTCGCCACGCGACGTGAGTACACGGAAAGCGCGGCGCGCGACAAGGACTATGGGACCAGGACGGAGCGCAGCGCGTGCGGCGGCACGTCCATGCGCACGGTGTCGCCCTCGAGCACGATCGCGTGCGGCGCGGGCTCTTCGTCGAGGCGGACGGCGCGGGCATGGCGCGGCGCGACGCCGAAGCGCACGACTGCGGCGACGGGCGCGTCGGTCGGGTTGAGAAGCCGCACGATGACACCATCCCCCTCCTCCGCGGGCTTCACCGCAGTGACGACGACCTCCCTCGGCTCGACCGCGAGCAGGGAGTCGCCGCTCGCGAGCCGCGGCGAGGGGCCGCCGATGACGCCGCGGAGGCCCAGCTCCGCGGCGCGCGCCGCCCGCGCATCGGCATCCGCGAGGAGCGAGATCCGCGCGACGAGCCGCCCCTGCGACTGCGCACCCGGGGCCACCATCGCGGGCCCGGCGGGGCGCGGCCGGCTCGCGAGATCGAACCGCGAGATCCACCCGACGCTGCGCACGAGCGTCAGCAAGAGTGTGCCGTCCGGCCGGACCTCGGCCTCGGGCAGGCCGGGCGCGACGACGGTGAGCCCGTTCACCGCGACCCAGCCCTGGTGCGGGAACGTCGCCGGCGCCCGGTGCACCCAGCCCCGATCGTCGGCCGGCCCGGCGCGGCGTGTCGCCGTGTCGAACGTCGTCGCCGCGGTGAAGGTCGGGCTCGCACTTCCGCTCGGGAACACGAGCCGCAGGCGGTGGTCCGACGCCGTGTTGTCGACCGAGACCACGAGATCGACGCGCGGCACGCCGGGCGCGACGCGCGCTTCCACGACCAGCGGAAGATCCACGACCTCGCTCGTGCGTCGCGTCCGGTCGCCGGCCAGCGCGCGCGGGACGCGGAGCACGCGGCGGACCGTGAGCGTGGCGATGCCCGACGCATGCCGTCGCCGCTCGCAGGAGACCGAGACGACGCTCGCGCCGGGATCGCCCGGCACCGGGTCGAAGTCGTACGTATCGCCGCGGTCGCCGTCGTCTTCGACGCCGAGCAGCGCCCGGAGCTCGCGCTCGCCGAAGCGCACGCCGAGCGTCCCGTCGTCCGCCGCCACGACTCGCACGCCGCCGGCCGCGATCTCGCGCCCGTCGTCGACGCGATCGGGCTCGGGATCGGCCGGTGTGAGACGAAGCCGCCGGCACCCGAACGCCGGGACGTCGGTCGCGACCAGCTCGACGTCGAAGGGCTCCTGCCCGGGAAGCCATCGGACGCGCGACAGATCGTTCGCCCGCACGACGCGGACCGGACGGCCGTCGATCGTGAAGCCGGGAAGGCCGTCGGCGGCGAGGAGCAGCTCCGGGAACTCCGGGATGCCGATCGCCATGCGGAGCGCCGGATACGCGTCGAGCGGAATGCGGACGACGTCGGTGCGCGGGTGCGGCGAGGGGTTGAAGATCACGACGTCCTGCGCGAGCCCGGGCGGCGTCGTGCGGTCGACGTTCTGTCCGGCGAGGCGCGAGAGCAGGCGCGCGATCGTCTCCTCGGCGAGGCCCTGCACGGTCTCGAGGCGCGCGTCGACCTGGCGCATCACCTCGTCGAGCGAGCAGCCGCACAGCGAGTCGTGCGCCTGGTTCGCGAGCAGCGTGCGCCATGTCCGCTCGATTGCAGGGCGCTCGTCGGGGAGACCGAGGCGACGCGCGAACGCGGCCCACGGTTCCGCCCAGCCTTCGAGGAGCGCCTCGCACCGGCGGTTGCGAAGCTTCGTCGCCATGCGCGTCGACCACACACCCGGCAGGAGGTCGGCGACGCGCGCGCCGACCAGCTCGCCGCGAAACGTCGTCCTTGGCGCAGGTCGTACCGCGAGCACGTCCTCGAGCAGGCCGCGGTCGACGCGCGCGCCGAGACGCCGCGCGAGCGCGGCGGCGACCGCACCCACGTGCGGATCGGGCTGCATGTGGTCGAAGCCGTTCATGAGGAGCGCGGGCACGGGCTCGTCCTCGTGTCGCCGCACGATGGCTTCGAGCCCCGCGGCCGCCGCCTCGACGTCGGACGGCAGGCAGCCGGCGTTGAAGTAGCCGTCGCGCAGCAGGAGCGCCGCGACGGCGCTGCCGTCGGGCGCCTCCCAGCGATACCACGTGCCGACGCGGTCGATCTCGTTGCCGTTGCCGCGCCAGTACACGAAGCTGTCGATGCCGAAGCCCTGCAGGATCTGCGGGAGCTGGGCCGGGTGGCCGAACGAGTCGGGCACGTAGCCGGCACGCGACACCGGGCCGAGCGCGCCTCCCACGCGACGGCCGAGCAACAGGTTTCGCACGTGCGCCTCGCCCGACGGCAGCAGCGAGTCGGGCTGCACGTACCACGGGCCCACCGCGAGCCGGCCGTCGCGCAGCCCGCGCTCGAGGTCGGCGCGGCGCGCGGGTCGCATCGCGAGGTAGTCTTCGAGCACGATCGCCTGGCCGTCGAGGAGGAAGCGATAGCCCGGGTCGGCGGCAAGAAGGTCGAGCACGCGATCGACCGCGTCGACCAGGCGTGCGCGGTAGGCCTCGAACGTCCGGTGCCACTCGCGATCCCAGTGGAAGTGCGAGACCAGGATCGCCCGCGGCGGGGCGTCGCTCATTCGCCGAGGATCTTCACGACGACGCGCTTCTTCCGGCGGCCGTCGAACTCGGCGTAGAAGATCTGCTCCCAGGGGCCAAGGTCGAGCTGCCCCTTGGTCACGGGGAGGACGACCTGGTGGCCGACGATGGTGCGCTTCAGGTGCGCGTCGGCGTTGTCCTCGCCCGTCTGGTGGTGACGGTAGTCGCCGACGGGCGCGAGCTTCTCCAGCCACTCCATGACGTCCTGCTTGAGGCCGCTCTCCTCGTCGTTCACCCAGATGCCCGACGTGATGTGCATCGCCGAGACGAGGCAGAAGCCCTCGGCGATCTTCGAGGCGGCGACGATCGCCGCCACGCGGTCGGTGATGTTCACGAGCTCCTTGCGCTTGGGCGTCGTGAACCAGAGGTAGTCGGTGTGAGCCGTCACGGCGGCGGGCTCACGGCAGGATCGCGTCGGCCTCGATCTCGACCAGGGCCGCGCCGTCGATCAGCTTTGCGACCTCGACCATGGTGGTGGCCGGCCGGATCGTGCCGAACACCTCGCCATGCACGGCGCCGACCTCTTCCCACCGGGAGATGTCGGTGACGAACATGCGCGTGCGGACGACGTGCTCGAGACGGCCGCCCAGCGCCTCGATCGCGGCGCGGATGATGGCGAGCGCGCGGCGCGTCTGCCCGCCCATGGTGGCCGGGAAGGTGCCGTCGGCGTCGATCCCCACCGTGCCAGTGACGGCGATCACGTTGCCGGCGCGGACGGCGCGCGCGTAGCCGACCTTCGGCTCCCACGGCGAGCCGCTCGAGGCGTGCGGGCGCCCCGCGACCTCGGACACGGTGATGCGTACGTCGCTCATGCGCTCCTCGCGGCGCGGCGCTCGGCGCGCAGCGCGGCCGTCGCCTCGTGGTCGATCGCCAGGGTGAGATCCCACAGGTCGCCCGTCAGCACGACGCCGTAGTCGCGGCGCGCCGCCTCGACCGACACGTACTCGTCGAGGACGTCGGCCAGCACCCGCTCCGGCGGTCGCGCCAACGGGTCGCCCCAGCCGCCGCCGCCGCCGTAGTGGTACTCGTAGGCCTCGCCGGCGGCGTGCTCGATGTAGCCCGCCTTGTCGCCGACCTCGTGCGCGTACGGCCCGCCCGCGCGCACTACGAGCTTGTTCGGCGAGCCGGGATTGCCGCCGGCGATGCCGGGCATCGGATACTTCTTGCCGACGACGTACGTGTAGACGGTCGCGGGCACGAGCACCTGCTTGCGGTACAGGCTCCCGCAGTTGCCGCGGAACTCGCCGGCGCCGCCGCTGTCGGTCTCGTAGTCGCGCGCGAGGTGGCGCACCGGGAAGATCGCTTCGTTGATCTCGCCCGTCGCGCGGATGAGGTTCCCGAACGACACGTTGTGGCCACCCCAGCCATCCTGCCCCTTCACGGCGCCGCAGTAGGCCGCGAAGGTGTCGACCGAGTGGTCGATGAAGAGCTGCCCGTCGCGCGGGTTCTTCCCGAAGATGACGGTGGGCATGCCCATCTTGTAGACCTGGGGGCAGCTCCGCTCCGGGACAACCCGCTGCAGCGCGCTGGCGACGGCCTCGCCCACCTCCGTGCCGGGATGGTGCGTGCCGGCCGCCACGGATTTCCCGTCGGGCGGATTGAGACAGCAGCCCTTCGGGACGATCAGGTCGATCGAGTCGAAGAAGCCCTCGTTCTTCGGGATGGATGGATCCATCATGGCCGCGAGCTGCGCCACGACGTAGCCGCGCGTGTTGCCGAACGTCGAGTAGGCCTGGATCTCCGGGCGCTCGTCCGAGCCGGTGAAGTCGACGGTGAGATTGCTCCCCTTCACCGTCACCTTGCAGTGGACGTGGATGTCCGGGTTCCCGTGTGGATCCTGATCGACCCAGACGTCCGACTCGTAGACGCCGTCGGGCCATCGCGCGACCTCCTCCTTGAAGCGACGCTTGGCATAGGCGACGATGCCGCGGACCGCGGCGCGGACGGTCTCGGTGCCGAAGCGCTCGCAGATCTCCTTCATCCGGCGCACGCCGAGCTGTGCCGCCCCCACCTGCGCGCGGAGGTCGCCCAGGAAGGTCGGCGTGCGGTTGTTGACGGCGATCATGTACTCGACGTCGCGCCGCTTCTCGCCGCGCTCGTAGATCTTCACGGCCGGAAAGCGCACGCCCTCGGCCCAGATGTCTGGTGCGTTCACGTTGTAGCCGCCCGGCGCGCCGCCGCCGGTGTCGGCGTGGTGGCACTGGATCGATCCGATCAGTACGCACTCGCCGTCGTGGAAGACGGGCGCGAAGACGTTGTAGTCGGGCAGATGGCCGCCGCCGTGGTACGGATCGTTCGCGACCAGTACGTCGCCGTCGTGGAGGCCGTCGGGTCCGAAGAACTCGACCGCGAAGCGGACCGGCAGCGTCGACGACAGCATGAACTGCGGGATGCCGACCGAGAGGGCGGCGAGCTGCCCGGTGGCGTCGAGGATCGTCGCGTTGCGCTCGTTCGACTGGTTCAGGATCGGCGTCGTGGCCGTGAGGCTCACGTGCGTCGCCATCTCGTAGCAGATCGTCTCGAAGGCGCCGAGGATGATCTCGGTCGTGACCGGATCGGCCTTCTTCCCTCCTCGCGCGGCTCGCGGGCGCGGCGGGGCTTTGCGGACGGCCGTGCGCATGAGCGATGGGGCTACACCGAACCCGTCGGGCTGACAAGGACGACGGTTCAGTGTTCCGTCGCAAGCGCGGGCGGCTGGCTCTCGAGCTCGGCGATGGCGCGATCGAGGCGCGCGCGCAGGCCGACGACGTAGTCGTACAGCCCCTCGTGGATGATCGCGAACGCGACCGCGTCGGCGAAGACGCGCGGGCGGCGAAGCAGCGTCGTGCCGAGCAGCGTCGCCGTGAACCACGCCCGCCGCGGGCCCGCGCGAACGACCGTCCGCCACAGGATGCGAACCAGGAGCCTCATGTCGGCGAGGCCCACCTCGAGCTGGCGTCCGGCCGTCTTGCCGCGGTTGAGCAGGAAGTCGAGGGTCCGGCGCCGGAAGGCGGGGAACTCGTAGAGCCGCGTGATGAGCTCGCGATAGCCGCGGTAGAGCTCGAGCCGCGTCATCGCCTTCGGCAGGATGTTCGAGAGGACGAACTGGTCGCCTTCGGTCTCCCCCACCAGCCGCTGCTCCTGCGCGACCCGGGCGTGGAGCGGCGTCTTCGGCATCGCCTGCAGCATGCCCGTCATCGACACCGGGATGCGGGCGTCCTGGATGAAGGAGAGTTGCTCCTCGAAGATGGTCGCGTCGTCGTGGTCGAAGCCGACGATCATGCCGGCCTGCACCTGGATGCCGTAGGACTGCACGCGCCGGACGCTCTCGACGAGGTTGCCGCGCAGGTTCTGCGTCTTCTTGGTCTCGGTCAGCGAGGCCGCGCGCGGGCTCTCGATGCCGATGAAGACGGTGGTGAAGTGCGCCGCGTGCAGGAGCGCCAGCAGCTCGTCGTCCTGGGCGACGTTCAGCGTCACCTCGGTGTTGAAGTGGATCGGGTGGTCGTGCGCCTCGCTCCAGGCCGCGATCGCGCGCAGCAGCTCCTTCGCCAGCTTCTTGTTGCCGATGAAGTTGTCGTCGACCAGGAAGACCTGCTTCGCGCCGAGGCGATGGCACTCTTCGATCTCGGCCATCACCTGGCCGACCGTCTTGGCGCGCGGCCGGCGGCCGTACACGACGATGATGTCGCAGAACTCGCACGAGAACGGGCAGCCGCGGGCGAACTGGATCGTGAGCGCGTGGTAGCGATCGACCTTCAGGAGCTCGAAGCGCGGCATGGGCGACGAGGTGAGCTCGGGCTTGTCGGCCGGACGGTACTCGGCCTGCCACGTGCCCTCCGCGTAGTCGCGCAGGAACTGCGGCCAGGTCTCCTCGGCCTCGTCGACGAAGAGCACATCGCACTTGCCGCGCAGCTCCTCGGGACACAGCGACGCGTATGGCCCACCGACGACCACGAAGCGTCCGCGGCTGCGGAAGGCCTCGATCAGCTCCAGCATCCGCTCCCGATGGATGATGTAGCCGGTGATGCCGATGATGTCGGCCTCGACGTCGAGGTCGACCTCTTCGACGTTCTCGTCGCAGAGCGTCACCTCGTAGTCGCGTGGCGTCAGCCCCGCGACCGTCGGCATCGACAGGTTCGGAAACGCGCAGCGCTTCCCGAGCGTCCCCAGGATGTGGTCGTAGGTCCAGAAGCTCGGGGGGTTGCGAGGCGTGACGAGGTGGATACGCACCCTGAGTCCCGTGTGGCTCGCCCCCGCGCCCGTTGTCAATGGGGGTAGGCCGCGTCAGCGGCGCGGCCGGAATTTCGGGAGGGTGATCTCGTCGTCGACCTTCTCGAACACGACCTCGACCGGCAGGCCGATCCGGAGGTCCTCGTTCGTGCACTCGACCACGTTCGTGTGCAGGCGGATACCCTCCTCGAGCTCGACGATGGCGACGTTGTAGGGCACGTCGGCGTAGAAGCCCGGGTGCTGCGGCCGGTGCACGATGATGAACGAGTAGATCGTCCCGCGCCCCGAGAGGGGCGTCCATTCGTGCTCCAGCGCCAGGCACCTGGGGCACACGACGCTCGGCGGGAAGCGGAGGTGGCCGCAGG
>Ga0335084_10002944_pt1 | contig 16575 bp, 12 predicted proteins | sample Lox_Sample_44_FD_206721 | JGI IMG/M metagenome (GOLD analysis project Ga0335084, IMG submission 206721) | Soil microbial communities from Loxahatchee National Wildlife Refuge, Florida, United States - Lox_Sample_4.4 | ecosystem: Environmental > Terrestrial > Soil > Wetlands | place: USA... | reverse complement strand
CACGTAGGTGGCCACGGCCGACTCATTGTTGTTCGACGTGTTGAACGAACCCACGCCGCGCACGTAGGTGTGCGAGGTGAAGGTGCCGATGTTCATCAGGTTCGGCACCGTGGTCGACAGCGTCTGGATGTTCACCGCGCCGCGCGCGATCGCATCCTCGCCGGACACGATGTTCACCGCGATTGGTACCTTCTGCAGGTTCTCCTCACGGCGCTCCGCCGTGACCACGACTTCCTCGAGCGTGGCGCCGCTGGCGGCACCCCCCGCTTCAGCCGCCAGCGCCGCCGTCAGCGGCGACAGCGCCAGGATTCCGGCACTGGCGATCAGCGCCCCAAGACCTACCCCACTCCCTCGCCGACATTGCGAGCTACGCATGCTTGCCCCCTGTATTGCAGTACCCAACGAACGCGACCCCGATAGCGGGCCCGGATCCGGAATCGGAGCCGACTATGGCCCGTTTTTCCGCCCGGCCGTAGAACTGTTTTGTGATGACCGCTATAGGCTTTGAATATACCCCATAATTGCTAATATCTTAGCGGATTCTGGATGATAGGATGGCGCTATGGGCTCTATTGGCGGTCGGTGGTGCCACCCGCCGCCCGTTTGACTGGTACCTTAGGCAACGTGGCGGCAGGGCAGTGAACTTGCGCCAGGCTCTGAACCGACGACCAATCCTGGATCGTGCGGCAACCCGGGGGCAGTGACATGCACAGGCAAATTCGGATGCAGACTCTGGCACTCACGGCCGTCGCGGCCCTGCTGCTGGGCCCGGCCGTGCCGGCCGTAGCCCAGGAGAGCGGCGCGCTGAAGTGGGAGCGGGCCGCGCCGTTTCCCGACGCCACGGAAGAGCTGTACGCCGCGACGGCGAACGGCCGGATGTACGTATTCGGCGGCGGCAACCCCAGCGGCAGGACCTGGGAATACGACCCGATCAAGGACCAGTGGACCCGCAAGAAGCCGATGCCGATTCCGATCAACCACGCCGCGGTGACTGAGTTTCGCGGCAAGCTCTACCTGTTCGGCGGCTTCGTGCCGGTTCCCAATGCGTCCGCGCCCGGATCGGTGGAAGTCCAGGGACACGCGTGGGAATACGACCCGGCCGCGGACGCCTGGCGGGAACTGGCGCCGATGCCGACCCGGCGCGGATCGCCCGTGGCCATCACGGTCGGCAACCTGATCTATGTGATCGGCGGCGCGGCGCCCAATCCCGGCGCGCCCACCGCGATCATCTCGTCCAGGGGACCGTCCCGCTCCCTGTCCACCAACGAGGCTTACGATCCCGTCACCAACCAGTGGGTGGAAAAGAGCCCGATGCCCACACCGCGGAACCACATGTTCGCCGGCGCGGTGAACGGCAAGATCTACATCATCGGTGGGCGGATTCCCAACCAGTACGTCAGCGTCGCTGCCACCAACATCGATGTCGTGGAGGAATACGACACGGTCACCGATCAATGGGGCCCGCAGAAGGCGCGCCTGCCGACGGCGCGCAGCGGCGGCGGATATGCAACCTACGGCGGCAAGATCTACACCGCCGGCGGCGAGGTCCAGACGGCGCAGATGTGGGGCGCCTTCCTGGCGCTCGAGGCCTACGATCCGGTCCGCAACAGCTGGTCGCAGCTGCCATCCATGCCGGTTCCGCGGCACGGCGTCGCGGCCGCGTTCCTCGGCAACAAGCTGCATCTCGTCAGCGGCAGGATTGCATCGGGCGGCTACACCTCGCCAGACACTCAGCTGGCGACCGATGAGCACGATGTGCTGGCGGTTCCGGAGGTGACTGGCCATTAGTCGAGCCAGTCGCGGTCGTCGCGCGTCAAGCGTGCGGCGGCCCGCCTACTTCGCCCGGCCTCTGACGCCCCGGGTCAGCAGCGGAATGCGATACACCGCGCCGCCGCCGACGGCGTACAGCGTCTTCCGGTCGGCGCCGCCGAACGCGATGCTCTGCACGCGCCCGGGCGTTGGGATCAGGCCGAGGACTTGTCCGGCCGGGCTGACGACCCGGATGCCCTGGCTGGTGGCCACGTAGAGCCGGTCCTTGCTGTCCACGGCCAGCCCGTCACCGCCAGCGACTTCCGCGAACCGCCGCGGGTTCTTCACTGAGCCATCCGGCTGCACATCGAAGGCCGCGATGTGATCGCCGTTCACGGCATACAGCACCTTGCCATTCGTGCTCAGTTGCACGCCGTTGGGTTGGGTGACCGCCTCGGTGAGCTTGGTCAACTTTCCATCCGGCGTGATGTAGAACAGCAAGGGCTTGCGCCCGGGTGGCGGCTCGCGGAACTGGATCTGCGGGCTCGGTATGGGATCGGAGAAGTAGATGCCGCCCCTCCGGTCGATGACGATGTCATTCGGGCGCACCAGTGGCTGGCCCTCGAAGGTATCCGCGAGCGTCACGCGCGCGGGCGCGAGCACCCCGATTCTCGGCTCCCGCGATTGCGCTGCGATCAGACGTCCCTTCCGGTCCAACCCCAATCCGATCGAGCGATTGGCATCTTCCAGGTAGGTGAAGAAATTGCCGCTGCGGTCGATGTGGATGATCCGGTTCGCGTCGAATTCGCAGAACAGCATGCTGCCATCCGGCATGGCGATCACGCCTTCGGTGCCCTTGAACCCCGTGCGCAGCACCTGCGCCTGCGTGCCGGCGGCGATGACGCCGGGGATGCCGGCCGCGGCCGGCGCTGGCGCCGGATCGGCCGCGGGCTGCGCCGCGCCGGTCGACGCACCCTGGGCGATGGCCGCGGCGGAGACTGCCATGGCCAGTGACGACAACAGCACTCTGCCCATGTTGGCTCCCTGGTGAACGTTCACGGCGTGCCTCGCGGCCAGACCGAGATGTGCAGCGGGTACTCGCCCGTCGGCACCAGGGCCTCTTCCTTCATCGTCGCGGCGTCGACGACCGAGAGCAGGTTGCGGCCCGGCCTGACCGCGTAGACCTTCCGCCCATCGGGCGCAATGGTCAACCAGGAACCCTCGACCGCGGGCCTGAATGCCTGGCCCGATTGATCGACCAGCGCCAGGTGCACGCTGCCCAGCAGCTTCAGGCTCGGCAGTGCATAGCGATAGACGATGCTCCCCGAGATGACCCACAGGCTCTTGCCGTCCGGGCTGATCTCGCCGCCATGGAAGCCGGAACCCGTCGTCGACAGATAGCTCTCCGCGCCGCCAGTGAGTGCGCCGGTGCTGCGCGGATGAGCGACTCGCTGCAGCTCCTTGCCGGTCTTCGCGTCGATGGCGACGATGCCATAGAAGCCCGCATAGGAGATGAAGAAGCGGCTGGTCGAGCCGTCGGGGCCCGTCTCCATGGTCATGGTGCCGATTTCCGCGTTGGTGCAGCAGGTGTAGAGCAGCTTGTCGGTGCGAGTGTCGTAGACGTTCATGAACTTGCCCGACGGCGACATCGCCAGCAGCATCTTGCCGTCCGCCGACATCCACGTGTCGTGAATGCCACCCTGAGTCGTGATGGTCTTGGTGACCTTCAACGTGGCGGTATCGATGATCTGCACGTAGCCGCGCTTGTCCTCGTCGCCGGTGACGGGCCAGATGCCCACATACAGCTTGTTGAAATCGCGCGACAGCACGGCGGTGTTCGGCCGCTCGTCGATGAGCGGGATCTTCGCCTTGATGGCCCCGGTCCTGGTGTCGATGACCGTCACGTTGTGTTCGACCCGGTCCGGCGCATAGGCAGTGTTGCCGTCGCGGGAGAACTCGACCCGATCCGGCGCGCTGATGCAGCCGATCCGCCGCAGCATCTTCTTCGTCACCGCATCGACGATGTCGATGTTGCCGCCCTGCTGGTTCGACAGCCAGATGTTGTACTTGCCGGTCCAGTTGGCGCGGAAGTCACTCGAGCCCTTGGGCCACTCGCTCGGCTTGCAGGGCTTGATGCCGACCTCCTGCACGCCCGCCGGTCCCAGGATCGTCGGCGAATCCATCCCGAAATGCTGCGTCAGGTAATCGACCAGCACCGGAGTCTCCTCGGCCGTGACCGGGGACCCGCGCCGGATCATCGAATTGACCACATCCTGCCACTGGCGCTTCGGTCGCGCGAAAGCGATTGCCCGCTGCAGATCGTGGCACAGCTGGCACTTCTGCACGATGATGCCGCGACCCTCGCCCTGCGGCAGCTGGTCCGCCCAGTACTGACGCGTCGTGTGACGGTGCGGCACGACGATGTCCGAGGCGATGATCGGGGGATGCGGCTCGGCACCCGCTGCGGCCGGCGTTGGCGCCGACGCGGCCGCCGCGGCGACCGCCTCCGGCCTCGAGAAGAAGGCCGCGAGATTCTCGATGTCCTGGTCGGAGAGCGTCTTCGCCAGCGGTACCATCATCGGGTCGGCGCGCGTGCCGTCGCGAAACGCCTTGAGCTGCTTGACGAGGTAGGCGACTCCCTGACCGGCCAGATTGGGCCACGCATCCGTGGGGCTCACGCCGTTCGCGCCATGGCAGTTCACGCAGAACACGCTGGCGCGGCGTTGACCGGCGACGGCATCACCCTTCGCCCAGGCGCTGCCCGCGGCCAGCGTCAGCAGCGCAAGTACGGGAACCAGGACCTTGTTGAGCACTGTTGCTTCTCCGCTGCCGGTGTGATGTCGATACGCCAGCGGCCTCAGCTGACCAGCGCCGCGCGCTCCCGCGCGTCGGGCAGCTCGACCGGCCCGTCGACGAGCAGTCTGGCGCCCTGCCAGGCATTCGCATTGACCAGGTCGCGCACCAGCGAACAGATCTCGTCGCGCACGACCCGGGCGCAATCCGGAATCTGCTGCGGCGGCAGCGAATAGAGATAGCTGGTGCGCGTAAGGCGCGCATCCGAGATGCGCAGGCACCGCCATTGCTTCGCGTCGCCCTCCACGACGTGTGTCGCCGCCATTGGCGCGATGGTGGCGCCGAGACCCCGGGCCACGCACGCCATGAGCATGGGTAACGAGTCCACTTCCCCCGCCAGTTTCATTGGCAGGTTGACGCGCTCGAACTCGAGAGCAATGCGCCGGCGCAGGCCATGCAGCGGTGTGGACAGGAACAGGGGCAAGTCCGCGACTTCCCGCAGCGACAGCGACATGCGATTGCGCGGTACCAGCGGACTGTTCACCGGTACGATCAGGTACAACTCCTCCTCGAGCAGCGGCTCGCTGGCCATGTCGGGTGCGACATCGGCACTGAACAGCAGCGCCACGTCGAACTGGCTGTTGCGGGTCATCTGCTCGAGATAACCGCTCAGCCCTTCGATGACGTTCAGCATCAGCCCCGGATACTTGGCCCGCAGGTGCAGCAGCAGGGGCATGCCGAGACGACACAGCGTCGTCGGCGCCAGGCCCAGTGCCACGCGACCGCTCAGTGCGGAGCGGTCCTGGCGCGCAATGGCGATCGCCTGCTCCATCTGCCGCAACAGAAATCTCGCATGGTGATAGAGCGCCTTGCCGTTCTCGGTGGCCGACACCCCGCGTGACGAGCGCAGCAGCAGCGCCTTGCCCACCTCCATCTCGAGCCGCGCCATCTGCTGGCTCAGCGCCGGCTGCGCAATGAACAGCTGGCGGGAGGCCTTGGCCAGGCTGCCGCTGTCCACGATCTGCACGAAGTACTTCAGCTGCCGCACATCCATGGCTGTCCCCCCCTCGCTTCGCTCAGTCCCGCGGCTGGATCCGCACCAGCATGCCCAGCTGATAGTCCGCGTACCAGACGCTGACCGGCGTGGTCGAATTGTCCACCCAGGTGCTGCGGGTGAATGCGCTCGGCTCCGCGCTGTCGTAGACCCGCCAGGCACCGGTGGCGGGATTGAAGCGCACGAAACCGCGACCATGCACCCACGCGCTCCAGACCTCGCCGTTGCGGTCCGGCATCGCGCTGTAGAACTGCGAGTAGGGGAAATACGGCGTCGGCGGCGTGAAGGTCCGGAGCTGGATGCCCTTGCCCCTGTCGATGTCGTTGGCGATCTCGACCAGTGTTCCGGTGTGACCGCCGAACCAGGCATTGTTGGCCGGATCGAAGCCACCGCGTGCCGGCGAGGATGGGAAGTCCCCGGAGTTCGTCTCGTACATCCTGCCGTTGGTGATGTCGAGGATCATCCCCGTATTGGCCCCCATCGTCGGCGCCGAGCCTGCCCAGAAGCGCCCATCGCGCGAGACGAGGTTGTCGGAGGGATTGGGGTTCCGCGCCAGCGGATAGCGCGCCAGGATCCTGCCGGTGTCCGTGTCCATCTTCACGATCGTGTTGTTGTCGTGCTCGCTCCACAAGGATCCGTCCGGTGCCAGGGCGAAGTTGCCCCACGAACCGGCATTGAACGGCGCGCTCAGCTCGACGAGCAGCTGCTTGAATTTGCCGGTCGCCGGATCCAGGCGCGTGAGGCGATGCGCCCAGTTCTGCGAGAACCAGACGATGTCGTGGCGATCCACCGCCACCTTGTGGGTGCCTGGAAACATGCCCGGAAAGCCGGGCACCTGGTACTCCTGCACGATGCCGGTGCGTGGATCCAGCTTGCCGACGAACAGGCTGCGATGGCTCGTGATCCAGATGTTGCCCCTGGAGTCACCGGCGATGTCGTGCATCGACAGGAACTTGCGCGGCAGCTCGTACTCGGTGATCACCACGTTCGCCGATGAGCCGGCCGGCCGGGGGAAGCTGCGATAGGATTCGTCCGTCGAGCCGGGGCCGCGCACGCGCGACAGCCACTGGATCACGCGCTCGGCGTCAGGCGTGAACGCCGGCGGGGGCCTGACCACGAACACGCTGGCCGAACCGCGACTCGTCATCCAGCCCACGATCGTCCGCCAGCTGCGCTCGTCGAACCGGTTGCGCAGTATCTCCTTCAGGTCGTGGCAGCCGATGCCGCAGGTCCTGATGAACGCGGTCTTCTCCTGGATGCTGCCCGGCAGATTCCACAGCAGCTCGGCACCGCTCAGCTGGGCCGCGATCTCGTCGGTGGCCGGCAGCGCGCCCGGCAAGGTCCCGTCGGCTCCCGGCGGAACCCGCTCGAGCACGATGTCGTCGATGGCATTGCGACCCGCGACGCGGACGCCGGACCGCAGGTAATGCCGGTAGAGCAGCGGCGTCGCCACCCGCAACACGTAATCGCCGGCCTGCATGGCGGGGAATTCGTAGTTGCCGCCCTCGTCCGTCGACACCGTGGTGCGCACGCCATTCGGCGCGATCAGCTGCACCTTGATGCCGGGCAGCGGTTCCTGGCTGGTGTTGCGCACTTGACCATGGACGCCACCACGCACCGCGCTGGGCACCGGCCACGGGTGGACGGCCGCCAGATACTGCGGGTTGGCCGGTGGCTGGTCCGCGTCATAGCAGCAGTCGGCACTCTTCAGATAGGCCAGCAGGTCCGCCATGTCGGCATCGTTCAGGCCATGGCCGAAGCCCGGCATCGCCGCGGCGCCATCCCGGATGAGTGTCATCACGGCCTGTTCGCTGACCGGATTGCCGCCGTTCAACTGCGTGCGCTTGAACAGGCCGGTCAGCGCGGGTCCACCCTTGGCGTACTGATTGTGGCAATAGAAGCACTTGTAGAAGTAGATGCTTTCGCCGCGCGCCGGCCCGTGGTCCGCCAGTTCCGCGTATCGGTCCATCTGCAGGCTGCGCTGGAGGTTGCTGCTGGTGAGGCTCGCCGCCGCCGCGCCCTGCCCCGCAGTCGCGGATCCCGCCACGTCGATGCCGGCCAGCAGCAGCACCGCCGCCGCGCGCAGGGCCAGCCATGCCTGCTGCGGACTCATTCAGAAGGACTTCTCGAGCGAAATCCCGTAGGTCCGCGGCGGACCATCGGAGACGTACCAGCCGGTCGCGCTCTCGGACGCGAACACGTAGTACTCGGCGTTGGTCAGGTTCTTGCCCCAGAGCCGCACTGCCAGCGAGTCGTTGGACAGTCCGCGCCACTCGATCGACGCGTTCAGCATTTCGTACGACGGGCGCTTCAGGCCCATGTCCGGGGTCACGTATGACCGGTCGTTGTACGACAGGTTCGCCGCGGCCGTGACCTTGCCGATGGACGTCGGCACCTGGTAGCGGGCGCTCACGAAGCCTGTGAACGGCGGGGAGTACGGCAGCTCGGCGCCCTTCGCATTGGCGATCGGGAACGCGACGCCCAGCGGCGTGTAGCCACGCGCATTCGCGTAGTTGGTGTACTTGGCATCGAGCAGGCCCACGCCGGCGGACAAGGTCAGGCGGTCGGTGGCCGCGAAGTCCAGCGTGCCGTCGAGTCCGTAGTTGCGCGAGGACGCGGCGTTGGTGAACAGCTGTGCGCCGCCCAGCACGATGACCACCTGCAGGTCCGTGTAGTCGTAGTAGAAGCCCGCCAGGTTGAGGCGCACCCGGTGGTCGAGGTACTCGGATTTCATGCCGATCTCGTAGGCGTCGACGCCCTCCGGAAAGAATCCGGCGCTGCCGGGAGAGGTGATGTTGTAGCCACCGCTCTTGAAGCCGCGATTCCAGGAGACATAGCCGAGGACGTCCGGCGCGAACTGATGATCGAGGGCGATGCGCCAGGTCCAGGGGTTGGACTTGAGCTGGTCGCTGTAAGGCCCGCCGACGATGGCGCCTGCCAGGTTCAGCGTGCGTCCGGTCGCCTTGAGGGTCTCTTCGGTGTATCGCAGGCCCAGCGTCAGCTTCGTCTTCGCGAAGATGTCCGCGGTCGCCTGGCCGAAACCCGACATCGATTCTGTCTTCTGCGTGCCGTAGTACCGGCGGAATCCGCCCGCCACCTGCGCACCGAACTGATCGCGCGGATTCGCGCCGTCGACGGTGTTGCCATAGTAGAAGGCGCCTACCAGCCAGGAGAGCCTGCCCGGAGTGCGGTTGGACAGCTGCAGCTCCTGCGTCCAGTAGTCGCCGTTGTCGTGCGTCAGGATGTGGTTGTTCGTCGCCGGCAGGATGTCGCTGTCGATGAACCAGTCCCGGTCCACGTTGCGGAAGGACGAGATGCTGACGCCGTGCAGCGAGGCGAAGTCATGGTCGATCCGCAGCGCGGCGCTGTAGGTCTTGCTGTTGTTGTTGGTCGGATTGCCCTGCGAGTTGTTCCGGCCCAGGTACGGAGGGAAGGACCCGGCGGCGAACTGGTTGCTGGTGCCGTCGGAGTCGAACTTGGAATAGTCGGCCGAGAAGCGGATCTTGGTCGCTTCAGTTGGCTCGAACAGCCACTTGGAACGCGCGGCGGCATTGCGGCTGCGGAAGGTCGGCACATTGAAGGTCACGTTGTGACCGTAGCCGTCGATGATGTAGTGATAGAGCACCGACAGATCGGCGGCGACCTTGTCGCCGAGGCCCTTGGTCACGTACAGACCCCCGTCGACGGTGTTGAAATTCCCGTAGCCCAGGTCCACCTTGCCGCTGAAGTCGTGCTGCGGATCGGGCGTGATGATCTGGATGACGCCGGCCGTGGCGTTGCGGCCGAACAGCGTGCCTTGCGGGCCCTTCAACACTTCGATGCGCTCGATGTTGTTGAAGGAGAACGAGGTCAACACCGCGCCGGCCGGGTTGTACACGCCGTCGACGTAGACGGCCGCCGACGGTTCGTTGTTGGGCGAAGACGCGTTGTCGCCCACGCCGCGAATGTAGGTATTGGTGACGAACGCGGCCGTGGTGAACGTCAGGTTCGGAATCGTCGCGGCCAGCGTCTGGATGGAATCCGTGCCGCGCTCCGCAGCCACGTCGCCGGACACGGTATCGACCGTGATCGGCACGGTCTGGAGATTCGCCTCGCGGCGTTCCGCGGTGACCACGATCTCCTCGAGCGTCGCAGTGGCGGTCGCGCGCTCCGCCTCGGCAGCCAGCGCCGGTGCCACCGACGCCAGGGTCAGCAACCCGGCGCCGGACACGAATCCCAGCCGCCGGATACCATTCGCAGTCTTGCCATGCAGATATTTCATCGTCAGGTTCCCCCTTGATTGCACTCGGTCTTCGGCCTGCGGCCCCATAAAGGTTCCGCTCCATAATTATAGGGCATAATGAGTGACGCACTGCAATGCATTGCTACGGTTCCCATTCGAGACCGCTGGCGCGAGACTGTTCCAGCGCCATCACCGTCCAGTCGCGCTGCGACTCGCCGCGCGCTGCGGCGCTCAGCAATCGCTCCCGGCACACGCGCGCGCTGGGCAGCGGCACCTGCCGGGCAGCGGCGACGCCGAGCACGAAGTCGAGGTCCTTCAGCGCCAGCTGCGCGGTGATGTTCACCGAGTCCCAGCTGCGAGCCACGATCGCCTTCGAATAGCCTTCATAGGCGGTGCACTTGAACAGCCCGCCGGTCAGCACCTGCTGGAAGCACTGCTTGCTGGCGCCGGACTTCTCCACCAGCGCAAACGCCTCGCCCATGGCCTCGATCGCGCACGCCAGCACCAGGTTGTTGCACAACTTCAGCAACGAGGCGCTCTCCGGCACGCGGCCGGCGACGAAGGTGCGCCGGCCGATGGCCCTGAACAGCGGGCGCACCATCTTGATCGCGGCGGCAGGACCCGCGGCAATGATGCGCAACTTGCCGGCGGCGGCCACGGCCGGCCTACCGAGCACCGGCGCCGCCACCAGGATCTGGCCCGCTGCACGGTGCGCGGCCGCCAGTGCCTGGATCGTTTCGATCTGGTGCGTGCCCATGACCACATGGATGCCGCCGGCCGGCAGGCTGGCGATGATGCCGCCCGCGCCCTGCGCCACTGCCTGCAATGCCGCGTCATCGGCCAGCATGGTGATCACCGGCCCGCCGTGGGCCGAGGCCTGCGCCACGCTCTCGGCTACCCGGGCACCGCGTTCGGCCAGCGCGCCGGCCTTGCCGGCGCTACGGTTGTAGACCATCAGGTCGAACTGCCCGTCGAGCAGCCGCCCCGCCATCACCTGACCCATGCGTCCCAGGCCGATCAACGTGACTTTCACAGCAGCCGCCCCCTCTGCATGCATGGGGATGCAAACCGCCTGTCGCACGCTCTATACTGCGCTGGAACGCAGTCTTTGCAGCGCCGCGGCGCGCCCCTTCTTCCATGACACTGAACACCGAACCGCCCGCACCGACGGATGCGAGCCCCGACAGCGACAAAAAACTGCCGTCGCCGACACTCACGGCCTCGGTCTATGGGCAGCTGCGCTCGGACGTGGTCAGCGGCCGGCTGCAGCCCGGCGCGAAGCTGCGCGCGGAATCGCTGCGCAAGCGTTTCAACACCGGCGGCTCGCCGGTCCGCGAAGCGCTGAACCGCCTGCTGGCCGAGGGTTTCGTCTCCCTGGTGGAGCAGAAGGGCTTCCGGGTCGCGCCGATCAGTCGCGAGGAACTGGCCGAACTGCTCAATGCGCGCATCCTGATCGACGGCACGGCGATCACCGAATCCATCCGCCGCTTCGAACGCGACTGGGAAGAAGGCCTGGTGCTGGCCCTCCACCACCTGTCGCGCGCGCCCCGCGGCACCACGGATGCCAGCGGCGATTCGCCCTGGGACGCACGCCACAAGGCCTTTCACCTGAGCCTGGTGGCGGGCTGCGGCAGCCGGTGGATGCGCCGGATGAGCGAGCAGCTGTTCGACGCGGCGGAACGCTACCGCCTGGTCGCACTGCCGTGGATCCCGGAGCGCAACGAGCTCGACGAGCATCGCGCACTCGTGGATGCCTGCCTGAGCAGGAACGCGACGCACGCCATCGAGCTGCTGAAGAGCCATTACGGCCAGACCGTCGATGCCATCGTGAAGTCCGGGCGCATCTAGGCCCCCGCCTCGGCCAACTCGCGCGCGCACGCGCTCCGCTGCGCCACGCGATCCATCAGCTCGACCATCTCCTCGAGCTCGGCGCGCTCGATCCCCGAGGTGATGAACACGATCCGCGTCGAACGATCCTCGCTCGGCCAGGCCGGCAGCCAGGTGAGGTTGTGCAGCAGGTGCTGCGCGCCCTGGATGACCGCCGGTGTCTCCGGCGCTTCCTTGACATGCACCAGTCCCTTCAGGCGCAGCAGTGCCGGGCCGAGGTTCTGCTCGATCGCGCCGAGCATGAGTTCCAGCCCGTAGCGCGAGCCGGCTGCCTCGCGCACGAAGCAGAAGCTGGAGATCTTCGGGCCCGCGTGAGCATGGCCCACATGATCCTGTTCCCCGTGCACATGCGCCGCGTGCGCGTTCGGTTCCAGGCGTGTGCGGTAACTCTCCGCATCGAGCCAGGCGAGGACATCCGCGCCGCCGCGCCGCAACGAGTATCCCGGCTTCACCAGCAGCTGCACCGGGTCGAGGTCCGCAGCCTGCGCGGCATGCACTTGCGCCGCGGGATTCACCCGCGCGATGAGCGCACGGAGCCGCCGCTCCTCCCGTCCGGCCTCGGCAGCGGGCAGCAGGTCCAGCTTCGTGAGCAGCACGCGATCGGCCAGCGCCAGCTGATGGATCGCCTGGTCGTGACGATCGAGCGTGGCTGGACCGTTGATCGCATCGAACACCGTGAGCACGGCCTCCAGCCGGTACAGCCCGTCGAGCGTGGGATCGGACAGGAACGCCTGCACGATGGGCGTGGGATCGGCAAGACCCGAGGTCTCGATGATGACGCGATCGAAACACGGCACGGTCCCCGCTTCCCGCGCGTGATACAGACGACCGAGCGTGGCGAGCAGGTCGCCGAACACCGTGCAGCACAGGCAGCCGTTCTCCAGCACCACGATCTGATCGTCGCTGGCCTCGCTCAGCAGATGATCGATCGGCACGGTGCCGAATTCGTTGATCACGACGGCGGCCGTCGCCAGCACCGGCGACTTGAGCGCGCGGTTGAGCAGCGTGGTCTTGCCACCGCCGAGAAAGCCGGTGACGACGACGACCGGTGTGCGCGCATCCTCAGCCATGCGGATTCGTCGCCACGATCACGCAGCACAACGCCCAGAACACCGGGTACTCGCAGCCCCCGACCAGCCAGATCCAGTTGCCCTTGCTGACCTTGAAGCTGGCCGCACTCGCCACCAGCAGGAACGCGGCGGTGAACCAGGCCACCGGCCGGACCCAGTGGCCGGTCAGGAGCGCCGCGGCCGCGACCACCTCGATGGCGGCGCCTGCGTACATCCAGGCCGCCGGCCGGTGAAAGCCTGCCGCCTTGAAGAAGTCGAGCGGACCGGGCGTGGCCAGCTTGCCCCAGGCGTGAGGCAGCAGGAATGCGCCGCAGAGCAGGCGCAGCCAGTCGTACCCGGTGAGTGCGGCGAGGCTCGACGTCATCAGAAGACCTCGCAGCCGGGCAGGCCGCAGGAGATCAGGTGATCGGAAGGGAAGTTGGTGATGATCTCGCAACCATTGCGCGTCACCACGACTTCCTCCTCGATGCGCGCGGCGCCGGATCCGTCGGCGGAGCCACACCAGGTCTCGAGCGCGAACACCATGCCTTCCTTCAGTGGCCGCTCGTTGCCCGTGTAGCGGCGCGAGATGATCGGCCGCTCCCACAGCGAGAGTCCGATGCCGTGCCCATACTGCAGCAGAAAGGCCTCCTCTTCGTTGCGGTATCCGAACTCCTCGGCCTTGGGCCACACCGCGGCCACCTGGTCCGGCGTGACGCCGGGCCGGATCATGTCCAGCGAGGCTGCGAGCCACTTCGACGCCTTTTCGTAGGCCTCGATCTGGTGCTGGTTCGGCTGCCCGCAGATGAAGGTGCGGTAGTAGCAGGTCCGGTAGCCGTTGTAGGCATGCATGATGTCGAGGAACACCATGTCGCCCGGCTGGATGAGGCGATCCGAAAAGGTATGGCAATGCGGACGGCCGCGGGCGCCCGAGACAGAATTGACGCACTCGACCCGCTCCGATCCCAGGCGGTAGAGCCGATCGTTCACCAGCGCGACCAGGTCGTTCTCGCGCGTGCCGGGCCGGATGGCCTTGACCACGTCCACGAAGGCGGCATCGACCATCGCGCTCGCCACCTTGAGCAGTTCGATCTCATCGGCCGTCTTCACCTCGCGCGCATCGAGCATCGCCTGCTGTCCGTCCACGACTTCGATGCCCTCGCGCTCGAGCGCGCGGATCATCGGCAGTTCCATCACGTCGATGCCGACGGGGCGCTTTTCGGCGCCGAGGTCGACCAGCGCCTTTCGGACCTGGCGCGCGAAGTCCGCCTGGATTCCCAGCGTCATCGGCAACCCGCCCTGCATGGTGGAGTGACCGGCCGCCACCCGATCGGCGATCCAGGCGGACGACACCCGCTTGGCCGGCGCCGCCGGGTCGAACAGGAACGGCGTGCCTTCCGCCGCGCACACCGCATAGCGGATGAACTTGTCGCGCGCCCACTCGCCGATGTGCGTGCCCGTGAGGTAGCGGATGTTGTCGAAGTTGAAGCAGACCACGGCGCCGAGGCCGTTGCGTTTGATCGCTGCCTGTGCGCGCGCGAGCCGCTCGGTGCGCAGGCGCTGAAAGTCGACGCCGCCCTCCCAGTCCTTGGCCTGGGTTCCCCAGGTGGCCGTTGCATAGGGTTGTCTGTACTTCATTCGCGTGACCTTCATTCAAAGATGCGCAATGGGTTCTCGACGACGGTACGGAACGCCGCCAGCAATTCCGCGGCCTTCGCACCGTCGACGGCCCGGTGATCGACGGACAGGCTGACCGACAGCAGGCTCGCGCCGCGCAGCGTACCGTCCGGTGCCTCGATGACCCGGCGCTCGACGGCCCCGAGCGCCAGGATCGTCGCCTGCGGCGGATTGACGATGGCCTGGAAGCTGCGCACCCCGTACATGCCGAGATTGCTGACGGTGGCCGAGCCGCCGTTGTATTCGGCCGGCTGAAGCTTGCGCTCGCGCGCCCGGCCGATCAGCGCGGCGAGTTCCGCCGCCAGCGCCGCGAGGCCGAGCGTGTCGGCCCGGCGGACGATGGGTGTCACGAGTCCGCCCGGCAACGCCACGGCAACGCCCACATCCACGCGCTCGAGCTGCAGCAATGCATCGCCGGCCCAGATCACGTTCGCCGCCGGCACCTGCTGCAGCGCCAGGGCATAGGCCCTGACCAGCACGTCGTTGACCGAGACGCGTTGGCCGCTGCTCGCGTTGAACTGCTGTCGCAGTGCCAGCAGCGATTCGACCCGCACATCGGTGCCGAGATAGAAGTGCGGCACCTGCTGCTTGGACTCGCTGAGACGTCGCGCAATCTGCCGGCGCACGCCATCCAGCGGAATTTCGCGGTGTGGCACATCGCGATACAGCGCCCGCACTGCATCGGTCGCTGCAGCCGGCGCGGGCGCGGCTGCCGCTGCCGGCGTGCCGCTCTCGCCCGCCCAGCGATGTACGTCGGCGGCGACGATCCGTCCGCGGGGTCCGGAACCCCAGAGCTGCGTGACATCCAGGTGCGCCTCGGCGGCGAGTCGCCGGGCACGCGGCGTGATCTTCACGCCCCCCGCAAGCGTGGCCGCGCCATGCCATTGCGTCGGGGTACGCAATCCATGGAAGGGATCGACCGGAGCAGCGATCGCCGCAGGCGCCGGGGTCGCTGCGGGCGACGACGCCGCTGCTTGCGCCGCAGGCTCGGCCATGCCGCGCTCCGCCAGCACGGCGACGATGACGCCGACGCCGACCGTCTCACCCTCCTGGGCACGAATCTCGCGCAAGGTGCCGCCCACAACGGACGGCACTTCCATCGACGTCTTGTCCGTCTCGATGTCGAACAGCGGTTCCCCCGCCACCACGTCGTCGCCGACGGACTTGTACCAGCGGCTGATCGTCCCTTCGGTGACGGTCTCGCCGAGTTGCGGCATGAGCACGTCCATGGTCAGGCGGCCAGCGAGCGGCGCACGCTCTCGACGATGCGGTGGACCGACGGTATGGCCAGGTCCTCGAGCGCGTCGGCCGCCGGCAGCGGAATGTTCGGCGTGGTGATGCGCACCACGGGCCCGTCCAGCTCGTAGAACGCTTCGTCCGCGAGGATCGACACCACCTCCGCGCCCCAGCCGAGCTGACGCGGGTTCTCCTCGACCGTGAACACGCGGCCGGTGCGGCCGACGGATTGCAGGATGCACTGCGTGTCGAGCGGCACCAGCGAGCGCACGTCGATGACTTCACAGCGGATGCGATGCTCGGCCTCCAGCGCGGCGGCCGCCTGCACGGCGCGCGGCACCATCAGGCCCAGCGCCAGGATCGTGGCGTCGGCACCGCTGCGCAGGACCTTGGCGGTGCCGAGCCGATCCACGATCTCGCCATCCGGCACCTCGCCCTTTGCGGCATACAGCGACTTGTGCTCCAGGAACATGACCGGGTCCGGGTCGCGCACCGCGGCAGCCAGGAGCCCGATCACATCGACCGGCGAGGATGGCGCCACGACCTTGAGCCCGGGGAACTGCATGCACCAGTTCTCGACGCTCTGGCTGTGCTGTGCGCCGAAGCGCGCCCCGCCGCCGTTGCCACAGCGCACGACCAGCGGCAGGCTGACCTGCCCGTTGGTCATGTAGCGGGTCTTGGGAAATTCGTTGGCGATGTAGTCGTAGCACACCGCGATGAAGTCGGCGAACATGATCTCGGCGATCGGCCGCAGCCCGGTCATCGCGGCGCCCATCGCCGCGCCGAGGATCGCCTGCTCCGAGATCGGCGTGTCCAGCACGCGCCTGGGCCCGAAGCGCTCCAGCAGTCCCACGGTGGCCTTGAACACACCGCCCGCCTTCGCCACGTCCTCGCCGAGGAACACGACG
>Ga0335084_10002943_pt1 | contig 16575 bp, 13 predicted proteins | sample Lox_Sample_44_FD_206721 | JGI IMG/M metagenome (GOLD analysis project Ga0335084, IMG submission 206721) | Soil microbial communities from Loxahatchee National Wildlife Refuge, Florida, United States - Lox_Sample_4.4 | ecosystem: Environmental > Terrestrial > Soil > Wetlands | place: USA... | reverse complement strand
ACGCGGTGGGCTTCTCCGGCTTCTACCTCCCGCTGGTGCTGGTGCTCTGGCTCTTGGTGCTCCGCGGCCTGTCCATCGAGCTGCGGAGCCACGTTCCCAACCCCCTCTGGCGCGCCTTCTGGGACGTGGTCTTCGCCCTGGCCAGCGCCCTGCTCGCGGTGGTGCTCGGGGCGGCGCTGGGAAACGTCATCCGCGGCGTCCCCATCGACGAGAGCGGGACCTTCGGCCTGCCGCTCTTCGCCGAGGCGCTCCCCGGGCTGCGCTCCGGAGTCCTCGACCTGTACACGGTGCTGGTGGGGGTGTTCACCCTGGTCGGCCTGACCGCGCACGGCGGCCTGTTCCTGGCCTGGAAGACGGAGGGGCCGGTCCAGGCGCGGAGCCTCCGCGCGGCACGATTCGCCGTCGCGCTGCTCGCCGTCCTCTTCGTGGCCGTCAGCTGGGCCACGGTTCGCGTCCAGCCGGCGCTGGCCGAGGCCGGCTCCCGACGGCCGCTGGTCTGGCTCACCCTCCTGGTGGTGGCCGCGGGGATGGCGGCTCTGGTGCGCGGCCTGCTCAAGAACCAGACCGGGCTGGCGTTCGGCGGCTCGGCGCTCTTCCTGGTCGGGCTTCTGGCCAGCGCCGCCGGGGCGAGCTGGCCGGTGCTGCTCCATTCCACGGTCAGCCCGCGCTTCGACCTCACCGCCCAGGCCGCGGCCTCGCAGGGGTATGCCCTGCGCACCGCCCTCACCTGGACGCTCATCGGCTTGCCCCTCGCCTGCGCCTATTTCGTCTACCTGGCCCGCACCTTCCGCGGGCCTTTTCGGGTGGAGCCGGAGGCGCCCCAGCCCTCCGGGCCCGGCCGGGCCTGAGCTACTCGCCGAACACCGGCTCGGCCCGCTCCTCGGTGGCCGCCGGGTGCTGCGGGAGCGCCCGGAGGAGGCGGAGGCAGGTGTTCCAGCGGAGGAGGGCCTCGTCGTCACCGGGAGGGCGCTTCCCCTCCGCCTCCTCGTAGAAGTCCATCGCCTCGCGCAGGCTGTGGTAGGCGACGGCGCTCGAGCCGGGTCCGCCGTGGTCGAGCTGCGCCTTGGCCCGCCGCTCGCAGATGATGCCCGCGTAATAGGCGCGCCGGTAGGCATCCCGGAGACGGGGCAGGAGCTTCTGGGCCTGGGCCACGCCCTCCGCCCCCCGCGCGGCGAACTGGTCGGTGATGGCCAGGAGGAGGGTGACCAGGACCTCCTGGTTGTCCGGCTCCACCGCCAGAGCGTCGAGGCAGATGCTCTCCGCCGCCCAGGGCTGGTTGATCAGCCGGTAGCGCTCCGCCTTCTGCAGCGCGGCCGGCACCGCGTCCTTGGAAATGCGCTTCAGCTCGAGCATCGTTTGGCCTCACTTCCCGAACAGCCGCCACAGCCACCGCAGCGGATCATAGGCCCGGTCCACCACCCGCTCCTTGAGCGGGATGATGGCATTGTCGGTGATCTGGATGCTCTCCGGACAGACGCGGGTGCAGCACTTGGTGATGTTGCAGTAGCCGATGCCGTTCCGGGCCTTGAGGTCCGGTAGGCGATCCTCGACGTCGAGGGGGTGCATCTCCAGGGCCGCAGTGTGGACCAGGAAGCGCGGGCCGATGAACTCCTCTTGCTTGCCGTGGTCGCGCAGCACGTGGCACACGTCCTGGCAGAGGAAGCACTCGATGCACTTGCGGAATTCCTGCACCCGGTCCACGTCCAGCTGGGACATGCGCCAGGTGCCGTCCGGGGCATCGGGCGGCCGGGGCCGGAAGGGCTTGATGCGCTTCTTGACCGCGAAGGCCCAGGAGACGTCGGTGACCAGGTCCTTGAGCGGCGGAAAGGCGCGCATCGGCTCGACGGTGACCGGGCGGTCGAGCGGCAGCTCGTTGAGGCGGGTCATGCACATCAGGCGGGGAACGCCGTTCACCTCCGCCGAGCACGACCCGCACTTGCCGGCCTTGCAGTTCCAGCGCACCGCCAGGTCGTTGGCTCGCTGGGCCTGGATCTGGTGGATGGCATCCAGCACCACCATCCCCTCCGAGACCTCGGTGAAGAAATCCTCGAGCTTTCCGCCCTGGGCATCGCCGCGCCAGATGCGAAAGGTGGCGGTGGGCATTCCCTCTCCTCCTACTTCATCTCCTCGATGACCTTCTTCAGCTCGGCCGGCATCTCCGGGATGGGCTGGCGGACGACCTGCATCTCTCCGCCCGGCCCCGTGCGGACCAGGAGGTTCACCTTGCCCTGGGCCGGGTCCTTGTCCGGGAAGTCCTCCCGGAAGTGACCGCCCCGGCTCTCGCGCCGCTCGAGAGCGGCGCGGGTGATGGCCCGGGAGATGGTGAGGAGATTGCTCAGGTCGAGCGCGGTGTGCCAGCCGGGGTTGTACTCGCGGTTGCTGGAGACCCCCACTCCCCGCGCCCGCTCGGCCAGCCGGTCCAGCCCCTCCAGGGCCCGACGTATCTCCGCTTCGGTGCGCACGATGCCCACCAGGTCCTGCATCAGGTCCTGGAGGTCGTGCTGAACCTGGTACGGCCCCTCGCCGGAGCTGGCCCGGCGCTCGAAGGGAGCGAGCGCCTCGCGCGTCGCCGCCTCCACCGCCGTGGCGTCGATGCGGCCTCGGGACTGCTCGCGGGCGAAGCGGGCGGCGAACTCGCCGGCGCGCTTGCCGAAGACGAGCAGGTCGGAGAGGGAGTTGCCGCCCAGCCGGTTGGCGCCGTGGAGCCCGGCGGCGCACTCCCCGGCGGCGAAGAGCCCGGGGACGGTGGACATCTGGGTGTCCCCGTCCACGCGGATGCCTCCCATGATGTAGTGGGTGGTCGGCCCGACCTCCATCGGCTCGGCGGTGATGTCGATGTCCGCCAGCTGCTTGAACTGGTGGTACATGCTGGGGAGCTTCTTCTGGATGTGCTCCCGAGCATGGGGGAGCCGGTCCTTGATCCAGGAGATGTCCAGGTACACGCCCCCGTGGGGGCTGCCCCGCCCCTCGCGGATCTCCCGCATGATGCAGCGGGCGACGTGGTCCCGGGTGAGCAGCTCGGGCGGGCGCCGCGCGCTCTTGTCCCCTTGGGTGTAGCGCCAGCCCTCCTCCTCGTTGTCCGCGGTCTGGCTCCGGTAGTTCTCCGGGATGTCGCCGAACATGAAGCGCTTGCCCTCCTTGTTGCGGAGGACACCGCCCTCGCCGCGCACCCCCTCGGTGACCAGGATCCCGCGCACCGAGGGCGGCCAGACCATCCCGGTGGGATGAAACTGGACGAACTCCATGTCCATCAGGTCCGCGCCGGCGTGGTAGGCCAGCGCCTGCCCGTCGCCGGTGTACTCCCAGCTGTTGCTGGTGATGCGGAAGGCGCGCCCGATGCCGCCGGTGGCCAGGACCACCGCCCGGGCGGCCAGGACCCGGAACCGGCCTCGCTCGCGGTCATAGGCCAGGGCTCCCACCACCCGGGCGCCCTCCCGGAGCAGGGTGATCACCGTGCACTCCATGTGCACGTCGATGCCCTGGTGGACGGCGCGGTCTTGCAGGGTGCGGATCATCTCCAGCCCGGTGCGGTCGCCGACGTGCGCCAGGCGCGGGTACTTGTGGCCGCCGAAGTTGCGCTGGAGGATGCGGCCGTCCGGGGTGCGGTCGAAGAGCGCGCCCCAGGCCTCCAGCTCGTTCACCCGGGCCGGCGCCTCCCGGGCGTGGAGCTCGGCCATCCGCCAGTTGTTGACGTACTGCCCGCCCCGCATGGTGTCCGCGAAGTGGACCCGCCAGTCGTCCCGGTCGTCGACGTTGGCCAGGGCGGCGGCGATGCCGCCCTCGGCCATCACCGTGTGGGCCTTGCCGAGGAGCGACTTGCACACCACGCCCACCCGGGCGCCGCTGGCCGCCGCCTCGATGGCGGCGCGGAGGCCGGCCCCGCCCGCACCCACCACCAGCACGTCGTGCTCGAACGTCTGGTACTCGGGCATCAGAAGAGCCTCGGGTCGGTCCAGATGCCCATCGAGCAGAGGCGGATGTAGACGTCGCAGAAGGCCACCGAAAACAGGCTGGGCCAGGCCCAGCGCATGTGGCGGCCGTTGAGGCAGCTGACGCAGGCGAAGGCCCTCCGCCGCAGCGGGTGCTCGGAGAGCCGGTCCAGCCGGCCCCCGACCAGGTGGCGCAGCGAGTGGCAGCCCAGGGTGTATCCGCCGAGGAGCACCACGTTCACGGCGAGGATGACCGTGCCCAGGCCCACCCCGAAGGTGGTCTTCCCGGTGGCCGGGTCGATGAACCACATCGCGTCCCACACGTCGCGGGCGAGGATGAGGAGGAAGGCCAGCGCCAGGTAGAGGAAGTAGCGGTGGATGTTCTGGAGGATGAGGGGAAGGGAGTGCTCGCCGAGGTAGCGCTGGCGGGGCTCGCCCACCGCGCAGGCCGGAGGGTCCGCCCAGAGCGCCTTGTAGTAGGCGCCCCGGTAGTAATAGCAGGTGAAGCGGAAGCCGGCCGGCACCCCGAGGATGAGCAGCGCCGGGGAGAAGGGCAGCCAGCCGGGCCAGAGCGAGGGCTTCGGGCCGAACCAGGCGTGGGGCGAGTCGCCGAACAGCTCGGGGGAATAGAACGGCGAGAGGTAGGGGCCGAAGGTGTAGTGCCGGTTCTGGAACGCCGCCCAGGTGGCGTAGGCGACGAAGGCCACCAGGAGGACGGCCACCACCGACGGCCAGGCCCACCAGGCGTCCCGGCGCACGGTCTGGCCGAAACGTCGCGGGGCCGGAGGAAACGCAGCCTGGGCCATGGAGGCGAACCATAGGATGCGCCGACCGGAGAGGGCCAGGATGGTTTTCGGCCGGCGAGGAGGAGGCCCATGGATTCCCTGCTCTACGAAAAGCGCGACCGCATCGCCCGCATCACCCTCCACAGACCCGACGCCCTCAACGCCCTGGACGACTCGCTCAACGATGCGCTGTGGGAGGCGTGGGCGGACTTCGCCCGGGATCCGGAGGTCGACGTGGCCATCGTCACCGGGACGGGCCGGGCCTTCTCCGCCGGAGCGGATCTGAAGTCCACCATCCCGCGGTGGGAGAAGGCCACCCTGCTCGACGTGCGGCGGAGCACCGAGCGCGGGATCGCCGGAGGCATCACCCGCGGGCAGCACCGCATCCGCAAGCCGATCATCGCCGCGGTGAACGGGCACGCGGTGGGGGCCGGCTTCGAGCTGGCGCTGGCCTGTGACATCCGCATCGCCTCTCAGAGCGCGCGCTTCGGAGTGTTCGAGGTGAGACACGGGCTGCACCAGGCGGACGGCGGGCTGGTGCGGCTGGTGGCCATCGCCGGGATCGGGGTGGCGCTGGAGCTGACGCTCACCGGGCGGGAGGTGTCCGCCGAGGAGGCGCTGCGGCTCGGGCTGGTGAGCCGGGTGGTGCCTCCCGAGCAGCTCCTCGGTGCCGCCGAGGAGACGGCGCGGCTCATCCTGGCCAACGGTCAGGAGGCCGTGCGCTCGGCCAAGGAGACCATCCTCGAGCTCATCGGCCGCCCCCTGGACGACGCGCTCCGGCTGGAGGCGCTGCACGGGCGTTCGGCGGCGGGCGACTTCTCCGAGGTGCGGGAACGGCTGGCTCGCTTCCTGGGGACGGAGAGGCGCGCCCCGGGCGTCACTCCCCCGGGCGAGCGATGAGGAGGGGGAGGTGGGCCCCGGCCATCACCTTGCCGGCCACCGAGCCGAGCAGGCCGGAGAGCAGGGCCGACCGTCCACCCGCCCCGACGGCGATGAGGTCGGCCATCACCCGCTCCGCCGTCTGGAGGATGCAGGTGGCGTCGTCCGAGCCGGCCGGCCGGTTGCGGACCCGGACCTCGGCCTCGACGTGAATGCCGTCCGCTCCATCGGGAACCAGGCTCCGCAGACGGGCGAGGAGGGCCGCCTCCTCGTCGGCGCCGGGGGGGGTGGCCGCGACGTGGAGCAGGTGCAGCGTTCCCCCGGCGTGGAGGACGGCCCGGGCCAGGGCCACCGCCCGGTCGCCGAGCGGTGAGAAGTCGGTGGCCGCCACCACCTTGCGGAAGGCGTGGACCGCGTCCGGCGCGGCGCCGGTGGAGGGCACGGTGGCCACCGCCATCCGCGCCAGGCGGAGCGCGTGGTGGGACACGCTCCACAGCCGTCCCATGGCCCGCCGGTGGTGGGTGCCGATGACCAGGAGATCCGCGTTCGCCTCGGCGGCCTGCTCCACCAGCGGATCGGCGGCGCGGCCGAGGCTGGGGTAGAGGCGCACGGTGGTTCCGGTGCTCGCCGTCCGGGCCCGGGCGATGATCGCCTCCACCTCGCGGTGCAGCGCCTCCTGGAGCTCGGTGCCGATCTCCTGGTAGTCGGTGGGCAGGGGAAGACCGAAGCGGCGGCAGTCGTACATCGGGTACACGATGCGCACCACGATCAGCTCCACCGGGCCGGCCCGGGCGAGCGTCTCCACCAGGGTCAGGGCGGCGTGGGTGGGCGGCGAGGCATCGACGCCCACCGCCACCCGGAGCGGGCGATCCTTGCCCCAGGAGGCGAACGGCTCGGCTCCGGGCACGGAGACCAGGGGGACCGGGCACTCCTCGGAGAGCCGGTCCACCGTGCCCCCCCGTCCCCGCCCGGCCTGGGGAGGGGCGCGCCCGAGCACGAGGAGGGAGCCGTGGGTGCGGCGCAGCGTCTCGAGGAGCTCGAGGTGCGTCTCGCCGGCGGCCACCTCCACGGTGACCCGGAGCTCGGGCGGCCCGAGACGCCGGGCGAGGGCCTCCAGCGCTCCCCGCACGAAGGCCCGCGCCGCATCGCCGGGGAGCTGGGCCGCCTCCTCGGGGAGCACGTGCACCAGGTGGAGCGGCTGCTGGAGCCGGCGGGCCAGTCCGGCCGCCGCCTCGGCCACCGCCGAGGCCTCCACGAAGCGGATGCCGGCGACGATGGTCATCGCCGTGTGTCTCCAGCGTCCTGCTCCTGTGCGGCCTCCTTCCTTTCCTTGCCCTGCCGCTTGACGTCCTCCGCGGCGTACTCCTTGAGCCGGTACTGGATCTTGCGCGGGCTGATGCCGAGCATCGCCGCCGCCCGGGAGGTGCTGCCGTCGACCACCTCCAGGGTGCGGAGGATGGCCTCGCGCTCGATCTCCCTCAGGGTGGCTCCGGGGATGAGCGACCCGGGACGGGGGTGGGCCGCCCCGGGCCCGCTCAGCACCGGGGGGAGGTCATCGGCGGTGAGGTCGGGCGTGGTGGCCAGCACCACCGCGCGCTCGATGACGTTCTCCAGCTCGCGGACGTTGCCCGGCCAGTCGTAGCGCAGGAGCGCGTTGAGGGTGCCGGGCAGGAGCCCCCGCACCGGCTTGCCGTAGGCCTGGGCGTAGCGCTTGATGAAGTGCGAGACCAGCGCCGGGATGTCCCCCTTGCGGGCACGCAACGGGGGGAGGGTCACCGCCACCACGTTGAGGCGGTAGTAGAGGTCCTCGCGGAACTTTCCGGCGCTGACCTCGGCGGCCAGGTCGCGGTTGGTGGCGGCCACCACCCGGACGTCGACCTTGAGCGTCTGGGTGCCTCCCACCCGCTCGAACTCGCGCTGCTGCAGGACGCGGAGGAGCTTGACCTGCACCGACGGCGCGATGTCGCCGATCTCGTCCAGGAAGAGCGTCCCGCCGTCGGCCAGCTCGAAGCGTCCCTCGCGGCGCCCGACCGCCCCGGTGAAGGAGCCCCGCTCGTGTCCGAAGAGCTCGGACTCGAGCAGCGTCTCGGAGAGGGCAGCGCAGTTGACCTTGACGAAGGGCTTGTCCCGGCGGGGCGACTCCTGGTGGATGGCCTGGGCGACGAGCTCCTTGCCCGTCCCGGATTCGCCGAGGAGCAGGACGGTGGCCCGGGTCGGCGCGGCCCGCTTCACCACGTCGAAGATGGCCTGGAGCGCGGCGCTCTCCCCGACGATGGACTCGATGCGGAAGCGCTCCCGCACCCGGGCCCGGAGCTGCTCGGCGTCGCGCGCCAGGTCCCGCTTCTCCAGCACCTTGTCCAGGACCACCTGGACGGTGCCCGCTTCGAGCGGCTTGGTGAGGAAGTTCTCCGCTCCGGCGCGCATCGCCTCCACCGCCGTCTCCACCGAGGCGAAGGCGGTCATCATGACGAAGGTTCCGGGGAGCCCTTCCTCGCGGGCGGTGCGGACCAGGGTCAGGCCGTCCATGCGTGGCATGCGCACGTCGGCGAGGATGACGTCGGCCCCTTCCTCGCGAAGGGTGGCCAGCGCCTCGATGCCGTCGCTGGCCTCGGAGACGGAATAGCCCTCGTCGGTGAGCAGGGTCCGGAGCGCATCCCGGGCATTCGGCTCGTCGTCCACGACCAGGATGCGGGCGCGGGGCATCGGGGCGGAGGGTAGCAGAGGTTCGCTGGGGCTCCGCGGAAGGGCTGAGGCGGCGGCGCTCATCGGTCGGCACCGGGTCGGACGGCCATGGAAAAACTCCTCTGGGGTCCAGGGCTTCTTGCACTCCCCGCGCCGTCGGCTTTTCGCCTGGGAGGGCAGGGTGCGGGGCGCAAGGGTTGCAGCCACGCACTCCGGCACCGCAGGTCCTGCGCCGAGGCCCCTCAGGGGGGTGGGGTCTTGGGAAAGGTGAACTGCACGGCGTAGACCCCGGCATCGGGCAGGGGAATTTCGCGCAGGCCCACCCGGCGCAGCACGCCGATCATCCCCGGGTTGCTCACCAGGACGTCGGCCCGGAGCCCCTTCACCGCGTGGCTCTTTCCCACCTCCACCAGCCGCCGGACGAGGGCCGTCCCCACCCCGCGCCTCTGGTAGGCCTCGGCCACGACGATACCCAGCTCGCCCATCCCGCTCGTCTGGTCGAGGTCGTAGCGGGCGATGCCGAGCAGCGTCCCGTCGTCGACGCGCTCGGCCACCAGGGCGCAGCTGCTCCGCGGGTCGGTGTCGAGGAGGGCCACCACCTCCGACCGGGGGTGGATCTCCCGCTGCGCGAAGTAGCGCTGGTAGACGCTCTCCGGCGACAGCGCATAGAGCAGCTCGTGCACCTTGCGCTCGTCGGTGAGGCGGGCCGCCCGGACGCGCACCTCGACGCCGTCGGACAGGCTCTCCACCCACTGCCGGGTCTCGAAGGGCACCCGGGGCACCGGCTGGTCGGGGAGCACCCAGGACCGGGCCTTGGCGCGGGCGAGGAGGTCTGCCCGGTGGTCGGGGTGGGCGATGGCCACCAGGGCCAGCGCCCGCTCGCGCACCGACTTGCCCCACAGATCGGCCACGCCGAACTCGGTGACCACGTAGCGGACGTCGCCGCGGCTGGTGACCACCGCCGACCCCTCCGGGAGCACGGCCTGGATGCGACTCACCGTCCCGTCGCGCGCCATCGAGGGCAGGACGATGAGCGAGCGGCCGCCCTTGCTCCGGGCCGCGCCGCGGACGAAGTCCACCTGTCCGCCGATGCCGGAGTAGAAGCTGCCCTCCAGGGTGTCCGCCGCCACCTGCCCGGTGAGGTCCACCGCCAGGGCGGTGTTGATGCTCACCATGCGGTCGTTGCGAGCGATGACCTGCGGGTCATTGACCCAGTCGCTGGGCGCGAGCTCCAGCTGGTCGTTGCCGTCGGCCCAGGCATAGAGCGCGCGGCTGCCCATGAGGAAGGAGGCCACCAGCTTTCCGGGGAGGAGCGTCTTGCGCCGGCCGGTCACCGCGCCGACGCGGACCAGCTCCAGGATGCCGTCGGAGAGCATCTCGGTGTGGATGCCGAGGTCCTCGTGGTCGCGCAGCGCGGCCAGGATGGCCGAGGGGGTCCGGCCGATGCCCACTTGAAGCGTCGCTCCCTCGGGAATGAGGTCCGCCACCTGCTCGCCGATGGTGCGGTCGACCTCCTCCGGGACGGGCGGGGGGCGCTCCAGGAGCGGGGTGTCCACCGGAACCAGCGCCGCGCAGCGCCGGAGGTCGAGCCGGGTGTCTCCCCGGGTGCGGGGCATGTGCGGATTGACCTCGGCCAGCACCACCCGGGCGGTGTCCACCGCGGCGCGGACCACGTCCACGCTCACCCCCAGGCTGCCGTAGCCGTCGGCGTCGGGCGGGCTCACCTGGACCAGGGCCGCATCCACCGCCAGCCGGCCGCTCTTGAGCAGGCTGGGAAGCTCGGAGAGGAAGACGGGGGTGAAGTCGGCCCGGCCCTCGCGCACCGCGGCGCGGACGTTGGGCCCGATGAAGAAGGCGTTGTGGCGGAAGCGGTCGGCATAGCGGGGGTCGGTGTAGGGGGCGGGCCCGAGGGTGAGGATGTGCACTACCTCGTTGTCGGCCAGGTGGTCGCCGAAGCGAACCAGGGCCTCCACCAGGCTCACCGGCTGGGCGGCACCGGACCCGATGAAGATGCGCCGACCGGGGCGGAGGAGGCGGATGGCCTCGGCGGGGCCCATCAGCCGGGGGGCGAAGCGCTCCCGCCAGCGCACATCGACTCCCTCGGGCGGGCTCGCGTCCCGGGACATGGCCGGGGACGCCTAGCACGGCCGGTGCCGGGGTGCCGCAACGCTCGACGCTGCGGAGGCAGGAAGCGCAAAGAATGCGGCACTCGCCCCGGGGCTCCCTTCCCGGGGCACTGGCCCGGAGATTGAACAGGCGTCGGGGGCTATGCCCATCCGCCGGATCGTCGTCGCCTACGACGGCTCGCCCCCCGCTCGCCGTGCGCTGGCCTTCGCCGAGGAGCTGGCCGAGTCCTTCCGCTCCTCGCTCACCCTCCTCCACGCCATCCACGTTCCGGTCACGCCGCCCGAGGCGGCCCTGGCCGGGTGGGCGGAGCTCCTCGCCGCCGAGCAACGCGCCGGCGAGGCGCTGGTCGACGAGGCGGTGAAGGCCGCGCGCAAGGCAGGCTTCCAGGTCGAGGCACGGGTGGTGGTGGGCAGCCCGGCCGAGCAGCTGGCCGAGGCCGCCGCCGGCGCCGACGTGGACCTGGTGGTGGCCGGAACCACGGGAAAGGGAGCGATGGCCCGGGTGCTCCTGGGCAGCGTCACCACCCGGCTCCTCCACATCTCGCCCAAGCCGGTGCTGGTGGTGCCCTAGGCTCCTGCCCTGGGAGGCCGCCCTTGCCCCCGGGACGGTGGCACACTGTGAGCGACGCGGGATGAGCCTCACCATCTTCGACGAGCTCCTCGGGTACGTCGGCTTCGGCCCGGCCGACGGCGAGGCGCTGCGCAGGTTCCATCCCCTGGCCCAGCCGCACTTCATGCGCATCGCGGAGGCCTTCTACCGCCGCATCCTCGACCACCCCGATGCGCGCCGCGCGCTGGAGGGCGGCGAGGGCCAGGTGGGTCGCCTCAAGGGGACGCTGGTGGACTGGATGGACACCCTCCTCCGGGGGCCGTGGGACGCGGCCTACTTCGAGCGGCGCTGCCGCATCGGCCGGGTGCACGTCCGCATCGCATTGCCCCAGCACTACATGTTCGGGGCGATGAACCTCATTCGCCGCGGGCTGGGCGAGGTGGCGGAGGAGGTGCATGCCGGGGATGCGGCCGCGGCGCGCCAGGTGCGCTCCGCGCTCGACCGGATCCTGGACGTCGAGCTGGGGGTGATGCTTCACACCTACCGCGAGGACCACGAGGCGCAGCGGATGACCGCGGTGCGGACGCTGACCGCCGGGCTGTCACACGAGATCCGCAACCCTCTCAACGCCGCCAGCCTCCAGCTGGCGGTGCTCGAGCGGCGGGTCCGGCGCCAGCCGAGCACGGAGCACGTCAGCCTGCTCGAGCCGCTCGGGCTGGTGCGGGAGGAGATCCGACGGCTGGACCACCTCCTCGAGGACTTCCTCCAGTTCGCCCGTCCCCGGGCCATGGGCCAGGAGCCGGTGCCGATGGAGCCGCTGGTGGCCCAGGTGGCGGACCTCCTGGCCACCGACGCCGAGCGGCGCGGCGTGCGGCTCACGCTGGCGCTGGAGCCGGAGCTCGCCGCCCGGGGGGAGGAATCGCGCCTGCGCGAGGTGGTGATGAACCTGGTCCTCAACGCGCTCGACGCCAGCCCGCGCGGCGCGGAGGTTCGGGTCAGCGTCTTCAAGGTGTCGGCGGATCTGCTCGAGCTCCGTGTGGACGACGAGGGTGCCGGGGTGAGTCAGGACCTCCGGGAGCGCATCTTCCAGCCGTTCTTCACCACCAAGGCCGGAGGCTCGGGACTGGGGCTGGCCATCGTCCAGTCCATCGTCGGCCAGCACGGCGGTGCGGTGCGGCTCGAGACCAGCGAGCAGGGCGGCGCCTCCTTCCGCATCCGGCTCCCGGTGGCGTGAACTGTGGGAGTGGCCGATCCGCAAGGGTTGCGTGCCGGGGGGGACGCCGGCGCAGCGGCTTCCGGAGCGTCTCACTCGGGCCCCCTGTGAAATCGCGGTTGGTCCGGCTGTTGCTCTCGGAAGTAGCCTGCAACAGGGGTTGGCCGGACGCTGTGACTCCCTTCGAACGCAATGCTCGCTTCCGCCTCCTCGAGCGCCGCGACCGGCTGCTCGAGAGACTGGCCGACGACGCGCTCCGCATCCGGGCCGGGGCGGCCTTGCGCACGGTCGAGCTGCGGTGGGTGGAGGAGGACGAGGCACGGGCCTCGCGCGAGCTGTCCGGCGTCGACCGCGCCCTGGTGCGGCTCACCCTGGGAACCTTCGGCACCTGCGAGCGATGCGGGCGCGCCCTGGGGACCCAGGCGCTCCGCGCCAATCCGGAGACGCGCTTTTGCCTCGTCTGTTCGGAAGGCCGATCCTCGTGGTGAAAGCGTGAGGAGGAAGACATGAAAGGGAAGTCGAAGAGCGGAACGCTGCTCGAGGGGCACCACGCACGGCTGGAGCGTTTGTTCGTCGACGTCGTCGCCGAGGCGAAGAAGGACGACCGGAAGCGGCTGCGGGAGATGTGGGGCGAGTTCGAGCGCGGACTGCGGGCGCACATCGCCGCCGAGGAGGCGGACCTGCTCCCCGGCTATGCCCGCGAGTTTCCCGCCGAGGCAGCGCTCATCCGCCGCGACCACACCTTCTTCGAGAATGCGGTCACCGAGTTCGGCGTCAACATCGACCTCCACCTCTTGCGCGAGCAGGCGGTGGAGGATTTCGGGAAGCGGCTGCGCCTGCACGCGGAGACGGAGGACCACGGGCTCTACCCCTGGGCGGAGAAGACGCTGGGCGCAAAGGAGCGGGCTCGCATCCGCGAGCATCTCCAGGGCACGGGCCGCCCCTAGAGCACCTCCGACCACCGCGGCGACGAGGCGAAGGCGGCGTGGATGAGGCCGACGTGTGAGTAGACCTGGGGGAAGTTCCCCCACCAGCGCCGGCCGCGCGGGTCGTAGTCCTCGGAGAGCAGCCCCAGCGGCGGGGCCGCGGCGAGCACCTGCTCGAGGATGGCCCGCGCCTCGGCGGCCCGCCCGGTGGCCGCCAGGGCCACCACCAGCCAGAAGTTGCAGAGGACGAAGGAGACGGCCGGGGTCCCGAACCCGTCGTCGGTGCGGTAGCGCAGGAGCCAGCCGTCGCGGGTGAGGCCGCGCTGGATGGCGTCGACGGTGCCCTTGATCCGGGCATCGTCCGAGGGCAGGAAGCGCAAGGGGGCCATCTGGAGCAGGGAGGCATCGAGCTCGGTTCCCCCCCGGACGCTGGCGAAGCCGCCCAGGTCGGCGCACCACATCTGCTCCACGATGTCCGACTGGATGCGCTTGGCGGCGGCGGCGAACTCCCCGTGCAGGGCGGGGGCATGGCGCGCGGCCACCCGGGCCATCCGGTCGACGGCCGCCCAGCACATGAGGGTGGAGAAGGTCTGCGGCTGCCAGGGCGTGCGGTACTCCCAGATGCCGGCATCCGGCGTTCCCACCACCGACATCGCCCGGCGGGCCAGGCCCTCGAGCAGGCGCAGGGCGGCCGGCGTGCGCTCGGCGGCGAAGCGGTCGTCGAGGAACACCGGGGTGAGGGCGAGGGCCATCTCTCCGAAGACGTCGTTCTGGACGTGGAGCGCGGCGCCGTTTCCGACGCGGATCGGCTGCTCGCCCTCGTAGCCCTTCCATCCGGGGAGGATGCGCTCGGTGAGGTCCGTCGTCCCGTCGATGCGGTAGACGGGAGCGAGGCGGAGCTCGGGGCTGGCCCCGGCGACGTCGAGGAGGTAGCCGACGAAGGCCTCCCGCTCCTCGAAGTGTCCGAGCAGCCGCAACCCGTCCACCGCATAGTAGGCGTCGCGGAGCCAGCAGAAGCGGTAGTCCCAGGTCCGGCCGCTCCCCGGGGCCTCGGGCAGCGAGGTGGTCATCGCGGCGACGATGGCCCCGGTGTCCTCGAAGCAGTGGAGCTTGAGCGCCAGCGCGGAGCGGATGACGTGCTGCTGGTAGAAGGCAGGGATGTTGCAGTGCTTCACCCAGCGCCGCCAGTACTGCAGCGTCCCCTCGAGAAAGCGGGTGGCCAGCGCGGCCAGCGGCTCCTCCACCGGCGCGCCCCAGGCGAGGACCAGGTGCCGGCGCCCGGTGAGGCTGAACGGCTGGCCGGAGAGGTAGCTCAGCGGAACGTCGGTGGTGAGGCGGAGCGGGGCCGGGTAGCCGGTGAAGGCGATGTGGTGAGAGCCGAGGAGCTCGCCGGGAATCCCCTGCGACCAGCCGAGCCGGGGCTGGCACACCACGCGGACGCGCGGAGTTCCCTCCAGCGGCTCGAGGATGCGGAAGAGCTGGGTGGGACGGAAGGCCCGGTCGTTGGCCTGGAACCGCGGCGCGAAGTCCACCACCCGGAAGCGTCCGGTGGTGGTCTGGAAGACGGTTTCCAGGACGTTGGTGTTTTCCAGGTAGCGCTGCTCGCCCGGTCCGCCTTCCTCGGGACAGACCAGGAACTGGCCGCCGCGGGCCTCGTCGAGCAGGCTGGAGAACACCGGCTCGGCATCGAACCGGGGCAGGCAGGACCACACCACCGCCCCGGTGCGGTGCACGAGCGCCGAAAACTGACAGTTTCCGACCAGGCCGACGTCCTCGAGGCGCACGAGGGGCAGAATGCCCCGGTCGAGGGTTGAAAAGGGAGCGGTGTTTGGTCTTAACGTGACGACACCATGTCCCAGGCGCTGCGGTTTGCCCTGGCGCTGCTGGTGGGCTTGTCGCTGGTGGCCTGGGGCGCGGCGGAGATCGTCTACCGGATGACCGTCGAGCGGGCGGACGGCGACGCCCGCCGGCGGGCAGAGGCTGCGGTCGCGGCGCGGCGTCCGGCGCTGGTGACCGCGCTCCGCGGCGGCAAGCCGGCCGAGCTGACCGCTCTGTTGGAGTCGCTCGCCGCCGGCGAGCACCTGGTGGGAGCTTCCGCCTGCAGCACGGACCTCAAGCCCCTGGCCAGCACCCGGGACCCGCCACCCGGGCTGGCCTGCGCCGAGCTGGGGGCCATCCTTCCCGGCTCGGCCCTGGCCCCGGCCGTGGCCGGCGCGGACACGCTGGTCACCACCCGCCTGGACGGGCTGGGCGTGGCGGCGATGACGGTGGTGGAGAAGGGGCGCGTGCTCGGCGTCCTCGGCTGGGGGGTGGACCGCGCCCGGGCGGAGGAGGCCGTCCGCCAGGACCTCACCCTCTTGCGGGTGGCCTTCGGCGCCACCGGGCTGGCGGCCGCGCTCTTCACCATCGTTGCCGCCTACCTCTCGCTCCGGAGCTGGCTCGGGGCGCTGCGCAGACTCCTCGGCCGCGGCGCGAGCTGGACCGATCCGCACCGGCTCCTCGGGGCGATGCGCACGCTGGTGGAGCGCTTCTCGGTGGAGGACGAGTCCGAGGCGCCGCCCGGCGCCTGGACCCCCCAGCGGCTGAAGCAGACCCTGGCCGATCGCCTGGAAGGAAAGCGGGTGGTCATCGCCTCCAACCGCGAGCCCTACAGCCACGAGCTGGGCGAGAACGGCCAGGTCACCGTCCGCCAGTCTCCGGGGGGCCTGGTGACCGCGCTCGAGCCGGTGATGCTCGCCTGCTCCGGGGTGTGGGTGGCGCACGGCAGCGGCGGCGCGGACCGGGAGACGGCCGATGCCCGGGGCCACCTCTGGGTCCCGCCCGGCAGTCCGGCCTACCTCCTGCGCCGGGTGTGGCTCTCCGACGAGGAGGTGAAGGGCTATTACGTCGGGTTCTCCAACGAGGCGCTCTGGCCGCTCTGCCACCGGGCCGACGCCCGCCCCATCTTCCGGAGCAGCGACTGGGCCCAGTACCAGGCGGTGAACCGCAAGTTCGCCGACGCGGTCCTCTCCGAGGTGGATGGCCTGGACCCCATCGTCCTCGTCCAGGACTACCACTGCGCGCTCGTGCCCCGGCTGATCCGGGAGCGCCTCCCCCGGGCGACGGTGATCACCTCCTGGCACATCCCCTGGCCGACCGCCGAGCGCTTCGCCATCTGCCCCTGGCATCCGGAGCTCCTGGAGGGGCTGCTCGGGAGCAGCATCCTCGGCTTCCACACCCAGGCGCACTGCAACAATTTTCTCGAGTCCGCCGAGCGCTTCATGGAGGCGCGGGTGGATCGAGAGGAGAACGCGGTCATCCGGCACGGCCGGAGCACCCTGGTGCGCGCCTATCCCATCTCGGTCGAGTGGCCGAGCCGGTGGCTGGCCGGGTTGCCTCCCGCCGACCAGTGCCGGGCGAGCGTCCTGGCCGAGCTCCAGCTCCGGCCCGACGTCCTGCTCGGGGTGGGCGTCGACCGGCTCGACTACACCAAGGGGGTGGAGGAG
>Ga0335084_10002942_pt1 | contig 16575 bp, 12 predicted proteins | sample Lox_Sample_44_FD_206721 | JGI IMG/M metagenome (GOLD analysis project Ga0335084, IMG submission 206721) | Soil microbial communities from Loxahatchee National Wildlife Refuge, Florida, United States - Lox_Sample_4.4 | ecosystem: Environmental > Terrestrial > Soil > Wetlands | place: USA... | reverse complement strand
CAGCACGTCGCGGACCTGCGCACCGGAGCCGATCAGGAACAGCGGACAGTCGGCGACGCGGTCGGCGGGCAAACCGGTCGACGCCGCGACCATCTGGCGCACGGCGCTCGGCTGGTCGGTGATCACGGCGGCGAACACGAGGGCGTTCAACTCGATCGCGGCCGGATCGCGTCCCGCCGACGCGGCGGCGGCGTGCACCCACTCGATCTTCTGACGAACCGACTCGGGGGTGATGTCGAGCGCGGTCGCTGCCGTGATGCGCCCTTCCGGAATCGTCGGATTGATGCCGACGATGTCGGCGTGGCGTCCGGCGACGGACAGCAGCTTGCGTCCGCCGCCGCCGATCAGAATCTTCGGCGTCGTGCGCATCGCGACCTTCAGCGGCGCCTCGCTGACGTTGAAATGCTTGCCCGCGAACGTCGTCTTCTTGTTCGACCACATCGATTTCACGATCGCGAGCGCTTCGTCCAGCCGTTCGATCCGCACGCTCGGCCGGTCGTAGCGCAGACCCGCCCATTGGTAGTCGTCGACCATCCAGCCCGCGCCGATGCCGAACTCGTGGCGGCCGCCCGACATGGCCTGCAGCGTCGCCGCCTGCCGGGCGTACACGAGCGGGTGTCGATAGTCGACGCCGTAGACGAGCGTGCCGACGTTCAACGTCTTGGTGACCGCGGCCACGCCCCCGAGCATCGTCGTTGGATCCCACAGCGCCGCCGAGAAATGGTCCGGGACGAACAGCGTCGAAAAACCGAGCGCCTCGATTTCGCGCGCGCGTTCGGCCCATCGCTCGACCGGCAGGTTCGACAGCTGAATCCCGAAGCGGAACGGTCGCTGCTGCGCCACGGCGTCAGACGCTCGGGCCGTCGGCGCCGTCCGCAATCCAAGCGCCGTGAAAGCCGTATGGTACTCGCGCCGGCAGATGCACCGACGCGATCGGGGGCCGCGCCGCGTCGCGCGCATCGAGCACGACGAGTTCGCTCGCCGAAGTCGACTCGTCGAACACGAACGCGAGCAGGTAGCCGTCGTCCTCCGCCTTGGCGTTCGCACGCGCCACGAAATACGGCTCGCCACCGTGGCGTCCGCTGCCGAGGTCGTAGGTCGTCGAACGACCGCTCTCGAGATCGTGCTTGTAGATCGACGGAAAGCTCGTCGCACCCTTGCCGGCGCCGACGGCGTAGCCGTAGCGATACGGCTTCGTGGCGCACTGCGCGCTGCAGCGCGGGAACTCCTGCGCGCGATCGTCGATGCGCTCTTCGGACACCCGCCGCGTCTTCGGATCGATCGTCCAGCGGTCGAGTGTCGCGAGACTGTCGCCGAACGGGCCGTTCAGATCGCGCTGGAACATCCGTTCGTAGCGGCACACATCGATCACGACGCGACCCTGCGCGTCTTCGTACGCGTTCATCGGATGGAACACGAAACACGGCTTCACCGGCACCCAAACGATGTCGTTGGCGCCGCCGGTCCGCGGCATGAGACCGACGCGCGCTTCGTATTGGTCGTTCCACGCGAACGGAAAATACGCGCCGCCCATCGCCATCTCGAAGTTGACCGTCACCGGCAGATCGAAGATCACGACGTAGTTCGCGGTGAGACCCATGTCGTGCACCATCGGCATGCCCGGCACCGGAATGTTCACCGTACGCACCACGCGACCGTTTTTGCCGACGTGCACGTACTGCAAATGGTCCGCCCAATCGGGCCAGTGGTAGCACATCGCGTGCAGATCGCCGGTGTCCGGATCGACCTTCGGGTGTGCGCTGAAGCCGCGGTCGGCGAGCGTGCCGAAGAACGGATTCACGCCGACGGTGTCGAGCTCGGCGGTCAACTCGATCGGCGGCGCACCGGCCTCCACCAACGCCCACGTGCGGCCGGCATGACCGATGACGTGCGTGTTGTTGGCGCCGCCGAGTTCGCGGCCCGCGAGTTCTTCACCGAGCGCCTCGACGAGTTCGGCGGTGCGCACCCAACGGTTGCGATACCACTGCGCGCGACCGTCGCCGAGCTTCACGCCGTGCACCATGCCGACGCCGGTGAACCAGTGATGCTTCGCGGGATCGATCGGCGCGCGCGGATTCGGTCCGTTGCGCAGATAGCGGCCGTTCAACTCGCGCGGCAATTCGCCCGTCACGCGCAAATTCGTCGCGGTGATTTCCTCGGCCACCGGTGCGTAGTTGTCGACCAAATAGCGGTTCGCGTTCATCGCAGTTCTCCTCGCCGAGCGCCGGCATCGACCTGCGGCGGACCATATCCGCAAGCAACACGGTTGGCGAGGGCTGCTCGGCGGGAGCGGCGTCTCTCGACCCGACGAGGCGCCGCGGCGGCTCAGCGTTCCGCGATGACGTTGCGTCCGTCGCACGTGCCGTCGTCGTCGCAATGCGACAGCGACGGTTCGAGCGCAACAGTCGAATCCTCGTCGGCGTGCGACAACAACGGTTCGAGCGCCGGCATCAGCATGCCGAGCACGCGCACCGGCAAACTGCTGGTGAACTGATAGTTCGCGGCGTCGGCGCCCGGCACGAAGGCCGTGACGTTGCCGAAGAAACGGCCGTCGATCATGAACACGAACGTTGCGGCGCGATTGACCGCCCGCGACTCGATCAATCGACCCCGCCCGGCGAACACCTTGATGCGGTGGTCACCGGTGCCGGTCTTGCCGCCGACGACGTGGGTGACGCCGTTCGCCGCCATGCGCGACTTCAGCGCGATCGCGGTGCCGTTGTCGACGACCTTCACGATCGCGTTCTTCACCACGCTCGCGATCTCGGGTGCCAGCACCCGTTCGCCGTCGCCGACGTCGCGCGTCATGCGCGTCTCGAACGGCGTCTGCGACGCAAAATGCAAGTCGTCGATCATCACCGCCGGATAGCGCACGCCGTTGTTGACGATGATGCCCATCAGTTCCGCGAGCGCGCCCGGCCGGTCGCCCGACGCGCCGAGCGCGGTCGCGAGCGACGGCGTCAACGATGCGAACGGATAGCCGAGCTTCTGCCAGTGATCGTGAATCTCGAGGAACGCGTCGATCTCGAAGAGCTGCGCGATGCGGCGATCCTGACCGCTGCGGCGATGGCTCTTCAGCAACCAGCTGTACACCTCTTGGCGCGCCTCGGCGCTCTCGTCGAGCACCTGCGACAACGGCGCGTCCGGGTGCGTTTGCAGATACGCGAGCACCCACAATTCGAGCGGATGCACGCGCGCGAGGAAGCCGCGGTCGGACAGCGAGAAACGCTCCTCCGAATATTTGTCGTAGAGCTCGTTGATGTCCTCTTTCGACAACGGCTGCGGCGCATGCGCGTGTTCGGCGAGATAGCCGGCGAGCACACGCTCGGGCGCAGCGGGTCGCGCGGTGCGGACGATCGTCGCAACTTGGCGCGGCGACGAACGCGCGCCTTCGAGCGCGAGTTCGAGTGCCGCGTCCGGCGACTGGCCCGAATACTTGCGATAGAACCTGCGCACGTACTGGGCGCCCTCGGTGTCGGCGAAACGCGCGAGGTAGCTGCCGCGCTCCGGATGCGTCGGATCTTCGAGCAACGCCGCCGCGACCGACGGCGCGCGATACGTCAGGTGATCGGTGATCTCGCGCATCAAGCGCACGAATACCAGGTTCACCGAATTCTGCAGCGCGTGTTCGACGGTCATGATGCGGTCGTTGTCGCTGCGATCGAAGTTCGAGAACGTCTGCGTGCCGCTGCCGGTCGCGAAGACCTGATACGGACTCGCCGAGTAGCGACGCTGCATGGCGGCCTGCAAGGTGCTCGTCAGATCCGCGCGCGGATTCTCGATCAGATAGTCGACCACCCACGCCGTGAGACGGTCCTTCTCCGGAATCTTCTGCGCGCGCAGCTCAGCGGGCGTCATGTCGACGTAACGCGCGCGCGTCTCTTGGACGAGTTCGAGATACGTGATCAGCGTGCGCAACTTCGCCGTCGAACCGAGGTCGATCCGCGCGCCGGTATTGATGTCGAACGGTTGGTCGAGGCTGTCGGTGTTCACGCGCATCAAGTTGCCGTGCGCGCTCTTCTCGTACAGCGTGAAGCTGTAGATCACTTTGCCCGGGTCGGCGCTGCCGAGCAGGTGTTCGCCGAGCAAGTTGTTCTTCCTGAGCACGGCTGGATCCTTCAGGCTCGACAACGTCGCACTGACCGATGCCTGAATCGGCGCGTCGATCGTCGTGTGCGCCGTCAGGTCGTAGCGGTCGAGCGCGTACAAGCCGCCGTCGACGTCGAGGAGATTCGCGAGTCGGCCGCGTGCGAGCGTGCTGTCCTTCTGCTCGACGAAGTGGGTCGCCGCGAGCTGTCGATCGTCGTGGCGCGGCGTCAGCTGCAACGGCTGCTCGAGCACCGCGTCGCGCAGGGCCGGGGAAATCACCCCCGCGTTCGACAACACCCGCACGTAACTGTCGGTCAGCATGTCGAGCGCGGCGGGACTCTGGCCCAGGTAGTACGACGGTCGGCGCGCCGCGATCACCAGACTGAGCGCCTGCTTGAAGGCGAGCGCGCTGCCCTCTGGGTCGGACTCGGCTGCGACGAGCTTGCGGTTGACCGCGTCGAACTCTTCGCCGTACCAGGCTTGCAACCCGTCGCCCAGACCGACGATCTCGCCCTGCTCGGAGCGCCCCGCGAGCGGCAGCGAGTTGATGTAGTCGAGCGCAATTTGCCGGCGGGCGTATTCGTTGTTCACGCCGAACCGGTACACACGGATGCTCGCCGACGCCATTTGGCGCGCCTTTTCGATCACCGTTTCGGTACGGCCGCCCGGGGAATGGCGAAATTTCTCGAGCTGCGTCGCGAGCGTGCTGCCGCCGATCGTCGGATCGTCGACGCCGGCGTAGCTCAGCAGCCGCAGGCCCGCGGCTTTCGACAACCGTTCCCAGTCCATCACCGGGTTGCGGTTCCAGCGGCCGTCGAGCAACTCGCGATCCTCGGTAAACAGGAGGCCGGCGATTACCAGCGGTGGGATTGCTTCGAAGCGGTCGTACACCGCGTGCGGATAGCGCGCGCTATAGACGGTGCGCCCGGTGCGATCGAGCAACGTGAGCCCGGCCTGCGGCTTCTCCGTGTAGACGACGTCGAGCCCGTGACGGTCGAAGGCGACCATTCGGTCGGACGGGCGCGCTTGGCTGACGATCCGAAAACCGGCCGCTCGCAGGCGATCGATCTCAGCGGGCAACTGCGCGTAGCCGAGCCGCAGGTCGTACGGACCTTCGTCGGGCGTCAGCGGTGTCGGATTCGCGCCGGGCGCGAGTTCGAAATGCAGCGGCTTCGCCGCCTGCGCCCACCATTCGGCCTGCGCGCTCGAGTACCGCAATTCGTGCGAGACGACCGCGAGCACACCGAGGAACGCGCAGAAGAACGCCACTTGCCGGTTGGTGAAGCGCGGCCCGTGGCGCGGCGCGTTGCCGCGAATCGGCACCGCCCGCGGATCCTCGTAGCCGGCGTGGATCGGCGCGGCGAGCTGCACCACGCGCGCCGCCGGAGCGAGGATCAGCGGGAGCGCGTCGCGGGCAGACTCACCTTTACGGTCCCGCAGCGGAATGGGCGGAGACGGCCGATCGATGTCTTTGGCCAGCGCGCTCATGGATCAATCCAACCCAACACTTTGACTTCGACTTCCATCAGACGCTTAAGCTCGGTCCGAAGGAGCGAAAGGGCGAAGGAGCGCTCGATCAGCGCGTTCTCTCCTCAGGTGCCCCGGCCCCAAACGACCCGTAGCTGGCAATTCTGCACAGATCGGTCGGAGCGATTGTCGCGAATGTGTAGGCCGATCATCTGCAGTCGACCGTCATACGAGTGGGCGCGTCAGAGCGGTCGATCGAGTACCAGCACGACCGGCGCCGAGAGGTTCGCGACATCGAGCGCGCCGGAGCGCGTCTCGTAGTCGCCCGGCATCGCCTTCACGTCGCCGGATCGCGTCGCACGCGCGACGAGTTCGATACGGCCCGCGCCCGCCAGCGATCGGCCGACCGTCATCGCGTCGGCGTCCGACAAGACGACGTCGGCCGGCAGATCGGCAACGCTCAAGCGCTTCACCGCGACCGGCATCGGGTTGCCGTCGTTGGCCCGCGCGATCACGTACACGACCGTCGCGGCCGGCAGCGATACGCCGGCGCCCAGTTCGACGTGCACCGGCACGCGCACGGCCGCGGCGACCGCGCTCGGCGACGGCGCCTGACTCTGCGCCGCGGCGACGGTCGCTGCGCCGGCCGGCGTCGCCAGCTTCAACTCGACGCTCTGCGCTGCATCGGCGAAGCGCAGCGGCGCCGAGACCGCCTCCACGTCGCCCGGTTGCAGCGTGACCGACCCGCTCAGCGACAGTCTCGCGACCACTTCGACCGCCCGGTCGACACCGTCGGCCGGCTTCGAGAAGGCGAGCGCGAGCGGCAGATCGCGCGCGTTGTAGCTGTGCGCGCCGAGCGGAACCCGTTCGCCGACCGGCCGCACGAAGACGAACAATTTCGCCGACTCCGGCAACGCCGCAACGGCACCCGCGTAGGTCACACCGACTTCGATCGAACCCGCCGCCGGCGTGGCCGCCACGACCTCTCCGGGCGCGGTCGCGCCGGTGGCGACCGTGGCTGTCGGCGGCGGCGCGGCCGGTGCGGTCGGCGCCGACGGCGCCTGCAGCACCCGCACGATCGCCGCGACGACCACGACGACTGCGATCACCGCGAGGACGACGTTGCGCGTCCGATAGGACGAGTGCGCGTCAGGCGCCGGATTGTCCACGCAGCGTCGCCTCCGCGTATTCGCGAACGTGTTTGTAGTCGGCCTTGCCGTTCGGCGCGCGCTTCAGATCGGCGACCGGCAGAATGCGTTTCGGCACCTTGTACGCGGCGATCCGGGTCTTTACGAAGTCCTTCATTTCCTGTTCGTCGAATTCGGCGCGCGGCTCGAGTTGCACGACCGCCGTGATCGACTGGCCCCACTTCGCGTCGGCGACACCGACGACCAACGCATCGGCGACCGCGACGTGCGCTTTCAACGCCTCTTCGACTTCTTCCGGATACACCTTCTCGCCGGCGGTGTTGATGCAGTTGCTGCCGCGGCCGAGCAACGTCAGCGTGCCGTCCGCCTCGACGCGCACCCAATCGCCGGGAATCGAATACCGCACGCCGTCGATCACCGGAAATGTCTTCGCGGTCTTTGCCGCGTCCTTGTAGTAGCCGACCGGCAACGGACCGCACACTGCGACCATGCCCGACTCGCCGGAGCCCGCCTTGACTTCGCGGCGGTCTTCGGTGAACACCTTGCACGTCGGTCCCAGCGTGAACTTCGCCACGTCGACCGCCTTGTCGCGCGTCATCACCGAACTGCCGAGCCCGAGCGCTTCCGACGACGCGAAGCCGTCGATCAACGTGAGTTCGGAGTTGTGCCGCAACAATCCCGCCTTGATTTCGCGCGTCCACATCACGCCCGACGAACTGATCACTCTGAGCGATGCAATGTCCGGCTTCGGATTCGCGCGGTCCAACGCTTCGACGAGGGGGCGCGCGAATGCATCGCCGACGATTGTTGCCGCCGTGACGCGATGGCGCTCGATCGCGGCGAGCGCCTCGTCGGGATCGAAGCTGCGCGCCTTCAGCGTCACGCAGGTACCGCCGTGCGTCATCGCCGCGACCGCGCCCAAGAGACCGGTGCCATGCATCATCGGCGGCAGCGGCAGATTGACCGGCGGCGGCTCGACCTTCAGCCGTTCGACGTATGCCGACAGATCCGGCGACGGCGGCACGCCGATCCGCGGGTTGCCGCCGGCACCGGTGCCCCTCCACAGATCGTCGTGGCGCCACATCACGCCCTTCGGCATCCCGGTCGTACCGCCGGTGTACAGGAACAGCATGTCGTCGCCCGACCGACCGATCCCGAGCGGCGCGCCGCTACCGCGCTCGGCGAGCGATTCGTACGCGATCACGTCGTCGCCGCCGCGATGGCCATCGGCGACTTCGACCCATTGCGCGACGTTCGGCAATCGTTCCCGAATCGCCGCAACCATCGGTGCGAACTCGGCTGCGTACACGACGACGGCGGCGTCGGCGTTGTCGAGCAGATAGACGAGCTCGTGATCGACGTAGCGATAGTTCACGTTGACGTGCGTCAGCCGCGCCTTGAATCCCGCCGCGATGCCTTCGGAGTATTCGCTGCGGTTGCGCATGAAGAACGCGATCTTGTCGCCCGGCGTCGCGCCGCCGTCGAGCAGCGCCCGAGCGAGGTTGTTGGTCCTTCGCGTGAAGTCGCGCCAGCGAATCGCGCGCTCGCCGTGAATCAGCGCCACCCGATCGCCGGGCACGATCGCGTCGACCGCATCGAGAATGTCACCGTAGTTCCACTGCGCCATCGTCTCCCCACCGACTGCCGAGCGGATCGGCAGCGATCCGCGGATGGGCGACGATAGCACAGCCGTCCGCAGCACCGGCCGTTCGGCCAATCACCTGACGCTGTAACCGCGCGCGGTCAAACACGCCGCCAACGCGCGCTGATAGTCCTCGCGCTTTTGCGGCCACACCGACGCGTCGACGCCGCCTTGCGGCTTGACGGGATCGAAGCCGGTTTCACCGACGGCCCACGCATGACACTCGTAGCGATCGCTCGCCTGCAACGACTCGGATTGTCCATGCATCGGATAGATGAACAGATCCGACGCCGGCGCCGCCACGCTCAGGTCGGCGCTCGGCGGCGGTTGCGTGACGACGTAGTGCTGCACTTGCGGCTGCCACGTGTAGTACACGTCGTTCGCGTAGAAGTATGGGAATCCGCCGAACCAGAACGTGCTGTAGTACGGCGGCAGGAACGGCACGACCAGCCCGACCGGCGGCGCCACGACGACGAAGTACGCACCGTCGTGGTGGTACCAAGAGCCGTCGTGATAGTAGTACGGCGGTCCGCCGTGATACGGGATCGGCACCGCGCCGTGCGGCGGACCATCGAACGTGCGGCCGCGCGGCGGATAGTAGTGGCCGCGATCGTAGTGCGGCGGCAGCGCGCCGGGCGGTGCCGCGTGCGGCGGGCCGCCGTCGTCAGCGCGCGTCGCCGAGACGCCGCAGAGCGACGCCGCGCAGAGCAGCGCCAGCATCGCACCTCGCATCATTCGTCCGTTCATTGGCGTCTTCCGCTACCGCACCGTGTATCCGCGCCCCTCGAGGCACGCGCTCATCGCGCGTCGATACGCGCCCGCTTGGGCATCGAGTCGCGCCTGCCGCGCCGCCGCACTGGCGTCGTATTGACCCTGCAGTTGCGCCGCCTGCGCTTGTTGCGACGACTCGGCCGCCGCGCCGAGCATCGCGCCCGCCACAGCGCCGATCGCGGCGCCTTGACCCTCGTCGTGCGGCGAGCCGATCGCCGCCCCCATCACCGCACCGGCGATCGCACCCGCGGCGACCGCTGCGCCCGGCGGATTCGCGGGCTGTACGACGACGCGTTGCGGCGGCGCGAGATTCGCCTGGCTCGGATCGAAGCCGCTTTGTTTGACCGACCACAGGTAGCACTCGTAACGGTCGCGATCCTGCCGCACCGCGCTTTGGCCGGCATTGGGGTAGAAGATCACGTCGGTCGTCGCGACCGGCGCGGGACTCGCGGCCACCGCGGCCGGCGCTGCGGCCGATTGGCTCGCCGCACACCCGCCCGCCAACACCGGTCCGACCGCGAGCACGAACCAAAACCGCATCGTCACGGCGGCACTCCTTTTCATACCGCGTTCGACACCGTACTGCGCGATTGGTGCGCGGCCCATCCGGGTTGTCCGAAGGCGGAGTTCGGGCTCGCGCCGACCGAAACGCGTACGATAGCGTCCTCGCCGAGTACGTAACTCCATCTTGATCGATACCGACACCCAAGCCGCGCATCCGCCCGACTCGAGCGAGCGGAACGCCGCGCAAACCACGCACGCAGACACCATGACGTTTGCCGACTTCGGACTGCGCGGCGAGGTGCTCGACGCCGTCCGGAGCGTCGGCTACGAATCACCGACGCCGATTCAGATTCGCACCATTCCCTATCTGTTGGCCGGCCGCGACGTCATCGGTCAGGCGCAGACCGGTACCGGCAAGACGGCCGCGTTCGCGCTGCCGTTGTTGACGCGTCTAGATCTGGCGCGACAAGCGCCGCAGGTGCTGGTGCTGACGCCGACTCGCGAACTCGCCATTCAAGTGGCCGAAGCCTTCCAGACCTACGCGAGTCGGCTCGGCGGATTCCACGTGCTGCCGGTGTACGGCGGCCAGGATTACTCCGTGCAGTTGAAGCAGCTGAAGCGCGGGGTGCACGTCGTCGTCGGTACGCCGGGACGACTGATGGATCACATGCGCCGCGGCACGCTGAAGCTCGATCATCTCGCGGCGGTCGTGCTCGACGAAGCGGACGAGATGTTGCGCATGGGGTTCATCGAAGACGTCGAATGGATCCTCGCGCAGACGCCGCCGCAGCGGCAGGTCGCATTGTTCTCGGCGACGATGCCGGCGGCGATCCGCCGCATTGCCGAGCAGCATCTGCGTGATCCGGCGGAAGTCACGATCAAGGTTCGCACCTCCACCGCCGAGACGATCCGTCAGCGCTATTGGACCGTGACCGGCGTACACAAGCTCGACGCGCTGACCCGATTGCTCGAAACGGAGCCCTTCGACGGCACGCTGGTGTTCGTCCGCACGCGGCTCGCGGCGGTCGAACTCGCCGAGCGGCTGCAAGCGCGCGGTTACGCGACCGCCGCCTTGAACGGCGACATGCCGCAAAAGCAACGCGAGCAGACGATCAGCCGTTTGAAATCGGGATCGCTCGACATCTTGGTCGCGACCGACGTCGCCGCGCGCGGCCTCGACGTCGAACGTATCAGTCACGTCATCAACTTCGACATTCCGAACGACACCGAAGCGTACGTGCATCGCATCGGTCGCACCGGCCGCGCCGGCCGCAGCGGCGAGGCGATCCTGTTCGTCGCGCCGCGCGAGCGTCATTTGCTGCGCGCGATCGAACGCGCGACGCGCCAGACGATCGAGCCGATGGAACTGCCGTCCGCGGAGGCGGTGAACGACAAACGCATCGCGAAATTCAACCAGCGCATCACCGATACGCTCGCGACGCGCGATCTCGAATTCTTCCGCGAATTGATCGCGCGCTACCAACAGCGGCACGAAGCCGATCCGCTCGACATCGCCGCGGCGCTCGCGCAGCTCGTGCAAGGCGACAAGCCGCTGCTCGTGAAGGACGTGGCGCCGCTGCCGAAGAAGTCGAAGCGAATCGAAGACGACCGATTCGACCGCAAACAACGGTCGCCGCGCGCGAGCGACGATCGTCCCGAGCCGCACCGCAAACCGGCGAGTCGCGCCGCCCACGACGATCTGCCGAAGGACCTCTATCGGGTCGAAGTCGGCCGCGCCCAAGGCGTGCAGCCCGGTAATCTCGTTGGAGCGATCGCGAACGAAGCCGGTCTCGCCAGCGCGCACATCGGGCGCATCGAGATCCACGACGAGTTCAGTACCGTCGAGCTGCCGCAAGGGATGCCGAAAGACATCTTCAAGCTGTTGAAGAAGGTATGGGTATCGGGTCGCCCGCTCGACATCAGTCGAATGCGCGGCCGCGTCGCCGCGACGACGGGCCCGTCCAAACGTCCGCGTAGCGACACCGCGAAGCGGCGTTCCGACACCGTAAAGGGGCGCGACGACGATCGCGGCGACCCGCGCACCGATCCACGCAAGCGCGTCAAACGTCCGCCGCCGCGCGGTTGACGCCAGGTGCGGTCGCTTGCGGTCGCGCGCACGGCCGCGCAAGATGGCGCATCGCTCGAAGCACTCGGGTATTCGCACGGAGGGTCGTCTGTGAGTGACGTTGCATTGAACGGGATCCGCGGAATCGGAATCGGATGAGCCGGTAGTTTTCGAACCACGCTCGAATTTCTCTCGTACGCTCTCCCGCCCGTCCCCTTCCATTCCGCTCGGTCCAGCGATGAACCGAGCTCTCCGATTCATCGGAAGCTCACTCGGTTGAATTCCGACCGCCGTCGTGCGGTCGGCCAAACACGGAGTTTTCGGTGATGAAGGAACACGGTTTGGAGCGCCTCGGCTGGCGCTCGTTCTTCCAACAGCAACTCGCGCTCGACGAGATCGAGCATGCGCGGCCTGCGCGCGTACTGACGGTGCAACGCAGCGGCATCACCGTCGGCGACGCCGCCGGCGAGCGGCACATCGCGCTCGCGAAGAAATGGTTCGCCCAACCCCCCGAAACGCGGCCCGCGATCGGCGATTGGGTATTGCTCAGCGAACAAGGCGACGCGGTATTGCGCGTGCTCGAACGCGCGAGCGTCTTCACCCGCGTCACGGCCGGCGCGAAGGCGGACCTGCAAGTGATCGCGGCGAACGTCGATACGCTGTTCGTCGTCACGTCGTGCAACGACGAATTCAATCCGTCGCGGCTCGAACGCTACCTCGCGCTGGCAGTCGAAGCAGGTGTCGAACCGGTCGTGATCCTGACGAAGGCCGACCTCTGCGATGCGACCGACCGTTTCGTCGACGCGGTTCACGCGGTACGACGCAACGTCGCGATCGAGTGCATCAACGCGCTCGATCCGGCCGCGATCGACGGCGTGCGCGCGTGGTGCAGACCGGGCCAGACCGTCGCGATGGTCGGCTCGTCCGGCGTCGGCAAATCGACGTTGCTGAACAGTCTCGCCGGGGTGCAAAAGCAAGCGACCGGCGCGATTCGCGAATCGGACACGAAGGGCCGTCACACGACGTCGCACCGTTCGTTGCACCTACTGCCGGACGGCACGCTGTTGCTCGACTCGCCCGGCATGCGCGAATTGAAGATGGTCGACGTCGAACAAGGCGTCAACGAAGTCTTCGGCGACGTCGGCGAGCTCGCGCTCAGGTGTCGCTTCAACGACTGCGGTCACGACGACGAACCGGGGTGCGCGGTGCGTGCGGCGATCGACTCGGGCGCGCTCGACGAACGGCGGTTGCTGAACTATCGAAAGTTGCTACGGGAGCAGGCGCGCCACACCGACACGATCGCGGTGCAACGGCATCGCAGCCGGCAGTTCGCGAAGCAGGTCAAGCGCAGCCTCGCGATGAAGGACAAGCGCCGCTAACGAGTACGTCAGGGCGCGCGCGTCGGCAGCAACGCAGCGAAGCGTTGTGCGGTCTTCTCCATGTCGGTCAGCACGATGCCGTGCTTGCTGACATTGTAGGCAGTGACGTTGATCGCGCGGACGAGATGCCGAACGACGCGGCCGGCTTCGCTATCGACGTCGATCACGTTGATGCAGCACGCGTCCTGTTCGATGCTGACGGCACCCTGCCACGGCAGATTCATCACGTGATTCAAGATCACGCGATTGACGCCGCCGTGCGCAACGATCAGCAGCGTGCGCCACGTCGTATCGCGTACGAGGTCTGCGTATGCGGGCAGCACGCGGCCGCCGAATTCGGCGAACGTTTCGCCGCCGAGGAAGCGGCCATCCGGCCGCTCGGCGTCCGCCCACGGATTCGCGACGTGTGCGATCCACGCCTCCATGTCGACGATACGCTGCCCGCGATCGCCGCCTCGCACTTCCTCGAGCGCCGGTACGATCTCGAGTTCCGGTCTCGATCGCCCGGCCAAAATGAAGCCGGCCGTCGCGCGCGTACGCGCGAGCCCCGAACACACCGCGCGGTCGAACTCGACCTCGGCGAGCGCCTGCGCTTGCGCGCGCGCCTGCGCTTCGCCGTCGGGAGTTAGACCCGCGAGCCGCGTGTCGGCGACCGGTGTGCCGTCCGCTTTCAGATATGCGGCTTCGGCGTGGCGCAGCAGATAGATCCGGCGCCGATCGGGTTCCTTGAACATCGAGTTTCCTTTCGAACGTCTCGGCTACTGGCGACGCTGAACGACGATCACTTCGTAGCGGCCACGCGGACCGATGAACCACGAACCGAGCCACGACGTGAAGCTGACCACCAGCGCGCCTAACAGCGCCGGCCAGAACCCACTCAAGTGAAAGCCCGACAGCAAGCTCGCGACCAGCGCGAACATCGCCGCGTTCACCACGAGAATGAAGAACCCCAGCGTCACCAACGTGATCGGCAGCGTCAGCAACAGCACGATCGGCCGGACCAACGCATTGACGATGCCGAGCAGCAACGCCGCGAACACCAACGTCCACACGGTGTCGATCTGCACGCCGGGCACGAGTACCGTAGCGAGCCACAAACCGATGGCCGAAATCGCGAGCCGCAGCAGAAAACCGTTCATGGCGAGTTCCCGAAACCGTCGGACGCGCAGAGTAGCGCGGACCACTTGGGTTGTCGCGAACCGTCACGCCGACGCACCGGAGTAGTGCTGCAGACCCTTCAGCCAAAACCACCGCGAGAACGCGAGCAGCGCGACTGCGAGTGCAACCGCGCCGAGCAACATCGCGCCCGGCAGCCGCCCCGACACGGCCTGCGCCGGCACCGTCACCGCGAACGCGACCGGCACGACCAACGTCAGCGTCCAGCGCAACCACTGCGGATAGATGCCGATCGGCCAACGGCCGGCCGTATACATCGCCCAGAAGATCTGCAGCACGTTCTCGACGCGAATGAACCAGAACGCGAGCGTGGCGAGCATCATCCAGAAGCTGTACACGATCGCGCCGCTGCACAGCATCGCCGCGGTGAATTGCGCCGCCTCGACGAAGCCGACGCGCTCGGCGTTCAGCGTCAGCGACACGGCGAGCACGCCGGCGCCGAGCACGACGTCGACGAGCCGCCACACGCGCACTTCGGCGAAACTCACGAGCAACTGCGCGTCGGCCGGCTTCGTCAGCGTGTAGTCGAGATTGCCGGTGACGATGTCTTCGAGGAACTTCTGCAGGCTCGGCGCGGTGACGACGTTGATCGCCCCGAGGACGATGAAGTAAACGCCGATCAGCGTCGTGAGCTCGACCGGCCGCCACCCACCCAGGTCGTCGGTCTGCGAGAACACGACCGCGATTGCCGCGAGCGCCATCGACAGATTGAGCGCCGATTCGAAGCTCTGGATCCAGAAGTTGGCGCGATACGCGGTCTCGCTGAGAAAGCCCACGCGCAGGAACACGCCGATCAACCGCAACGCGTTCACGAGCCGACCGCCGCGAACTTGACCGCCGCGCGGCGCCACACGATCACGACGATCGCCGCCGTCACGACGAGCCACAGCAGTTGCGTCGCGAACCCCACGAGCGCCGCGGTCGGCGTCAATCGGCCGAGTGCGAGTTCCACCGGAAACCCGACCATGTAGTAGAACGGCAGATCGTGCGCCGCGTCGCGCAACCACCACGGCAACAGCGCGATCGGCGCGACGCGGCCGGCGAGGAACATCTGGAGCGAAAAGTAGATTTGATTGATCGCGGTGACGCGCGTCGTCCAGAACGCCGCGAGCGCAAGCGCCCACTCGAACAAGAACCGCAACAGGAACGCGAGTACGAGCGCGGGCGCGAACGCCGCGAGCGACCAAGCCACCGGCGCAAAACGCGGGCCGAACGCAATCGTCAGCACGATGAGCGCCGGCAACATGACGACGAGCATCACGCATTTGTAGGCGAGGTTCGCTGCGATGTCGCCGTGGATCGGATGCACCGGGCGCAGCAGATCGAACGACAACGAGCCGAACTGAATGCGGAACTGGAAGTCGTGCATCGTCCACGAGAACGTCAGGTGATTGACGATCAACAGGACGACGTAATAGGCGGCGAACTCGCGCACGCCGTAGCCTTCGACCGAGCCGCCCTGCGCCTGCGCGACCGTCGACCACACGACGAGGAACACGACGGGCTCGAGGATCGACCCGATCATCCAGATCGCGCCGGACGCCCGGTATTGGATCTGCTCGAGAAGCGCCGTGCGGAGAAAGGCCCGATACAGCGCCGCCCAACGACTCATCGACGGCGCACGCGCGCGGTCAGCGTTGCCGGACGAGTCGCTCGCTCGGTAACGCGCTCGGCACGATCGGCCGTTCGGAGCCGTCGACCAAGCTGGTGCGCAGGTTGCTGATCAAATGTTCTTCCGCGTATTCCTGCGTATCGAGCGCGAGCCGTTCTTGGGCGAGCTGCAATTCGTGGATCACGTACATCACGAGGATCGACAGCGTCAGCGCCGTGAACGTCGAATTGAACGACACCCCCAGACCGCCCGTCAGCGCGCCGGGGTTGTTGGAGCTCAACGCGAACTGCGCGCTCTGCAACGCTTCGCCCAAGCCGCGCACCGTGCCGACGAAGCCGATCGCCGGAATCGACCACGCGCCGAAGCGGACCATCGCGAGCTCGGAGTCCATCCGCGCCGCTTCGATCTCGACGACTTGGTGCACGGTGGTCGCCGCGTCCTGCACGTTCGTCGTCGCGCCGAACCGCTTCAGCGCCGAGCGCAGCACGCGCGGCACGATCGATTCGGCGAGCGCGGGTTGGATCTGGTCGAGTTGCCGCAGATGGTCGCGCACGTCGTCCGGCAGCACGCACGATCCCGGCGGCATCTGCATCAGGTCGGCGTCGAGGAGCTTGCGGCAACGCGACACCTTCATGCCCTGCCGCCCGGCGAGCAGCAGCGACCAGATGCACATGATGATCGCCGCTTCCGGCTCGGGTTCCTCGACGATCACGAGCAACGAC
>Ga0335084_10002941_pt1 | contig 16579 bp, 18 predicted proteins | sample Lox_Sample_44_FD_206721 | JGI IMG/M metagenome (GOLD analysis project Ga0335084, IMG submission 206721) | Soil microbial communities from Loxahatchee National Wildlife Refuge, Florida, United States - Lox_Sample_4.4 | ecosystem: Environmental > Terrestrial > Soil > Wetlands | place: USA... | reverse complement strand
CCGGATTCGACGGCACCGCATCCACTCCCCAGAGCTCGGCGACCTCTCGCCTGTGCTCCTCGTTGCCGAGATCGCGGTGGGCCGAAAGCAGATTGGCCATGCCGCCGACCTCCCTTCCGCCCATCGCATTGGGCTGGCCGGTCAGGCTGAAGGGCCCGGCGCCGGGCTTGCCGATCTGCCCGCAGGCGAGGTGCAGGTTGATGAGGGCGGCGTTCTTCGCCGTGCCGCTGGAGGACTGGTTGAGGCCCTGGCAGTAGAGGGACAGGGTCGCTTTCGAGCGGGCGAAGACCTTGGCCGCCTCGACAATGTCCGCCTCGGGGACGCCGCAGACCGCGGCGGTCTCCTCGAGCGAGGCCGCGCTCGCGATCCGCCTCGCCGATTCGAAATTCTCGGTATGGCGGCGGATGTAGCCCTCGTCGCACCAGCCCTCCCGCAGCATGACATGAAGCATGCCGTTGAAGAGCGCGACATCGGTTCCCGGCGCGATCTGCAGATGCAGCGTCGCCGAGCGCGCAGTCTCCGTTTTTCGCGGATCGACGACGATCAGCTGCCGCGGCTTCGCCCGCTCGATCCTCCTGAAGAGAACCGGATGAGCCCAGGCGGTGTTGCTGCCGGCGATGAAGACGCACTCCGCCGAGTCGACGTCTTCGTAGCAAGCGGGCGGCGCATCCGCGCCGAGCGTCTGCTTGTAGCCCGCCACGGCGGACGCCATGCAAAGGCGCGAATTGGTGTCGATGTTGTTGGTCCCGATCACCCCCTTGGCGAGCTTGTTGAAGACGTAGTAGTCCTCGGTCAGAAACTGCCCGGACACGTAGAACGCCACCGAGTCGGGACCGTGCTCCGCGATGGTTCTTCCGAAGCGCTCGGCAATGAAGCTCAGAGCCTCGTCCCAGGACTTTCTCCGGCCGTGTATCTCCGGGAAGAGTCCACGGAAGGAGAGATCGGCCTTGTGCAGGGACAGGCCTTTGGTGCACAGCCGCCCGAAATTGGCCGGATGAGACGGATCGCCCCTGACCGACGTGATGGCATTGTCGGAGACCGAGACGAGAACCCCGCATCCGATCCCGCAAAAACAACAGGTGGTCGGGACCTCGGACACGTCCACGAGCACGAAGCCGTCTTCGACCCTGGCGCGGTAGACCGGTATCCGGACCGCCGCGTCCTCGATGCAGCGGCCCGACACCAGGCTGAAATGCTGCTTGTAGACCGGGGACGCCACGACCAGCTCGCCCTTGAGATCGCCGACGATGCCGCGCGAGAGCACGTTCGCCTTCGAGAAGGGATCGTGGTTGTCCAGCGCGTAGACGCTGTCGTCGTCCAGGCGGAAGACCGCGACCTGCCGCCCGCGCACCAGAGCGCACACGCCGGTATTCGGAACGATGTCCTCCAGGCGGCATGCCCGGATCGCGCCGGGCTCATGCGGGCTCAAGTTCTTTTTCCCGTTCCCCGGGCCGCGCCGGGCGGATCTGGCCCCGCTCGGTTACGAACACCACGTTGCGGTCCGGTTCGTCGCTGTTCACGAAATGCCGGAAGCGCTTGAGGATCTCCGGGTCGTTGATCGCTTTCTTCCACTCGCATTCGTAGGTATCGACGAGCCGCTGCATGTCCGTTTCGAGCTCGGCGCCGATGCCGAGGGAGTCCTCGCACACCACCTTGCGCACGTAGTCGATGCCGCCCTCGAGGTTCTCCAGCCAGGTGCTGGTGCGCTGCAGCCGGTCGCCGGTGCGGATGTAGAACATGAGGAAGCGGTCGATGGTGCGGATGAGCGTGGCGTCGTCCAGGTCCCTCGCGAGCAGGTCGGCGTGGCGCGGTTTCATGCCGCCGTTGCCGCACACGTAGAGGTTCCAGCCCTTTTCGGTCGCGATCACGCCCACGTCCTTGCCCCGCGCCTCGGCGCACTCGCGAGTGCAGCCCGAGACTGCCATCTTCATCTTGTGCGGCGAGCGCAGCCCGCGGTAGCGGGTTTCCAGGCGGATCGCCATCGCCACCGAGTCCTGCACGCCGTAGCGGCACCACGTGCTGCCGACGCAGGATTTCACCGTGCGCAGCGCCTTGCCGTAGGCGTGGCCGGACTCGAAGCCGGCGTCGACCAGGTCCTTCCAGATGAGCGGCAGCTGCTCGACGCGCGCTCCGAAGAGATCGATTCGCTGTGCGCCGGTGATCTTGGTGTAGAGGCCGTATTTCCGGGCGACGTCGCCGAGCACGATGAGCTTTTCGGGCGCGATCTCGCCCCCCGGTACGCGCGGCACGATCGAGTAGGTTCCGTCCTTCTGGAGGTTGGCGAGGAAATGGTCGTTGGTATCCTGGAGAGGCGCGTGCTTGGGCTTGAGGATCATCTCGTTCCAGCACGAGGCCAGGATCGAGGCGACCGCAGGCTTGCAGATATCGCATCCTCTGCCCTTCCCGTGCCGCGCGATCAGCTCGTCGAAAGTCCTGATCGCGTTGACCTTGACGAGGTGGAAGAGCTCCTGCCTGGAGTGGGAGAAGTGCTCGCACAGGTGGTTATTGACGCGGTAGCCCCGCTTCTTCATCTCGGCATCGAGAATCTGCTTGGCGAGAGGTGCGCAGCCGCCGCAGCTCGTCGCGGCCTTCGTCCTCGTCTTCAGCGATCCCAGCGAGGTGCAGCCGTCCGCGATCGCGGAGCAGATCGCCCCCTTCGACACTCCGTTGCACGAGCAGATCAGAGCGCTCTCGGGCAGCAGGTCGACGCCCATTCCCGCGGGAGCGCCGGAGCGGGCCGGCAGGATCAGGTCCTCGGGATGCTCGGGCAGCTTCAGCGCGTTGAGGACGGTCTGCAGCAGTGCGCCGTAGGCCGAGGTATCGCCGAGCAGGATCGCCCCGAGCAGTTGTGTGCGGTCCGGGCTGACGACGAGCTTCTTGTAGACCACCTCGTCGGTGTAGACATAGCTCTGCGCGCCGGGCGTGCTGCCGTGCGCGTCGCCGATCGAGGCGACGTCGACGCCCATGAGCTTGAGCTTGGTGCTCATGTCGGCGCCGAGGAACTGCATCTCGCCGTCCCCCGCGACGTGGCGCGCTGCGACTTCCGCCATCTGGTAGCCGGGAGCGACGAGGCCGAAGATGCGCCCTTCCCAGAGCGCGCACTCGCCGACCGCGTAGATATCCGGGTTCGTGGTCTGGCAGTGCGAGTTGATGCGGATCCCGCCACGCTCGCCGATCGCGAGCCCCGCGGCGCGGGCCAGCTCGTCGCGAGGCCGGATTCCGGCGGAGAAGACGACAACGTCGGACTCGAGGCTCGTGCCGTCGGTGAACACGAGCCGATGCCGGCATTTCTCGCCGGCGACGATCTGCTGGGTGCTCTTCGACAGGTGCACCCTGGCCCCGAGCTCCTCGATCTTCCGGCGCAGCAGCCGTCCGCCGGCGTCGTCGAGCTGCACCGACATGAGGCGCGGCGCGAACTCGACGACGTGCGTCTCCAGTCCGAGATCCTTGAGCGCCTTGGCCGCCTCGAGACCCAGGAGTCCGCCGCCGATCACCGTGCCGACCTTCGTGCGCGCAGCCGCCGCCGTGATCACCTCGAGATCCTCGATCGTACGGTAGACGAAGCATCCGCGCCGATCCCTGCCCGGCACCGGCGGCACGAAGGGATACGAGCCGGTCGCGAACACCAGCTTGTCGTAGGGCACGTCCCTGTAGCGCGCCGAGCGGACGATCCTCCTGGCGGCGTCTACCGAGAGAACGCTGTCGTTCAGCCGTAGGGTCACGCCGTGATGCTGGAAGAACTTCTCGGGAACGACGTTCAGGTCGGCCGCGCTCTTCCCCGAGAAGAGGCTGGTGAGGTGCACCCGGTCGTACGCCGGCCGCGGCTCCTCGCAGAAGGCGGTGATCTCGAAATCGCCGCGGCGCGCCACCAGCTGCTCGAGGAAGCGCTGGCCCACCATGCCGTTGCCGACGACGACCACTTTCATCAGGCCGCCTCGCGCATCTGCTTGCGATAGAGAAACTCCAGCAACTCCGCCCGCAGCGCCATGTAGCGCCGGTCTCCGGCCAGCGCCAGACGATTGCGCGGGCGAGGAAGATCGATCTCCAGCACGCCCCCGATCCTCGCCGCGGGGCCGTTCGTCATCATCACGACGCGATCGGAGAGGAGCACCGCCTCGTCCACGTCGTGCGTGACCATGAGCACCGTGCTGCCGGTCGTGGAGACGATCCGCATCAGCTCGTCCTGCAGCCGCGCGCGCGTCAAGGCGTCGAGGGCCCCGAGGGGCTCGTCCAGCAGAAGTACTTTCGGCTCGATCGAGAGCGCTCGCGCGATGCCGACCCGCTGCTTCATGCCGCCGGAGATCTCGTGCGGGTACTTGTCCTCCGCGTGGCCGAGCTGCACCAGCTCCAGAGCACGCTGCACGCGATCCTTCACCGCGGCTTTCTTCTCCGTCGCCCCGAACACGCGCTCCACCGCGAGCTGCACGTTCTCGAAGCAGGTGAGCCAGGGCAGGAGCGAGTGGTTCTGGAACACGACGCCGCGGTCGGGACCGGGCCCGGTCACTTCCCGGTTGGCGAGCAGGATGTGCCCCTCACTCGCCTCGAGCAGGCCGGCGACGATGTTGAGGAGCGTCGATTTGCCGCAGCCCGAGTGCCCGATCAGGGAAACGAATTCCCCGGCGCGGATATCGAGGCTGATCCCTTCGAGCGCGCAAAACGCACCTTTCTTGGTTTCGAACACCTTGCGCACGCCGTCGATCTGCAGATAGCGCTCGGTCATTTCATCCTCACTCGTAGCTGAAACGGCGGGCGAGCAGGATCATTCCCTGCTCGAGCGCGAGGCCGACGACGCCGACCGTGAAAATCGCGATGATGATGTGTTGCACGTTGAGGTTGTTCCATTCGTCCCACACCCAGAAGCCTATGCCGACACCGCCGGTGAGCATCTCGGCGGCGACGATCACCAACCACGCCACGCCGATCGACAGGCGCACGCCCGTGATCATGTAAGGCAGCACGGCCGGGAACAGGATCTTCCTGAACACGGTCCACTCCGGAAGATTGAGAACCCGCGCCACGTTGAGATAGTCCTGCGGAATGTGGCGCACGCCGACCGCGGTATTCACGATCATCGGCCACAGGCTGCAGACGAAGATCACGTAGATCGCAGCGGGGTTGGCCGCCTTGAACACCATCAGCCCGATCGGCAGCCAGGCGAGCGGCGACACCGGCTTGAGGATGCTGATGACCGGCGCCGCCATGTCGGAGAGGAAGCGGAAGCGTCCCAGCATGAAGCCGAGCGGAATGCCGACGAGCGCCGCGAGCCCGAAGCCGATGCCGACGCGGCCGAGCGAGGCGAGCACGTTCCAGCCGATGCCCTGGTCGTTCGGCCCCTTCCTGTAGAAAGGATTGCCGAAGACCTCGACGGCCGAATGCCACGTCGACGCGGGATCGGGCAGCCGGCCCCCGGCTTTCGCGATGATCGCCCACAACGCAACGAACAGGGCAAGACCGATCAGCGGCGCGATCACGCGCGGCAGCCAATCGGGTGCCCTTGCGCGGACATAAAGCGGCTTTTCGGTCGCGTAGCTATGGGGCTGCGCCGACGGATTTGCCGGACCGGTCTCCGCGCGTGAGGGCTTCAGCGCGTGCACGGTGGCGGGAACCGCGCTCATGGTGTGCACCTCACGCCACCTTGATCTTGAACGAACCCGCGTACTTCTTCGGGTCCTTGCCGTCCCAGACCACGCCGTCGATCAGCTTGGACACGCGCAACGGCTCGCGAGGCAGGTTGACCTTGACCATCGCCGCCGCATCCCTGTACACGTCGACGCGATTGACCTTCTTCGCCACGGCCAGATAGTCGACGTCTTCCTTCAGCAGGCCCCAGCGTCGATGCTGGGTCATGAACCACATGCCGTCCGAGTAGTAGGGGAAATTCACCGCCCCGTCGTTGAAGAACTTCATATAGTTGGGATCGTCCCAGGTCCTGCCGATGCCGTTGTCGTAGCGGCCCAGCATGCGCGCGAGGATCACTTCCTTGTCGGTATTGACGTAGGACTTGTCCGCCACCGTCTCGGCCGTCTTCTGGCGGTTGGAAAGCGAGCTGTCGATCCAGCGTCCGGCTTCCAGCACCGCTGCGGTCATGGCGCGCGCGGTGTTCGGGTACCTCTGCACGAACTCGGCGGTGGTGCCGAGCGTCTTCTCCGGATGGTCCTTCCAGATGTCCTGGGTCGTGATGGCGGTGAAACCGATCTTGTCGACGATGGCGCGGTTGTTCCAGGGCTCGCCGACGCAGAAGCCGTCCATGTTGCCCACGCGCATGTTCGCCACCATCTGCGGCGGCGGCACGACGATCGCCTTGACGTCGTTGAAGGGATGGATGCCGTTGGCCGCGAGCCAATAGTAGAGCCACATCGCGTGCGTGCCCGTCGGAAAGGTCTGTGCGAAGGTGTATTCGCGTTTTTCCCGATCGATGAGCGACTTGAGGCTGGCACCGTCGCCGACCCCTTTTTCGTGCAGCTTGGAGGAGAGCGTGATCGCCTGGCCGTTGTTGTTAATCGCCATCAGCACCGCCATGTCCTTCTTCGGACCGCCCACGCCGTTCTGCACGCCGTAGATCAGGCCGTAGAGCACGTGAGCCGCGTCGAGCTCGCCGTTGACCAGCTTGTCGCGCACCGCGGCCCAGGAGGCTTCCTTGGACGGAGTGATCTTGATTCCGTACTTCTTGTCGAATTCCATCACCGAGGCCATCACCACCGAGGAGCAGTCGGTGAGCGGGATGAAGCCGATCTTCACTTCCTTCTTCTCCGGGGCGTCGGAGCCCGCCGCCCAGGCGACGCTGCGCACCGCCGCGGGCACCAGGCTCATGACGCCCGCCGCGCCGGCCTGCTTGAGAAATTTCCGCCGCTTGTCTGCTCTGTTCCCATTCATTTCGCTCTCCGAAAACAAAAAGGCGCTCGTTTGCAGCGAAAAAATCCGCTGCCTGAACGAACGCCTTTGCTCTGTGCGGCGGCCGCCGTTGGCCGCTGCTTGCTACCTCTTACGCAAGCGATGTGCCAACATCGCCAAGTCGCGCGCTTCCCGCATCGAAACAAGAAGTTGAATCGGATCTTCTGTTCGGGCCGGACGCAAGAATCCCGTTTGCAGCGCACGGTTGCGGTGCAGCAAAAGCCGTCGTCGCACTGACTTGGGCCGAGCTAAGTCAGCAGACCGGCCATATCGATGAGCTGCTGCGCGATCTCGCCGAGGCGCTTTCCGCGGTCCATCGCCATGCGCCGCAGCGCCTGGAATGCTTCGTCCTCGTCCATGCCGCGAGCCTTCATCAGGATGCCCTTGGCGCGCTCGACCAGCTTGCGCTCCTCGAGCTTCAGGTTGGCCTCGGCCAATTCCTCGCGCAGCCGCTGGTACTCGCCGAAGCGCGCGACCGCCACTTCCACGATGGACTTGACGCGCGCGGCGTCGAGGCCGTCGACGACATAGGCCGCGACGCCCGCGCGCACGGCGTCGCGGATTGCGTCGGGTGCATCGTCGCTCGCGAACATCACGATCGGCCGCGGCTGGTCGCGCGTGATCAGCACCACGTGTTCCAGCACGTCGCGGCTGGGCGATTCCGTGTCGATGATGATGACATCGGGCTTGACCGCATCCACCGCACGCAGAAGCTCGAGCGGCGAGGCGACGCAGGCCGCGACTTCGTAGCCGGCACGCTCGAGGCCCTCGCGCAGCACGGCGATTCGCTCGGGAGATTCATCGAAGAGCAAGACGCGCATAGTCGAACAGTGTGCAATAGCCGTGCCAGCGTCGCGCCCAGCGGGAGCAGGTTTCGAGAGCGAGGGAACGCATCATCGAGGTGCACGGCGATGCCGACATTTTGACCGGGCAGTCGTCGGCCGCTAAGCTGGGCCATGTCCTCGCGCGCCGTCATCCTGTTCGCCCACGGCGCGCGCGAAGCCGAATGGGCTCGCCCCTTCGAGAAAGTCCGCGACAGCCTTCGATCCGAAGGCTTGAGGGTGGAGCTCGCCTATCTCGAAATCATGACGCCTTCGCTCGAGGACGCCGCCCGGGTCCTTGTCGCCGAGGGCGTCAAGATGGTGACCGTCGTTCCCCTGTTTCTCGCGCAGGGAAATCACTTGAAGCAGCAGCTGCCGGAGAGGGTCGCGGCGCTCAGGCGCGACAACGCGAGCACCGAATTTCGCGTGATGTCCGCCCTCGGCGACGAGCCGGAAGTGCTCGCGGCGATCACCGCCTGGGCGAAGCGCGTCGCCCGCTAGAGAGAGTCTCGCCCCGGTCGATCGCCGGTGCCATCGCAGAAGTGAAGTTGGCCGATAAGCCGGGTTCTGTCGTGGACAGTCATTCCTCTAGGCGCCGAGTTACCCCGGCGCTCGAGCCATCTACCCGCGGACTCGGCGAGCCGCGTCATCGTCCGCCTATTTGATGTTGCTCCGGGTGGAGGTTGCCGCGTTTCACTCCGGACTGAACCGGCTCGTCTCTGTGGCCCTGTTCGTCGCCTCGCGGCGCCTGGGCGTTACCCAGCACCCTGCTCTGCGGAGCCCGGACTTTCCTCTGGCGGTGTCGCTTGCCAGCGACTGTCTGGCCAACTTCACCGCCAATTCTAGCGCATTCGGCCGGGCTGGGCTTGATTTCGGGGACCCGGCGGCGTATGAATGAGCGCACAGTCTTGTTTCAAAGGAGGTCGGTATGAGACGCAGACTGTATTTCCTGCTTCCCGATCTGGGCAGCGCGATTCAAACGGCCAACGACTTGCTTCTTGGGCGTGTGGAAGACCGCCATATGCACTTTCTCGCCCGGCGCGGCACTGCATTGGGAAAACTCCGCGAGGCCGGCTACCTGCAGAAGTCCGATGCCGTGCACGGTGCGGAACTGGGTTTCGTTGTCGGGGGGGTAGGCGGGTTCCTGATCGGCATCTATGTCTACCTGACCCCGCCCGATGGCGTGGCGCTGCAGCTCGTCACCGTGCTGGTCAGCACCGTGATCGGGGCGCTGTTCGGTGCTTGGGCCGCGAGTCTCGTGGCGATGTCCGTGCCGAATTCGCGCCTCAAGCCTTTCCAGAAAGAAATCGACGCGGGCAAGATCCTGCTGATGGTGGACGTGGCGCCGTCGCGCGTCGAAGAGATCCAGGACCTGGTTCACCGCGGCCATCCGGAAGCTGCCGACCGCGGTGTGGAGCCGACCCTGCCGGCGTTTCCCTAGGCTTCGATTCGCCGCGGCCGGAACTGCGATACGTCGTCGTAGTAATCCTGCCGCTCGTTCGCGGGCTCCCATCCCGGAACGCCGAGAACCGGCAGCGGCGGCAGGCTGCGGGTCGAGGCGAGCGCCTGCGTGCCGGAGAAATAATGCGCCGCGCGGGTGTCGAGCTCCGCGATCTGTCGCTCCGTGGACGCATCCAATAGTCCCGGCGCGAGTTCGACGATCAGCGCTTTGGCCGTCACGCCCTTGTACGGCGCCAGGGCCTTCTCGTAGATGGCATGACCGAATACGTAAAAGCGCATGTCGTGCCGCACTCCCTCGCGGCGCGTCCAGAACAGCTCCTTCCACCGGGAATCCGTCAACAAGATCGATAGGGTCGCATCGGCCGAGCCGACCACGATTCCCCCCTCGTCGAACAAGGTCAGGACGTCGCGAGCCGTGCCTCGCTGTCTCTCGGCACCGCGCGCACGGATCTGCTCATAGTGGTGCCGGTTCAGCACTGCCTTGGTCTTCGGAAACGCGAGCCACACGAGCGCGTTGAACAGGTCGTGCCAGTTGTCCGGGCGTGTCTGCACTTCGCCGGTCTCGAAGATGCGGACCTCGTACTGCTCCGACTCCGCGGTTGCCGGAGGTACGAAGCGGATGGGTGCACCACCACCGCTCGCGATCGAGGGCGTGGTCAAGGCGTTGAGATCCCCGTGACGCGGAAACCCGCCGGAAGCCAGGCGCAAGAGCAAGGGTCGCAGGGCGTCGAAGATCGGCGCGGAGAGCGCCGAACGCCAGGACCCGGTCGTCATCCCGCCACGACCCGCCACGCGACGGACTCTCCCGCGCGCAGCGGCACGACCGTCGCCGCGCCGAACGGCAACTCGCCGGGCACCGTCCACGCTTGCTTGCGAAGCATGATCGATCCGGTGTTGCGCGGTAGCCCGTAGAAAGCCGGGCCGTGAAAGCTCGCGAAGCCTTCGAGCTTGTCGAGCGCGCCGGCCTGCTCGAAAGCTTCCGCGTAGAGCTCGATTGCGGCCGGCGCGGAGTAGATCCCGGCATGGCCGCAGCACGTCTCCTTGCCGGCGCGCGCGTGCGGCGCGCTGTCCGTGCCCAGAAAGAACTTCGGATTGCCGCTCGTGGCGGCGCGCAGCAGCGCGGCGCGGTGCTCCTCGCGCTTCAGCACCGGCAGGCAGTAGAAGTGCGGCCGGAAGCCGCCCGCGAAGAGCGCTCCGCGATTGTAGAGCAGATGATGCGCCGTGATCGTCGCCGCGATGCGCGGCCCGCCCGCGGACACGAACTCGACCGCCTCGCGGGTGCTCGCGTGCTCGACCACGACGCGAAGTCGCGGAAAACGGCGCACGACGTCGGCGAGCACCGTTTCGAGAAACACGCGCTCGCGATCGAAAATGTCCACGCCCGGCGCCGTGACCTCGCCATGAACGAGCAAGGGCAGGTCGTGCTCCTGCATGGCCTCGAGCGCGGGATAAGCACGCTCGATCCGCGTCACTCCCGCGTCCGAGTTCGTCGTCGCGCCCGCGGGATAGTACTTCACTCCGAAAACGAAGCCCGAGCTCCTGGCCCGCGCGATCTCCTCGGCGCTGGTGTTGTCGGTGAGATACAGGGTCATCAGAGGCTCGAACCGGGAGGTGTTCGGCAGAGCTCCGCGAATGCGATCGCGGTAGGCCGCGGCAAGGGCGGTCGTGGTCACCGGAGTCCCGAGGTTGGGCATGACGATCGCCCGGGCAAAGGTGCGCTCCGTGTGCCCGAGCACGCTCGCCATCTCGGGTCCGTCGCGAAGGTGCAGGTGCCAGTCGTCGGGACGCGTAATCGTAAGCGCGTTCATCGCCGTCGGCCGCCCGTCTTTCCGGCGAGGCTCAGTGCGTGGGCGTAGACAGCGTTCTTCTTCGCTCCGGTGATCCTGCAAGTGAGCTTCACCGCCCGCGCAAGCGGCATTTCCTCCAGCAACGCCGTCAGCATCGCCTCCCAGTCGTGGCCCGGCTCCGCTGCGGGAGCGCCCTCGACGAGCAGCACGAACTCGCCGCGCCGGCGGTCCGGGTCTTCCCGCAGCCACGTCGCAGCCTCGCCCAGGGGACAGCGATGGAATTCCTCGAACATCTTGGTCAATTCGCGCGCCAGGACCAGGGCGCGCATCGCGCCGAGTATTGTGGCGAGGTCCTCGACGGATTCGACGATCCGGTGCGGCGCTTCGTAGAACACCAGTGTGTAGGGCAGGCCGCGAAGGGACTCGAGTGCCTTGCGCCGCGCCGCGGACCTCGGCGGAAGGAATCCGAAAAAAAGAAACGGCGCGTCGCGCAAGCCGGCGGCCGACAGGGCGGTGACTGCCGCGTTCGGCCCGGGAATCGGAACGACCCTGAACCCCGCCGCGCGCGCTCGTGCGACCACCAGGGCTCCGGGATCGGCCACCCCCGGCGTGCCGGCATCGGTGACCAGCGCGACGTTCTTTCCCTGCGCCAGCTCTTTGATGATCCGCTCGGCGGATTGCCGCTCGTTGTGCTCGTGCACGGCGATGAGCTTGCCCTGCAGGTGATGATGCTCGAGCAGCCGCGCGGTCACGCGGGTGTCCTCCGCGGCGATCGCATCGGCGCGTGCGAGCGAATCGAGTGCGCGCGAGCTGATGTCCTCGAGGTTCCCAATGGGCGTCGCCACCACATATAATTGACCCGCCCCGCCCGGGCTCCCGCTATGCCTGCCGGTCACTGCACCCAAATCTGTTTCGCTCTGTCGGCGTTATTGAGTCCGGCATTGTGCGCGGCCCTCGACGATCCGGCAAGCCGGCCGACCGAGCCGCCTTTCATCGGCCTGCTGCTTCCGCTCAATGCGCCCGAGTTCTCCCGGGCCGCGGAGGCCGTGCGCCTGGGCTGCCAGGCGGCGCTCGCTTTCCTGGAGAAGCGGCAGCCGCTTCAGGTGGTGCGTACCGACGCGCAGGCATCGAGCATCATCGCCGAATACGAGGCCGCCGTGCAGCGCGGCGCCGCCGTCATGGTCGGGCCCCTGACGCGCTCGGGGGTCACGGCGCTCGCCACCGCGGGCCATATCACCGTCGTCACGCTCGCGCTCAACGTCGCGGACGGCGACTCGCCGCTGCCGCCCCGCCTCTACACCTTCGGACTGTCCGCGGAATCCGAGGCCCGCGCGGTGGCGCGCACGGCTTTCGCGCGGGGCCTGCGCGAGAGCGTCGTCGTGGAAGCTTCGAGCCTGCTCGCCAAACGGGTCGCACGCGCCTTCGCCGACGAGTGGTTCTCGCTGGGCGGGAAAATCAGCGACATCAGGGAATTCGGGCCGCGCGGCGATCTGATCGACATGCGGCGCGGGCTCGCCGACTCGCAGGCGCAGCTCACCTTTCTCGCCGCGGAAGCCGATCAGGCGCGCACCGTACGCCCCTACCTGAACAACCAGATTCCGGTCTTCGCGACCTCGCAGATCAACGACGGCAAGAACGACCCGCTCGTCAACGGCGATCTCAACGGCATTCGCTTCGTCGACATGCCCTGGCTGGTGCAGCCCGATCACCCGGCGGTAATGGTCTATCCGCGACTCGAGGGTCTTTCCACCGAGCTCCAGCGGTTCTACGCGCTGGGCATCGACTCCTGCCGCATCGCCGGGCAGCTGCTCGGCGGACAGCAGACCATCAACCTCGACGGAGTGACCGGAAAGGTATCCTACCGGGGAGGCAGCTCGCTCCAGCGCGAGCCGGTCCAGGCGGTGTTCCGCGACGGCGTCGGCGTATCGTTCGAGGGAACCAAGTGAAGACCGGCGATCGCGCCGAGCAGATCGCCGCCGCGTACCTGCAGGACAAGGGATTGGCGGTGATCGAAAGCCGTTATCGGTGTCGCTGGGGCGAGATTGATCTCATCCTGCGCGATCGAGACACTTTGGTTTTCGCCGAAGTCAGGCTGCGCCACTCGAAGACCTTCGGGGGAGCTTCCTACAGCGTGGATCGGCGCAAGCAGGCTCGAATCATCGCCACCGCGCGCCACTATCTGGCGGGCACCAGGGAGGCCGCCTGCAGGTTCGACGTGGTTCTGCTGGAGCGCATCGAGCCTCCGCGGATCGAATGGATACGCGACGCCTTCTCGGCGTGAGAACGTGTGGACGCTTGCGGTAGAATGATTCCATCGTGAAACCCGCTACACCTCGCCCCGCCGACGACAGCGTGGATCTGCTCGAGCGCATCCGGCGCCATTTCAACGACAGCGCCCAGCTCAAGCTGAAGGCGCACGAGGTGCTCGCCGAGCCCATCGCCCATGCCACTCAAATCATGGTGAAGGCGCTGCTCGCCAACGGCAAGATCCTCGCGTGCGGAAACGGCGGGTCGGCTGCCGATGCCCAGCATTTTTCCGCCGAGCTCCTCAATCGCTTCGAGCGCGAGCGCCCCGGGCTTGCGGCGATCGCCTTGACGACCGATACCTCGACCCTGACATCGATCGCGAACGACTACGATTACGAGCAGGTCTTCTCCAAGCAGGTGAGCGCCCTCGGCCAGCCGGGGGATGTGCTTTTCGCCATCTCGACCAGCGGCAATTCCAAGAACGTGATGCGCGCGCTCGCCGCGGCTCACGAGCGCGAGATGCGCGTGGTTGCCCTCACCGGGCGCGGCGGCGGGGAAATCGGCAAGCTGCTCGCGCCCGAGGACGTCCACATCTGTGTCCCCCACTCGCAAACAGCGCGAATCCAGGAAGTACATCTGCTCACCCTTCACTGCCTGTGCGACGGCATCGACTGCATGTTGCTGGGTGCCGAATGAGGTCGAAGCAGTGGGTTGCAGTGGGGCTGGTTCTCGTCCCCACCGTACTGCTTCAGGGCTGCGCGGAAGCGCTGATCGTCGGCGGCGTGGCGGCGGGTGTGATGATCGCCGCCGACCGCCGTCAGGTGGAAGTCATGTACGCCGACCAGCGGATCGAGTTCGCCGCGGGAAGTCGGATCGATGACGCGCTCAAGAGCCAGGGACACGTCAATGTCACCAGCTATAACTACACGGCGCTGCTCACCGGAGAGGTTCCGACCGCTCAGGCAAGGACGGACGCGGAGAAGGCCGCTCTCGGGGTAGAGAACGTCAAGACCGTGGTCAACGAGCTGCAGATAGCGGGCACGAGCTCAGCCGCTTCCCGGAGCAACGACGCCTACATCACCAGCAAGGTCAAGAGCAACTTCCTGGGCAACGGGAAATTCAGGCCGACCGACATCAAAGTGGTGACCGAGGCGAGCGTCGTGTATCTGCTTGGCCTGGTGACGCGAGAAGAGGCCGACGCGGCGACCGAGATCGCACGCGGAACCGGAGGAGTACAGAAAGTGGTCCGCGTCTTCGAGTACATCGCGCCGCCCGCGAAGAAAGCCGAGACGCCCTAGGGCCTGCCTTCGGACCCTCCGAGCATCCGCTCGATTTCGCCTATCAGCTTGCGGTCGCCGGGCTCAACCGCGCTGCCGAACGACAGCACCGTCTGACCTGAGCGGTCGATGAGATACTTGTGGAAATTCCACTGGGGCCTCTCCCCGGTCTTCTTCGCAAGCGACGCGTAAAAGGGGTTGGCGTTGCCCGCTGAAACGCCCGACTTGGCGAACATCGGGAAACTCACGCCGTAGTTGACCTCGCAGAACTTGGCGATGTCGCTGTTGCCCCCCGGCTCCTGCCCCCCGAAGTCGTTCGCCGGGAAGCCCAGCACGACCAGTCCCTTGTCACGGTAGCGGCGATAGAGCGCCTCCAGTCCCTGGTACTGGGGCGTGTAGCCGCATTCGCTGGCGGTGTTCACCACGAGCAGCACTTTGCCTTCGAACTGGCACAGGGCGGTGGGCTGATCGGTTAGGCTCGGAAATGTATAGCCGAGGAGCGCGGGGCATGCGGCCGCGGCGGGCGCACAGGCGACCGCGCCAAGAACAAGTGCGAGGAAAGTGCGCATCAGATTGAGCATGACCGAGTCCGGCTACGTTACCGGCCACCCGGTATTCTGTCAAAGCCATCGGGTAAGATACCCGCATGCCGCCGCGCTTCGAAGCGAAGATCTGTACGCCGCAAGAGCTCGCGGCGCGGACTGCCTCCTGCAAAAGGCCTCTCGTGTTCACCAACGGTGTCTTCGATATCCTTCACCGCGGGCACGCAACTTATCTCGATGAAGCCCGTGCGCTCGGCGCCACGCTTCTGGTCGCGCTCAACAGCGACGCTTCGGCGAAGCGGCTCGGCAAGGGAGACGACCGCCCTCTCAACCGCCTGGCGGACCGCGCCGCCGTCGTGGCGGCGCTGGAATCGGTTCAACTGGTGACCTGGTTCGAAGAGGACACCCCGCTCGAATTGATACGTGCCTGCAGGCCGGACGTGCTGGTGAAGGGCGGGGACTGGAAGCCCGAGGCGATCGTCGGGGCCTCCGAGGTGCGCGCCTGGGGCGGAAGCGTCCATTCGATCCCTTTCAGGCACCGGCTTTCGACGACAGCGCTGGTGGACAAGATCCGCCGCGGCTGAATGCCGCTTCCGGTTAGTTCCTGGCCCGTTTTTCCTCGGGGGCACAGTCCCTCAACTCGGTGCCCGCGAAGCTCTGGCGCAGGTCGTTCAATCTGGTGACCAGCGCCTCCGGCACTTCGCGAATGGCGAAGTAGACCTTCTGCACGGACGTCTCCTTGGGTCCGACCCGGGCGGTTCGAACGCCTTTCTTTCTCAGTTCTGCGAGCCTCGAGTTCGCCGCCTCCTCGGTCTTGAATACGCCCAGGGAAATTGCGAAGCGAAGCTTGGGGTCCTCCTGAACGATGAAGAAGTCCTCGACTCCCAGCTTCTTCAGCTCGGCGGCCTTGAGATTCGCCGCCTGGCGATTGCGCAGCGGCGGAATGAAGACCCAATAGCTCGCGATTTCGTCCGCCCGCCTCTGCGTGAGCCGCGATCCCAGACCCAGTGGCTCGAGCGCTTGCTGCACGCGCGGCACCTCGCCCAGGCCGAACGCGCCGAGCTCCAGGCACGCAACGACCGGGGCCTTGGGCGGCACCTTGGGACGCTCGACCGCCTGCTTGGCGCGCTCGACTGCGAGCTTCGCCACCTGCTCGGCGCTCAGAAGGCGGATCTCCTGAGGGTTGAGTTGCTGCTCCATGAGCTGCGGCTCGTCTGCCGCCCGGCCCGGGCCGAAATAGGCCCAGGCGAAGAAGCCGAGGTTGGCGAGCAAGAGGAGGTAGAAAGCGATTCTCACGGTTTCCCGGGTCGCTCGAACGGTTCGCGGGCTATCCGTACCAGGCCTTCCAGAACCAGGTTTTCCGCGAGACGTACTGGAATGCCGAGGTGCGGCGCGATTCGTCCCGCCGCACCGCCTCCGAGCACGCAGGTCGCCCCTGGCTCCATCGCGGCGAAGGCCCGCTCTATCGCGCCGGCTTGCGCGAGCAGACAGCCTGATTCGATCGCGTCCGCGGTGTTCCGCGGCGTGTCGGAGAACCTGCCCCGTGCCAATGC